>Ga0307412_10001043_pt1 | contig 15825 bp, 15 predicted proteins | sample DK1Cmetagenome_3_FD_203823 | JGI IMG/M metagenome (GOLD analysis project Ga0307412, IMG submission 203823) | Maize rhizosphere microbial communities from greenhouse at UC Davis, California, United States - DK15-C-1 | ecosystem: Host-associated > Plants > Roots > Rhizosphere > Soil | place: USA...
CAGGTCACGGTCGGCCAGGTCCTTCGCCGGGCCTGGCGTCCGCGCGTCTTCCGCTGGATGGTCCACGTCCTGCAAGCCGGAGCCCTGGCGGCCACGCCGGCAGCGCAGGCCCGGGCATGGGACGCCGCAACGCTCCGGGCACTTCCCGGCTCCCCCGAGCCGGTCCTGTTGCCTGGGCACACGCCGGGCAATACGGCCATCCTTCTTCGGTCCGCAGGAGCCGTGGCGGTGGGTGATTCATTTGTCAGCGGCCACCCGCTGAGCACCTGGACAGGCCCGCAGATGCTGCACAGGATGTACCACAGTGACCCAGGGGAAGCAGAGGCTGCCGTCCGCGGCCTGGACGGCATCGACGCCTCGGTCATTTTGCCCGGCCACGGCCCGGCACTGCGCATGCCCCTGGCCGACGCGCTGGCGGCGCTGCGGAGTCAGGCGGGTTGTGCCGGCAGCACCCGGTAGGTCACGTGAGTGACCTGGCTCGCCCCGCGGGAAGTCAGCTGTTCCAGGTTCAGGGGCGGGACGCCGTCGAACAGCCTGGTGCCCGCACCCCGCGTCAGCGGCGCGTCTCCCGGCGAGCGCTGTAACGCCCGGATAACGTCCCTGGCACTAAAGTCCGCGGCATGGGTGAGCAGCAGGATGTCCAGGGCCGCGGGTACGATCCAGGGTTCCTCGGCACCGAACTGCAGCCGCCTTCCATCGATGCCGGCCTGCTGGAGGACACTGTCGAGCTCAACGGTTCCGCCGTCATCCCCTACACCCACTTCTCCCTGGCTGTCAGCAAATCCCGCCGGTTTGCCCGCTGGGTTGCCTGGAATATCGACGGCGGCAGCATCAAGAGGTTGAGCCGCCAGGGCAGCTCGTTCATCAAGGACTCCCGGATACCGGAGGAGTTCCAAAACGGCGACGAGCTGTACAACGGCAACCGCCTGGACCGCGGACACATCGCACGCCGGGCCGACCTGCTCTGGGGTCCGCTGCCCGAGGCGAAAAGGGCAAACGACGATTCGTTCTTCTTCACCAACATCGCGCCGCAGATGGACGACTTCAACCAAAGCGGCAAGAACGGCATCTGGGGACGGCTGGAGGAGGCCGTCTTTTCCGACGTCGACGTCCAGGACCTTAAGGTCACGGCATTCGGCGGACCCATCTTCCGCGACAACGACCGGGAGTACCGGGGTGTGCCGCTGCCGCGCGAGTACTGGAAAGTCCTCGCCTACCTGGAGGGAGGCGGTCTCCGCAGCGCCGCGTTCCTCCTCGCGCAGAACCTGAATCCCCTGGAAGCCCTGGACCTCAACGAGTTCCGCGCCTTCCAGGTGGGAATTTCGGAGTTGGAGGAACGCACCTCCCTGCGCTTTGCGGATCCGCTGCGCGACGATGACGGCCGGACGTCGCTGCGGGCAGCCGGTGACCGGGCGCCACTGGAAAGCCTCGCCGACATCCGGTGGTGACTGCAGCCCGTTAGAGGGGCAGCACCCGCGGGGTCACGCTGATCTGCAGGCCGGCGTTTTCGCCGAGCAGCGGCTTCATCACGTCCGGAACTTCAATTCGGCCGCTCCACCTGTTGGGTGCACCGTCGCGGTCACGCAGCCGGTCCTTCTCCTCGGGGTTCCAGTCGCGCAGGGCGGAGGGGATGGTGCTGTTCCACGCCGCCCAGGCCTTCGGCAGGGGTTGGCCGGCAGACGGTGGTTCGATGTCCACCACCAGCGTGTCCTGCCAGTCTTCCGTCTGCTCCATGTGGTCGTCGAAGAACAGGCGGCCCTGCTTCTCGGCGATGGACAGCAGCCGCAGCTTCAGCGCATGCCGGAGCCTGGGGACCACCCGTCCACCCACCAGGGGACGGGGCGCCTGGGACGAGAGAAACGTGGTGAGCAGCGGCTTGGGCGAATCGATGGGGTCGCCTTCCCGCCAGCGCTCGATCTGCACGGGACAGAAATGCGCGGCGCTCTGCTCATGGACCAGGACGGGCAGCCCGCGGATGGCCACCCCGACGTCCAGCTGGAACTCCACCTCGTCCGGCGCGTCCCTGCCGACGGTGAAGCCCACCAGCTCAATCTGGATTTTCAGGTCTCCGAAGAGGAACCGCTGGAGGTTCTGGTAGCCCTCTTCGGAGTTGACGATGCCGTACCGGCCGCTGTGGCTGCGGTGGACAATGGCCAGGGGTGCACCCCGGACGGCGGCGTTGTCGATCTGGACCAGCCCGTCGCTGCGGGGGCCCACAGCCCGGGAGGACAGCCCCAGCGCCACGTCGTAATCCTCGGGGTTCGAACCGACCAGGCAGAAGAGCTCCGAAACCGGGAACCCGTCGTCGGGCATTTCGGTGCCTTTGAAGCTCTCGCGCCGCAGTGTCCGCCGGCGGGCTGCGGGGGTGAGGTAGTCATACATGCGGTCGGGCCCGAAGATGTCAGCGCCGTGGATGCCGGTGGCGTCCCTGATGCGCTCCAGCAGTCCGAACCCGACCGCGAAGTTGATGCCGCCATGGGGTGTGGCGTAGGTGAAGACCCTGGCGACGTACTTGGCCCCGGCGGCAGGATCAATCGTTCCGTCGGTGGCCGCCAGTTCCTCCGGAATCACACGCTGCAGGAGGGACCTGCACACCAGCCCGCCCATGGAGTGCGCCACCAGGAAGACCTTGGGGGCTCCGGTCCTGTCGAGCACCAGCTTGATGAGTTTGAACAGGTCCCGGGCGGCCGTTTCAAAGGAGAAGCTCTCCGGGTCCTGGTCAAAGGTGTCTGCGGAGTCGTCGTAGAACCGGTGGATCCACACCGAGGCGGGATTGACGGACCTGGTGTCCACGCCCTGCAGGAACGCCCACTGGTCCCCGTGGACCGGAACCTCGTATTTGTGGTCCGAGATGAGCCGCAGCATGGGCGATTCGAACTGGTGGAACTGCGCCCTGCCGCTGCTGTCCGACCGGACATGGACTGATCCCTGGCTGAAGCCGTAGAACGGGTCGTCCACCGCGCTGTTGATGGCGCCCCCGTTCCCGGCGAAGCCGCGGACATAGATGATGGGCAGCCTGCCGTCGCCACCTGGTGTACCCACGTCCTGTCCCCTTTCCGAGGTTCACGTCCGCCGCACCGTGTCCACGATCCGCACAGCTGCGGGCATTGGAGCACGCGAGCCGTTACGACGGCGTTACCGGCACCGGTGCGCCCCGGCGGCACCTCAGGCGCAGTAATGCGGCAGTAACGGTGCCGCGCTCTACTGGATGGAGACCGTCCCGGTGTCCGTTGCCGGGGGCGGCGGTTCATCCGGGCATGTCCCGGCCCCAGCAAAGGAGCGCACATCATGACCGCAGAGACTGTCCGGCCGCACTGCGACACCAAGCCGCAGAGCCGCCCCCTGCTTCGTCCCGACCTCGCACCCGGCAGGGAGCGCCTCATCCGCCGGTTGCGGGGGAAATGGGTGAACGGCACGGTGCTCCACTACTGGTTCTTCCAGGGACCTGCCCCGCAAAAGGAAGCAGTGCGGAAGGCCTTCCAGGAATGGAAGGCACTGGGCATCGGCCTGGAGTTTACGGAGGTGGCGGACAGGAGCGAGGCCGAGGTCCGGATCGCCTTTGACCAAAGCGACGGGTCCTGGTCCTATGTGGGGCGCGACGTCCTGGAAATCAACGCCACGGAACCAACCATGAACTTCGGCTGGGACCTCACCGACGAGTACGGCCGGACGACGGCGCTGCACGAAATCGGCCACACGCTGGGAATGCCCCACGAGCACCAGAACCCGTTCGCGGGCATTGTCTGGGACGAGCCGCGGGTCTACGAGTATTTTGGCGGAGCACCGAACCACTGGCCGCCGGAGCAGACGCTGCACAATGTGCTGCGGAAGATCGACGCCATCGAGGTTGAAGGTTCCTCATGGGACCCGGACTCGGTGATGGAATACTGGTTCCCCGCCGGGCTCATCAAGGAACCAGCCAGGTTCCAGGCGGGCCTGAATCCCCCGGGCGGTCTGTCCGAAGCGGACAAGGAATGGGTGCTCAAGTTCTTTCCTGCCATCAAACCCGAACTCCCCGTCCTCGACCCGTTCAAGTCCGTCCCACTGTCCTTGAGCCCCGCGGAGCAGGCCGACTTCGCCCTGGAGCCCTCGGCCTCACGGACCTACGAGATTGCCACCTTTGGAACCGCCGATACCGTGCTGGTGCTGTTCGAGAACGTCGACGGCGAGCTCCGCTTTGTCGCCGGGGACGACGACAGCGGCGAGGACCGCAACTCCCGTGTTTCGGCCAAGCTGTTCCAGGGACGGCATTACGTGGTGCGGGTGAGGCTGTACTGGGCAGGTGAGTCCGGGCAGACGGCACTGATGTATTGGTGAGGCGCACTCCCCACCGCCGGACCGGCCCTTGAACACCGCCGGCAATTGCCACGGCGTGTTGCTCAAGTTTGTCCGAATCTTTGCTAAAGGAAGCGGACTTCCGGTTGTTCTAGGGGCAGGATGAGAGCTGACCGGCTCAGTGCCCTGCCAATCCAGGCAGCACCGGAGCCGGCGGTACGGGTTGCCGACAGTCAAACCGTCACCTTGAACGGGCCTGGTCCCGGCGGAGAGTTGGGGGAGACGATGCGATCGAACGATGCGGGGGAAGAACCTGCCGGCGGGCAGGAAGCAATGCATGACGTTTCGGACGCCGGCACCCTGGTGATCCGCACCTGGCACGAACACGGCGGGCAGTCCCCCGCATTCCGGGCAAGGATCACCTACGGTCCTGCCCACAGCCGTGATCAAACCACAGTGTCCGCCGCCGACCCGGACCGGGTCCTACACATTGTGCAGCAGTGGCTGTTGTCCCAGGCCGCTGCCCCAGGCGGGAACTAGCTGGTCTTTTGCCCCGTGCGCGTGGGGTTTTACTGCCTCGCTGATCAGGTGCTTCAGCGCCCCGGAGGGTTCAACTCCCATGTCCTGAAGCAGCTGGTCGTGGTACTTCTCGTAAGCCACCAGGGCGGATGCGAGGTTGCCCTGGGCGAGTTCCGCCGCCACCAGGAACCGGACCGCGCTCTCGTACAGCGGTTCGATATGAAGTGCGGCGGCCGCCGCTTCCGCAGCCGCCCCGTGGTCACCCCGGCCGGAAAAGCCGCCGGCAAGGAGTGTCAGGGCTCGGAGCTGGTCGTGCCGCAGGCGCCCCTGCTCGAACAGTACCCAGTCCTCATACCAGCCGGGCAGGAATTCCAGGTCGCGCAGCTCCTGGAGGTTGGCTGCCACCATGTCTCCGCCGGGAAGGCCTGCTGCCTTCAGGACGGCCCGGATCTTGTGAAGGTCCACCACAACCCCGGAATGCAGGGACAATAAAGCTCCGTCTTTGACGAGCAAGCCGGGCAATTGGCGTGTGACCAGGTGGACTGTCACCCGAAGGCTTTCCAAGGCCTTGTCATCCGGATATTCGGGCCACAGCATGCCGGCGAGGAAGTTCCGGAGGCTGGCACCGCGGACCGCGAGTGCGGCGATCAGCCGCTGCTGGCGTGCAGCAACGTGAACGACTTCCCCGTCCTGGCGGAGCTGCCAGGAGCGCATGAGGTCCAGCTCAAAAATTCCATAGTCGTCATTGCCCATGGCTACCCGATCAGAACAGGTGATGCTGCAGTCAATTTGTAAGATTGAGCATCCTCATGTTGACAGTGAAAGTCAATCAACAATTCCCCCTAATTGCGTAGCGAGAGGAGGCTCTCAGCGGGTTCCGGGGCGCCATTCGGACGGGTCAGCCGGCGAATCAGTGGCTGTCCGGGCCGGCCTGTGTCAGCCTGCGGCCGCCCGCGGAAGGAAGGCGCTGGGTTCTTGCCTGATGCGTTCCAGTGCGGACTCCACGGCACCCTGGACGACGGCTTCGGCTCCCAGCGTGCTTGCCACAAGCTCCGGGAGCGGGGCGCCGGTATCGGAAGGGAGCAGGCTGCGTGCATGTTCCAGGACGGGGTCAACGGCCCGTGAGATCCCGCCGGCGATGACCACACGCTCGATGTCGAGGAGGCTGGAGAGGACCACCGCAATCTTCGCCAGCCGGGCGCCGAGCCGGGCGATGATGTCCTTTCCCAGCGGATCGCCCTCGCGGGCTGCGTGGAACACGTCCTCCGCCTTGATCTGCTCCTCAGGAATGTCCCGCAGCGTTGTCCGGCCTTCAAACGAGTTGATGCCCGAACGGGCCCATTTCCGCGCGAGTGCACCGAACCCGTCGGTACTGCCTTCCTCGGGCAGGAACTTGTCATCGGTGAACGCGTCCAGGAACCGCATCTCGCCCGCGCCGCCCCGCGGCCCGCGCAACAGGCGGCCATCGACGATCAGGCCGGCGCCAAACCGCTCACCCGTCAGCAGGGTTGCCACGTTGGCTGAGGGCTCCAGCGCCAGCTCGGCGATGGCGGCGAGATTGGCGTCATTGTCGACGACGACCCTGCCCTGAAGGTGCCGGGCGAATCCGCAGTTCATCAGCTGCCAGAATTCCCCTTCGGCAGGAGACGCTCCGCCTGCGTCCACGGGCGCGGGGACGCCCACCACCGTGAGCAGCACATCATCAGCGGTGAGCCCGGCATCGGCGAGCGTCAGTCCGATCAGCTCCCGGGCCTTTTCGCAGCGGCCGGCACGTCCCAGCGCATGTGAGTCAAGGCCCTCGCGGCGGCTGCCGAGTTCCCGCCCGCGTAGATCCGCGACGACGGTTGTGAAGGAGGTTTCGCCGGCATCCAGTCCCACAACCACGCCCACGGCTTCACGCAGCCGGTACCGCCGCGCCGGCCTTCCCTTGAGCGCGCGGCCGGCGTCGCCGCCGTCGTCGACCTCCTCCAGCCACCCCGCGTCAACCAGCCCGTCACAAACTCCCAGCACTGTGGCACGCGTCAGGCCTGTTTCAGCCATCGCCTCACCCGCAGTGAACACCTGCTCCTGCAGGGCAAAGCGCAACAGCGCCTCCGAGTTGATCTGGCGTAACAGTTGCGTGGAGTTCGCCGTGGTCGCGTGCATCCCTTGACGATATCCCTTCCGTCCCCCATCCTCGTATAGGTCCTAAATATAAGATCCAAATAAATCTTCCGAGACCCACCAGGAGCCAATGTTGCCACCCTTGACGTCCGCCGGGACGCGCGTCTCCCGACGTACTTTCCTTGCCGCAGCCGGAAGCGCGCTGGCCGCTTACGGCCTGGCGGGATGCAGCGCGGCGGGCACCCCGCCCACCATCACCTTCCACCAGTCAAAGCCCGAAGCGGTGCCCTATTTCCGTGACCTGGCTGCAAAGTTCACCGCATCCCAGGACCAGTTCCGGGTTCTGCATGACACGGCAACGAACCTCTCCGCCGGATTCGTCCGGAGCAGCCCGCCTGACCTCGGCTGCCTCAACTACAACCTTGAAATGGCCCGGTTCATGGAGCGCGGTGCACTGTCGGACCTCTCCGACCTGCCCGAGGCAGCAGCCATCCGTGAGGACGTGCTCGACCTGACTAACTGGTACCCCACCTATGCAGGCCGGACCAGCGTGATCCCCTACTCGGTGATGGCGGCGTCCGTCATCTACAACCGCCGCATTTTCCAGGACAACGGCCTCGCCGTCCCCACAACGTGGGACGAACTGATCGAAGTGTGTGAGCGGCTCAAGGCTGCCGGGATCACACCCATTTACGGGACCTTCCGCGATCCCTGGACCATCGCCCAGGGCCTGTTCGACTACACGGTGGGCGGCATGGTGGACGTGCGCGCGTTCTACAAGTCGATGCACGGCATAGGCGAGAACGTGGGACCCGATTCCGAAGTCTCGTTCCAGAAGACCATGCTGGAACCGGTGCAGCGCATGGTCCAGCTGACCAAGTACGTCAATCAGGATGCCTCCAGCCGCGGGTACGGTGACGGCAATACTGCCATGGCGCAGGGGCAGGCAGCGATGTACTTCCAGGGGCCGTGGGCGTTCGGGGAAATTGAGAAGGCCGGCACCGACGTCGACCTCGGGACCTTCCCGCTGCCGATGACCGATGACCCGGCGGACCTCAAGGTCCGGGTCAACATCGACCTCTCGCTCTGGGTTCCCGAGGTGGCCAACGGGCAGCAGGGAGCCCGCGCCTTCCTGCAGTACCTCATGCAGCCGGAGATCCAGAATCCATACAACGCCCAGTTCCTGGGGTTCGGCACGGTCAAGGACGCGCCGGCGGTCACCGACCCCCGCATCGTGGACATGCAGAAGTTCTACGACGAGGGCCGTTTCTATATGGGTGCCTCACAGTTCATCCCCAACACAATTCCCGCCGCGAACTACATCCAGTCGATCGTCTCCGGAGCGGACGCTGAGGGCACCCTCCGCCGCATGGACGCCGACTGGGCACGCCTGGCCTTCCGCGCGTGAGCGCATCCCGAACCCATGCACGAAACGAGGACCACCCCATGTCATCAATGACGAGACCTTCCACCAGGCCGGTGGTGACGGCTGAACCAGCGGCCAAGCCGGCACGTGTGCGCAAAAGCCGGGTCGATCCGCTCTACTATCTTTTCCTGTTGCCGTCGCTGGCGATCTTTACGCTCGCCGTCACACTCCCTGCCGTACTCGGCTTCGTCTACAGCTTCACGAACTCTGTTGGTTTCGGCGACTTCGACTTCATCGGCTTCCGGAACTTCATCGCCATCTTCCGCGATGAAGGGATCCTCGGCGCCTATGGATTCACGCTCGCCTTTTCGCTCGTGACCGTCGTCGTCGTGAACGTCCTGGCCTTTCTGCTGGCCCTGGGTCTGACGTCCCGTGTCCGCTTCCGCACCGCGCTGCGGACGGTCTTCGTCATCCCGATGGTGATCTCCGGCATCGTAATTGCCTTTGTGTTCCAGTACCTCTTCTCAAACTCACTGCCGCTGGCAGGCCAGAGCCTGGGAATCGAACCGCTCACCACCAGCGTCCTCGCCAACCCGGACCTCGCGTGGCTGGCGATCGTCTTCGTCACGGCATGGCAATCGGTTCCGAGTGCGATGCTGATCTACATCGCCGGCCTTCTGACCGTGCCCACCGAGGTGTACGAGGCGAGCTCCATAGACGGTGCAACGCCCTGGCATAACCTGCGGCACATCACCTTGCCGCTCGTGGCCGGGTACGCCGTGATCAACACGGTCCTGGGCTTCAAGAACTACCTCAACGCGTACGACATCATCGTCGGCCTTACCGACGGCGGCCCCGGGGTCGCCACCCGGAGCGTAGCGATGGCAATCTTCCGCGGCTTCGAAGGCGGCGACTACGCCTACCAGATGGCCAACGCCGTGATCTTCTTCCTGATCAGCGTCGCCATCGCACTCATCCAACTCCGCTTCACCCGTGGCAAAGGAGGGATCGCAGCATGAGCAACGCGACCCGCACCATCCCCGCACAACCAGTGGCACCAGCCAGGCGCCGCATCCGCACCGGCCACGAGCGCACCAACTGGCCCGCCACCGCCGTCCTGATCGTGTGCACCCTCGCCGTGCTTGTGCCGCTGTACGTCACGGTCAGCATGGCCCTCAAGACCACCGGCCAGGCGGTGGACGGCAACGCCTTCTCCCTGCCGAGCCCCCTGACTTTCGACAGTTTCACCCAGGCATGGACGCTCACGAACTTTCCCCGCGGCTTCATGATCTCTGTCTTCATCTCCGTCACCGCTGTCATCGGCGAGATCGTGGTATCGGCGCTCGCAGCCTATGCGATTGTCCGCAACTGGGACCGCCGGCTGTTCCGCTGGTCCTTCTTCTACCTGCTGGCGGCGATGTTCATTCCGTTCCCCGTCGTGGCACTCCCCCAGATCCAGCTCACCGGCATGGCCGGACTCGACAACCCGCTTGGCGTCGCGATCCTGCACATCGTGTTTGCCCTGGCCTTCAACACGATGCTGTTTACCGCGTTCCTGCGCTCGATCCCGCTGGAGCTGGAGGAAAGCATGCGGATGGACGGCGCCGGGACGTGGCAGGTGTTCTGGCGCCTGATCTTCCCGCTGCTCGGACCCATGAGCGCGACCGTGGGAATCTTCGCCTTCATCGCGTCGTGGAACGACTTCATGATGCCCTCGCTGATCATTTCCGACCCTGAACTGCAGACGATTCCCGTACTGCAGAAGATGTTCCAGACGCAGTTCAGCAACAGCTATAACGTCGCGTTCGCCTCGTACCTGATGGCGATGGCACCCGCGATCGTCGTCTACCTGTTCACGCAGCGGTGGGTCATGTCCGGCCTGACCCAGGGCGCCGTCAAGTAATTCTGCAAGGGGTGCCTTCCGGCGCGACGCACGTGCGGGAGGCGCCCCCTCAGGTTGCGGGCATGGCCAGGGACCGGCGGATGCCGATGATCCTGACCGTGACTCCCAGCAGGACCAGGCCGACACCGAAGGCCATGAGGATCCAGACGGGCGCGGCCGCGGCGTCGATGTTCCGGTAGCACTCCGGCGCGAGTGCCGTGATGTGCAGCTGGGCATCGGCCATTTCAGCTGCCTGGCTTTCCGGCAGCAGCGGGCTCCCGCAGAGCGGTCCCGCCGGCCTTAAACCGACCACGATGCTCAGGATATGGACGGCAAGCCCGGCGGCGATGACCAGTATCCAGCCGCGCCGTTGACTCAGTTCCCGGTTGATGGACCTGGTGGGATTTTCCGCAGAATCTTGAACCGCCATGATCCGAGCATAATGAGGGTCGAAGTGTTTTGCAGTGTTCGTGCCCCTACCGGCAGCCGTTGAGGACACCGGTGATCGCATCATGCTCAGCCTGCGTCACCCACAATTTGTACTTGGCCTTCACGGCCGTCTGGCGGACGACGTACTCGCACCGGAATGCCCTGTTCGGCGGCAGCCAGGTGGCAGCATCCTTGTCACCCTTGGCGCCATTGGTGGGTCCATCGGCGGCCATCAGGTTCAACGGGTCGTTGGCGAGGTCCTTGCGCTCTTCAGCAGTGAGTTGCTGGGCGCCCTTCTGCCAGGCATCGCTGAGAGCTACGAGGTGGTCGATCTGCACGGCGGAGCTGGTGTCCTGCCCGCGCACGAAATCGATGATTGTGCCGGTATACCTGTCGGCCAGGCTGCCGGTGACGACGACGCAGTTGTTGGTGCCGGGTTTGAACGTTTCGTCGGTGAGGTCCCGGGCCAGGATGTCGTTGCGGGTGTCGCAGCCGTTCCGGTCAATGTCAGCCCAGGCGGGACCGAACTCCTCACGGGAGTAGCCGGTCTTCGGAGCGCGGCCCTTCACCGGAATGGTCTGCAGCTGGTTGAGGGCGTTGCCGGCAGCAGCCGGATCTGCCGGAGCGGCAAAACTGGTTGCGCCGCGGGGAGCGGATGCGATGGCCTCCAGCGCGTTCGCCGCAACATCACATCCGGCAACGGAGCCAGCCAGCAGGACGGCAGTGGCAGCGGCAAGGGATTTGGCGGCAAAGCGGGAGATCTTCATGGTCCTTTTTGGGTCAGCGGGGCTTTCAACGCTAACGTCCGCTGCTGCTTCCGGGCGGAAGGGAGAACTATGGCGCCTGTCACACCGCGCCGCTCCCCCGATCCCGGCAGGCGTGCAGGTGCATCATCTCTCCCTGGTGTCTGCCTCCGCTGCATATGCGGTGGCCTGGTCACGCACTTGGCGGATGTAGGTGTCGGACTGGTTGTAGGCGTAGATGGCGCCGGTCCATCCTTCCGAGGTGGTGAGGTCACGGCCGTCGGCGCACAAATAGTGCGCCGCGCTCAGGGCAGCGTCATCGATGTTGGACGGGTCCGCCAATCCGTCTCCGTTACCGTCACGCGCAACGAGCCGCCAGGTAGAGGGGATGAATTGCATCGGTCCCACAGCGCGATCCCAGTCCGCGTCTCCGTCCAGGGTTCCGGCGTCCGTGTCGGCGATCGCGGCGAATCCGGCACCGTCAAGCACCGGGCCCACGATCGGACGGCTCACTTCCCCGTCGGCGGTGAGGAAGCCGCCCCCGTACGTTCCGTGTCCTGTCTCGACGAAACCGACGGCCGCGAGGGTGTTCCACCCGAGCCCGCACGCCGGAACGGAATCCTCGACGGTAACAGCCGCGGCAACGTACGCGCGCAATGCGCGCTCGGGGATGCCGGTCTGCCCGGCCGCCCGGACAACCCATTCGGCTTCCGCGCTCATGGTGACGTTCACGGCGGAAGTCATCCCAGAGGACAGCGTCTCAAGCTCGGCCCCCGCCCGGGGCGGCGGAGCGAAGTCCTGCCGCGCGTCGACACCGGCTTGCCCGTGCAACCAGAACAAGGAAGCGGCGGAGACGCAGAGCGCAAACACGATAAGAACCACAAGACGCCTAAGACCAAGCACCGAACAATCAAACCATCTGCTGCTGATCTTCCCTGTCGGCTCCCCTTGTGCGCATCATCACCCTTGACGCTTTTTCTGAGTCTACTCAGAATTGAGTTTACTCAACAAGAAAGGCGCTCCGAAATGAAAGCGTTTGTCATCAATAAGTACAAGGCCGACCTGCAGGCGGCCGAGGTCGCGGAGCCGGTGGTCGGTGACCAGGATGTCCTGGTCCGGGTGGAGGCGGCCGGGCTTAACCAGCTGGACGAAAAAATCCGGCTGGGAGAGTTCAAACAGATCCTCCCGTACGTTTTGCCACTGGTCCTCGGACATGACCTGGCCGGAACAGTCCTCCAGGTCGGGACGAAGGTGCGCGGCTTCAAGCCCGGCGATGAAGTTTTTGCCAGGCCGGACAAGGCCCGCATCGGCACTTTTGCCGAGCGCGTCGCCGTGGCGGAAGCGGATCTGGCGCTGAAGCCCGCCACGATCAGCATGGCCGAGGCCGGGTCCCTTCCGCTGGTGGCCTTGACGGCGTGGCAGGCCCTGGTGGAACGCGGCAAGGTGCAGCGGGGGCAGAAGGTCCTCATCCATGCCGGCGCCGGAGGAGTGGGCTCGCTGGCAATCCAGCTGGCGAAGCACCTGGGAGCGACGGTGGCCACCACCGCCAGCGCCGCCAACGCGGACTTCGTCCGTGGACTGGGCGCCGACGTCGTCATCGACTACCGAGACGAGGACTTCACACGGGTTCTCAGCGGCTACGACCTTGCCCTCGACAGCCTCGGCGGGCCGAACCTGCAGAAGTCCCTCCGGATCCTCAAGCCTGGCGGCAAGGCAATCGGAATCGCAGGACCGCCGGACCCCGCGTTCGCCCGGGACCTGGGCCTCAACCCGGTACTCCGCTTCGCCATCACCGGCATGAGTCGGAGCATCCGAAGCCAGGCCCGCCGGCTCGGCGTGCACTACGAATTCCTGTTCATGCACTCCAGCGGTGCGCAACTGGGCCACATCGCAAGGCTTGTCGACGACGGCGTGCTGCGTCCCGTCGTCGGACGCGTCACTCCCTTCGCCCAGACTCCGGAAGCCTTGCAGGCACTGGGAAGCGGCGGTTTGCGCGGCAAGGCCGTTGTGGTCAATCCCCCGCGTAATGCCTCCGCCACCGCCCGGCCTGAAGCCGTCGGCCTTCACAGGTCCGGAGAAAGGGCATGAGCGCCGCCAGCATCCCTGGTGCATCCACCTATGCGACTGCACCCACCCGCAGCATCACAACCGGCGGCGTCAGCTATGCCTACCGCGAACTGGGGCCGAAGGGCGGGGTTCCCGTGGTCTTCTTCGTCCACCTCGCCGGCAACCTCGACAACTGGGACCCGCAGATCATCGACGCCGTTGCCAAGGAGCACCACGTCCTCACCTTCAACAACCGCGGCATCGGGGCCAGCACCGGCATGGTGCCGGGCAGCGTTGAGGCCATGGCCGATGACGCCGCCGACTTCATCCGCGCCCTCGGCTTTGAGAAGGTGGACATCTTCGGATTCTCCCTCGGTGGCATGGTGGCCCAGGCTCTCGTCGGAAAGCATCCGGATTTGGTCCGGAAACTCGTCCTCGCCGGCACCGGCCCCCGGGGCGGGAAAGGCATGGACAAGGTCGCGAGGGTCACCTACTTCGACGTACTGCGGGCCGCCCTGGTCCGGGCCGACCCGAAGGAGTTCCTCTTCTTCAACCGCAGCGCCGCCGGCAAGCAGGCGGCAAAGGAATTCATCACCCGCATCCGGGAGCGTACGGCCGGACGTGACCGGCCGGTCCGGATCCAGGCTTTCCGGACCCAGCTGAAAGCCATCAGGAACTGGGGCCGTGCCGAGCCGGCAGACCTGTCAGCCATCAACCACCCGACACTGATCGCCAACGGCGACCATGACCGCATGGTTCCTTCCATCCTGTCCAAGGACCTGCACCGGCGCATCGCAGGATCAGAGCTGGTCATCTACCCGGACTCCGGCCACGGCGGGATCTTCCAGTTCCACCAACAGTTCATTCCCGCAGCCGTCGAATTCCTCAAACGCTGACGCCCGGCGGGGCCCCATTGACTACACTCGAAACCAGCTGAAGACCATGACCGCCCCGGAGGAGCCCCGCCATGCACCTTGCCTCCCAGCCCGTCGGCCGGCGGGAACGGAACAAGCAGGCCAAACTTGACCGGATCACGGCGGCAGCCCGCGAACTCTTCGCCAAGCACGGTATCGACGACGTCACCACCCAGCAGATCGCGGACAGGGCCGACATCGGCACCGGCACACTGTTCCTGTATGCCAAGAGCAAAGGGGAGCTGCTGCTGCTCGTCCAGAACTCGGCCTACGCGGATGCCCTCGCCAGGGGCACCGCGGAGGCGGCAGGAAGTACGGTACCCCTCGATGCCGTGATGGCCATTGTCCGCCCGGTGGTGGAATGCAACCGGACCCAGATCGACAACGGCCGCACGTACCTGCGCGAGATGGTCTTCGGCGACCCGGACGAACCCCATCACCATGCCGCGCTCACCCTCGCGGCCGGGACCGAGGCCGCCATCGCCGCCGTCCTGGAACGGGAAGCCCGCACCACCGCTGATACCGCAGCCAGGCTCGCACACGTCATCTCGGCCATCATGTTCCTGAGCATGGCTGCTTCAACCAACGTCTCCAGCACGGTAGAGGACCTGCTTCTGGAGATCCGTAACCAGGTCGCAGCAATCCTTCCCGCCTGAACCGCAGCACCAGCCAGCTGTTCTTCAATGAACAGAAGCACCCTTCACCGCACGAAAAAGCCCGGGCGTCATCCCGCAACTACTGCGGAATGACGCCCGGGACTGCTCTTGCCGTTGCTACCTGCTAGGCGTCGATCACCATGTCGGTCTGCGCGGTGGAGCAGCAGGGCAGGAACTTGCCTGCGTCGATTTCCCGTTTGCGGATACCGCCCTGGTGGTTCATCTCGATGTCCCCGGAAAGCTTGACGACCTTGCAGGAGCCGCACATGCCTTCCTTGCAGTTGGCGCCGATCCGGACACCCGCGCGCTGCGCCACCTCGAGGATGTGCTGGTCGGGATCAATCCGCACGTTGACGCCGGTGCGCAGGAAAGACAGGGTGAGGCTTCCCGTTCCCACCGTCTCAAAGCTCGAGGCATCGGGGGTCACGGCCTCGGGCTCCGCGTCCGCACTGCCCCCGGCCGCGGGCGCATCCGTGTCGACGGTTTCCAGCGGCAGCCCCGTGGCCTGGAGGGGCCCATCGGCGTCGTAGCCGGGCTCATAGAGTCCGAACGCACTTGGCTGGCCTTCGTAGTAATCCTCGGCTGACTCGGCGATCTCCTCGGCGATTTCCTCCGCGATGTCCGTTGCCAGCGCGATCTCAGCCTGGTACTCAAGGAGTGTCTGGCGGTCTCCCGAGAAGAACTCCATGTAGATGGATGTGTCGTCGACGCCGACCTTCTTGAGGAGCTCGGTGGCGCTGTTCAGGTAACCCTCCGGGCCGCAGGCGTAGACCTGGCGGCCGTTGGCGTCGGGGGCCACCTGGTCGAGCATGGCCGCCGTCAGCCTTCCGGTGAGCCCTTCCCACCCCTCGGGCTTGCTGCGGTCGCCCAGGGAGTAGAAGACCTTAATCCG
>Ga0307412_10001045_pt1 | contig 15821 bp, 9 predicted proteins | sample DK1Cmetagenome_3_FD_203823 | JGI IMG/M metagenome (GOLD analysis project Ga0307412, IMG submission 203823) | Maize rhizosphere microbial communities from greenhouse at UC Davis, California, United States - DK15-C-1 | ecosystem: Host-associated > Plants > Roots > Rhizosphere > Soil | place: USA...
TCACCCAGGAGCACCTCGACCAGCAATTTGTCGAGGTGCTCCTGGGTGAGGCAAGGTTGGTCGGCCACGGTGACCAGCAAGGGGTACGACCGGCCGGACAGTGCCGCCACCGCCCGGCGCAAGGACGAGGCCACGCCTTCTTCCCACGTGGGGTCGAACAGGATGGCGGTACCCGTCACAAGGGGAGCCAGCTGTTCGGCATGCGCGCCCAGCACCACCATCAGGTGGGTAGGGCCGCTGGCCTTGGCCATGCGGACGGTACGCTGGAGGAGGGTTTCACCGGCGACGGTCAGCAGTTGCTTCGGCCGGCCCAGCCGGGAGTTGCCCTCGGCTGCCAAGACGACCGCGTCATGTGCCTCGCATCCACGCATGTGCATTCCGAAAAAGGCGATGAGCCAGGCGCTAACGCTAGCATGCCGGGGCAGACGCATCGCCGTTCGCACCAGGTCCTAGCGCAGAAACCCCCGCGCGAGCGCGATGGCCAGCGCGTGCGCACGGTTGCTTGCGTGTAGTTTGCCCATCGCGTTCGATAGATATTCCTTCACTGTTTCAGGGGAAAGTCCCAGCTGCCGCGCGATCTGCTTGTTCGACAACCCGGCACCGACGCCCCGTAGCACGGCGATCTCCCGCTCGGTGAGGCACTCGTCGGCACTGTGTTCCGCCAGCTGTTGCGCTACCTCCGAGGAAACACGCTGCTCGCCGCCGTAGACGGACCGGATGGTCGAGACGAGGTCGTCGGCCAGTGAGGTCTTCAGGAGGTAACCCTGGGCGCCTGCGGCAAGCGCGCGCCGCGCCGATGCGTCGCCGGCATAGGTGGTCAGTACGACCACACGGGCCAGCGGATCGATCTTGCGAATCGCGACGATGACCTGATCGCCGGACAGGTCGGGCAACATCAGGTCCACCAGCGCCACGTCCGGACGCAGCGTCTTGAAGGCTTCTATCGCCGATCGTCCCGTGTCCGCTTCACCCGCCACGACCATGCCCGGATCGGAAGACAACATCGCCACCACGCCCGCACGAAAGAGCGGGTGGTCGTCGACAACGAGAATGCGGAGGGGCCGTGCGGTCATGGGAGCCGTCGAATCGGTGAGGGCGCGAGCTTACCCTAGCCAGGTCGTCGCGGTTTCAGGCCGGTGCTGGAAGCGCAGCGTGCCAGAGGTCAGAATGGCTTTCGTTCTCCAGGGTCCCCTCATGGCACGCCGCTCGCTGGCAAGGCTGACGTTTCTTTCGCTGCTTTGGCTCTGGACCGGCGTCGCCCCGGCGGCACCGGTAACGCCGATCACGCAATGGCAGCACACGATTTTCGCCGCGAAAGATGGCGCGCCCGCGGAAATCAAGGCGATGGCGCAGGATCGCGATGGCTTTCTGTGGTTCGGTGGCTCGACCGGGCTGTTCCGGTTCGATGGCGTGTCCTTCGACGGCAGCCTCACCGGGCGGCTGCCCCAACAGTCGATCATGTCCTTGCTCGCGGCGAGGGACGGCAGCCTGTGGGTCGGTGACCGGCATGGCTACATCACGCACGTGGACCACGGGACGGTCACCGTCTACGCGCTCGACGACGACAAGTCGACGGTGATGCAGCTCGCCGAACTGGCCGACGGTTCCCTTTGGGCGGTGACGACGCGTGCCGCCTACCGCTTCGACGGCGCACGGTGGCAAAACAGAAAGCCGGGGCCGTTCATGCAGGCGATACGCGGGTCGGATGGTTCGTTATTTCTGCTGAGTCGCGCGCCGAGCGACCGCATGGCCTGGCGACTCGGTCCGGGCGAGAAGGACTTCGTAGCGACAACGATCGACGTGGCACGAGAGGCCGTGCTGGGCCGCAAAGGTACGTTCTGGCGTCCTGAAACGATGATCGCCGATGAAGTCGCCGACGGCGAAGGCGCGCTATGGATCGGCACCGAGACAGGCATCGAGCGCCTTTCATGGCCGGGGACCGGTGATACCAGCGAGGAACCCGTCAAGGAATCGTATGCCCGCGCCGAGGGTCTCGGCGGAGCGCAGGCGCTGGCCACGTTGCGCGACTGCGAAGGCAATCTCTGGGTATCCACGCCAGCCACCATCGAGCAGTTCCGGCTCGGCAAGTTCCACCGCCTGGCCTTGCCCACGGACAGCTACCTGCCCGCCATCGCGGTCGACGGGCACGGTCACCTTTGGGCCAGCCGGCTCAACGACACCGTCATGGAATTCGGCGGCGGTAGTCCGCGAACATGGCCCGAAGCGGGCAAGCGCGTGGGCGCCGCGGCGACGGGCACGGACGGCTCGGTCCTGATGGTCGGCAGCGGCGGCCTCGTTCGCATGGATGGCAAGACGGTCGCGCACATCCCGCTTTTCCCGTCGATCCGCACGGGCGACACCGGATTCCGCGCCTTGGCGCAGGCGCGTGACGGGTCCGTCTGGGTAGGCATCGGCCCGGCGTATCGGCACATCGACGGTGACGCCAGACTGATGGGCGCCGATGTCGGCCTGCCGGACCGGCCGAACCACGTGTGGGCCATCGCGCGGCGTACCGATCACGGGTTGTGGCTGGCCTATAACGACAACGTGCTCGCCATGTCCGAGGACGATGGCAGCGGAGCCCGTGTGTTCTCCACCACCGATGGCATCGATGTCGGCCACATCTATGCGATCTGGCCGCACGGCGGCGGCGTGTGGATCACGGGCCAGCGTGGCGTGCAGTTCTTCCGTCCCGGCCGCCCCATCGCGAACCTTCGCCTGCGCGGCGGTGAGATCGTCCGCGAGGCATCCGGTATCGTGCAGCGTCCGGACGGTTCGTTGTGGATCAACACGATCCACGGGCTCTATCGCATCGGTCCCGCGTCGATGGCGGCATGGTGGCGTTCGCACGACACCGAGGTCGACTACGAGCGTTTCGATGAGCGCGATGGACTCCAGGGCGTGCGCGATTCGCGGCCAGCCCCGTCGATCGTGCCAGGACCAGGCGGCTTGCTCTGGATCGCCTCGGACACGGGCATCGCGTCCATCGATACGGATCGAATACCACGCAATACCGTCGCTCCCGTCGCCGTCGTACAGGAGATCAACGGCAAGAGCGTGGACGGGCCCGCCGAGCTGCCCGCCGGTAGCCGCCGCCTGGATATCGCGTATTCCGCGCCTGTACTCGGCGTGCCGACACGTGCGCATTTCGCCTATCGCCTGCAAGGACTCGAGACGGCGTGGCAGGACGTCGGCAACGTCCGCCACGTGTCATATACCAACCTGGGCCCGGGCGCGTACCGCTTCGAATTGAAGGCGGCGAACGAAGACGGGGTCTGGTCGCGTGTGCCCACAGCCGTCGATATACGTATCGCGCCTTTCTTCTACCAGTCATGGTGGTTCCGGACGCTGTGCGTCCTCGCCTTGCTTGGCCTGTTGTACCTGGCCTATCTCTGGCGGCTACGAAGCCTCGGCGTGTTGATCTGCGCGCGACTGCTCGAACGCGAGCGGATCGCCCGTGACTTGCACGACACCCTGCTGCAAAGCATGCAAGGCGTGCTGTTGCGGGTGAAGGTCGCCGCCGATGCCATCAAGGAACCCGAGGCTCGCGACAAGCTGGAACTGGCCCTGCGCGCGACGCAGGATGCCCTCGTGGAAGGGCGGCGCAAGATCGTCGGCCTCCGTGGCACGCGTGGCGATGCCAGCACCCTGGCCGAGCGTCTTCGGGCTTACGCCGCCGATGTGACGGGCGATGGCGGTGCGGTGGTGGCGGTATCCACGACGGGGCCATCGCGTTCGCTGAACCCGGCCGCGGAAGACGATATCGAGGCGATCGCCTTCGAGCTTCTGTCCAACGCCGTGCGGCACGCGCGGGCGCAACGGGTGGAGGTGCGGATCGCCTTCGCACGGCGTTGGTTCGAAGTGGAAGTGCGCGACGACGGTGAAGGCATGCAAGCGGGGCGCCGGGAAGATCGCCCGTCCTTCGGACTGATCGGGATTCGCGAACGCGCCGAGAAGCTGGCCAGCCGCCTGACGATCAAGCCACGTCCACCGCATGGCACGCAGGCGATCCTGAGGGTGCCGGGGCCGGTGGCCTATTGGTTGCCCGAGCGGACGGTGGCGCGCCTTCGCTCCAGGCCTTGGTTCCGCTGACCTGGGTGCACGCGCGCCTCCCCCCATACAGGGGGTCACGCCCATGCCATGGCCGGATAGCATCCGAGCCAAGATGCAACACGAGACATTCGCGCCGCCTGCCAACCCAAGCCACTCCCGGACGCGCGCGGTGCGGCAACTGCTGAACCAGGCGCTCCGCCAACTCGCCGACTTCGATCGCGCGGACCGTGCCGCCTGCGCGCACTACATCGCCCAGGCGTTGCGCATACACCGGGAATCGACGGAAGGGCATGGCGAATGGCGCCAAGGGAGTGGTCTGGCGCCCTGGCAAGTCCAGGTAGTGAAGGAACTCGCCCTCTCGCGACTCGACACGCCGCTCGCGGTCGCCGAACTGGCTGCTGCCTGTAATCTGTCGCGAGGCTACTTCAGCCGTGCGTTCAAGGCGACCTTTGGCGAAAGCCCCCACCGGTGGCGCCACGGCAAGCGCCTGGAACAAGCGTGCCACCGGCTCGTCCATTCCAGCGAAGCCATCGCCGATATCGCGATAGCCTTCGGTTTCAACGATCAGGCCCATTTCACACGTGCCTTCAAGAGCTCCTTGGGGATCACGCCAAACGTTTACCGGAGGCGCGGCAACGCATCATGAATCGAGCACACATTCTTCTTGCCGCCCTGGCGCTGGCGATCGTGCCGGCCGCCTTCGCTTCGACACGGGACTTCTCGGTCGGCCCCCAATACGACACGACCCATGTGTACGTCGCCGCTGCCGACCGGGACGCCTTCGTCCGTAGTTTCACCACCACCTTCGCGGGTCAGCCGACGCCGCCGGTGGTCGTCACGGTGACACCGACACCGTCGAAGACGACCTCGCAGGTGGTGCGGACATCCTCCGGCGCGATCTCCGTATTCGGTTTCCAGACGCCGGTGCCGTATCCCTTCGGGCAGGAGCGCACGGGCTATCTCGTCACCAACGTGGACGAGGCCGTCAAGGCCGCCAACGCCGCTGGCGCCGCGACCCTGGTCGCGCCCTTCGACGATCCCATCGGGCGCGACGCGGTGGTCACCTTTCCCGGTGGCGTGAACACGCAGTTCTACTGGCACACGGCGAAGTCGACATCGGCCCCGCTCGAACACGTGCCGGAGAACAGGATCTACCTGCCGGTCCAGTCGGCCGACGCGTTCGTGAAGTCGTTCGTGGCATTCACGCATGGCAAGGTGCTCTCGGACGAGCGCCACGCACCCGCGGTGGAAATCGGACGCAGCGCCGGCACCTACCGGCGTATCCGGCTCGCCTCGGGTTTCGGCAAGGCCACGGTGCTGGTGACCGACGGCCACCTCGACTGGCCTTACGGCACCGAGCTTACCGGCTATGAAGTCGGCGACCTCGACGCCACGCTTCGCCGCGCACGTGACAGCGGAGCGACCGTCGTCGTGGAAGCCCACCCCGAAGGCGACCGTCGCGCAGCGATGGTCAGGTTCCCCGGCGGCTACGTCGCGGAAATCCATAGCGCGGGGAACTGAAACGGTTGGTGATATCTGCTGGCTCGCGCGTGCGAATGCCTGCCGATATTTCAATCGCGTGCGATAGCCGCTGCCTAAGCTCGTGAAAGGTCGACCCATTCCCACGACCCTTCACGACCAGGAGCAGCCCATGAAAAAGAACACGTTATTTCGTCTGACCGCGGCGGCCGCACTCGCCGGCGCATCGTTCGCTTCCGTACAGGCCGCGGAAGCAGCCAAGCCGACCATCGTCCTCGTCCATGGCGCATGGGCGGACGGCTCCAGCTGGAGCAAGGTCATTCCGTTATTACAGGCCAAGGGTTACACCGTGCTCGCGGTGCAGAACCCGCTCACGTCGTTGGCGGCGGATGTCGCCGCCACGAAACAGGTGCTGCAGTCGGCCACGGCGCCCGTGGTTCTCGTCGGGCACAGCTGGGCCGGCACGGTGATCACCGAAGCCGGGAACGATCCCAAGGTCGCGGCGCTCGTCTATGTCGCCGCCTTCGCGAACGACGACGGTCAATCAGCCGGGGAGCTGGTCAATGCCTATGCGAAGACGCCGGCGCTCGGTACCATCCGCGACGACGGCCATGGCTTCCTCTACCAGACGGAACAGGGCGTGCTCGAGAACTTCGCCCCGGACCTTCCGCGCGCCGAGGCGAAGACGATGGCGGTGACGCAGGGTGCGCTGGCCGCCAGCACGTTCGGTGACAAGGTCACCACCGCCGCGTGGAAGACCCACCCTACCTGGTACATCGTCTCGGCCAACGACCGGGTCATCAATCCGCAGCTGGAGCGCGATGTCGCCAAGCGGATGAACGCGCATACGACGGTGCTTCCTTCGAGTCACGTTTCGCTGCTCTCGCATCCGCGCGAGGTGGCGAAGGTGATCGAGGAAGCCGCCGATGCGGTAGGCAAGAAGGGTTGAAGCCGTTGGGGCAAAAGGCTTGTCCTTTTGCCCCACTACCGCCTTTGCCGGAACGGTGCATCCTTGCACGTCGAAGCAACCGACGTGCCATCTTTGTCCTGAAAATCGACATCAAAAAAACGTGATGTTTTTGTGAGAGGAGCGTCACGATTTAGATCGTGCATATCTTTCCTGTAGGAGTATTTGAGCTATAAAAAAACCACGGCTTACATTCCGGCATCCATGCCGGTTGAGCCATGGAAGAGAGCTGCAGGGGGAGTGGCACACGCGATGGATAATTCATACCCATCCAAGCGGACTAGCGAGCGGAATTTCCGGACAGGCGACTGCCTGGGTCGAAGCCATTCCTGCATTCCTCTAGCCGGGACCCCCGGCTTCGTCCGTACCGGCGCCCAACATCCCCCTCCCTCGGCACGCCACCGATTACGCCCAAGCCTGGCTTGAGACTTCTCGTCGTTCGACGGGACGGATGACGTCCGCGCGTGATCGTGCGCGGCCGTAAATAAGAAGAAAGCAACCTCCTACCCGGACGCGTTCCCGCGTTCGCGGCCCTTTGCGCGCCTGCGTTTCAGTTCCCAACCACGCTCCCCCCGGTGCATCAGCCCATGCAGAAGGAAATCGTATGAACAAGATACATAGCAAAGTCTGGAACCGCGCGCTCAATCAGCTCGTGGTCGCTTCGGAGATAGCGACGTGCCACCGCGGTGGCAGCTCGGGACAGGGCCGTCGCGGGTCGCCGTCTCACGGCCTCGCTCCCGTGGCCTTGACCCTGTTGATGGCTGCCGGGTGGATCGGATGGAGCGGATCGGCGGCGGCACAGGCGGTCGATTGCACCGCGGCACCCTATAACGCCTATAACGGTACCGCCTCATGCATGGGCTATACCTCCGCCGCCAGCGGGATCGGGGCCACGGCCGTCGGGTCGCTGGCAAGAGCTAACGTATTGGGTGCGCTGGCGCTCGGCTATAGCTCGACCGTGAATGCACAGAACGGCATAGCCGTTGGCTTCGGAGCCTATTCCAATGCCATCAATTCCGTTTACATCGGCGCACGTACCGCTAGCGGCACGGGTGCGCTCGCTGGCGGTGCCATCGGCATCGGCACGGACGTCACGGCTTCCGGACCGAATGCGGTCGCCATCGGAACACAGGCCATTGCGAACGATTCATCCAACGTTGCGCTTGGCCTGTCAGCTCACGCGACCGGGCTCGAAGGTACGGCACTCGGTTATGCGACCAACGCGACCGGGGTCAATTCGACTGCCATCGGTAACCAGATCACCGCCGCAGCCGACGGGAGCATCGCCATCGGCGCTAATGCTGGTGTCATGGTGGATGCCGCTTCGACCAATAGTTTCGCTGCCGGTTGGGGTGCGAAGGTCACGGGTGCGATAAACGCCGTCGCCCTCGGCACGTCCGCTGCGGCAAGCAATGGACAGGCCACCGCCCTGGGAGGCTTCACGAAAGCCACGGGGGAAGGAGCGACGGCCGTAGGCCTATCGTCGCAAGCCACTTTCGCCCATTCGACCGCCATCGGCTGGCAGGCGTACTCGACCGCCCTCAACGCGGTTTACCTGGGAGCCCGCACCGTTGGGACGGGTGCATCGGCCGAATCGGCCATCGCCATCGGCACGGACGTGACTTCCTCGGGTCTTTACTCGATCGGCATGGGCTTGCAGGCGAACGCCAGCCAGGCCGACGCGATCGCCATCGGCAGGCAGGCAAACGCGACGGGTATCAATTCGATCTACGTGGGCGCGCTTCAAAGCGGTGTGGCGGGTGGTGGTGCCACGGCGAACAACGCCATCGCGTTCGGTATCGACATCGTCGCCAGCGGCGTGGGCGCGGTCGGCATAGGTAACTTCACGCTGGCGTCGGGCACGAACAGTACCGCCGTGGGCGGCAGTTCCGCGACGGCGACGAACGCGCTGGCGCTGGGCCGCGCGAACACCGCATCGGGAGCCAACAGCGTGGCGGCTGGTACGTCGTCGAAGGCGCAGGCGGCGTCCACGGTCGCGATTGGCGATACGAATACGGTTGCGACCGGTGCCGGCGCGGGTTCGTTCGCCGCCGGCCACAACTCGCAGGTGCTCGGCGGTCTGGGCGCCGTCGCGCTGGGCGAGGCGCAGACCGCCAACGGCAATGGTGCCGTCGCCATCGGCGATCCGAATTCCGCCATAGGTAATGGCGCCGTGACTGTTGGCTCCAACAACACGTCGAACGGCGACGGCGCGGTGGCGGCGGGTAACGGCAACAACGCCCAGGGTGTCGGCTCCGTCGCCCTGGGCAACGCCAGCAGCGCTCTCGGCGCCGGCTCGGTGGCTTTCGGCAACACCGCCACGGCGAACAATGCCAACGACGTGGCGCTGGGTTCCGGGTCGACCACCACGACGGCGGTCGGCACGGCGAGCGCGACCATCAACGGCGCCACCTACGCGTTCGCCGGCACCACCCCCGGAAGCACGGTGAGCGTGGGTGCCACCGGTGCAGAGCGGACCATCACCAACGTCGCGGCGGGACGCATCGACGGCGGCAGCACCGATGCCATCAATGGATCGCAGCTGTTCGCGACCAACCAGGCGATCGGTACGGTGGGTACCACGGTCACCAACCTCGGCAACACCATCGCCACGACGATCGGCGGCGGCACCACCTACGATCCCAGCACCGGCAACATCACCACCAGCGTCACCTATGGTGGTAACACCTACGGCTCGCTGCAGCAGATCTTCAACCAGATCGGTGGCGATATATCCGCGAGCGCCGTCCACTATTACAGCGTCAACGACAACGGCACCCCCGGCGCCAACTACGCCAACGATGGAGCCACCGGCCTCAACGCGCTGGCCGCGGGTGTCGGCGCCACCGCCACCGCCGACAACGGCACGGCGTTGGGCCAGGGCACGGGCGTGTCCGTGCTGGGCGGCGTGGCGCTCGGTTCGGGCGCCGTGTCCGACCGTGCCATCGCCCCCACGTCCGGCTCGATCCTCGTCGGCACCAACGTGATTCCGTACAACACCACCGACCGCACCTTGCTGGGCGCGGTATCGGTGGGCAACGCCACGGATTTCCGCCAGATCACCAACGTGGCGGACGGCACGGAGGACCAGGATGCCGTCACCTTGCGCCAATTGAAGGGCGCGATGAGTTCGTTCTCGGTCACCCCGATCAAGTACTTCCATGCCAATTCCGCCGCCACCGACTCGGCGGCCATCGGTGCGGAGTCCGTCGCCATCGGTCCGCAGACCACGGTGAACGGCGACAACGGCATCGGCATGGGTAACGGCGCGATCGTGCAGCAGACGGCACCGGGTGGCACGGCGATCGGCCAGAACGCGACGGTGAACCTCGCCGATGGCGTGGCGCTGGGTACCAATGCGGTGTCCAACGGCATCCAGGCCCTGGCCTTGGGTGCGGGTTCGCAGGCGGCATTCGCCGGCAGCGTGGCACTGGGAGCGGGTTCCGCGACGGACGCGGCGGTGGGTACCCCCAACGCGGTGATCAACGGCACCACCTATGCGTTCGCAGGCACGACGCCGGGTTCGACGGTGAGCGTGGGCGCGGTGGGTGCGGAGCGGACCATCACCAACGTGGCGGCGGGCCGCATCGACGGTGGCAGTACCGATGCGATCAACGGCTCGCAGTTGTTCGCGACGAACCAGGCGATCGGTACCGTCGGTACGAGCGTCACCAACCTCGGCAACACCGTGACCAACCTCGGTGATTCCATTGCGAACAGTTATGGTGGCGGCACCACGTACGACCCTGCCACCGGCACGATCAACACGAGCATCACCTACGGCGGCAACACGTACGGCTCGCTGCAGCAGGTCTTCAACCAGATCGACACCGGCGGTATCAAGTACTTCCACGCCAACTCCAACCTGGCCGATTCCCTGCCGAACGGGTTGAACAGCGTGGCGATCGGCCCGGTGTCGACGGCCAACACGGAAAATGCCGTATCGATCGGCAACGGTGCCACCGCCGGTGCCAACGTGGGTGACGTGGCCTTGGGTGCGGGTAGCACGAGCGGAACGGTGGTCCAGACCGCCAGCGGAACCATCGCCGGTAACACCTATGCCTACGCCGGTACCACGCCCGGCAGCACCGTGAGTGTCGGTGCGGTGGGTGCGGAGCGCACCATCACGAACGTCGCGGCAGGTCAGGTGAACGGCAACAGCACGGATGCGATCAACGGCTCGCAGCTGTTCGCCACCAACCAGGCATTGGACACGTTGAACGACACGGTCGCCGCCAACGCCATCCACTACTACAGCGTCAACGACAACGGCACGCCCGGTGGCAACTACGCCAACGATGGCGCGACCGGTCTGAACGCCCTGGCCGCGGGTGTCGGCGCCACGGCGGCCGCGGATAACGCGACGGCCCTGGGCCAGGGCACCGGCGTCTCCGTGTTGGGTGGCGTGGCGCTCGGTTCCGGCGCGGTGTCCGATCGCGCGATCGCTCCCACGTCCGGCTCGATCCTCGTCGGCACCAACGTGATTCCTTACAACACCACCGACCGCACCTTGCTGGGCGCGGTATCGGTGGGCAACGCCACGGATTTCCGCCAGATCACCAACCTGGCGGATGGTACGGAGGACCAGGACGCGGTGTCGTTGCGTCAGTTGAAAGGCGCGATGAGCTCGTTCTCGGTGACGCCGATCAAGTACTTCCACGCCAATTCCACCGCTTCCGATTCGTTGGCGGCTGGTGCCGAGTCCGTGGCGATCGGTCCGCAGACCACGGTGAACGGCGACAACGGCATCGGCATGGGCAACGGTGCGATCGTGCAGCAGACCGCGCCGGGTGGCACGGCGATCGGCCAGAACGCGACGGTGAACCTCGCCGATGGCGTGGCGCTGGGTACCAACGCGGTATCGAACGGTATCCAGGCCCTGGCCCTGGGCGCAGGTTCGCAGGCGGCATTCGCCGGCAGCGTGGCGCTGGGAGCGGGTTCGTCGACGGATGCGGCTGTGGGTACGGCGAGCACCACGCTCAACGGCGCCACCTATGCGTTCGCGGGCACGACGCCAGGCTCGACAGTGAGCGTGGGTGCGTTGGGTGCCGAACGTACGATCACCAACCTGGCGGCTGGCCGGATCAGTGGCAGCAGCACCGACGCGATCAATGGCTCGCAGCTGTACGCGACCAACCAGACGTTGGAGTTGCTGGGCTCGCAGATCATCAACCTGTCCAATGTCGTCAACAACTTCCCGACCGGGGGTGGCGGCACCACGACCAACAACACCTACCAGAACAGTGGCGACAACAACACGTCGTCGACCGCCACGGGCGACAACAGCACGGCGATCGGCGCGGGCTCGTCGGCCACGGGCGACAACAGCGTCGCCATCGGCGCCGGTTCGGTGGCCAACCAGTCCAACACCGTCTCCGTCGGTTCGGTGGGTAACGAGCGCACGATCACCAACGTGGCGGCCGGCGTGAACACCACCGACGCGGTGAACGTGGGCCAGCTGGACCAGGCGATCGAAAGCGCGAAGAACTGGACCAAGAGCTACGTCGACCAGCGTTTCCAAGGCGTGGACCAGGAACTCAATCGCATCGGTAACCGCGCCAACGCCGGCATCGCCTCGGCGATGGCCATGGCCAGCCTGCCGCAGGCCTACCAGCCGAACCAGAACGCGGCGGCGGTGGCGGTCGGCAGTTTCCACGGCGAAACCGGCATCGCCGTCGGCATGTCGACGATCACGGAGAGCGGACGCTACATCATGAAGCTCAACGCCACGACGAACTCGCGCGGCGATGCCGGCGCGGGTATCGGCGCGGGCGTGGTGTGGTGAGGAGCGAACCCATGAATGCTATCCAAGGAATCAAGAACATGCGTACATCGTTGAAAGGCATCTCCGTGGTTTCGTTCGCGCTGGCGCTGGCCGCCTGTGGAAACATCAGCCACGACGTGGCGAAGGACGGCCGCTCCGCAGGCGAAGTGGTGTGGCCCGCGGTGGGCGAGGTCACGCCCATGCACAAGGGCGGCACGTTTCCCAACCTGGCGAACCTGCGAAAGGTGAAGTCGGGGCTCAACAAGCAGCAGGTATCCGACCTGATCGGCTATCCACACTTCAGCGAGGGCATCTGGGGCGTGCGGGAGTGGAACTACGTGTTCAACTTCCGCAAGCCCGGCAGTGACGAAGTGACAGTGTGCCAATACAAGGTGTTGTTCGACGATGACAAGCTGGCTCGCAGCTTCTACTGGAAACCCGAGGCGTGTGCCGACTTCCTGAAGGAAGCAGCGCCCGCTCCCCCGCCAGTAGCCGCCGAACCGGTCGCGGCGCGCAAGCCACGCGTACTGTCCGCCGATGCACTCTTCGCGTTCGACAGCGCCGAGTTGTCGCCGGCCGGCAAGGGCAGTCTCGACGAGATGGCTACGACGTTGCGCGATCAAGGTGACAAGCTGCGGTCCGTACGCATCGTCGGCTATACCGATCGCCTCGGCAGCGACGCCTACAACAAGGCCTTGTCGCAACGCCGCGCCGAGGCGGTGAAGGGCTATCTCGTGGCGCAGGGCATCCCCGCCGATCGCGTCACCGCGGAGGGCCTGGGCGAGGCCGATCCGGTGAAAGGCTGCGAGGATGCACCTCGCGGACAACTGATCGGATGCCTCGCGCCGAACCGCCGTGTGGAGGTGTGGGTAACCGGCGTCGAATAAGGGATAGCTGATCCATCGGAGTGGCGTCGTTGCCGGTATCTCCCGCAACGGCGCCACCAGCGGGGGCATCACCTATCGGCCGGGGTGTTATCGCGGAGGCGCGGTCGACTGCCGGACAATGAGTTCGAACGGCAACTCGACCCCATCGGGGTGAGGCTTCCCGGCCAGGATGCCGAGTAGCACGCGCACCGTCTCGTGGCCGATCGACCGCATGGGCTGGCTGATGGTGGTGAGCGCGGGTGCCAGGTAGCGCGTCGTCCGCAGGTCGTCGAAGCCGACGACGGAAAGGTCCGCAGGTACGTTCACGCCGTGTTCCCGGCAGGCGGCCAACACGCCCATGGCCATCTGGTCGCTGAAGCAGAACACCGCGGTAGGACGTTGCGGCAGCGCGAGCAATCGCCGGCCCGCCGCATGGCCCGACTCGACGGAGAAGTCGCCGCGTTCCACGATCAATGAGCGCACGGCCCGATGCACCTTCGCCGCCGCGCGCGCGCCATCGAGGCGCTGATGGTGCAGCGGATTCGTCTCCGGCCCACCCACGATACCTACGCGGCGATGGCCCAGGGCATACAGGTGTTCCATCGCCACTTGCGCGGCGGCGGCGTTGTCGATGTGCACGCTGGGGACACCGAGGTCGGGCGTGAACTCGCAGCCATTCACCACGGGCGCCGCGTCACCGAGTTCGTCGACGAGTTCGCGCGCGGTGGGAGGCAAGCGGTGCCCCAGGACGATGAGGCCGTCGGCCTCCTGGCGACGCAGGATCTGCGCGTAGCTCTCTTCGCGTTCCGGCTGTTGCTGCGTATCGCCCAGAAGCACGGCATAGCCCTTCGGTTGCGCGGCTTCCTCGACGCCCTTGACGATTTCCGCGAAGAAGGGATTGGACACGTCGGGAACCGTCACCAGGAGCTTCCCCGTGCGTCGCGTGCGCAAGCTCTTCGCGGCCGCGTTCGGCACGAAACCGAGCTTGGCCACCGCGGCCTGGACGCGGCGGCGGGTGGCTTCGGAAACCAGGTCGGGCTGGCTCAGGGCACGCGACACGGTGGCTGGAGAGACCTTGGCCAGGTTCGCGATGTCGTAAATGGTGGCCACGCACTACCTCGTTCCGTCCTGACGCACTGCATCATGATCTTGCGAATTTCCACTGATAGTATCTATGAAATCGATTTCATTGCAGGCGATACGATGAAAACGCTCAAAGGCCCTGGCCTGTTCCTGGCTCAGTTCATAGGGAACGAGGCACCGTTCAACCGGCTGGATACGCTCGCTGCATGGGCAGCCGATCTCGGATACGCGGGTTTGCAGATACCCACCAGTACGCCGCATGTCTTCGACCTCGCCGAGGCCGCCACGAGCCAGGCGTACTGTGACGAGATCGGCGCCATGCTCGATCGCCACGGCTTGCAAGTCACCGAGCTTTCCACGCACCTGCAGGGACAACTGGTCGCCGTGCATCCGGCTTACGACCTCCTGTTCGACGGATTCGCACCGGAACCGTTGCGTGGGAACCCGACGGCCCGGCAGGCCTGGGCAGTGGACCAGTTGAAGCTCGCGGCAAAAGCCAGCGCGCGTCTCGGCCTCAAGGCCCATGCCACGTTTTCAGGCGCGCTCGCCTGGCCGTATTTCTATCCGTGGCCACAGCGCCCGCCGGGACTCGTGGAGGAAGCCTTCGCCGAACTCGGACGACGCTGGCGTCCGATCCTCGACGTGTTCGACGAGCAGGGCGTCGACCTCTGCTTCGAAATCCATCCCGGCGAAGACCTGCACGATGGCGTGACGTTCGAGCGCTTCCTCGATGCAGTGGACCACCACCCTCGCGCCAAGATCCTTTTCGATCCGAGCCACCTGCTGCTGCAACAACTCGACTACCTGGGCTTCATCGACCGCTACCACGAGCGCATCGGGATGTTCCACGTCAAGGATGCCGAATTCCGCCCGGACGCGCGCAGTGGTGTCTACGGTGGCTATCAATCGTGGGTCGACCGGCCGGGGCGATTCCGCTCGCTGGGCGACGGACAAGTCGATTTCCGCGCGATCTTCTCCAAGTTCGCGCAATACGACTTTCCCGGCTGGGCGGTGCTGGAGTGGGAGTGCTGCCTGAAGCATCCGGAAGACGGAGCGCGGGAAGGCGCACCGTTCATCCGAGACCACATCATCCATGTGACCGACCGTGCGTTCGACGATTTCGCCGGTGCCTCCACCCCGCCCGAGACGCTACGGCGCCTGCTCGGTCTCTGAACCGCCATCGAGGAAGACGCTATGCGACCGATGTTGTTCCGCCTGGGTTCGATGATGTTCCTGGAGTTCTTCATCTGGGGCGCCTGGTTCGTCACCCTGGGCACGTACCTTGGCCAGGGGCCACTGCACGCCGATGGGTCGCAGATCGCCGCGGCCTTCCTCAGCCAGTCCATCGGCGCGATCATCGCGCCCTTCGTGGTGGGCCTGATCGCGGATCGCTACTTCGCGGCACAACGCATCCTCGGCGTTCTCCAGGTCGCCGGTGCCGCGTTGCTGTGGTGGGCGTCGCAAGCGGCCACCTTTCCCGCCTTCCTCACCCTGATCATGGTGTACATGGTGTTGTTCATGCCCACGCTGGCGCTCGTGAACAGCGTGGCCATGCGCCACATGGAGAACCCGGAGAAGCAATTCCCGCCTGTCCGCGTCGCCGGCAGCG
>Ga0307412_10001047_pt1 | contig 15796 bp, 11 predicted proteins | sample DK1Cmetagenome_3_FD_203823 | JGI IMG/M metagenome (GOLD analysis project Ga0307412, IMG submission 203823) | Maize rhizosphere microbial communities from greenhouse at UC Davis, California, United States - DK15-C-1 | ecosystem: Host-associated > Plants > Roots > Rhizosphere > Soil | place: USA...
GCTGTTTGAACAAGGACATCTGAGCGCGCGCTCCTAGTTAGTCGTCTCGACCGGAAAACCTTCGGCCTGCATTTTCTTCAACACATCCTGCCACCGGGACAGGCGCTTGGTGTCGCCCACTTTCTTGTTGCCCTTGCCTGACAGCCAAAGTCCTTCGGCGTTGAAAGAGTAGACCGGCAGCAAGTCGGTTCGCTGGCTGGCGGGCTGGATGCCGTCGATCAGGCTGTCGAGGACCAGCGGCATGGCATCGGGAGTGGCGTAATACGTCAACACCATGTGCGCCCGGTTCTGCCGCAGGGCCTTGACGTAGGTGATGCGCAGCTTGTCACTGGACACCCCGAGGTGACGCAGGCTGAAATACTTGGCTATGGCGTAGTCTTCACAATCGCCGGCGCCCTTCCACAGGGCCTGGATCGGGGTTTCCCAATAGTCGACCTCACGCCACAAGTCGATATCTTCCACATAGCGCACCTGTTTGTTGAAGAACAGGTTCACCACCTTGAGCTGTGCCAGCTCCGGGATCTGCTTCTGGGTTGCCAGCAATTGCTGCCACGCATCGATTCGTTGCTGCCCTTCGCCCAGCGGCCCATATAACGCTTGCGCCCGCCGGCTGATCTGCGCAAAGTCCCAGTCGGCCCGCAGCCCGCCCAGCATCAGGCCGGCCAGCAGCAATGCCGAACACAGCCAGCGCAAGGACCTGAGGACCGGGGAAGGTGCAGCCAAGGGAATACGTCCGAAAAGGGCCGTTGGAAATTCGTTGGATGGTGAAGCCTGGACCGGCAAAAGACAATGGCAGGTTGCAATCACCACAAGCAGACTAAACTTTAGTTCAGGAACCGGCGCCGCGAATTTTGACGGCTTGGCAATCTGTAACTAATGTTGGCTTGGATCCAATTATTCGTTACTACCAGTCAGGTGTTGTCGTGACACAGAAGCCCAAACCGTTAAGCACCATCCAGGTCAACGGACCCATTCCCGCTGCCCAGGCCCGCGCAATCATTGAAAGCTCGTTGCGCGAAGCGATTCTCGACGGCCGCCTGCCCAGCGGCACTGCGTTGCGCCAGCAGGAACTGGCCGACCTGTTCGGGGTCAGCCGCATGCCGGTACGCGAAGCGTTGCGCCAGCTCGAAGCACAATCTTTGCTCGACGTGGTCCAGCACAAGGGGGCGGTGGTAGCCCCGCTGATCACCAGCAGTGCGGTCGAAACCTATGCGCTGCGTTCGGTCCTGGAAGGCTTTGCCCTGCGCCTGTCCATTCCGCTGCTTGACGACAATGACCTGGCCTTGGCCGCCCAATACATCGAGCAACTCGAAGGGCAGACCAACTATGCCGAGATCGCCAGGCTCAACCGCCTTTTCCACATGTCGCTCTACCACAAGGCGCCCAATGCCAAGCTGCTTGACCTGGTCGAGCGCGAACTCAACGAAGAGGAACGCTTCCTGCGCTTTCACCTGTCATCCATGGGCCTGGGCAAGCTCACCCAGGATGATCACCGCGCGATGCTCGCCGCCGCGGCAGCCAAAGACGTCGCTCAAGCGGTGCATCTGCTCGAAGAGCATCTGGAAAAAGCCTCCGTCACCATGCGTCGCCACCTCGAACGCTAGGCGAGCCCCAGCCCCCGCGCCGGCCACTTGGCCGGCGTAGTACTTTCTTACACACGTATCCACATCCCGAATCGCCCACTGGACGCGGCCCGGCCGCGGTCGCGATTCGTCCCTGCATCAGTTCAATGGAACTGCTATCGATTTGGGCTCACTCTTGCGTTTATCGGTTCAAAAACAGACCTGAAGAAGTCAGCGCCCGGCGATAGCCAGGCGAATCGAAGCCACTACGCAAGGAGCGCCGCACAACTGGCGGGATGACCTGGAGGTCCGACCGGGATTCCGCCCATAAAACCCTAACTTCCTATTCCGCCAATCCCTGAAGTGCTCCGAGTGAGGCATTCACTCGAACCATTCGATTCTGATCGTTATAAATCGGAAGGGGCAACTTCGCGCCAATAAAACTTATATATAAAAGTTTTATTCAGCCTCTTCGCGCCCAATAAAACAGCAACTTTAAATAATAAAAAAATAACTTGCAGAGCCTTTGATACATGTACTAATTTTTTACTCGCCGCGTTGCCTTCGACCGCCTACAAGCAGCACGAAAGGCCCAGGCCTCAAGCAACACAGCCATAAGCAAGTATCAGATCGAAGTTCCAAGAGAACATGGATTCCGGTTCAGGCACTCGCTCGCCCTGACAAAAACAGGCGAGCAACTTCCGGATAAACAACATTGATGAGGACGTTCAAATGCAGCCAACCAAAGAACAACTATCTCTGAAAAAGCACGAACTTGGCGAACACCCGGTTTTTTCTGAAATAACATCAATCGACTTGTTGCGCCGCTTTATGGAAAGCCACGTTTTTGCCGTGTGGGACTTCATGTCCCTGACCAAGCGCCTGCAACGGGAACTGACCTGCGTTCAACTGCCATGGCTGCCACCCGCCGATCCCCATGCTGCGCGTCTGATCAACGAAATCGTCCTGGGCGAGGAATCCGACGACCGTCCCGGTGCCGGCTACTGCAGCCACTTCGAACTGTACCTGGACGCCATGCGCGAAGTCGGTGCGAATACACAGGCGATTGAACAATTCATCGCGCTGCAGCAAGAAGGCGTCAGCCCCGAAACGGCGCTGGACAGCGTCGAGGTAGAACCGGCAGCGGCGCGCTTCGTGCGCCAGACCCTGCACACCGCCCTGCACGCCCCGGCCCACAGCGTGGCCGCCGCCTTCGTGCACGGTCGCGAAAGCGTCATCCCGCAGATGTTCCAACGCATGCTGGACGCTTGGGGCATTGGCCTGGATCAGGCGCCGACGTTTCGTTACTACCTGCAGCGCCATATCGAGGTGGACTCCGAAGACCATGGCCCGGCAGCGGAGAAACTGCTGGCGCGGCTGATCGATGGCGACCCGCAGCGCGAGCGCGAAGTCCTCGCCGCCGCTCTGGCCGCCGTCCACAGCCGCACAGCATTGTGGGATGGCCTGCGCCTGAGCATGACCCAGCAGGTTGCGCAGGTGACGCCATGAATGCCATCCAGTACCAATCCTTCGCCGACGCCTGGGAAAGCCGTGCAACGATCCGCACCCGGCCACGACGCCGGGTCGAGGATGACGACAAGCTGATCTTCCCCATGAGTCGCCAACCCATGGTGCACAGCCAGACCTTCCTGACCCATTGCCCGCAACTGCGTGATTTTGTCTTGGTGCAAAGTCTCTACAAGTTCATCAATGACGTGGTGATTTTCGAAACCGAGCTGGTGGATCACACCGCCCGACGCATCGCCAAGAACCGCTTTGGCATCGAGTTTCCGTTCGCCTGTCGCTACGACGCGATGACCGTGGTGGTGGACGAGGATTACCACGCATTGGTGGCGATGGACTTCATGCAACAAACCATCGACATGACCGGCATTTCACCGATCCCGTTGCCCCAGCAGATCGAGCTCAGCCGCGCGATCCCGGCGACACTGGCGCGAACGCCGGAGCATTTGCTCAGCGCCGTGGAATTGATCTGCATCGCCATCGCCGAGAACACCGTGACCAACGAAGTGGCAGCCTTTGCCCGGGACGATTCGGTCAAGGCCTCGATCAAGGGGCTCATGGCCGACCATCTGCTGGACGAAGGACGGCACTCGGGTTTCTGGACGCGGCTGGTACAGATTTACTGGCGCACCGCGCCTGAAGAGGACCGCCAGGCAATCGCCCGATTGATGCCCGGCTTCATCGCCGACTACCTGGCGAGTGATCTGCAACAGGCATTCGATTTCGAGCTGATCAACCATCTGCCCATCGACGAATCGGCACGCCAGTCGCTGCGCGAAGACGCCCGGGCGCTGGCTTACCCCATCAACCGTTTTCACCCCTTGGTAGGCAACATCACGCGTTTTTTTCGCGGCAGCTCGATGCTGGCGTCAACCTGCGTGCGCGATGCCCTGGCCGATTACCTGACCCCATGAGGACCTTCCGATGAGACGCCTCGAAATCGCAGTGTCTGGCCACAGCCAGGCCCTGGCCGAACTGGCCCGGGAACTTGAACAACACGGCCATGGTGTCGTGGATTTGCAATCACTGGCCAGCCATGGCGCGATCGACCTGGTGATCGACGACGGCACGGCGCCATGCTCCGTCGCGGCGGGTTTTCAGCTTCAGCTGCGCGTGGCACTCCAAACAGTGCCGGGCCAGGCATTGCCGCAACCGGTGGTGGTTTTCCGTGACGGGGCGCAGCGGTTGCTGATCCAGGAAGCGATCACTGAACCGAGCGACGGCAACGGCCAGTCGCTGCGCCAGCATGCAACAAGGGCACTGGTCGAGCACGGCGCACGGCTGGTCAGTCACTTGTCGCGCGATGAATGTGGCTTCGACCAGTGGCCGACGGCACCGCACGAGCCTACCGGCCAGCCCGAGCAGGCGCTCGATGCGCTGGAACCGCTCGCGTTCGAGCACCGTCTCAGCCGACCTGCGGTAGCGTGGCTGCTGGCAGCCGCGAAGGTGCCGGTGATGCACGACATCGAGCAGCGGATGCTCGACGACGCGTCAAAACCTGCCCTGCGGGTCGAGGGCCAGCTCATCGACTACAGGACCTTGCGCGATTCAGTGCTGCAACTGCAGGAGGCCATAACGGCAAGCATGCGAGGAGCAGCCGATCGCCCAAGGGTGATTGGCGTGTGCCTGCCTAAATCGGCGCGACTGTATGCGGCGATCCTGGCGGTGCTGGGGCTCGGGGCGGCGTACCTGCCGCTGGACCCGCAACACCCCGCGCAACGCCGACGCTTCATTCTCGACAACGCCAAGGCCGACCTGTTGCTGCACGACGGCGACAGCGACCTGGGCGAGTGCCCGACGCCGACGCTGAATGTCCATCGGCTGCCTCCGTCCAAGCCCGGCCTCCCGGCTTCGACGATCCGTCGCGTGGTGGATGCCGACGACCCGGCCGTGGCGATCTACACGTCCGGCACCACCGGCCAGCCCAAGGGAGTCTTGCTCAGCCATCGCAACCTCAGCCATTTCTGCGCCTGGTACGGTGATCATGTGGGGCTGCGGCGCGACAGTCGCGCATTGCAGTTTTCCACCATCAACTTCGACGCATCGTTGTTGGATATCCTGCCGACCTTCATCCAAGGTGGGCTGCTGGTGGTGCCCAGCGAGGACCAGCGTCGCGACCCGCAGCGACTGGAGGCGTTGATTCGTGAAGAGCGCGTCAGCCACGCCTTCCTGCCGCCTGCGCTGTTGAGCGTGATGCCGCTGGAAGGGCCCCTGGGGCTGGCGCACCTGATCACTGGCGGCGACGTTTGCGAGCCTTACGTGATCGAGCGACTGGCGCCGCAGTGCCGCTTCCACAACATCTATGGCCCGACGGAAACCACGGTGCTGGCGACTACGCGGCAATTCGCCGTCGGTGACAGCAACCGCAACCTCGGCACGCCCATCGCCAACGGCCGCGTGCTGATCCTGGACGAACAACTGCAACCGGTGCCACAAGGCACGCCTGGCGAGTTGTACATCGCCGGGCCCGGGGTCGGCCTGGGATACCTGAACGATCCCGCGCTGACCGCCAGCCGTTACCTGGACCTGACGCTGCCCGCCGGGCAAACACTTCGCGCCTATCGCACCGGGGATATCGGCCAGTGGACCGACGACGGAATCGAGCTGTGCGGCCGCCGCGATAACCAGGTGAAGATCCGCGGCTTTCGGGTCGAGCCCGAGGAGATCGAACATTGCCTGCGCGACAGCCAGGTGTTCCGCCAGGTGGCAGTGGGTGTCGACGAGCGACGGCGGATCCTCGCATTCCTGGCGAACCCCGTTGACGATCGACCCGGCGCGGCGCTCCACGTCCTGCGCCAGCATGTGCAGGATTCGCTGCCGAGCTACATGCACCCAGCGGCCTACATCGAGCTGCCCAGCCTGCCTTACACCAGCAATGGAAAGGTTGATCGCCGGGCATTGCTGGCGTCGGCGGGATCGGTCCAGACGGGTCAGCAAGGGCGCCAGCCGCAAAATGCCTTGGAGACGCAACTCCAACAGCTATGGGCCGAGTTGCTGGAGTTGCCGGCCGAGGACATCGCCACCGACGAGAGCTTTTTCAACCTTGGCGGGCATTCGATCCTGCTCTCGCAATTGCTGCTCAGTATCCGCCAGTCGTTTGGCCGCAGCCTGTCAATCAACCGCTTCATCGAAGCACCCACGTTGATCACTTTGGCAAAGTTGCTCGACGGTCCCGAACAGAGCGACCCATCGACCCTGAGCCCCCAGGCCTTCATCGACGCCGAAGCCGAACTCAACCTCGATCCGCTGCCCATCAGCCAGTGCGGTGATGTACATAAAGTGATAGTGACCGGCGCCAACAGCTTCCTCGGCGTGCACATCGTCGAAGCGTTGCTGGCGTGGGGCGCCACGGAAGTGGCGTGCCTGGTGCGAGAATCCGGCGGGCAAAGCGCGGCCCAGCGCTTCGCCCAGGCCCTGCGGGAAAATCGCCTTGAGCATCTGGACCTGAGCCGTGTCAGCGTCTACGCCGCCGACATCACCCAACCGCAATTGGGCTTGCCGGACGATACCTACCAGCGCATCGACAGCACGTTCGGCGCGTTGGTGCACAACGCCGCCCACGTCAATCATGTGCTCGACTATGAGTCCCTGGCGCCGGACAACGTCGAGCCGATCTTCGAATGCCTGCGCCTGTGCGAAGGGCGCAGCAAAAAGATCTTCAACTTCGTCTCGACGCTGTCGGCCTCCAGCACCCTGGACGCCAACGGGCAGGTGCTGGAGCAGCCCGCCGCCACGACACCACCGATCTACATCAAGAACGGCTACAACCTGTCCAAATGGGTCGGCGAGCGGATCCTGCAACGGGCCCGGGACCTAGGCGTCCGGGTCAATCTGTTCCGCCCCGGCAACATCAGCTTCAACAGCCAGACCGGGGTTTGCCAGCCCCACAAGAACCGCTTGATGCTGATGCTCAAGGGTTCGATCCAACTCGGCCAGGTGCCGGACCTGTCGCTCAATTTCGACCTGATGCCGGTGGACTTCCTCGCCCGTTTCATCGCCTTCCACGCCAGCCGTTACCAACCCAACCAAGCCGTCTTCAACCTGCACAATCCCGAGCCCTTGAGCTGGGACGCGTATGTGGCGTCGTTCCGCGACAGTGGCCGGGAATTCTCGTTGGTCAGTGTCGCTGACTGGCAACAGCAGCTGGCGCGGGTCGACGCCGACAACGCGCTGTTCGGTGTGCTGGGTTTCTACCTCAACGGCTTTGAGGAAGACATCGGCGACATCTCGCTCATCCGCCATGACAACGCCCGTTCCGGCGTGCGGCAGATGGGTGCCCATTACCCGGAAAAGTCCCCGGCCCTGCTGCGCCGCGGCGCCGATTACCTCAAGGCCATCGATTTCATCTGAAACAACCCAACCCAACGCAAGGAGCAAGACCATGAGTGCTTTTCAACCCGACACCCTGATCAAGAACCCTCAAGCCTGCCATATCGAAACCTCGGTAGAAGTCCCCGCCGATGCGGCGCAAGTCTGGGACATGGTGGGTGATTTTGGCGGTTTCAACCGTTTCATCCCGGCGCTTGAGCGCATCGAAATGACCGGCAAAGGCGTGCGTTCCCTGCGCAAGAAGATTTTTTGCGATAGACAAAACCTGGTGGTGGAGCAACTCAACAGCCGTGACGACCACGCCATGCACATGACCTGGACGCTGATCTACAACACCCTGGGTATCGACAATCTCTGGGCGGCAATGCGCGTGGAGCCCCTGGGCGACAACCGTTGCCGCGCCACCTGGACGATCATTGCCGACCACACCGAGGCGCATACGCGGGAGGGGTTCAGGGATTTCCTGCAAGGCTTCGCCGATGAGGCGATGGGGAATGTGCGCAAGCAGTTTGCTGACCGGGCCTAATCGAGGCAACCCGCGCCCCCGTGGCGAGGGAGCTTGCTCCTTCATCACAGGGGACCGGGTTGGATCGAGTAAGGACTGGTGCGCCTGGATCAGATCTTGAAGCTGTCCACCAGTTGCTTCAACCGATTGGCCTGCTGTGACAAAGCATCGCAATCCTTCAGGGTTTCGTTGAGGTTGGCGACGCTTTGCTGGTTCAACAGGTTGATGTGGCTGACGTCCATGTTGAGGGTCTCCACCACGGCGGTCTGTTCCTCGGTCGCGGCGGCCACGGACTGGTTCATGCCGTCGATTTCGCCGATACGCTGGGTCACGCTGACCAGGCGCAGGCCGGCCTGGTTGGCCACCTCCACGCTTTCTTCGCTGGAGGTCTGGCTGGCATTCATCGTCGATACCGCTTCACGAGAGCCGACTTGCAGCGACGTGATCATCTTGTGGATTTCTTCCGCCGACTCCTGTGTACGGTGCGCGAGGTTGCGCACTTCATCGGCCACCACCGCAAAACCACGTCCGGCCTCACCGGCACGGGCCGCTTCGATGGCGGCGTTCAAGGCCAGCAGGTTGGTTTGCTGGGAGATGCCCTTGATCACGTCGAGGATGTGCCCGATGTTGTCGGTGCTGGCGTTCAGGGTTTCGATCTGGGTGCACGACAGGCTGATTTTCTGCGACAGCTCGGTCATGGCCTGGATGGTTTTTTCCACCACTTGGCGACCGTCGTCCGCCTGTTCGCTAGCGCCACTGGCATGTTGCGAAGCATCGGCGGCGTTACGGGCGATTTCCTGGGTCGCGGCGCCCAATTGATTGATCGCGGCGGCCACGCTGTTGGTGCGCGCGCTCTGCTCATCCGAACCGACAAGCGAGGCGTTGGAAGACGTCATCACCCGTTGCGACAAGTCATGGACCTGCCGCGTGGCGGAAGACACTTCAGCGATCGAGGCGTGGATACGCTCCACGAACTGGTTGAACGAACCACCCAGCACCGCGAACTCATCCTTGCCCTGCACCACCAGGCGCCGGGTCAGGTCGCCTTCACCCTGGGCGATGTCCTGCATGGCGCGACCCATGGTGGTCAACGGACGCATCAACACCTGGATCAACAGGCTCAGCAGCAACGCAATCACCGCCACCGCGACGAACATCGCAATCAACGCAGACGTGCGGAAATGGCTTAGCGGTGCGTAGGCCTTGCTCTTGTCGATCGACAGGCCGATGTACCACTCGGCGCCCGGCAAACCGGTCACTGGGGTGAACGAAAGGATGCGGTCCTCACCGTTCAGCTCGACTTCCTGGATGCCCTTGCCGATGCGCACCGGGGTGCCGGGGTAGATGTCCTTGAGGTTTTTCATCACGTGGTCTTTGTCCGGGCTGACGATCACCTGACCGTCGCCGCTGACCAGGAACGCATGGCCGATACCACCGAAATCCACGGAGTTGATGATTTTCACCAGGGTTTCCAGGCTCAGGTCACCGCCCACAACGCCAAGCAGCTCGCCGTTGTGCTTGACCGGCAGGGCAATGGTCACCACCAGGCCACCCACCGCTGCCAGGTAGGGCGGGGTGAGCATGGTTTTATCGGCGGCGACGGCCTGCTTGTACCAGGGACGCTGACGCGGGTCGTAGCCGTCGGGCATCTTCGCATCGGGCCGCTGGGTGAACACGCCGGTGTTCTGGCCCACGTAGGTGAACTGGAAGTTCGAAGTCAGCGCCGGCTGGTCCACGAGCCCTGGCAAATCGGCAGCAGCGCCTTGATGAGCGATGTTCTGCGCGAGGTTTTCCAGCACCAGCACGCGCCCGCTCATCCAGTTCTGGACGCTGCTGGCCGTCAGGTCGCCGGACTGCTCGATGGACGACTCAAGGCTGCGACCGATGGTATTGCGTTGCAAATAATCGTTGTAGAGCGTGAACAGGGCAAAAGCCAGGACCACCACACCAGAGGCGGCCAGGAGGATTTTGTGGCTGAACTTGAGATTCATGGATGAGGCTTCTTATGCAGGGTGAGGGGTGCATTCCGGTTGAAAAACTTCCATGTACTGATGGGGGCAGATTGGATCCGCTCCATTTTGGTGCACGCTTACCTTGCTGTCGGCCAGCGCCTGGAAAAGATTAGCCGGTTGTACAATTGTCCGACGAGATGACCACTGAATCGGCAGGAGTCCACGGCGAACGGTGGTTGCAAATTTGCCGGGCGCTGATGACAATGCGACCTATTATCATTTGTGACCCAGGCTGTCGCGTTCATGTCTTCTCCCCAGTTTGCAGTACAGGCGCTCTACAGCAGCCACCACGGCTGGCTCCACACATGGCTGCGCAACCGATTGGGCAACGCCGCCGATGCGGCCGACCTCGCCCAAGATACTTTCGTGCGCCTGCTGCAACGCACCGAACGCCTGGAACTCAAGGCACCCCGCGCGTTCCTGCGCACCATCGCCCAGGGCCTGGTGATCGATCATTGGCGTCGCGAAGAAATCGAACGCGCCTACCTTGAGACCATCGCGCATCTGCCGCAGGCCCAGACCCCCAGTACCGAAGCCCAGGCGCTGATCGTGGAACTGCTGGAGGCCATTTCCCGCATGCTCGAAGGGCTCAAGCCGAAAGTTCGCAGGGCGTTCCTGCTTGCCCAGTGCGAAGGCATGACCCACAAGCAGATCGCCGAGCAGATGGGGATCTCGCTGCGGTCGGTGGAGCGCTACGTCGCCGATGCGCTGTATCACTGCTACGTGCTGCGCTATGAAGATTGAGCCGATGGAACAACCATCGCGCGGTCGCGGCCCGTCGCAGCAGGTGGTCAAGCAAGCGATCCATTGGCTGCTGCGCCTGCGTAACCATGCCGCCAACCCGATCCTGCGCCAACAGTGCGACGCTTGGCGCATCGCCCATCACGATCACGAGTTGGCCTGGCAACGGGTGCAGTCGCTGCACAGCGAACTCAGTTCCAACCTGCGCGCCGTGCCCGGTGCTCATATTGCCCTCGACACCCTGGAAACCAGCGCCCAGCGCCTCGGCCGGCGCCAGGCCCTGAAGCTGTTGTCCGGCGTTGCCGTGGTGGGGGCCGCCGCGTGGTTGGGCAAGGACCTGGGCTGGCAGCCATGGAATGCCGACTTCGCCACTGCCACGGGCGAACGACGCGGCTTCCAACTGCCGGACGGCACACGACTTGAACTCAACACCTACAGCGCCGCCGACCTCGACTACACCGCCAGCCAACGCCTGATCACACTGGCGCGCGGCGAAATCATGGTCACCTGCGGTCGTGATCCCGAGCGCCCGCTGCTGGTGAAAAGCCAAGAAGGTCTGTTCGAAGGGCTGGCGGGACGCTTCGTCGTGCGCCAGGACAGTGGCTGCACGCGCCTGACTGTCACCAGCGGCCGGGTCGCCATTGGCTCGCATCGTGGCAGCGATGGCGCGCCGATCCAAGTGGAGGCCGGGCAAAGCTACCTCGTCAGCGCAACGACAGCGACCTTGGCGCCGCCCCAGGACATGGACGCCGGCGCCTGGGCGGACGGGTTGATCGTCACGCGCAACATGCGCCTGGAAGACTTCCTCAACGAGGTCGGCCGCTACCGTCGGGGCTACTTGAAATGCGCCGCTTCGATCGCGGACCTGCGCTTGTCGGGCGTCTTTCGCCTGGACGACATCGACAAGATGCTGGCCGTGCTTCCCCGCACGCTGCCTGTGCAACTGCATTATCGAACCCGCTGGTGGGTCACCGTGGAACGTGCGGCCTGATTTTTTTGGCGGGTTTTGCGAAGGCGTCCGGCTAGGACTGTAAGCAACGCTTATCTGCCTTCAGCGACTCCAACGGAAACCCATAATGACTGAGCGCGTAACCTTCAAGACCTCCTTCGGCCGTTCCTCGCAAACCAGCCTCTTGCGCCAGGCCGTCCGCGCCGCGCTGCTGAGCACCGCGCTGGGCGCCAGTGCCGTGCCGATGCTGGCTACCGCCGCGCAGGACGGCGTCACCGCCAGCCGCCAGAGCTACAACATTGCCGCAGGTCCCTTGGACGAGGTGCTGAACCAGTTCGCGCGCCAGGCCGGGATCACCCTGGCAAGCACCCCAGGGCAAACCGCTGGCCGCCAGTCGCCGGGCCTCAAAGGTGAGTATTCGGCAGACCAGGCCTTGGACCAATTGCTCAACGGCTCGGGCTTGATTGCGGTCGGCCAGGAGGGCAGTGGGTACGTATTACAAACCCAGGCCGTGGACGGCACACTGGCGCTGCCGACCACCGACGTCAAGGGCTTCGCCCTGGGTAACGCCCTGGGCAGCATGGCGGGCTACAACGCCACCCACAGCCAAGTCGCGACGAAAACCAGTACCGCCCTGCGCGAGACGTCGCAAAGCGTATCGGTGGTGACGCGCGAACAAATGGACGACCAAGGCGCGCAGACCGTGTCCCAGGCGATGCGCTACACCCCTGGCGTGCTGACCAACCCCTACGGCGCGACCCATCGCTACGACTACGTGGCCATGCGCGGCTTCAACGACGGCTCGGTGGACAACATCTACCTCGACGGCCTCAAGTCCATGGGCGACAGCGGCACCTACAGCTCCATGCAAGTCGATCCGTATTTCCTCGAGCGGGTCGATATCCTCAAAGGCCCGTCCTCGGTGCTGTATGGCCGCAGTTCTCCGGGTGGCCTGGTGGCGCTCACCAGCAAGAAGCCGCTTTACGAGGCATACCATCAGGTCCAGGCCACCGTCGGCACCCAGGGGCAGCGCGGCGTGGGCTTCGACTTCAGCGGGCCGGTGGACGATGAAAAACGCATCGCCTATCGCCTGATCGGCCTGGCGGACACCTCCGACACCCAGTTCGATCACAACAAGGAAAAGCGCTTCACCCTGGCGCCCACCGTCAGCATCGACTTCACCGAGGACACCTCGCTGACCCTGCAAGCCTACCTGCAGCACGAACCCGACGGCGGCTACCACGGCGGCGTGCCGGCCGATGGCGCGTTGCACAAGCGCAATGGCCGGCGGATCTCGGAAAACTTCTTCGAAGGCGAGCCCGGCGTCGACGTTTACGAACGTGACCAGCAATCGTTCGGTTATCAATTCGAACACCGTTTCAACGACGTCTTCACTGCCCGGCAGAACTTCCGCTACCTGGACTCAGACGTCACCAACAATCAGGTCTACGCCTATGACTGGACCACGCCGACCAGCAACGAGCTGAATCGCTATTACACGGGTGCCGAAGAAAAGCTGCATTCATTCATCGTCGACAACATGCTGCAGGCCGAATTCTTCACCGGCGCCACCAAGCACACGGTGCTGATGGGTGCGGACTACCAGCGGCGCAAGACCGTGGTCGATTGGACCAGCGGCAGCCTCGCCCCGATCAACGCCTTCGACCCGGTCTATGGCAACTCAGCCATCACTTACTTCAGCCCGACCAGCTACGTGCGGCGCCTTGAGCAGACCGGCGTCTATCTGCAAGACCTCATCGAAATGGACAAGTGGCGCTTCTCCCTGGGCCTGCGCCAGGATTGGGTCGAGACCTCGGATGAAAACCGCATCGCCGAATTCGGTCGCCCCGAAGGCACCGAGATCAATGACAAGCGCACCAAGCTCACCGGTCGCGTCGGGGCGCTGTACCTGTTCGATAACGGCCTGGCGCCGTACATCAGCTATTCGGAGTCGTTCAACCCCAACTCCTACGCCGACAGCGCCGGCAATCCGCTGGCGCCCACCGACGGCAAGCAATGGGAACTGGGCTTGAAGTACCAACCGCCAGGCACGGATGATTTGTACACCGCCTCGCTGTTCCGCATCGACCAGGAAAACCTCGCGACCAAGCTGCCCCAGGAAAACTTCTATCGCGCCGTCGGCGCCGTTCGCTCCCAAGGCCTGGAGCTGGAAGCGCACGTGCAGTTGACCGAACAGTTCAAGGTGCTGGGCAGCTACACCTTTACCGATATCGAATATTCGAAATCGATGATCAGCACCCTGAGCACGCCCACCGACATCATCGAAAACAAAGGCAACTCACCGACCCAGGCCCCACGCCACATGGCCTCGGTGTGGGCCGACTACAAGTTCGACAGCGGCACGCTCGATGGCCTGCGACTGGGCGGCGGCGTGCGCTATGTGGGCGCCAGCTGGGTCGACGCGGAGAACACCATGAAGGTGCCTTCGTACACGCTGTTCGATGCGTCGGTGGGGTATGACCTGGGCAAGGTCGGCTTGAAGGGCGTAGATGTACGCTTGAACGCCAACAACCTGACCAACGAAACCTACATCGCCTCGTGCGCCAGCCTGAGCTTTTGCTACATGGGTGAAGAGCGCAACGTGGCGGCTACGGTGAGTTATCAGTTCTGACTGGTTCTCAGACCTGATTCATTCCCTGTGGCGGGGGAGCTTGCTCCATCGCCACAGGTTTACCTTCGCTCATAGAGGGAGCGATCAGGCCTGAACCGTCTCCGCCTTTTCCCTCGCGACACCGTCCTCGCCCGCAAACCGATTCGCCCGCCCGAACGTGCCGTAATCGTTGAACCGCACGCCCATCTCCCGCATCACCTGATGCGCCACCGGCACCGTCAGTTGCCGAATGTAGAACGGCTCCTTCACGACGAAGTGGTGGATGCCATGGCTACTGCCGAAGTTGAAGCAGAACGCCTGCAGCGGCCACAACCACCAAGGGTTCAACACCTGGGTCTGCTGGATGACATTGCCCGGCTCGATGTCGCCGTAGTAGTGCATGTTCGAACTGATGAAGTGCAGGCAAAAGGTGCGCAGCACATTCGGGCCGATGATCACCACCGCCGCGATGTCGATCACCTGCATCGTCGCCAAGGTATTGGCCGACCAGTCGATGGGGCTGCCAAGCAACCCGGCCACGGCGTTGGCGCCATGGAAACCGAGGAACACGTACCAGGCGCCCCAGTGCAACAGCGCCAGCGGGAAGTACACCTTCAACGTGCGCTTGAGAATGCTGCGCTTGTGCGCCCAGGTCTTGGCTCGCAGCAGGCGGATGAACGCCGACATCACGTTGTCACCCACCATCAGCAAACGCGCCAATCCCCACGGTTCGCCGTTGGTGATGGCGCGTTCTTCCATGTCCGCTTCGCTGCCGGAAACCTTGTGATGGTTGAGGTGCAGGTGGCGGCGGATCCACGGGTTGATGGTGCTCGGCCGCGCCAGCCACACCAGGCCCATCATCAGGTTATGGGACATGCGCTGCTTGCGGAAATACATGCTGTGGATCAGGTCATGCTCCAGCTCGTGGGTCAGGGAAGCGAAAAAAGCGTTGAGCAAGAGGCAGGCCCAACCGGCCAGCTCGCCGTTGATGTAGAGCAGCGCCGAGCCGATCATCCCCGCCAGGGCGAACGCCAGGATGCCCGCGCCCAACGCGTCCTGGTGCCGCAGGATCGGGTAGCGCCGGCGCAGTTCTTCGCCCCGGGCCAGGACAACCTGGCGGATGTGGGCGGCTCGCTGTTGTGCATTCAATCGCTCGGGGCTTGCGCAAGTGCCGTGCATGGCTTACATCCTCTGTTAACGATGTGCTCATCCTGCCGGGCGTTGTCCCATCGGGTGGTAGCCGTAAACGCCAACCTGTTGACCGCAAGCGCCAATTGTCATGACCGAACCCACCTCCCTCGCCAGCTGGACCCGCGCCCTGCGCAAACAGCTCGATGCGCTGGGCCTGGACAGCCAAGCCTTGTGCGTGGAAGCGGGCCTGGACCCGGTATTGATGGACGACCCGAACGCCCGCTACCCGCTCTCGGCCACCACGCGCCTGTGGACGTTGGCGGTGCAGGCCAGCGGCGACCCGGCGATCGGCCTGCGCGTGTCGCGCTTCGTCAGCCCCACCACGTTCCATGCGCTGGGCTACGCCCTGGTGGCCAGCGGCAGTTTGCGCGA
>Ga0307412_10001048_pt1 | contig 15793 bp, 10 predicted proteins | sample DK1Cmetagenome_3_FD_203823 | JGI IMG/M metagenome (GOLD analysis project Ga0307412, IMG submission 203823) | Maize rhizosphere microbial communities from greenhouse at UC Davis, California, United States - DK15-C-1 | ecosystem: Host-associated > Plants > Roots > Rhizosphere > Soil | place: USA...
GTCTGTGTTGGATGGGTCGTGCAACGCATGGCCAGTACCCATGTGGTTGCGCAATTCACTACTGCACCGGATGCTGGGCGTTGGTGGATACAGATAACAGGCGGCGCGATACTGTACGCACTGGCCACGTTGTTGTTGGGCGCGACGTGGTACGTGCTACTGCGTGCTCTCGGAGCGAGCGGTGTTCCTGCATCACGCACGCTCACGATCTATTCGGTATCCCAATTCGGCAAGTACCTTCCCGGTAGCGTACTTCAATATCTGGGGCGTCACGCGATGTTGCGTGCGCATGATGTTTCGCACCGCCTTCTCGTCTTGTGCGCACTGCTGGAGGCCGCGCTGCTCGTAGGCGCCGCCCTGATATGGGCGGCACCCCTGGCAGTGCACTATGTGCCCGTCAATGCACCCATGATCTGGGTGGTCGTCGCAGCGGGACTGGCTTTCGCCGGCTGGTTGCTGCATCGGCATGCGCCGTCGCTCGGTGGAGGTATTGCCATCTCGCCTCGCTGGCTCATGCTGGCGTTTGCGCTGCACCTGGCATTCTTCGGCATGATGGGTATGACGTTCCGTGTCGTCGCTGGCGCCGAAATCGTCGCCACGACCGGATGGCCGGTGCTGTTGGCGGGGGTGGCGGCGAGTTGGATCGCCGGCTTTGTCGTCGTGGGCGCGCCCGCAGGGGTAGGCGTGAGGGAGGCGGTTTTCCTCACCTTGTTCGGTGCGCTATTGGGCGAGCAGGCCACGCTGGCCTGCGTCTCGGCCTTTCGCCTGGCCACTTTCGGTGGTGATCTACTGGTGTTCCTCGCGGCCCTGCCATTTGCGGCGGCCGCGCGTCGCGCGCGCGGCGCCGCATAGACAGGTGGCTATCAGCCGATCGCTGCTTCTAGCTCCGGCAGAATCTTGAATAGATCACCTACCAGGCCGATATCGGCGATCTCGAAAATCGGCGCCTCGCCGTCCTTGTTGATCGCGACGATCGTCCCCGCGTCCTTGATGCCCGTCAGGTGCTGGATCGCGCCCGAGATACCCACGGCAATGTATAGCTCCGGCGCGATGATCTTGCCGGTCTGGCCTACCTGCATCTCGTTCGGGACGTAACCCGCATCCACAGCGGCACGAGAAGCGCCGACTGCCGCGCCGATCTTGTCGGCGAACTTGTAGATGATCTCGAAGTTCTCCTTCGAGCCCACACCGCGACCGCCGGATACCACCTTCGGGGCTCCCTGGAGATCGGGACGGTCACTCTTGCCCTGCTGCAGATTCACAAAGCGGGTATGCGAGGGCAGGGCGATACCTGCGTTTAGAGGTTCCACTGGTGCGGAGCCGTTCGAGGCGGCGGCTGGCCAGGAGGCCGTGCGAATCGTTGCGACGACGATCGAGCCCGCATCCACCTCGACTGTCACGATGGCGTTCCCGGCATAGATCGGGCGCTTGAAGGTGTGCGTGCCTTCCACGGTCATGACGTCACTGACCTGCGACACGCCCAGCAGCGCGGCCACGCGCGGGGCCAGGTCCTTTCCGAAGGTCGTGGAGGGGGCGAAGACGTGACTGTAGCCAGCAGCGGCTGCGGCAATTTGCGGAGCGAGGACAGCGGCGAGTGGATGGGCGTTTTCAGTACGCGATACGGTCAACACCTTGCTGACCCCATCGATCTTCGCGGCTTCAGTGGCGATAGCGTCAGGAGCATCGGACAGCACGATGACGTCGATGGTTTCCGGCTTGATGGCGGTGGCGGCGCTCACGGCGCGGGCGGTCGCGCCATTGAGTTTTCCGTCGAGATGTTCGGCGATAACGAGGATCTTGATCATGGGAATTCTCCAGTCGGCTGCTTTACAGCAGGCCCTTCTGCTTGAGGGCCGCGACGAGCTCGGCGGCGTCCTTGACCATCACACCCTTGGTCCGCTTGGGTGGGGCGGCATAGTGGACGGTCTTGATGTGCTCGGCAGCGTCTACGCCGAGCGAGCCCAGGTCGATCACGTCGATCGGCTTGGACTTGGCCTTCATGATGTCGGGCAGCTTGATGAAGCGCGGTTCATTAAGGCGGAGGTCCGTGGTGATGACGGCGGGAAGGTCGGCCTCGATGGTTTCCAGACCCGCATCCACCTCACGCGTGACGGTGACCTTTCCGTCAGCGACCTCGACCTTGCTGGCGAAGGTGGCCTGCGGGCGATCCCATAGGGCGGCCAGCATCTGGCCAGTCTGGTTGGCGTCGTCGTCGATGGCCTGCTTGCCCAGGATGACCAGGTCCGGCTGTTCCTTTTCGATCAGTTTCAGAAAGGTCCTGGCAGCTGTCAGGGGTGAGATTGCATCCGTGGTCTGCACGTGAATGGCACGGTTGGCTCCCATGGCTAGGCCGTTGCGCAGGTGAGCGGTGAGGTCTGCCGGGCCGATGCCCACGACTACGACTTCCTGGGCCAAGCCCTTCTCGCGAAGGCGTAGAGCCTCCTCAAGGGCGATGTCATCAAAGGGATTGGCGGATAGCTTCACGCCGTCCGTGACCACGCCGGTGCCGTCCGGCTTGACCTGAATGCGGACGTTGTAGTCCACGACGCGCTTATAGCCGACCAGAATCTTCATTCGCGGTTCCCGTTCGTTGGAAAGCCGGCGGCTAAGCCGCCGGCTCTTGAGTTGACCTCATATTCTAACGAATCTTCAAACTGTCGTTTGATGCGGTGCGAGAGGGTCCAACTGATGCCAGTTCAGGTCCGGCGGGCGTACGCGTAGGGGCCTTTGGGCTCCGGAATGCCCATAAGACTGGCCGCGGAGACCGCGCGGAAACCTTGGTGCTCGGCGGTCAGTAGAATCATGCGTTCCACGGCGTGGGCCAGGGTTCCATCGACCTGCCCGGCTTCAGGCGCAAACTCGGCCGAGGAGAGGGGGGTATCGATGAGCGGTGCCAGCGCGGAGAGCCGGCACCAGAACATGCTACCGGCGACAAATTGGTCCGACTCCGCCCTCGGCTGGGGAACGCCGGCTAACGCGCAGAGGTATTCCACGTTCGCCGCGTTGGCGCCCCAATAGAAGCTCAGCGGCTGCATGTGTCCTTCCGGTGCGACTACCCCTAGCTTCGGGTCATCCGCGAAAGCGCTAACGATAGCTGCGGCCCTGTCCGGTGCCACCAGCCGATCCAGAAGTTCGGCACGCCAAGCCGCTCCATCTTGCCTATGGGTGGACCGCTTCGTGTGAAGCTTCAGGACGACGTCTTCACCTTCGTCCAACAGCTTTCCGGCGAGGCGAAGGAAGGGGAGGATGTCGCGCCCGCGGTTCGGTGCGACGACGAATTCAGCATCGAGCGAGAGCCTTGCGGCTTCGTTTCGAACGGCTTCCTCGCGCTCGGATGGTACGGTAAGAATGATTCGCAGTGGTAATCGAGTAGCTCGTAGTGCGGTTGCGATTTCTTCCAGTAGGTCCGGATACCACACGTGGACCACGGCACACGCTCGCGTCTGTATCGGCACGGCGGGGCGCAACGACTTTCGGACCGCCTCGAGCCAGGCGTACCCATGCTTTATATCAGGCTCGAGTACCGCGCCTTCGGCCCATTCGTTCCAGGCGTTGACAAAGACCAGCGGCGCGTCTGGACTGCGCCTTTGCGCCGCGGCGATCGCGGTACGCATCCAAGTGGTGAACGCTCGTGGCGTGACACGGACGAAGCTTCTCCCCCGACCGCTGCGTCGAGGTTCATTGTCCCAGCCGGGATTTACGCCGGGATACAGCCGATATACCGGATCCTTCGTGGCCATGGCCTGTGCCGCCAATTGCCGCCAGTCATAAACCTGGCCGGAAAAATTCGGATTGACGAGGCGATAGTCGGACGTGATCGGTTCGAGACTCACATTATTCGGCGGAAAAGCTACCGCTGCGTCGAACCCGATGCTCGACGGGTCGACGTTGTCGAAGCTCTGCACATAAGCCAGATGGATCTCGCCGACGCCATTCTCACGGCACCAGGCACGCCAGCGGATTGCTGTGGCGCGCGGTTCCGGCAGTAGGCCGGGCCGATAGACGAGCAGCATCGGCTTACCTTCGACGCGAAGGTAGCGCCGGTCACGTAGATAGACAGACACGTGTTCAATGAAGGCAATATCGTCGTCCGCGCTGTGCGCCTGGCCGATTAGCACGTCATCTGCCCGTCCATCCCAGCGTCGCGACCAGTTCTCGTTTGCCCAGCAGAGGCAAATTGGAAGATCAAGAGAAGGATCAGCCAACCATTGCTTCAATGGGGCCTCAAGCAGTGTTTTGCCTGCGAACCAATAGAAATAAGTACAAAAAGCGCCGATCCCATAATCGCGCGCCATCTTCATTTGCTCGCGCATCACCTCCGGCAGCCGGAGGTCGTAGTAGCCTAGATCACCCGGTAGCCTCGGTTGCGCATGACCTTCGAATTGCGGTAATGCACGGCCCACATTGACCCACTCCGTAAATCCAGCCCCCCACCATGCGTCGTTCTCCGGGATCGGGTGGAACTGGGGGAGGTAGAAGGTTACGACGGTAGCGGGAAGCGGATAGGGAAGTTTCTCCTGGCATCGGGGAACAAAACCTAAGGCGCGGTGTGCGGAGTGATCGTACGGGCGCAACGTCACGGTAGAAGCCGGCCGTCCTTGGGGGCCGGTCGGAACGAGTGACGAATGACGATCGAGGAAGCGCTGACGTAGCCGGTCGCGCGTCGACGCAGGCATCGGTGTCAGTCTGAAACCCAGTCGAAGGCTACGGAACAGGAAGGTGCGTAGGCGCATCGTCAGCAGACCGCCTCACGTAGGGCCGCGCGAGCGGCATCGGCGGAAAAATGGTCGCGCACGTTCCGCAGCGCGTGATCGGAAAGCATCATCCAAAGTACCTCATCAGCCATGAGCCGTGCATAGGCCGCGGCAAAGCTTTGCGCATCATCAGCCACAAGCACATCCACTCCCTGTACCAGGCGCATGCCTTCGATGGCGACGGTGGTGCCAATCACCGGAAGGCCGTGGCTCATCGCCATATTGACCTTGCCTTTGACCCCGGCCCCGAACCGCAACGGCGCGATCGACGCCAGTGTCGAATTCATCAGCGGAGCGAGGTCAGGAACACGGCCCAATATATCCAGGCCGGCGTCTTCAAGTACGCGCCGTTCGCCGTCGGGCACGTCCCCTGCCACAAGAATGCGCGTACCGGGAACCAACCGGCGCAGCGCAGGCAGGATCTCATCGGCCATCCAGCGCATCGCATCCGCATTTGGCGGATGACCGTAGCCGCCAATGAAAAGGAGGTCGCGGCGCCCCGCGAACCCGGACTCACGCCCGTAAACTTCGTGGATGTTTGAAAGCAGCCCCACTCGCGCGTCCGGCAACAGGCGCGAAAGCATCTCACGTTCATAATCACTGACGACGAAGGTCGCGTCGACTTTCTCGATAAGCGCTAGTTCTTGGCGCCGGCTGGCCTCCGCCTGCTTGGCTAGAGAATGGCTGCCGCTACGTTTCGCTGCACGTTCCTCGCGGAGGAAATGCAAATCAACGGTATCGAAAATGAGCCTCGCACCGGGTGCGTAGCGCCTCACGAAGGCCGCATATTGTGCCGCCACCGTATGGCGGCACAGGATCGCGGCGTGGAGATCGCTGCCATTCGCCGCGAGCCACGACGGCAAGCTGGTTATCCATGGCTTTGCGATCACTTCCACACCTAACGCGCCGAGATCACGAATGGCGAGATCCTCAGCATGTCCGTCATCGGGTGCAAACACCACGTGCCAGTCGTCCTCCAGCAATAGTTTCATCATGCCGATAAGACGTAGCGAACCTGAATCGCGCGAGGCGTCCGGCATGATCGTATCCGCCACCAGCACCGTGCCGCGCCGCCGGGCGCGATTCACTGCGGCCAATGACGTGCCTGGCTGGGGTTGTAGTCGTAGGGCGTCGCGCCATTTCTCCGTGAACTTGACCTGATTGATGACCTGGAATCGTTTCATCCCGGTTTCCAACATCCCGGCGGAACTGATACCTTCGGCGTGAATCGCCATGCTGTCAGGAACGTACCAGATGCTGCGTCCGGCAGCGCGCGCCGCGAAAGCAAGATCTGTATCTTCGTAGTAGCCAGGTGCGAATCGCGAATCGAAACCACCTAACGATTCAAATAATTCTCGCGATATGGCCATGGACGCGCCGGACACGTAGTCGACAGTGCGGGCATACCGGAATGATGGGTTTTTCCGGGAAGCGAACCGCCCTATGTTCCATGCGGACCCATCGGCGAAGACCCAGGCGCCTGCTTCTTGCAAACGGCCGTCCGGATAGACCAGTTGGCTTCCCGCTATGCCGGCGTCCGGATGGCGCTCGAAGCAACGTAACAAAGCCTCACTCCAGTTGGGAGTGACCTGCGCATCATTGTTGAGGAAGATGAGATATTCCCCGGAAGCCGATGCCGCACCGGCGTTACAGCTCCCCACGAAGCCCAGGTTTCGTTCGTTACTGACTACGCGCAGTCCGGCTACCGCAGCCAGGATCGTCGCCGTGTTGTCGGGTGATGCGTCATTCACCACGACGACTTCGAACGGAGCGGAAGGTGGGAAACTAGCGATGGAACGTAGGCACGCGAGCGTGTATTCGATTTTTCCGTACACCGGAATGACGATTGAAACCAAGGGCGCCACAGAGGTCGGCAGCGATAGCGAGGTGAAGGCCGCCTCCAGGGGTAGCATGCTCAGGGAGTCGTCCACGTCTGGCCGGCGGGCAAGGTCCTGGGATATTCGCCCTATTGTCCCGCGCCATCCGCGCAGCGCAATGCTGGCCCGTACGCGTCGCGCCATGGTCAGTAGACGCCTGTAGCGCCAGAAAAACGGTGTGGACACTTGCCTTTACCTCCAGGTCCGGTCACCAATGTTACTGGCTGGACCGTTTGTCGGGGCCGGATCGAGCCACCAGAGGTCGGCCGGGCCGCCGTTGACGTTCAGCTTCCGGGCCTCCCCCTGTCGAACGAGATTGTCCAGCACTGGGCGGACGCGACCATCCACCCCTGCCACTGGATCGTGAGCAAGGGCCACCAAGCGAATCCCATGATCGCGGAAAAAAAGGCGAATCGTGGTGTCATCGGCAAGTAACGATGGACGAGCCCAGGCGATGGTGCCCAGCGACTCGTAGCTGACCGGGAAATAGCCTCCATCCGCGACTGGCATATCACCCAGCATGCGAGTCGACGACGGCCACCGAGCGAGCTCGTCTGCCAGCGGGCGCATGCCGCTGATTCGGAACCGCGCATCGGCCAGCGACTGCAGTTCCGCGAAAGGTAGTCGGTTGAAGCGCGCATCAAGGCGTCTGGTTCCCGGTATCCAGTTCGCCGTCGTCAATACTACGAACAGACTAAAGGCAATGATGGCGATGGCCCCGCAAATGACAGGCTTCGTAACGGTAGATGCCTGTTCGTTGCGGAAGGCTCCGGACCACACGGCGATGTGCAACAACACGATCGGCACGATGAAATAGTTACCGTCAGCGCCATCGTTACCATAGCGGTACGCGTAAAGCAGCACGTACATCGAGATACCGACGAGCAGCATGAAAAGCGTTTCTGGCTTCGACACCCACTTCCATCCATGCATCGCGAGCGCCGCGATCATCAAAGGGAGCCATCCGTTACCCATCCAGAAAAGCGCCTGGTGGACGTACGCAGCGGGGCCGAACAGGGAATCGATCAAGCCGTCCGGGAATGGAGTGCGGAACATAGGCACATAGCGCCCGATGTCATCGTGCAGCGTCCAGCCGATGAAACCTTGTAGATCGACGAGGACGTCCGGCGAGGCGAAGGCGACTCCTGTCTGCTGGAAGGTGCGAAGGCAGACGAGGAAAACAGTCGCTCCCGTGATGGTGAGTATGGCAATCGAACTCCGCCACGCCGACCGGGTTTGCCGGATCAGAGCTATCGTGACGATAAAAACGAAGATGGCAGCGGCATAGGGCAACACGGTCAGGCGGGCCAGCGGGGCGAGCAATACCGCAGATATCCCAGCGCCGAGCCATCCGGTGTTTTGAGAGCCATGGCGTAGCCGGAGTGCGGCAAGAACGCCGGAAAGGCAAAGCCACGCGCCGAGCAACTCCCCCTTCGGCGTAGCTGCGGATGCGGCGACGGCCGGTACGGCGCAAGCAAGCAACGCGCCGAACCACGCGTAACAACCCGGCACGCTGAGTTCCTCGAATACTGCCCGCACGGTGAGGGCGAGCAGCGCCCAGCAGACCAGACTGAATCCCGTGACCAGGCTGGCACTGCCCAATCCGAGAAAAGGTGCCTGCAACGCTTCCGTGAGCTTCGGATAGAAGTGAACATGTGCGACGAGTCCCTGTGACCCGAAGAGACCACCCTCGCCGAAAAGCACGCGATCAGCATTGAGACCGTACCAAAGCGCATCGCTGTCGACCGATGCGGCGGCCTTTGCGGAAAGCATGAGCGTCGTCGCCACGAAGGCCGCTAACAACATGGTTCCAGCACGTGTCGTAGGCCGCTCCGGCCAGACCCATTCCGAACGCCACCGCCATACCGAAAAAAGCAGCGCCACACCTACGACGGTAAACGTAAGTATGCGTAGCGACGAGAGGCTGCCGGTGCCTGTCACCGAAACAATCCATATGATCGCCGACCACAAAACGACGCCTAGCACGGTGTCGCGCAGGTGTATGTCGAGGGCATGACCACCGTGCAGGCTTAGGATGCCGGCAAAGCATCGTCCGAGGGCGTGAATGCCGGCGAGGTACGCCGCGAGCATGACAAGCGTTATGTCGACGCCGTGCCGTCGGGCATATACCTCTGCACAAGCCACCGCGAGCCATACGCCGCCTCGTCGCAGGCGGAGGCTGCCGTAGACCGAACCGAAGAGCAGCAGGCACTCAGCGAGACTTTTCCACGCCAGCGAGCGGGATAGCTGCCGAACGAACGGCCCGCTACCTTCGAACAGAGCATGCCACGGCAGCCAGATACATGCCGCGACCAAAACCAACCAACAAAGCCATCCCAGGCGAGCGCGCATGCTCAAAGATTCTGATAATTAGGCCCAGACCCGCCCTCAGGCGTCACCCAGGTGATGATCTGATAAGGGTCCTTGATATCGCACGTCTTGCAATGCACGCAATTGGCCGCGTTGATCTGCAAACGCCGCCCCGCGTCATCCTGCACGATCTCGTACACCCCCGCCGGGCAGAACCGCTGGCAAGGATTCCCATACTCGGTGGTACACCGCTCGATACAGATCGAGGTATCGGCCACCTTCAGGTGCACCGGCTGGTCCTCGTCATGCTCCGTCGCGGCGAAATACACGCTCGCGAGTCGGTCGCGCGGGGCCAACGTCCGATCGACATAGTCCTTCTTCGGCGCCTCGTACTTGCCGAGCTTGCCCAGCGCCGACCAGTCCGCATGGTTCTTCAGCGTCCAGGGCGAACGCCCGCCGGTCACCGTCTCCCATGCCGCATTGATCAACCCCCACCACAACCCCTTGTTGAAGCCGGGCCGGATGTTGCGCACTTTCTTCAGTTCATCGAGGACGGCGGAACTGCGCAGCTTCGCATCCCAGCCAGCCGGCGACAGCTGCGACGCGACGAGATGTTCGGCGGCAAGCATGCCCGATGCGATGGCCTGGTGGGTGCCCTTGATCTTCGGCACGTTGACCAGGCCGGCGGAATCGCCGATGAGGATCGCGCCAGGCATCTCGACCTTCGGCAGCGATTGCGCGCCGCCTTCGATGATGGCGCGCGCGCCCGCGGACACGATGCTGCCGCCCTCGAGCAGGCCCTTCACGTTGGGGTGATGCTTGAACTGCTGGAACGCCTCGAACGGCGAGAAGTTCGGGTCGGGGTAGTCCAGGCCGACCACGAAGCCAACCGCTACCCGGTCATTGTCCATGTGGTAGAGGAAGCTGCCGCCGTAGGTGTCGCTGGCCAGCGGCCAACCGAGGGTATGCACCACCTTGCCCGGCTCGCCGCGGCCGGGCGGCAGCTGCCAGAGTTCCTTGATGCCGATGCCGTAGGTCTGCGGATCGCTGTCCGCGTCGAGGTCGAACTTCTTGATCAGCGTCTTGCTGATATGGCCACGGCAGCCTTCGGCCAGGACGGTGACCTTCGCCCGGATGTCGATGCCTTCGGTGTAGCCGGGCTTGTGACTGCCGTCACGCGCGACGCCCATGTCGCCGATGCGCACGCCATTCACGGCGCCACTCTCGTCGAACAGGGCCTCGGCCGCGGCGTAGCCCGGGAACACGTCCACACCCAGGGCCTCGGCCTGCGGCGCCAGCCAGGCGCACAGGGCGCCAAGGCTCACGATGAAGTTGCCGTGGTTGTTCATCTGCGGCGGCGTCATCGGCGCCTTGATGCCGGAGGCGTGGTCGCGCAGGAACCAGAACTCGTCCTTGGCCACCGGCACGCAGACCGGCGGCGGGTTCTTGCGCCAGTCGGGCAGGAGGCGGTCGAGCGGGGCCGGTTCGATGACGGCGCCGGAGAGGATCTGGGCGCCGATCGTCGAGGCCTTCTCGATCACGCAGACCGTCACTTCGGGATTGAGCTGTTTCGTACGAATGGCGAACGCCAGTCCCGCCGGGCCGGCCCCGACGACGACGAGGTCGTATTCCATGGTTTCGCGTTCGCTCATGGCTGGCTCACTCAACGGCTGGCTGCGGGATCAACCCGGCATTGTCCGGTTTCGCCGGGAGCGGGGCAAATCGGCGTTTCAAACATAGGGTTGCACGATCTTCACATGGCACGTTCATAATCGTCCCACGCGCAAGGAGATTTCATGAATACGATGCCGCCGGTCGCCGATGTCGACATGCGACGCGCCACACTGCTGCAGATCCTGCATTGGCTGGCCATTGGACGGGTCCAGCCACAGGCCCTTTCCGACGTTTACCAGGACGCCATCGAGCGCCTGAACCCCCGGCTCAACGCCTTCGCCGACTACAGCGTCTCCCTGATCCAGGAACAAGCCCTGGCGGCGGACAGGCGGCGTCGCGACGGTGTCATCGGCCGTCTCGACGGGATGCCGATCGCCATCAAGGACAATTTCGACGTCGCCGGCGTGCCTACAAGGGCAGGCATGCGGCGGCGCACCGTCGTTCCCGAGGAAGACGCCCACATCGTGGCGCGGCTGCGCGCATCGGGGGCCGTGCTGGTGGGCAAGACCAACATGGACGAAGGCGCCCTGGGCCTGACCACGAACAACCCCTTCCATGGCGCGACGCACAATCCGCATCGCCATGGCTACACCGCGGGTGGATCGTCGGGCGGTGCCGCGGCGGCCGTTGCCGCAGGACTCGCCGTGGCGGCGATCGGCTCGGACACACTCGGTTCGATCCGCGTGCCCGCGAGCTACTGCGGTGTCTATGCGCTGAAGCCCACGCATGGCGAAATCTCCACCCGCGGCCTGGTACCGGCGGCCCGCCGCCTCGACGCGGTGGGCCTGCTGGCGCGCGGCGTGGACGACCTCACGGTGCTCTTGCAGACGCTGGCCGGGTACGACGCCGATGACGCGCGCTCCCGCCGGCGACGCGTCGCCTTTTCACCGCCGGATTGGGAGCCGGGCAATCTCCGCGCGGGTTTCTTGCCGGATCTGGCGGCGGTCGGCGTGGAACAGGACGTCATCGACGTGTTCAACGACGCCCTGTCGAAGCTGAAGGGCGAACTCGGCGAACGCCGAACGGTCGATTTCTCCGACTGGGACTTCGCCCGGACCCGCCGCGCCGGTCTCCTGCTGATGGAGGCGGAAATGCTCAATACCTTTGCGACCGAACTGGCCGACGAGGCCTATCCGGTATCGAACGGCTTCCGCGACATGGTCGGTTTCGCCGCGAGGAAGTCCGCGGCCGACTACGTGGCGGCCGACCTCGTGCTCGACGCGGCCACGCTGAAGATGCGCCGCCTGTTCGCCCAGGTCGACGTATTGGTGCTGCCCACGACGCCACAGGGCGCGTTCCCGCTCGATGGGCCAGTGCCGTCCTCGCAGGCCGACCTGTGCAGCTTCGCCAGCCTCGCTGGTTGCCCGGCGGTGAGCATTCCCATGGGCACGTTGGCCAACGGCATGCCGATCGGCCTCCAGTTGGTCGGCGCGCGCGGCTCGGATCTCCGCCTGCTCGAACTGGCCGGCGTATGCGCGTCCTCGCTGGACGCCGAGCCGGCCTATCCGGTCGAGCCGGCCTGAACTCCGGCTGGCATCGCATCGAGCTACCCGGCGCGGACGTCACGTTCGCGCCGGCATGGCTGGGCCGCGAAGAGGCCGATGCCTTGCTCGCGCGGCTGATCGACGAAGTGCCCTGGGAAGTGCATCGCATCCGCATGTTTGGCCGGGTGGTCGATTCGCCTCGGCTGAGCGCCTGGATTGGCGATGAGGACGCCACGTATCGTTATTCGGGCACGCGCTTCGTGCCGCACCCGTGGACGCCAGTGTTGGCGAGGCTGCGCGAGCGCGTCGCCGAGGCCTGCGGCGGCCGCTTCAACAGCGTCCTGGCGAACCTGTATCGCGATGGCGGTGATCGCATGGGCTGGCACAGCGACGATGAGCCGGAGTTGGGCCCGGAGCCGTTGATCGCTTCGTTGAGCCTGGGTGCCGAGAGGACGTTCCGCTTCCGGGCGAAGGCGGGCGGCGAGCCGGTGGCGATCGGTCTGCCGCATGGCAGCCTGCTGCGGATGGGAGGGGGCACGCAGCGTTTGTACAAGCATGAGTTGCCGGTGCGGAGGCGGGTTTTTGGGCCGCGGGTCAATCTCACGTTTCGATGTATCGGAGAGCTTCGCCGCTGAAGCGGCTCCCACAAGGGCATTGCCGACAGGGTCGGCTCCCACCGAGTTATGGTCGGCTCCCGCCAGGCACGGCGCGTTCTTCTATACTCCGCCGCGAAACCAGACCCCGCGGCGGAACATTGAATCCAGGCATTCCCTCCTTTCGCCGGCTGTTCGCCGTGCTGTGCGTCGTCTGGCTCGTACTGAACTTCAATGTTCTCTTCGGCGGCCGTGTCTTGCCGTGGGATGCGTTGGACCAGTTCTATCCCACCGTCTACTTCAACGCCCAAAGCCTGCGTGCGGGGCTTGCGCCATGGTGGAATCCCTACATCTATTCGGGTTATCCGCAGATCGGGGACCCTCAGGGAATGATGTTCTCGCCACTCCTCATGGCGTGGATGCTCTTGCCGGCAAACCCCGGGGCGGTCTGGTTCGCCTGGGGCGTCTTGCTTCACGTGCTCATGGGCGGCGCCGCGATGCTCGGCATCTTGAGGCGCTACGGTGGCAACTCCCTGGGTCCTTTGCTTGGCGCCACGGTATTCATGGCGGGCGGTGTCGCGGCATCCCGCCTGGAACACGTCCCCGATGTCATCGCGTATGCCTACGTTCCGGTGGTCATTCTCGCATTGCGTCATCTCCTGGCGAGCCCGGGGTGGCGACGCGGCCTGCCGCTGGGACTCGCTGCCGGTGCGATGGTCACGCAACTCGTCCAGATCACTTACTTGTTCGTCCTTGTCATCGTGGCCCACGCCGCGATCGCCACGGGCCGGTGTTGGCAGGCTTACTCGCCCGTCCAACGTCGACACTGGTTCGTCGGCATACTCGTCGCCGTCGTGGTTGCGTCCATCCTGGGCTTTCCCCAGCTGGTTTTCAGTTGGGCGGCCATGAGCGTTTCGAACCGGATGGACTTGCCATTGTCCGCCGCCGCCGCGGGGTCGCTGGATTTCCGTGCCTTCCTGTTCCTGCTCGACCCCAACGCCTTCGACGGTCTGCGCAATCCGTCGAAGGCGCCACTCGATGTCGTTTCGGCATTTCTCTACATAGGCGCGCTTCCGCTCCTGGCGTTATGGGGCCTACCGCGTGCCTGGGCCGCCCCCGCCTTGCGTCCCGCGCTGGCATCGTCCGGCGTCCTCGCAGTGCTTGCGATCGTCTACATGCTCGGCACGCATACGCCCATTTACGGCTGGCTGTATTCCTGGTTGCCAGGGCTCGTCCATTTTCGACGGCCTGCCGACGCCGCTTACCTCTTCAACTTCGCGATGGCCGTCATCAGCGGGATCGCCGCGAGCCGGATACGACTGGAATCGTGGCAAGAACCGGTGGTGCTTCTCGCGGGGGCCACACTGTGGCTCGTCGTTGTTTGCCTGTCCATGCAAGATCGACATGTGGCGATCTTTCTGGCGGTGGGAACGGCTGGTGCGGCGCTCTGGCAAGTGGGGCGTCCAGGTACCTCGTGGCGAACCGCACTGTGGTTCATGGCGGTGCTGGTCGCCGACTATCGGAGTTTCAACCTCAACGGCACGTTCAACGAGACGGCTAATGGGGCTGGTCGCTTCGTGAAGAGTCCGGCGGTGGGTTACCTGGTGGAGAACCTCGGCCACGAAGACGACGCATTGCCTTACCGCATCAGTACGGCCGATACGCGTACCACATGGGACAACTCGGGCTCTTTGCTGGGGATCTCGTCCACCCGAGGCTACAACCCATTGCGTTACGCGCTGTATGAAACGTGGTACCAACCTCGCGAAAGCAGCAATGGCCCTCAAGGACCGGCGCCATACAACGAGCCACCCGGAAACCGATTGGACGACTTGTTGAGCGTGAGGTACCTCGTGGTGGGCCATCACGCCGACCGGCCATCCTTCCATGCACCTGCCGGCTATTCGATCGCGCAGTCGACGAAGGACGTGGACATCTGGCGCAACGAAGATGCCTATCCACGCCTGCTCTATCCCGCATCGGCAACCCTCCTGGGGGTCGACGTCGCGCCTGATGTGGACGAATTCACCCGTACCGATTTCAGCCGCATGCTCTGGCTTACGCCCCGGGACGATGAGGACTTCGCGGTGGCCAGTGCAGTCAGGGACTCGTGCAAGGGCACGGCGACCGCCACGGTCGTCACGGCGACGCCCACACGCACGGACTTGCGAGTGACGGCGGCATCGGATGCCTGGCTCGCCATGGGCGACCTGGATTATCCCGGCTGGAAAGCGGAGTTGGATGGCGAGACCGTTCCCATCCATCGGGCCAACGGCATGTTCCGCGCCGTCTGCGTGCCCGCCGGAGAGCATCGTCTGGCGCTCCGCTTCGATCCCCTCGCGCTGGTCGCCTATGCGTGGCGCCACCGCTACTAGGCTTACGGACGGAGCAGACCTTATTTCCCCGGCACCGCCTGCAACGTCCACCCCACCACATCCGCCGATACCTTATCCATCGCCCGCCCGAACGCCTCGACCACCCGCGGCACCTCCTTCCCATCGACCGGCTCGTGCACCTCGAAGCGACGGCTGCCCACGATCTGGTGCTTGCGCGTGCTCGCGAGCACCGCGTCGTAGCGGATCACCACTTCCGGTTTGCCACCCACGTACTCGGTCTGGAAGGCCCCCAGTCCGCCGCCCAGCTCGTAGTCGGCCGCGAGGTTGCTGTCGTCCGTGCTGATCGCGGCGACGCGTCCGGTATCGCGGAAGGCGTCGGCCAGGCGTTCGCGGACGAGGTGCGGCGAAGTATCCGCCCAGCGGGCACCGCCGTACACGGTGATCGTGTTCGACTCCGGCACCACCGCGATGCGCGAGTTGTCCAGCGCGCGCGGCGCGTTCGGTGCCGCGATGCGCAGTGCCCAGTTCACCGGTGCCGGCGAGGCGGGGCGAGCGCCGGGCGCGGCCGGCAACGTATAGATATGCGGCGTTTCCGCCTTGGGCAGGATCGAGCACGCCGTCAGTAGCGCGAGAACCAGCGGAGCGGCGAGGCGGGCACGGCTCATGGGGTGAACTCCTTGGTCTTTTCGCGGCCGAACAGATAGCCGCTGGGATTCTCGTCGAGGCGGCGCGTGATGGAACGCAGCGAGCCCAGCGTGTCGCGCA
>Ga0307412_10001049_pt1 | contig 15774 bp, 19 predicted proteins | sample DK1Cmetagenome_3_FD_203823 | JGI IMG/M metagenome (GOLD analysis project Ga0307412, IMG submission 203823) | Maize rhizosphere microbial communities from greenhouse at UC Davis, California, United States - DK15-C-1 | ecosystem: Host-associated > Plants > Roots > Rhizosphere > Soil | place: USA...
CGCGAAGGCGTCGGCATAGCCAGCATCATCCAAACTGACCCACCGCTTTCGCGAGCAAGCCCGCTCCCACAAGGGGTAGGTGTTGTCTCTGGGATTCGCGGTATCCTGTGGAACCTGACACCGGACACTTTCCATGCTGGTCATTTCCAACACCGTGCACATCCCGGACGCCGAGATCGAGCTCACGGCCATTCGTGCCCAGGGCGCCGGGGGGCAGAACGTCAACAAGGTTTCCAGCGCCGTGCACTTGCGCTTCGATATCCCGGCCTCGTCGTTGCCCGAGTTCTACAAGGAACGGCTGCTGGCCCTGCGCGACAGTCGCATTACCAGCGACGGCGTGTTGATCATCAAGGCCCAGCAATACCGCACCCAGGAACAGAACCGGGCCGATGCGCTGGAGCGCCTGGTCGAACTGATCCTCAGCGCCACCAAGATCGAAAAGAAACGCCGTCCGACCAAACCTACTCTGGGGTCGAAAAAACGTCGCCTCGAATCCAAGACCAAGCGCGGCTCGATCAAGGCCGGGCGTGGCAAAGTGGATTTCTAGTGTTTCTCCCGCTCTTCACGGTAACGAGGGGCCTGGCGGTAAAGGTAGACGCTCAATGCCAGCCCTCCCAGGGCCGCCAGCGCAGCGAACAGAAAGATCGAGGCAAAGCCGAAACCGGCGGCTATCGCACCGGCCAGTGGGCCGGTGATGCCCAGCGACAAATCGATGAACAACGAATAAGCGCCCACCGCCGCCCCACGGCTGGAGGCCGGCACCAGGTTGACGGCTTCCACGCCCAACGCCGGGAATACCAACGAGAAACCGAAACCACTCAATGCCGCGCCCGCCAGTGCCCACTGTGCATCGGGTGCCAGCCATAACAGCAGCAGACCCAGGGTTTCCACCGACAAGCAGGCAATCGCGACCCTGAATCCTCCGAGGCGGTTGATCAGGTTGCCGAACAGCAGGCGCGCACCGATGAAACAGGCGCCGAACAGGCTCAGGCAGAGCACGGCGTTATCCCAGTGCTGCGTGGCGTAATACAACGTAATGAAGGTGGCGATGGTGCCAAAACCGATGGAGCCCAGGGCCAGGCCGCAGCCGTGGGGCAGCACGCGCCCTAGCACATGCATGAACGGCAGTCGCTCGCCGACGACGATGGGCGCGGCGGTTTTCGGCCAGGCCAATGCCAGCCCCAGCACGGCCAGCAGGATGATGCTGATGCCCATGCTCCACAGCCCGAGGGATTTCACCAGCCACACCCCCAGCGGCGCGCCGATCGCCAGCGCGCCGTAACTGGCGATGCCGTTCCACGAGATGACCTTGGCGGTGTTCGCCGCGCCTACCCGGCCGATGCCCCAGCCGATCGAGCCCGAGCCGACCAGGCTTTCGGCGCTGCCCAGCACCAGGCGACCAATCAACAGGCTGCTCAGGCTCAGGACCGGCATGCTTGCGGTCCAGGCGGAAACCAGCATGAAAACGCCGCTCAAACCACACCCGGCCAGGCCGAACATGACCGCGCGCTTGCTGCCCATGTTGTCGATGATGCGTCCCGCATAAGGACGGCTGAGCAGCGTCGCCAAATACTGGACACTGATGACCAGCCCGGCGATTACCGCGCCGAATCCCAGCTCGCCATGGACGAACCCGGGCAGCACGGCGAGGGGAATGCCGATGTTCAGATAGCCGATAAAAGTAAACAGGACGATGGAAACGACTTGCAGCGTGACCGCCATGGGGCGCTGGAGATCTGGCATGAGGAAAAGGTCCACGGGGCAGCAGGATAGATAGGCTGCTTATGATAACGGTGACCGTGCGGGTGGCGCGCAGAAAAGTAAAACTATTTGCCGGACGGCGGCTCTTCGGTGGTTTTGCCTGCGACCATGTGCGCAGTGACCAGCGCGGCAATGGCATTTTCTTCCGTGCCGAACCGAGTCAACAGGGCGGCTTGTTTCTGGGGAGAAAGGCGGGTCCAGATATCGACCATTTTTTCGGTGGTGCCAATCAGCACGCTGGCCTGGGCCGGGCTGAAAGAGGAAGTGTCGTCGGTCATGGCGCGGGGCTCGGATTCAGGCGGTGTGGAAAGCGCATCTTAGCGCTTTCCACACAGTCTGGTGGTGCGGGTGAATCAGTCTTCCTGGTCGGCCTGGCGGCGTTCAGTGGCTTGCTGTTGCTCGGGTTGCTGGGCGTCGGGTTGCCCTGCGGCTTGTCGCGGGGTCGTCTGCTCAGGTTCGTGCAGGCTTGGGAAGGGGAGATTAGGGATCTCGTGCATTTCGCGCTCCTCGCAAAGTCTGTTGATCGATCGGGTAGATCCGCGCTTATACAAAGCGTGGGCAGGATACCCCAGCAGAAATGACAAAAAGACTTTCGATCCTGGTGGGGCGACCAGTGGGCTTGTCTGGACAGGTCATGTCCAGCCAGCGAATACACCTCGCTACCGGTGGTCGCCATGGCTCAAGAACGGGCGCCGCAGGCCGATGCCGAGTACATATCCTCCACATTCAGTCGCGAGAGTGGACCCTGGACATGGAGGTCCTTTTTTCGAAGAGATCGACTCCATGTTTCTACAAAAATCCCTGAGAGCACAGATTCTGGCCCTGCTGAGCGGCAGCCTGCTGGCCATGCTGCTGATCGCCCTGGCGTCCTTTCATTTCCTGTCCGATGGCATTCAGAATTATCGCAGCCTGATCGACGGCCCGTTGCGTGCGTCGCAATTGATTGATGAGGCCAATCTGCAATTCAAGGTACAAGTCCAGGAATGGAAGAACGTGTTGTTGCGCGGTAAGCAACCCGCGGACCTGGAAAAGTACTGGAAGCAGTTCGACGATCGTCAACGCGACGTCCAGAACCTCCTGGGTGAGTTGATCAAACATGAAGGTGTCCCGGCGTCGATCAAGACACGCATCGAACGCCTGCGGGGCGAGCATGCGCAATTGGGCGCCGCTTATCAAAAGGGCCGTGATGCGTTTGTTTCCTCTGGCGCGGACCCCTCGGCGGGGGATGCTGCGGTCAAGGGCATGGACCGCGCGGCCAGTGAACAAATGAGCGAATTGGTGATAGAGCTGCATAAACTGGGCAATGAACAATCGGCACTGATCAGCGCCGGTGCGGATCGCACGATCCTGTTGGGCACCGTGATCATGCTGGTTTCGGGATTGCTGGTCGGCTTGCTGAGTTTGTGGTTGGTCAATCGCAATCTGGTGCAGCCAATCCGTAGCCTGATCGAATACGTGACTCAACTGAGCCGCGGGCGTTTCGCCGAGCGTGTAACCAGCTCGCGCCAGGATGAGTTGGGCGACCTGGCCCTGGCGGCCAATACGTTGCGTGACTTCCTCGCTGAAACCTTCACCCGCCTGCAACGCAGCGCCACGGAATTGGACAGCGCCAGCGGCGAGCTCAACGCGATTGCCAGCCTGATGAGCCAAGGCACCAGCGAGCAATTCGAACGCACCGATCAAGTCGCAACGGCGATGAACGAGATGTCCGCCACCGCCCAGGAAGTTGCCCGTCATGCCGCCGACGCGGCGCGGGCCGCTGATGATGCCGATCATTCCGCGCAGTTGGGCGAAAAGGTCATGCAAGGCACCATCCACACCATCACCCAAATGCGCGGCGAAATCGCCAACACGGCCACGGTGATCCGCCGCCTGGAAACCGACAGCGGGCGCATCGGCAAGGTCCTGGAAGTGATTCGCGGGATCGCCGAGCAGACCAACCTGCTGGCCCTCAACGCTGCCATCGAAGCGGCCCGGGCCGGCGAGGCCGGGCGCGGTTTTGCTGTGGTGGCCGATGAAGTGCGCAGCCTGGCCCAGCGCACCGCGTCGTCGATCATCGAGATCAACCAGATCATCCAGACCGTTCAAACAGGCGCGGTGGACGCGGCCCAGGCCATCGAGAGCGGGCAGTCGCGCAGCGAAGAAAGTGTCGAGCAGGTGACCCAGGCCGGCGAGATGCTCGAACGTATCACCCAGGCTGTCGAAGCGATTCGCGACATGAATCGCCAGATTGCCACGGCGGCGGAGGAGCAGACCTCCGTGGCGGAGGACATCTCGCGCAACCTGACTGAAATCACCTGCATCGCCAGCACCAACCTGGACAATGTGCAGCGTACTGAAGCGGCCAGTCGGGATTTGCATGGGCTGTCGGGGCAGTTGAACGAAGTGACGGCGCGGTTGAGTGCCTGATCGCATTGATCTGTTTGGAATAGGGTTTGGTTAACACCCGTGGCGAGGGAGCTTGCTCCCGCTGGGCTGCGTAGCAGCCCCAAAGCCATTCAGCACGGCGCGACAGCTTTTGCGACTGCTGCGCAGCCGAGCGGGAGCAAGCTCCCTCGCCACAAAGGCCCAAGTGAACGGGCTCAATAATCGCGCCGCTTGCGAAACGCCCATCGGCCAGCGATCACGGTGAAGGTCGCCACCAGCGCCACCAGGATCCAGAAGCCCTCGGGATCGCTGGCCAGCGGCACGCCGCCGACGTTCATGCCGAAGAAACCGGCAATAATGTTGATGGGCAACGCCAGTACCGTGACCACCGTCAGGGTGAACAGGGTACGGTTGCTTTGTTCGTTGAGGTTGGCGGCGATTTCTTCCTGCAGCAGCTTGATGCGTTCGCCCAGGGCCGTGAGGTCGTTGATGATCAGGGCAAACTCCTCGGTGGATTTGCGCAGCTCCTTGACGTCCTCCTTCTGCAGCCATTGCGGCGGGCGGTTGAGCAGGCGCAGCAACGATCCCGGCTCCAGGGCCAGCAGGCGTTGCAAGCGCACCAGCACCCGACGCTGGCTGCCCAGTTCGGCGCGGTTGGTGGACAGGCGTGAAGACAGCAACTGATCCTCGATCTGGTCGACGCTGAGGCTGGTCTTGCGCACGATCTGGGTCAGCACCTCGCCCTGGTCGCGCAGCAAATGCACAAGCAATTCCAATGGCGACCGAAAGCACTCGCCGGCCTTGACCGATGAGCGCAGCTTGTCGACCGAATGCAGCGGTTGCAGGCGTGCGCTGACAATCAATCGGCTGTGGACGCAAACCCACAGTGTCGACACATCCGAGGACACCAGGTTGCTGAGGTTGAACACCACATCGTTCACCACGGCCAGCAAGGCCGAGTCCACATGCTCGATGCGCGTCGAGCGCGAGCCTTCGTGCAGGGCTTCGAAGAATTCCTGGGGCAAGGCCAGGTGGCTTTTCATCCATCGCTCGCAGGCCGCGTGAGCCAGGTTCAGGTGCAGCCAGAGGAATTCATCGGCATCTGGCGGTTGTTGCAGGCTGCGCAGCGCCTGGGCCGAATCAAGCTCTCGCCCGCGTTCGCCGGGGCGGAAGCGGAACCCGTAGAGCAGGCCGAACAGATCCGGGTCGCGATGGCTTTGGTCGATGCTGTGGTTCATGAAGGCTCGCTGGCGGGAGTGCCTGTCGCGGCGATGACAGGTTCACTTGAGCGGCATCATTGCAGGGTTTTTTGAAGGTTTTGTGACGGTTGGGCTGCGGCGACGGCTTGGACAGCGTTCACGAAAAAGCCGCGCAACTTTCAAGTTGCGCGGCTTCTTTTATTTCCATGGATCAAGTGTCTTGTTTGTTCGACAAGACTTTGCCAGTGGTGGCGTCGAAATCAACGTCAAATTCCTTGCCATCGGCAGTTTTGAGTTCCACTTCATATTCGTAGCCGTTGAAGTGGTTATCCAGGTCGGTGTCGGTGATGGTGGCGCCCGGGTGCAACTTCAGGGCTTCGGCATTCATCGACTCAAGGGATTTGATCTTGCCGTCCTTGACCAATTGAGGAATCTGGTCGATTCGTACATCGGCCTGGGCCAGGCCGGCAGTGAGGGTCAGGGCGGCAGCGGTAAACAGGGCAGTCAAAGTTTTCATATGTCTTTCCTTGGTGTCGTTAAAGGGTGATTCGTTTAAGTGGGGCCAGATTATCTCTGGCAACTTAATTCACCCTTAATTCGGAAAACTTGCAGCGACTGCCCCGAATCGGCACTGATGCTTCAGTAACCGTTCTTCTCCAATAGTTGCGTCACACTGCCGGTTTCGGGACGCTTGAAGTACTTGATCAACTCACTGGCCCGATTGGTGAAAATACCATCCACGCCGGCATCCATTACGTTCTTGAAGTCCACCGGCTCATCCACGGTGTAGACATGTACCAGCAGACCCTGCTGATGGGTGTACTGGTTCATCCACGGTTTCACCAGGTCCGAATAGCTCTGGCTGCCGCCATGGGTCAACGCCGCCGAAGGTCCGGTGCCGATGGCGCCATGGGCCTTGGCGTACTGGATCCATTGCTCGAACTCGGCCTTGTCCTTGGGCTCCTGTCTGGCGTAGTAGGCGGCTTTGTCGGTTTCGCCGGACTCAGCGAACGTCACTTTGGATTTAGGTTCGATGTTGCCTTCACCCACCCACAGCAGCAGGATTTTTGGCACCTTTGGCATTTCCTGGTGCAGCAGTTCCAGGCTGCTCTTCTCGAATGTTTGCAAGACCACTTTGCCTTTGCCCTGGCCCACGCCGGTGGCGCGTTTGGCCAGCTTGGAGCCGGACGGGCTCAGCCAGCCGCGGTCCTGCAATTTATCCTTGAGGTCGCGTTCGATGCCTGGGAACAGCTTGGGCTCCTTGGTCTCGATATACAGCCCCGGTTTTTGCTGGGGGTTGCCCTCGGCGATGTTGATGACTTCATCCAGCGTCAGGATCTTCAGCCCCACAAAGGAAGGCCGAGCACGGTCCGGATACGCCGCGTTGAACCAACTGCCAGCGTCCAGCGTCTTGAGTTCAGCCATGGTGAAGGCGTTGGCGCTACTGTCCTTGCGCTCGGGAAACTTGGTCGCGACATCGGTGGTGCGCAGCAGGTTGTCGTCATGCAGGACGAACAGGACGCCGTCCTTGCTGCGTTGCAGGTCGAGCTCCAGGTAATCCGCTCCCAGGTCCCGTGCCAGTTTGTAGGCTGCGGCGGTGGATTCCGGGGCGTCGAACGAGGCGCCGCGATGGGCGATGACCGCTGGATGGGGAATACCCTGCTGGGTTGCCAGGGCCTTGGGGCTTGGCGTTTCGAGGGCGTGTGCTTGGCCGAGGCCGAGCAACAGGCTGAGCACCAGGGCGCTACGGGTAAAGGTGACAGGCATGCTCGAGATCCTTTCGTGGTTTCTGTAAAGCCTCTCTTTTAACAATTGAACGCTGCGGACGCTATCGCCATACCGACATTCACCTGCGCAAAGCAGATTTTCCCACGCACTTTCGAATCACTTTGAAGTACCCTTGGCCGCACCAGTTTCCCCGGTAGAGGGAAACCTGAACATCATCCGCTTGCCCTGCGTGTAAACCACTGATCAGACGTCTCTCGGGACGCATCCATGAGGTTTACCATGCGCATCACTTCGACACTCATCTGCCAGGCCGCCGACCAGCTAAAAGGTTTTGTCGGCCTGAACCGCAAGACCGGCCGATACATCGTGCGTTTCAGCGAAGACGCTTTCGGCATGGACGTCGCCGACGACGGCATCATCCCCACCAGCGAATTTGCCTGGACCCCGGCGGCAGGCGGCACCATGGTCCTCAAGCGCGAGCGAATCCAGTTGCTGTTGGACCAGAACGTCGACGACCGGATCAACCTCACCGAGCCGTTGCGTGTGTACATGGCCCGAAGCGATCTGCCGGAGATTGTTGCGGTGCGGCAGTTGGTCGAAGGCTGAAAACCAGGATCTGTGAACACCAAAGATTCAATGTGGGAGCGGGCTTGCTCGCGAAGACGTAGGCACATTCAACATCGCTGCAAGCTGACCCACCGCTTTCGCGAGCAAGCCCGCTCCCACAGGATTTGTGGCCTGGCATCAAGTTTGGCGTTGGAAGGCGTATTCCCGTTCGACCTTGCACACCCTCGTCTGAAAGTGCGCATACCAGGTAGATCGGCCCCGTTCACGGATCGCGACGTGTTCGGGGTGCTGCTTCCAGGCCAGGATGGCTGCTTCGTCGTTCCAATAGGAAACAGTGATCCCCAGGCCGTCGTCGCCACGGGCCGATTCGACGCCCAGAAATCCGGGTTGCTCCCGGGCAAGGGCCAGCATGCGCTCGACGGCTTCGGCGTAGCCTTGGTCCCCCTCGGTACGCAGGGAGGTGAAAATCACGGCGTAATAATGGGCGGCGCTCATGGCGTTTTCCTCGCGCAGGCTTCGACAAAAGCGCTGACCAGCGGCGGCACGCGGCCTTCCAATGCGGCGCGTTCTGGCTGGAACAATGTTGCGACAAAGAAAGGATGATCCTGCAGCTCCACCGCCCGCAGGTCGCCAGCCGAATCCCTTGCAACGGCGTGCAGGCGCTGGCTCAGCAGATCTTTTTCAAAGTCTGGATTGACCCCGAATCGGCAATGGTAGCCTTCGAACGCGGTCTGTCGGCCATAAGCCTCGGCAATCAACGAGCCCTCATCAAGCTGAAGGCTGTCGATGGTCTCGACCAAGGCACAGCTCAGTGGCGTCAGTAATGCCCGTTCAGCTTCGGGGGACGTTTCGCCATGCGCAGCGTCAGCCCAGCCCATCACGTTGCGGGCATATTCCAGCACGGCATGCTGAAAGCCGCCGCAGGTGCCGAGGAAAGGGCGACGCTGTTCGCGGGCAAAACGAATGGCTCGCAAGGCGCCTTCTTCATTTTGGTAGGGGCTGCCGGGGACGCACCAGACACCGTCGAAGTCATTCAACAACGTATCATCGACAAGCCCGTTGGTGGCCAGCCACTGGAAGCGAATACCGTGGCCCGTCTGCCTGCCGGCCAGCTCCAGTGCGAGGGGGATCGCTCGGTGAGCGGTGATTTGCGGGTCATGATCGCCGACCAGGGCGATGTTGAGAGGACGCTGTTTTTCCATGGGGGGCTCGCCGCTTGTTGATTCCTGGTTGCCACTATAGATTGGCGTTCACGCAATCAATATTGGCGTTTACCCAAGTGATCAATGCAGCCACGCACTATCGTCTGGACTATCCCGATCTGTCCCTGATCCTCGCGCTGGTCCGTGGCGGCTCTCTGGCACGGGCGTCTCGGCTGCTGGCGGTGGACGTTTCCACCGTCTTTCGCTCGGTGCGTCGTTTGGAGGCCGCCCTCGGCCAACCCTTGTTCGATAAAAGCCGTTCGGGGTACTTGCCCACGAGCCTGGCCCAGGCGTTGGCCGAACAAGCCGAGCGGGCAGAGCAAGCCTTGGAGGCGGCGCGGGTGGGCGTGGAGCAGGGCGGCGAGGTCATCAGCGGGACAGTGCGCCTGACCTGTAGTGATTCAGTCCTGCAAGCGTTATTGTTGCCGGCCCTCGCGCGTTTCATGCCGGCTTATCCGGCATTGAGCCTTGAACTGAGCACCTCGAACGACTTTGCCAACCTGAGCCGTCGCGATGCCGACGTTGCGTTGCGATTGACCCGTACACCGCCGGAGCACCTGGTGGGGCGCAACCTGGGCAATGTGGCGTATCAGGTATGCACCAGCGCCACGTATCTGCGCTCTGTAGATGCGGATGACCTGGCCTCCATGATCTGGATCGCGCCGGACGATTTCCTGCCCGATCACCCCACCGTGGCCTGGCGTCGCCAGCACCTACCCGGCGTAATGCCTGCCTATCGCTGCAACAGCATGCTCTCGGTGACCGAACTGGTGCGGGCAGGCCTGGGGGTTGCGGCGCTGCCGGACTTCTTGATCGATGCAGGCAAGGGCTTGATGCCTTTGGGCGAACCGCTGGAGGGTTATGACACCGCGCTGTGGCTGTTGACCCGTCCGGATTGCCGGACCTTGCGCTCAGTGGTGACCTTGTTCGACGAGTTGGGGCGCAATCTGCGCTGGGGCTGATATTCAGGCCTGGTAGCGACCCAGGAACATGTCGAGGGCCGACTCGATCACCCGGGTCTGCTCCTCCTGGGTCAGGCTCGGTTGGCCCATCGAAACCTGCGGCCAGAACGCGAACGTCTTGAGCAGTCCATGTATCTGTTGGGCTGCAAATGCCGGTTCCACGGGTTTCAATCGACCATCGGCCTGGGCCTGGCGAATCCAGGCCGTCAGGCCTTCTTCGCGTTCCCCCATGCGCGACACCATGTCCTGGGCTCGCTCCGGTGAGTGGATCGTCGCGGCGATGGCGATGCGCGCCAGGTCGAGAAAGTTCTCGTTCGACAGCAGGTGCAGTTTGGCCTGCAGCAGCGTTTGCAGTTGCTCCCGTAGTGGCGCCTGAGCGCGGTAGGGCATGTCCTGTTCCGCAGTGATGCTGTTCCATAACCGATTCAGAATTTCGGCGAACAGTTCTTCCTTGCTTGGGAAATGGTTGTACACCGTGCGCTTGGATACGCCGGCGGTCGCCGCGATCCTGTCCATGCTGGTGACCTCGAAACCGCTGCTACGGAATTCAGCAATCGCGGCTTGGAGGATGGCTTCGCGTTTTCGCTCGGTGAGGCGTTGCGGTGCGGTCATGGGCATTCGTCGGTTGAAAGAGAGAATTTACACTCGGCAGTTTACTTGGCTGGAGGATTCATGCAATGTAGAAACTACACCGAGTGGTGTAGTTTCTGATCTGGCGGCTGAGCGTGCATGCGGCCAATCCAGCGTCCACAACGGCGAAGCGCAGCGGCGCCGATGCCCTTGGAGTTATCGCATCATGACCATTTCTTCTCCGGATAACCCTGCATCGCGACATGAACAGGGCAAATATCGCAATCATGCCTTCACACCGCGTGAAGGCTTTGGCACTACCCTGCGCATCATCTGGAACATGATCTTCCACAAGCCGCACTCCACCCGTCCTGCGGGAACCATCGACGTTCAACCGCTGACGCGTGCCGCGCTGCTGGCCGCGCCGAACCACAGCGTCTTCCGCCTCGGCCATTCCACCGTGCTGCTCAAGCTGCGGGATAAATTCTGGCTCACAGACCCCGTGTTCTCCGAGCGCGCCTCACCTGTGCAATGGGCCGGCCCCAAGCGTTTTCACCAACCACCCATCAGCCTGGAAGAGTTGCCACCCATCGAAGCGGTGATCCTCTCCCACGATCATTACGACCACCTCGACCATCAGGCCATTCTCAAGCTGGCAACCAAGACCCGCCACTTCCTGACACCCCTGGGTGTAGGCGACACCCTGATCAAATGGGGTGTCGACGCCAGCAAGGTGCGCCAGTTGGACTGGTGGCAGGGCACCGAGGTGGACGGCATCGAATTCATAGCCACGCCCTCCCAGCATTTTTCCGGACGTGGCCTGTTCGACAGCAACAGCACCCTGTGGGCTTCGTGGGTCATGATCGACGGCGCCACACGAATCTTCTTCAGCGGCGACACCGGTTACTTTGACGGTTTCAAGCGCATCGGCGAACGATACGGCCCGTTCGATCTGACGCTGATGGAAACCGGCGCCTATAACGTCGATTGGCCTCATGTCCACATGCAGCCGGAGCAAACCTTGCAGGCCCATATCGATCTGAAGGGCCGCTGGCTATTGCCAATCCACAACGGCACGTTCGACCTTGCGATGCATGCCTGGTATGAACCCTTCGATCGCATCCTGGCCCTGGCCTGGGAACGCAACGTCTGTATCACCACACCCCAAATGGGCGAAGCCTTCACACTGACGCAACCACAATCTGGCCGCGCCTGGTGGCTGGACGTGGAACCCTCGGCGTATCAAGACCAAGCTGGGATCGCCTAGAACCTGCGCGGTGGGTTTTACTCGATCATTGCGTAATCGGGCCGTCCCATCGGGTCTGGCGTCGCGCCCTTGATGTTCATGCCGCGCCCCGGTGTGAAGCCGGGAAAGAACACCAGGCCCTCGGCTTCCAGGCGAAACGCCAAGGCCAGTCGGGTCACGTCGAGCAGCTCGCCACCGGCCTCGAAGCGCCGGATAGCCTTGGCCGAGACGCCGGACTGCCGGGACAGTTCCTCGACACTCCAGCCCAACATGGCACGGGCTTGGGCACTGTGGGCGGAGGTGAATTGATAGACAGCGATGCGTTCCAGGGTGGTTTTGATTGCGAGAGAGGCCATGAGCAGCTCCAAAGCGGCGGTTTTTAAAGTACTGTGTTTTTGTACAGTTGTTTTGAGGCCGCTTCAATCTCATTTTTTTGATCAACGACCAGCGGTCATCTGCAACCAAGTGCTCGGAGCATGGCCCAGCGTCCGGCGGAACATGGTGGAAAATGCCGCTGGGCTGTCATAGCCCAGGTCCAGGGCGATGCGCGTCACCGAATCCCCGCCAGCCAGGCGAGGCAGAGCCGCCATCACGCACGCCTGTTGACGCCATCGACTGAAACTCAGGCCAGTGTGCCGACTGAATAGCCGATTGAACGTGCGCAAGCTGACATGCAATTGCGTCGCCCATTGCGCAGGCGAGGCGTGGGCGTCGGGGTGCGTCAGGAACGCCTGGCACAACTCGAGCAGCTGTGGATCCCGTGGCATGGGAAGGTGCAGCGGCAGATGGACGCTGCGAAGCAATTCATGCAAGAGCAGACCCATCAGCGCACCGTCCCGTCCAGCCTCGTCGTATTCCGGTGCAAGCTCGACGGCTTCGATCAACAACTGACGCATCAAGGGCGACACGCTGACGACCTGGCAGCGTGAATCCATCGCCGTTACCGCGGCCGGTTCGATGTACAGACTGCGCGTACTCACGCCTAGCATCAGTACTTCATGATCGACCCCTGGCGGAATCCACACTGCTCGTTGCGGCGGGACCACCCAATTGCCGTCCTCCGTGCTGACCTGCATCACCCCGGTCGCGCCATAAAGTAACTGTGCTCGGCGATGGCGATGCACCGGCAATACTTGCCCGTGGGCGTAATCGGTGCCGATGGCAACGACTGCCCTGGGTGTTGCATCCAATAAATCGATCGAGCTGTTGCGCATTGATGAGGTACTCGCGATTGGCGTAAACGCGAATATTGTTGGCCTATTTGCTACGGCGAGCCAAGCCTGGCGTTCTTATCGTAGACGTCTTCCCATTTCACGGATTCGCCTCGATGTCCTATGTATTGCTTGCCTGTTTTGGCTGCCTGAGTGGCGTAACGGCCGTGTTGTTCGGCTTCGGCGGCGGATTCGTCGTGGTGCCCTTGCTGTATCGCATGCTCACCGCCAGTCACGGTGCCGACGACCCTATCGGCCAGTCGGCGATGCACATTGCCGTGGCCACCTCGACCTGCGTGATGATCGTCAACGCGCTGATCGCCACCCGAAAACAGCATCGCGCTGGTCAGATGATTCGCCATTATCTGTGGCCTTTCGGCGGTTTCATCGCCTTGGGCGCGATCTTTGGTGCGACGGCTGCCATAGAGACGAATGGCGAGATTATCCGCTGCGCCTTCATTGCCTACCTGGGCCTGACCATTCTGGATTGCCTGCTGCGGCGGGGGTTTCTGAGCCACACCAGCGGTGCCGCTTCCCGTCCCATGGCGATAATGGAAACCACACTGGGCGGCGCGACCATTGGCGTCATCGCCACGTTTCTGGGAGTCGGAGGTAGTGTCATGACCGTGCCGTTGTTGCGTCGCTGCGGATTGAGCATGTCCCAGGCGACTTCAATGGCCAACCCGCTGAGCGTGCCGGTGGCCCTGGCCGGAACTGTAACCTACATGGCCTTGGCCAGCTTCACCGAGGTAGACTTCGGCCCGTGGTTTGTCGGGTACGTCGACTTGCTGGCCTTTTTTGCGCTGATACTCGGCGCGTTATTGGGCGTTCGTCTGGCAACGCCGTGGATTGGGCGGATACCGGATGGGCTTCATGCTTGGGTCTATATTGGTCTGTTGGTCGTTGTGATGTTGGGCATATCGATACAATAAATCGCCGTGCAGCGTTGCTCGATGGCTTGTTGAAGGAGGATGGCATGTCGGTATCCGATAGTGACTGGAAGCTTTACAACGAACTCCGCGATCTGGCGCTGGAGCGCTTCTGCCAAGGTGTTCTTTCGGATGCCCAGGCGGTGGCTCAGAACGAAGTTTTATCGGCTCACGCTCGATATCGCACGCTCTACGGACTTATGCGGGAGCGGGACAAGAGCTTGGCGATGGCGTTCAACATAGGTCGACGTCGAGACATTTCCTTATCGTTGAGATTGCTGATTGCGTACGACCTGCTGAGCGACGAGGAATTGGCGATTCTGAGCGAGGAGCTTCGTGAAAGGGTTTCTGACGCTGTTCGCCAACCCTTCGAGATTGAATGGGCGGAAGACGCCTGATATTTCCGAGAATTTAGATGCTGATTTTCAACTGCACCGAAGCGGCCAGCAATTTTTTCAGCCGCGTGAGCAAAGGTTAGAAAGTCACTCCGGTAGAGAAACCACCATCATCCGCTATCGAGGACGATGAACTGGGTGAGTTCGACGAACAATGGCTGGTTCATGTGACTACTGTGCAGCGCAAACACGTGTTGTTCGCCATCCATGTGCGAACCCGTTATTGCATGATTTTCGCCGATGCTAAAAAAGCGGACATCGAAGGTTTTGTTCACCGGTTTTCCGAACGGTGGATCAATGGCCTGATGCGTCACGCGGGGCAGCATGATCTTCTTCGCTGGGTCGATGATGAGCCGATGATGGAGCGCTTTGTGAATTGTTGCGGTAAGTACGTCTTTTACAAGCGTGGTCATCGCGGCGCTCAAAAGTACATTAACGAAATTTCCTGGACTTTCGAGGACTGCGCCGCGGAGTGGGGAACGTTACCCTCTGATGAGTTCTCTGCGGGCCGCTTCGATGGCGGCATGAACGATGTCCCAAGAAGCACTAAGGAATGCAAGGGCTACCAGTACCCGGACGAGTAAATAGTTGTTCATTGGTTGCGACGTTATGGCGGCTTGGATGAATCGGCCGTCCAGGCAGCGCGTGAGCGGCGCATGGAAGTGAAACGGGAGATATGGGCGTTCGAACGGCAACTTGCTCAAGAGGCTCAATGAAAAGACCAGTTGCTACAAGTTACTTCTCGGCCAACCCCGGCGCCTCCCGAATAATGAAGTGATCCAGGTTCTCTATATTGGCACTGAACACCCCGAACGTTTCTTCAGGGTTTTTCTTGCTCGGCACCTGTTTGAACTCCGGCGTCACGCCATAAAAAAAGCAATACAACGGCGCGTCACTGTCGATGGCGTGCTTGATCTCTGCCAAGAACGCTTTGCGCTTGCGGTAGTTATCGATCAGCTTTTTGCTCAGGTAAACGTTGACCGAGTAGGGTTTTTTCTTCGCCTCGTCCGGCTGCTTGAACCAGACCTTGGCTTCGAAATCGATGCGAAAGCTCAGGGTGTAATCCTTGATCTCCTTGATCTTGCCCCAGTAAATCAAGCCCCTGTTGTCCTGCAGATATTCAATCTTCTTGAAGAACGATCCATAGGGCGCCGTGTGCTCGCCAATCTTCAGTGGCTTGCGCTTGAGCAGGTCCTTATCCGCGAAGTTCGAGACGAAACACTCCACTGGGTGGGCGAAGACACTGGTCTTGTCAGGTGTCGAATCCTGCGCGGAATGAGCGTTATCACCGTGGGACGATAGGGTGGGCGACGTAGGCCGAGTCGCCTCAATATCCTTCGATGGATCGGGCGGCTTGCGCACGTACTGGCGCCGAGTCAGCAACAACTCCGACGGAAAATGCTCTTCACGGTCGTCATCTGCCTCAACGCTTTGCGCATCAAGCCCTGGCGTTTTCGGACTGACATAAGGGCAGCCCTCGATATGCTGGGTAGTAGGCTGATTCTTGAAATGCGGCGTGCGGATGTAATTGACGTTCTTGGCATTGAACGTCGTCAACCGATTTCCCTCATCAAACGCCGCCCGACAGGCATCGTTGGGGCACTGAAAGCGCTCCTTGGCCGAATCGAAGGCCATGG
>Ga0307412_10001050_pt1 | contig 15767 bp, 12 predicted proteins | sample DK1Cmetagenome_3_FD_203823 | JGI IMG/M metagenome (GOLD analysis project Ga0307412, IMG submission 203823) | Maize rhizosphere microbial communities from greenhouse at UC Davis, California, United States - DK15-C-1 | ecosystem: Host-associated > Plants > Roots > Rhizosphere > Soil | place: USA...
CGAGCCGATACAAAGCGATACCACCCCCGCCCCCGGCGGGGGTGCGCTGCTCCCGGCTCAACACGTACAGGACCGGCCCGGCGGTGGTGTGGCGGAACGAGAGCCCCTCAATTTCCTGGTCGCCCCCCGACCTGAGCGCGCCCACCGTCTCGACGGTCCCGGTCGACAGGTTGGCGCGCACCAGTGCCTTGTCGTCGGCGTCGGTCGCGAAATAGATCCACCCGTTCAGGATCTTGCCGCCCTGGGCCTGGTCGACCGGGCGCGACAAGGGGATGTACCGGCGGAAGGTGAAGTCGCGCAGATCATATTCCGCCAGCGCGGTCGCATGATCATAGGCCATGGCATAGGCCCGCCCGGCGGCCGCATCCACCGCCACCCAGCTCGCCACGTCGTCGGTGCCCCGCGGCGGCTTGAGCGGATAGACGCGGCCCGTATAGTGCAGGTCGCGCGCGCGGTAGATCGCCACGGCCGGGTGGGCATAGGACTTGCCCGTCCCCGGATCGACATGGCTGGAATCGAGCGGGATGTAGAGCAGCCCGTCCGCGGTATCGATGTCGCCGATATGGTTCAGCCCGATCGGCGACAGCGGCGAGGGACGCCACAGCTTGCGGACGATCGCATGGCGGCGAATCCGACGCGTGGCGAAGCGTGCGTCGGCCACCTCCAGCGAGCGCGTGCCCGAGAAATACCAGGACACCCCATCCGTCGTCATCCCCTGGCCGCGCGCAGCCGAGGCCGCGTCGCCGGGGAAGAACAGCCGCTCCGCCACCACCCATTGCTCGGTGTCAGCGGGCGGCGTGGCGGCCGCCGGGAAGGCGAGCGCGCTGGCGAGCAGCAGCAGCGCGCGTCGGGGTGTCCCCCACATCAGCGCTTGTCCAGGGTGACGGCGTCGAGCGCCTCGCCGGTCGCGGTATAGGCACGATAGGTCAGCCGCTTCGGGGTCACGTCGATGACCTGATAGGCCTGGGTGCGCGACGCGGACTTCTTCGCCCAGGGCATGTTGCCGACATCGTACATCTTCGGCCCCGCGACCGACACGGCATAGGTGGTGCCGTGGTCGTCCGCCGAAGGACCATTGGGCCCGATCGCACCGCGCGCATAGCCATGGTCGTGCCCCTGCAGGACCAGATCGACATGGTATTTGTCGATCAGCGGCTTGAGCGCCGCGCGCACCTTGGGATTGTCGCGCCCCGGCTCGCTGGAGAAAACCGGGAAGTGCAGGAACAGCACGGTCCAGCGATTGGGATTGTGCGCCAGCCGATCCTCAAGCCACTGCACGATCATCGCGCGCGCCTTCTCGTCGCGGTCGAGCTGCATCGAATCGATCGAGATCAGGCGCAGGCCCTGATAGTCGGTCGACCAGGTCGTCTCGCGCGTTTCGGGCAGCGCGGCCGGGCCGTTGGCGGGCAGCGTGAACTGGCGGCGCCATTGGCCGTTGATGGAGGAGCCGGCGCGGGCCGCCTCGTCCTTCACATATTCATGGTTGCCGGGCGTCGGCATCTGCGGAGTCTGGGCGTAGAGGAAACCGCCCGAGGCGAACCACTCGCCCCATTCCACATCGCTGTCGTGCCGGTTCACCAGATCGCCGGCATGGATCACGAACGCCGCATCGCCGGCATGCCGGAATGCCATGCGCAGCGTGCGCGACGCTTCGGACAGGATGTTGTTCTGCATGTCGCCGAGATAGAGGAAGCGGAACGGCGCATTCGTCTTCGCGGCGGTGTGGAACTGGAGCCATTCGGACCAGTGCGTCCCGTCGCCGACGCGGTAGGCATAGACCGTGTCGGGCTCCAGGGCGGTGAGCACCGCCGAATGATAGGCGGCGCGGAAGGCGGGGTCCTCGCGCACCGCCAGCGTCGCGTCGTCGGTCTTTGCGGGCACGGTGATGGGGGTCTTGCCGAAGTCCGGGCTGGCGGTCGCCTTCGCGACCTGCACCTGTCCGGCCAGACCGGGCGCCGAGCGCCAGGTGACGGCCATCTCGGTCGTCGGATCGGCGGTGAGGTTGAGGATGATCCGCTCGGGCTGGACGCTGGCGGGGGCGAGCGCGACGGGGGCCTGCTGCGCCCCCGCCGCCGGAACGGCGAGGGGCGCGGCGAGGAGCAGGGCCGCGGCGAAGCCTTGGGTCAAGGGGTGCATCATCGGCCCTTTCAGAAGATGAGGTTGAAGCCGAGCGTCATGCTCCGGCCGTTCTTGATATAGGCGCGGCTGGCGCCCTGGCCGGACGACACCGTTTCCCAATAAGTGTGCGCATCGAACAGGTTCTGGACCTGGAACTGGACCGACGATTTCTTGGCGAAGGTCTTGCGGAAGGTCAGGTCGACGAAACTATAGGCCTGCTCATACGGGTTGTTCCCGAAGTCGTTGATGCCGCCCATGAACTTGGACTGGTAGTTCCACGCGCCATAGATTTCCCAGCCCTTGCGATCCCAGAACAGCTGGAGGTTGGCGATCGTTTCCGGCGTTTCCATCAGCGGCAGTTCATAGCCTTCGGGATGCCACGACAGGCCGGTCACCGCCTTAGAGCGCTGGAGCGTCAGGTTGCCGCCGATGCCGAGCGAGCCGAGGATGCCGGGCAGCCAGTGCAGCCGCTGCTGCGCGCTGAACTCGACGCCGTAGACTTCGGCCGACTTGCCGTTGTTCGGCATCGAGATCGCGACCCCGGCGGGATCGGTATTCTCGCCAAGCGTGCCGTTGCGGATGTTGCTCGACGAGGAGCGGAACAGGAAGTTGGTGATGTGCTTGTAATAGGCCGCCACCGAATAGGCGCCGGTATTGCCGGCATAGCGCTCCAACGACACATCGAGGTTGAGCGAGCGCATCGGCTTCAGGTTGGGATTGCCTTGCTGGATGCTCAGCAGCACCCATTCGGAGGTAGGGTTGTCCTTGCCGTTGCCGTCGGGATCGGTGTCATAGGCATATTCGCGCGCCGAGCTCATCCGCGCGATGTCGGGCCGGGCGAAGCTGGTCCACAGCACGGTGCGCAGCTTGGTCTGCCGGTCGAGGTCGAAATTGACGTGGACCGACGGCAGCACGTTGGTGAAGCTGGAGCGATCGGTGCTGTAGCGCCCCCCCTGTACCGGATCGAGATTATACGCGTCGATCGTGTTGCGCGTCGCCTCCACGCGCACCCCGGTGATGACCGTGGCGATGCCGAACCGCGCGGTCGCCATCGCATAGCCGGAGAGCACGCGCTCGTTGAACTTGAAGCTGTCCTCGTTGGAGATCTCCGCGTTCGACGGATCGACCGCGAAGCCATCGAACACCGTGCTTTCGCCGCGCTCGGCGCGCTGGAGCTCGGCCAGCATCTTGGGATTGTCGATCGTCGTGCCGAGCCGATAGGCCCCGCTATAGGCGCCGCCGAACAGGCTGGTCACCTCAGGGCCGTAAAAGCCCGAAAAGTCGGCCAGCGTGCCGTCCGCGTCGAGCTGGAGGAACGATCCCGAATAGGTCTTGCGGTGCGAATCGTAGAATTTGCCGCCACCCTTGACCGACTGGAGCCAGCTGCCGTCCGGCTTCCATTCGAGGTTGAGCTGCGCCTGCCACAGCCGCTCCCCGCTGCCGCCGATTTCGCCCTCCAGGCTGCTGAAGGCATATTGCGACGGGTCCTGCACGGCCGCCATCCCAGCCGGGTTGAGCAGCCATTTGGGGAAGCGCGCGTCGCCGGAACTGCTGAACAGCACGCCCTTGTTGCCCAGCCAGCCATATTTGTCGCTGCGGAACTCCATCGTGTAGCCGTCGTCGAGATTGTCCTCGGAGCGCGAATAGGAGAGGTCGTAATCCGCCGTCAGCGCGCCGAAGTGCGAGACGCCGCCGGCATTGGCGGAGGCGAGGTTGCCGGTTTCGTTGTTGGCTTCCCAGAAGCGGCGCAGGCGGAAGCCCTGCGGGTCCCAGCTGCCCGATCCGCCGTTGAGGCTGTAGAACGACTTGGCCGAGCGATCGGCATCGGTGATCTTGCCGTCCTTGTCGCGGTCGACGATCTGGCTGGTGGTGTAGCGATAGATGCGGCCCAGTTTCGCGTCATAGCCGATGATGCTGGCATCGGGCTGCGACAGCGAGGTGTCGTTGACGTCGACCTGCGACAGCCGGGTGGAGTTCTTCCCCGTGTCGTTGCGGAAGTTGAGCCGGTTCACGAACTCCTTCTTCTGGTATTTGGCATATTGCCCGCGCAGGTGAAGTTCGTGCGCGTCCGAATGGAAGTCGATGCTGGTATTGCCGCCCCAGCGCTTGACGTCGGTTTCGCCGAAGGCGAGGTCCATGCCGCGCATCACGAAGCGGTTGGGGTCCCAGCCCAACGTCTCGCTGTTGCTGTACCAGGTGTCCGGCTGGTTATCGCCGTCGACGCCGTTCTGCTCGAACTGCGACTTGCGGCGGCTCCAGTTGGCGGAGACATAGATACCGAACTTCTCGCCGAACTGGTGCGAGGCGGCGCCGGAGACCTGGCCCGATTTGCGATGATCATATTTGTCGAGCATGCCGCCCTCGGCGGAAAGCCGGAAATAGGTCGGCGTCTGGTCGAACGCGGTCGGCGTTGAGATGTCGATCGATCCGCCCAGCGCGTCGCCGTCGCGATCGGGGGTCAGCGTCTTGTACACGGTGATCTGCTTGATGCCGTCGGGCGGCAGCACGCTGAGCCGGACGCCGCGGTAGAAATTGTTGTCGCGCGAGCCGGCGCCACCCAGGCGCACGCCGTTGATCGAGTAATTGTTCAGCTCGGTCGAAAGCCCGCGCACGGTGATGCGGTCGCCCTCGCCGGTCGTGGAATCGCGCACCGCGTTGACGCCGGGCAGGCGCGCGAGCGCTTCGGACACGTTGTTGGCGGGCAGCTTGCCCATGTCGTCGGCCATCACCGTGTCCGATACGCCGCGATTGGCGCGCTTGATGTCGAGCGCGCGCTCGACGGCGGCGAGATAGCCGGTCACGACGATGTCGTTCTCGCCATGCGGTTCTGCGACGACGGGCGCGGCCTTCGCTTCGGCCTGGGGCCGGGGCGCGGGCAGCTTTGCCGCGCGGCGGCGGGCGGTGGTCGTCTTGGGCGCGAGCGCCTTGACGATGATCGTGCCGCCCCGGCGCTGGATGGCGACATCCGCCCCCTCGACGATGTGGGCCAGCGCCTGCTCCGCCGACATCGTGCCGGTCACCGCCTGGCTGCGGCGCCCGCGCAGCGCATCGGGCGATGCCGCGACCGGAATGCCGGTGACGCGCGAATATTCCTGGAGCGCATGGGCAAGGTCCTGCGCCGGGATGGCGAAGACATAGGTGCGCGCGCCGGCGGCAGCCACGGTGCCCGCCTGGGCCGTGCCGCCGCTGAGCGAAGCGAGTGCGATCGCCAGTGCCGATACGGCAGGCGTGGTACGTCGAAACATGTGGAAGCAACCCCCGTTGTGATCTGGTTCGGGGGGCAGACGTCGTTCGGTTCCAAAACCCGACACAAATTTGTTGTTACAAATCCGCGCGTTAATGATGACGGTTACGTGACATGGGTCAACGCGAGAGGAGGTAGCCCCTGCCCGCCACACGCCAGTGCAGATCGTGGATCGCCGCGACGGCCTCCAGCACCGCGACCGGCTGGCCGGTCTGGAAGCGGCCGGTGACGAGCAATTCGCCCAGCGCGGGATCGGCCAGCCGGATCGGGCGCGGCGTGGCGCGGTTGAGCCGCTGGACCAACTGCCAGACCGGCGTGTCGTTCGCCTCATACCACCCATCGACCCAGCCCGGACGGCCGGCACCGACGCGCAGGCTGCGCACGCGATCCCCGGCGACCTCCAGCCCGCTGCCGGCAGGCAGGCGCCATCGGCGACCCGCACCGGCATCGACGCTCACCAGCCCGCGAAAGACCTGGACGATGCGCGTCTGCTGATCCAGCCGGTCCACATCAAAGGCGGTGCCGAGCACCGAAACGCGCGCCCCGCCCGCATCGACCGCAAAGCTGCGAAGCCGCTCATGCGCGACGTCGAAATAGGCTTCGCCCTGCTCGAGCGACACCTGCCGCGACCAGGGGGTGATGCGCACCGCGATCCGCGTGGCGCCGTTCATCCGGATCGTCGATCCGTCGGACAGCGCGACCAGCCGGGTCGCCCCGCGCGGCGTCGCGAAGGATGCTTGCTGGACCACCAGCCCCGGGCCGAAGACAATGCCGAGGGCAAGGAACATCGCCGCCGCGCCGGCCCCGGCGATGCGCCGCCACCCGAGGCCCCGCCGGGCCGGCGGAACTACGTCTTCATCGTCGTTGCTCGCCGACGGCGTGGCCTCGGCCGAGCGCAGCGCGACGACCAAATCGTCCGACTGCCACAGCGCAGTCAGCCGCGCATAGGCATCGACATGGCATGGGTCCTCCGCGATCCAGCGATCGAACGCGGCCGCCGTTTCGGCATCCTGCAGGGGCTGGCGCATGCGATCGACCCAGTGCGCAGCCTGCCCGTCGATGTCGTATTCCTCGCCGCCCATCAGTCCTGTCCCATCAGATCGACGCCCGCCTGATCGAGCGCGCGGCGCAAGTCGATCATTCCGCGCGTGATATGTTTCTCGACAGCCTTGGCGCTGATCGACAGCGCCTCTCCAATGGCCCGGCAACTTTCCTGATTCAACCGGCGGCGGATGAGCACCTCGCGGCGCAAGGGCGGCATCCGGCGGAGGCACCGGTCGAGCACCCCGATCGCGCGGCGTGAATCGAGGATGCGATCGATCGAGGGTTCGTCGCTGCACCAGTCCGAATCCAGCGCGTCCGAAAGCCGGCGTTCGCGGCGGTGCAGGTCGACCAGCAGGTTGTCGGCGATGCGAAAGGCGAACGCGAAGACGCTGGCGATCTGTTGCGTGTCGCTGAGCGCGACCAGCCGCGCCACCGTCTCCTGCGCGACGTCGTCGGCGAGATCGCGCCGGCCGCTGCGGCTGAGGACATAGCGCAGCACTGCCGCATGAATCCTGTCCCAGCTCTGTGCACACGCATCCTCGACTGGCGGCACATGCGAAGCTCTTGTCGATGACAGCACGCGTCCCCCTGCGCTCGAAAGCCCGGGCAGTTAGCCAAGGCCGATGACAGTTTCGCGATCATATGGTTTCGGGTGAATCGATCGCAGGCCGATCGAATGCTGCCGTCATCGCAAAGTGGCTGATGGCTCGGTCCGCTTCTCGGGCGTCGGGAAGACCGCCCAAAAACGCAGACCGGCGGCATTTGAGGTCCGCATTGCCGCCTTCCGGAGGGCCATTTGGGGATGCCCCTGCGGAGCCAAGCGGTGGTTGAGGTTCTGATGCCTAGACGGATGCTGCCATCTTTACTGCCCGTGACGCGACGACGCGCTTCCGGCACCGATCACAGCCGAGGAAGCGAAAATGCGAGCGTCGCACCGCCATGCGCATTGTTGCGGGCAGTCAGATCTCCACCAAAGCCTTGGATGATGCTGCGGCAGATGGCCAACCCCATGCCCATGCCGCCCGGCCTGGTAGAAAAGAGCGGATCGAAGATACGGTCCTCTGCACCTACCGGCAGCCCGATGCCCCCGTCCCGAACTTCGACGGCCAGAAAGCCCGCGCAGCCCTCTGCCAAGCGCACGCCGATCGTCTTGTCGTTTATCGACGAGCCTCGGCTCGCAGCGAGTGCGTTCAGGATCAAATTGATAAGCACCTGCTGCAGTTCAACGCGGTCCGCCGCCACTTGCAGCGGCTCGCAGGGCACGTCGATGGAGACGCTACAGCCTTGCAACCGGACTTCGTGCTCAAGAAGGCCGACGCTGACGCGAATGATTTCGCCCAGGTCCACCGGCTGCACCGCGCGCTCCCTGCGCGATGCCTGCTCTCGCGTCCGGTGGAGCAAATCGGCCGCCCTGCGCGCGGACGAGATCACGCGGTCGAACGCCTTGCTGGCCGTCGCGACATCCGCCGGCGTCCTGCCAAGCGATCGGCGGCCAACCGTCGCATCGATGGTGATGGCGCTGATCGGTTGCCCGAGGTCGTGGACCAGCGACATCGACAGCGCGCCCACGGTCAATGCTCTGTTGGCCCGTGAAAGGTCCTCCCGGGCCTCCAGCAACTGCTCGCGCGTGTGTTCGCGTTCCGTAATGTCGCTGAGGTGGGTGAAGGCGCGCGTGCGGTCGGCTCCCCGCACGAGTGTCACGCCGCAGATCGCCCGCTTTACGCTGCCATCCGCCACGATGAGCGACACGATGCCCTCCCAGTGGCTATCCCGTCGCTCGGCGATGAGTTGCAAAAGCTCGGCAAAGGGCTTCGGATCGACGACGCCTGGTCGCGTGTGTTTGAGGAGGGTTCCTCGGTCTTTCCCAAGGAACTCGATGGCAGCCGCGTTCACCTCTTCCGTCTTCAGCAGCTTAAGCAAGTCGGAAAGTTTGTCGGGATTTTCCTTGAAATAGTTGCTGAGGCGCGCGCCGTGCGACCGGTGCAACGGCTCAAGCGCCTCGATCAATGCATCGAGGTTTTGCTCGAACATCGCAACGTGGGAGCGTTCGAACAAGGACCTGTACCGATTTTCGCTGATCGACAGATCGCGGGTCCGCTCCTCAACGTGCTGCTCGAGCGTCTGGTTCATCGCCCGGACACTCAACTGGGTCTGCATCTCGGCATGGATGTCCGTAGAGACGCCGTACCACCGGACGATCGATCCATCCGCACTACGCACCGGCCGCGCCGTGACCTGAAGCCATCGGTAGGTCCCGTCTGCGTACAGGAGCCGACGGTAGGAATCGAATTGCTGGCCGGTCGCGCGCGCCAACGCCCAGTCGTCAAGAAGGCCTTGGCGATCCTCGGGGTGGAACCAGTTTTTCCACGCCCAGCCGTCCTCCTCCAAACCCTCGTCCACCGTGGCTCCGGTGATCTCGCTCCACCGCAAGTTCATGAAGGTAACACGCCCGTCCTGCAGCCCCTGCCACAAGACCTGCGGAACGGAATCGGCGACGTGGCGCAGATTGTCTTCGTGGTACGCGCGGGCACGGTCGCTCCGGCTCATCGCGAGGCGATAGGCTCCGAGCGCACCAAGGAGCGCCGCCATCACGGAGGCCATCAATACCACCAGCATCGACATCCTGCCCCGCTCTCCTGATTCGGCCGACATGTGACCCGCACTGCCCAGCTTGAGCACCACGAAAGTCGTTGGAAATACGCACGCTGGTAGGGGGCGGCAGCTGTTGCGGCGAAACTGGCAGGGTCTTCATAGCCTCTATCTGAGGGCGACTGGTGCGGCGCAGCCAACGCTTCACGCGTCCGCGAGAAGCATCTCTGCCGCGCGCTCAGCGACAATGACGGTAGGTGCCATCGTGTTACCGGTGGGCACCCAGGGAAACACCGAGGCGTCCGCTATTCGAAGGCGCGAAACGCCGTGCACGCGAAGGCGCGCATCGACCACGGCGAGCGCGTCCACACCCATGCGTGCCGTACAAGACTGGTGCCAGTAGCTGGTCGCAGCATTGCGAATGAACGCCTCCAGCGCGGGCCCTTTGATGGCACCCGGCAGGGTCTCGGAACGCCGGAAATCGGAGAGCGAGGCAGCATTCCCGACCGACCTCGATCGTTCAACGGCGATGGCTAGCGCGGCAATATCCTCTGGTGCTGACAGGGCGCCCCAGTCTACGCGCACCGGATCCGAAGGTGCGGGGCCGGAAAGCATGACCCGACCGGTACTCTTCGGGCGGACCAGCGCCGGGAACAGCGACCAGCCGCTCGGGATCGCCGCGCCCCGCATCGCCTGAACTTCAGGGGTTGCCGCCGCAGCGGCGATCAGGAGCGACTGAATATCGGGCTGCGACAGGCCGGGGTCGCTTCTCCAGAACAGCGCAGCCTCGGCGCCGTTATTGGTGAAGCCAATCGGTTCAGGCGAAGCCCAGGCGCAGCCGCGCAGGAGCACATGATCCTGAAGATTGCGTCCTACACCCGGGAGGTGGCGGAAGACCTCGATGCCGTGGAGGGCGAGTTCCGCCCGATCGCCGATGCCGGACTGCATGAGCAGCTTGGGCGTATGGAACGCGCCTAGCGCGACGACGACCTCCTGGGCTGCCGCGATCGACACGCGCCGCCCGTCCATTTCAACCTCGACACCGGTCGCGCCGTGGCGATCCAGGTTTACGCGGGCGACGAGCGCCCCGGTCAGCACGGTCAGGTTCGGCTGGCCGATCAGCGGCGCGACATAGCTGCGGAAAATGGACAGCCGGCGGCCGTCCCGCACGCTGAGATTGGTCAGCGCGGCCCCTTCCGGCTGCTCCATCATCGCACCGTTGGCATCGGCGAATACCGGCAAGCCCGACGCGGCTGCGGCAGACAGCACCGCCTCCGTGAGCGGCGCGGGGTCGGGCGCAGGCTGAACAAATACGAGCCCTCCCGCCCCGCGACGGAGCGGATCGGCCGGGCCATGCCAGTCCTCGATCCGCCGGAAGATGCCAAGGATCGAGTCATAGCGCCAGCTCTCGTCCTGAACGGCCCGTGCATAGCCGTCCCAGTCGGAACGATGGGCGTGTGACCAGATCATGGCATTGATGCTCGATCCGCCGCCGAGCACCTTGCCCATCGACAGGAGCGGCGTGCGGCCGTTCAGATGCGGGCTGGGCTCCGCCTTGATCCCCCAATCCCGATCGGTGCCCAGGTTCGAGAGCCAAGCCTGCGGGCGCTCGATCTGCGGGCCGCTGTCATCGCCTCCGGCTTCGATCAGCAGGACGGTGGCGGTCGAGTCTTCGGCCAGCCTGCGCGCGACAACGCTTCCCCCGGTCCCCGAGCCGCAAACGATGTAATCATATGCCTTCAGGATCTCCGGTCGACGCGACTCGCCCGTGCCATGGACCGATACCGGTGGGTTGAGCGCCGCCGCTTCGCTTGGCGAGCGCTCAGCCGGTTGCGCCGTCGAGTTGTCCGAGATCATCGTATCGCGTCCTTTTGCTGGCACGGCAGCCATCGTCGCTTCGCGGCGAGACGAGCGACATCGCGCCGGTGATTTCGAGATTTGCCGCCTCGCCGGAGGAATTTAGTCGCCGCGAAATAATGCGGGCCCGCACCCAGCGCACAGCCCTACCGCCGTATACACGAAGGCTGAGCAGCGCCGCCGGGCAGTTCAGGCGGACATTGCGCGCGCCGGACCAACAGAGCGGAAGATCAGGAAGGACAGCGCCCAGGCGGCGGCGAACACGCCGATGATAGCGAAGCCGAGGCTGTTGAAATTCTCGTTGAGCGCCAACGCCGCGTGCGCCACCGGCCCTTCGACGCCCAGGCGACGTACCGCCAAGGCGGTGATCTCCACGCCGCCGATGAACAGCGCGACCGCGATCGACATCAGCGTAATGGTGAGATTGTAGTAGAGCTTGCGCAGCGGCTCGACAAAGGCCCAGCGATAGGCGCCGACCATCATCACGCCGTCGGTGGTGTCGAGCAGCGACATGCCGGCCGCGAACAGCACGGGAAAGACCAGCGCCGCCCCCGCCGACACGCCGTGCCCGGCCTGGGTCGCGGATAGGCCGAACAGCGTCACCTCGGTAGCGGTGTCGAAGCTCAGCCCGAACAGGAAGCCGAGCGGCGCCATGTGCCACGACCGGCCAATGCAGCGGAACAGGGGGCGGAACAGCCGCGACAAGGGGCCCCGCCCGGCAAACATCAGGTCGAGCGCGCCGTCGTCGATCGCCTCCCCCGCCCGCACGCGCTTCAACGTCTGCAGGATGGTGCCAAGGATCAGGAAGTTCATCGCCGCCACGACCAGCAGGAACAGCGCGGAGATGCAGGTGCTGAAGGTCCCGCCGGCCTCGCGAAAGGCATCGAAGCCCTGCAGGTTGCTCGCCGCTGCCACGACGGCTGCCGTGACAAGGACGACGACCGTCGAATGGCCAATCGCGAACCAGAAGCCTACCGCCACAGGCGGTCGCTTCTCCTGGAGCAGCTTGCGGGTGACGTTGTCGATCGCCGCGATATGGTCGGCGTCGACGGCGTGGCGGAGCCCGAGGCCATAGACGACCACAGCGACGCCCAGTAGCGCCGGCTGATCGTGGAAGGCGAGCAGCGCCCAGGCCCAGCCGCCCAGGTTCAGCACAGCGAGCACGCCATAGACGAGCGCCAGGCTGCGCCGATAGCCGCGGTCCTGCGGCAGATGGCGGAGCAGCCGCGCGATCATGCCGCGCGCGCCTGGGGGAAGAAGGTGCGAACCAGCCCAAGGGCGATCAGCGCACCGAGCGCCTCCCCGAGCAGATAGGGTGTGGCCGAGGCCGGGGCGAGATGCAAGGGGCCGGTCGTGACCAGCGCGCCGAACACCACCGCCGGATTGGCATAGGCGGCAGTCGGCGTGGCGAGGATATCCGCCACCAGCCAGGCGCCGACCGCGAAGGGGCCAGTATCGACCCGTCCACTGCGCATGCAGCCGAACACCACCAGCATCAGCCCGGCGCTGGCGACCAGCTCGCCGCCCATGCCGTGCCACGCAAGTCCGCCGGCGACGCCAGCCGGCCCGCCCCAGAGCGCAGCCGCTGCCGCACCCCCGAATATGCCGCCCAGCGACTGGGCGACAACATAGGCCAGCGTGCAGACGCCCGAGCGCTCGCCGCCCAGCCATTGCAGCACGGTGATCAGCGGGTTGTAATGCCCGCCCGACACGCTGCCCAGCGCGACGATCAGCCCGACCAGCGCCGCCGCGATCGCCACCGCCGTCACCGGCAGGATCATCCCCGGCAGCGTAGCGAACACGCGCGCCGCGGCGATGCCGCTGCCGGTCGCCGCCAGCACCAACGCGAAGGTACCGAGTCCCTCCACGCCGGCGCGGCGCCACAGGGCCAGTCTGGGATCGGCCTCGTGGAAACAGGTGGGCTGCGCCGCCATGTCAGCCCGCCTGCTGCTCCGCGAAGCGGGCGTCCACCTCGGCCATTTTTTCGGCCAGCTCGGTGGGGGTGAAGAAGCCCTTGGTGAAGCTGATGTTGGCGAAGGCGACGATCCAGCGCTCATAATAAGGCAGCTTGCCGATCAGCGTCTCGCCGAGCGCCTCCACGCCCTTGCGCTTCTCCTCGGTGTTGATCAGCTTCTTGAAGTCGAGCACGTCGGCCAGCGCGTGGCAGCGCTTTTCCCACGGCTCCAGCACATGCTCGACGCGCATCACCGAGCCCGCTTCGAACCCGCCGATATCGTTGGGCAGGCGGCTGACGAAATCCTGGGTCGGCATCACGCGGCCTCCTGCTCGAGCGTTACGGGAATCACGCCGATCATGGCGTCGCGGGTGACGATTGCGGCGAGCTGCGCCTCGGACCAGCCTTCGGTCCCCTCGGGGCGGCGCGGCAGGACGAGGTAGCGGATGACGGCGGTGGAATCGCTGACCCGGATCTCGACGTCGTCGGGGAGGATCGTGCCGAATTCGGCGAGCACCTTGCGCGGTTCGCTCACCGCGCGGGCGCGATAGGGCTTGAGCTTGTACCAATCGGGCGGCAGGCCCAGCACGGGGCGCGGATAGCAGGAGCAGAGCGTGCACACGATCAGGTTGTGCACGTCGGCCGTGTTCTCCAGCACGATCAGCTGGGTATCGTCGTAAAAGCTGATCCCCAGCTCCTCGCAGCCGGTCCGGCCATTCTCCAGGAGCCGCGCCTTGAACGCGGGATCGGTCCAGGCCCGCGCGACGACCGCCGCGCCCAGCGCCGGCGTTCTGCTGTCCAGCACCTCGATCTGGCGGCGGATGTCGTTGGCGGTGAGATAGCCCTTACCGATCAGAATTTCGCGGATCGCGGTCTCCATCACCTCGTAATAGCCGGGGGCGGCATCGGCGGTGATGGGTGCGTGATCGTCATGGTCATGGTCATGGTCGTGATCATGATCGTGCCCATGATCATGGTCGTGGTCGTGTGCCATCAGGCCTGCTCCAGCCAGGTTTCGAAGATTTCGATGTGCAGCTCGTCGCGCGGCGAGCCGTCATAGTCGGTCCAGACATCGGACATGCGGAACGACACGCGATAATAATGCAGCTTGCTGCCGGCGTTGCGGCCATAGCCTTCTTCTTCGTTGTCGATCATCGCGGGTTCGATCACCCGCTCGACGATGCCTGCCTTGCCGCGCAGATAGATCGGCACGCGGTAATGGCCGATCGGCGCGCGGTTCAGCACGCGCACTCGCTGCCCCCCGGCAAAGGCGGGCAGTTCCTTCAGCGCCGGGACGACCGACGCCAGGGGTGAAACATTCATGAGATCCGCTCCCAATTCTCCTGGCGAAAGGCTCGCAAATCAGGAGCATGGCAGCCATTCTACAGGGTAAGGGCGCACCCCATACGGCGGTACGCCCTCGCCCATGTCACTCGGCGGCGAGCGGCAGGTCCAAGCCTAGTGAAGCGGCGACCCCCGCACCATAGGCCGGATCGGCCTTGGCGCAGTTGTCGATATGGCGCAGCTTCACCTCGACCCGGGCATTGCCCAGCGCTGCGGCGGTGTTGTCGAACAAGCGTTGGCGTTGCCCGGCATCCATCATGCGGAACAGGTTGCCCGGCTGCTCATAATAATCCTCGTCGACGCGGTGATCCCAGTGATCGGCCGCCCCCTCGATCGCCAGCGGCAGCTCGGCATGGGCGGGGTCGTTGCCCATCCAGGTCCCCTTGCTGTTCGGCCAGTAGCTCGGCGTGGCTCCGAGATTGCCGTCGGAGCGCATCGCGCCGTCGCGGTGATAGCTGTGGAACGGGCATTTCGGCGCGTTCACCGGGATGTGGTTGAAGTTCACCCCCAGGCGATAGCGCTGCGCATCGCCATAGGAGAACAGCCGCGCCTGCAGCATCTTGTCGGGCGAATAGCCGATGCCGGGGACGATGTTCGCAGGCGAGAAGGCCGCCTGCTCCACCTCGGCGAAATAATTGTCCGGATAACGGTTCAGCTCGATCTCGCCGACCTCGATCAGCGGGTACTCGCCCTTTGGCCAGACCTTGGTCAGGTCGAACGGGTTGTGGCGGTGGGCCTTGGCCTGTTCCTCGGTCATCACCTGGATAAACAGCGTCCATTTCGGGAAGTCGCCCCGGTCGATCGCCTCCAGCAGGTCGCGGCCATGGCTCTCGCGATCGCCGGCGACCAGCGCCGCCGCCTCGGCGTCGCTGAGGTTGGCGATGCCCTGCTGGGTGCGCCAGTGGAACTTCACCCACACGCGTTCCCGATTTGCGTTGACCATCGAATAGGTGTGGCTGCCGAAGCCGTGCATGTGCCGGAAGCTGCTCGGGATGCCGCGTTCGGACATCACGATCGTCACCTGGTGCAGCGCCTCGGGCAGCAGCGTCCAGAAATCCCAGTTATTGTCGGCCGAGCGAAGGCCGGTGCGCGGATCGCGCTTGATCGCGTGGTTCAGGTCCGGGAAGCGGAGCGGATCGCGGAAGAAGAAGACCGGCGTGTTGTTGCCCACCAGGTCCCAATTGCCTTCCTCGGTGTAGAATTTCAGCGCGAAGCCGCGGATGTCGCGTTCGGCATCCGCCGCGCCGCGCTCGCCGGCGACGGTGGAGATGCGGGTGAACATCGGCGTCTGCTTGCCGATCTCCGAAAAGAGCTTCGCCGACGTATAGCGGCTGATATCGTGGGTGACGGTGAAGGTGCCGTACGCGCCCCAGCCCTTGGCGTGCATCCGCCGCTCGGGGATCACCTCGCGATCGAAATGGGCCAGCTTCTCCAGCAGCCACACGTCCTGCAGCAGTGCCGGGCCGCGCGGGCCTGCCGTCATGATGTTCAGATTGTCGCCCACGGGCATGCCGATGGCGTGCGTCATCCGCCGTTCGTCGTCGCGCATTTGGAATTCCCCATCGAAAAGCGGTGATGGTCGAAGCCGCTCGATCGTTACGGTAGCAGTGCGCAGGA
>Ga0307412_10001051_pt1 | contig 15766 bp, 14 predicted proteins | sample DK1Cmetagenome_3_FD_203823 | JGI IMG/M metagenome (GOLD analysis project Ga0307412, IMG submission 203823) | Maize rhizosphere microbial communities from greenhouse at UC Davis, California, United States - DK15-C-1 | ecosystem: Host-associated > Plants > Roots > Rhizosphere > Soil | place: USA...
TGAAGGGGAGGGGCTTAAGAAGGGGGATTTCCCCTCCCAGCTTTGGGAGGGCTCAAGCGGAGGGAAGGCCCTCGGGCCGGACCCTCGCAACGCCATTTCAGCCCCTTGCCCGCCTCTCCCCCCACGGGAGCCCGGGAAGAAGGAACCATGATGCGCTACCTGCCCCTTACCCCGGCCGACCGTCAGGCGATGCTTGGCACGATCGGCGCCCAGTCGATCGACGATCTGTTCGTCGACGTGCCCGAAAGCGCCCGCCTCAGCGGGCCGATCGCCGGCCTGCCGATGCACGCGTCGGAACTCGCGGTCGAACGCCACATGACCGCGCTGGCCCGCAAGAACATCGCCGCGGGCGAAGCGCCGTTCTTCCTGGGGGCAGGGGCCTATCGCCACCATGTGCCGGCCTCGGTCGATCACCTCATCCAGCGCGGCGAGTTCCTCACCGCCTACACGCCCTACCAGCCGGAAATCGCGCAGGGCACGCTGCAGATGATGTTCGAATTCCAGAGCCAGATCGCCCGGCTGCTGGGCTGCGATGTCGCCAACGCTTCGATGTACGACGGCTCGACCGCGTGCTGGGAAGCGATCACCATGGCGCGCCGCGTCACCAAGCGCGGCAAGGCGATCCTCTCGGGCGGCCTGCATCCGCATTATGTCTCGGTCGCCAAGACGATGGCGCGCTTCACCGGTGACCAGCTGGTCACCGGCGTGCCCGTGCTGAGCCCCGAGCCCGACACGCTCGACCTGATCAATGCGATCGACGCCGACACCTCGTGCGTCGTCGTCCAGTATCCCGACATTCTCGGCCGCATCGAGGATATGTCGGCGCTGGCCGAGGCCTGCCACGCCAAGAAGGCGCTGCTGATCGCCGTCGTCACCGAGCCGGTGGCGCTGGGGGCGATCAAGTCGCCGGGCGAGATGGGCGCGGACATCGTCGTCGGCGAGGGCCAGTCGCTCGGCGTCGGCCTCCAGTTCGGCGGTCCTTACGTGGGCCTGTTCGCCTGCTCGGAAAAGCTGGTCCGCCAGATGCCGGGCCGCCTGTGCGGTGAGACCGTCGACGCCAGCGGCAAGCGCGGCTTCGTGCTGACGCTGTCCACCCGCGAGCAGCATATCCGCCGCGAAAAGGCGACGTCGAACATCTGCACCAGCTCGGTGCTGTGCGCACTCGCCATGTCGGTGCACATGACGCTGCTGGGCGAGAAGGGCCTGCGCCAGCTCGCCGAACTCAACCATGTCGGCGCCAGCGCTGCCGCCGATCGCCTTGCCGAAGTCGACGGGGTGGAGCTGGTCACCGACCGGTTCTTCAACGAATTCACGCTGAAGCTGTCGAAGGAAGCGCGCCCGGTCGTCCGCCAGCTTGCCGACAAGGGCATCCTGGCCGGCGTGTCGCTGGGCCGCCTCTATCCGGGCGTGACGGAGCTGGAGAACGGCCTCGTCGTCGCGGTCACCGAAACCACCACGGAGGAGGACGTCGAGACGCTTGCCTCCGCACTCGAGGAGGTGCTGGCATGAGCACGATCAACCAGTCGGGCTGGCGCCCCACCACGCCGCAGGCCGGCGAAAGCGATGCCGCCACCTTCACCGGCAACCGCGCGCTGATGCTGGAAGAGGCGCTGATCTTCGAGATCGGTTCGGCCGACACCACCGGCGTCGATTTCGGCGAGGCCCCCGCGGGCAAGTCGCGTCTGGCCGGCATGGAGCGCGAAAAGCCGATCGGCCTGCCGGGCCTGTCCGAGCCGGAGACGGTGCGGCATTATACCCGCCTCAGCCGCCAGAACTATGCGATCGACCTCGGCCTGTTCCCGCTGGGCAGCTGCACGATGAAGCACAATCCGCGCCTGAACGAGCGGATGGCGCGCCTGCCGGGCTTCGCCGACATCCACCCGCTCCAGCCGGTCGATACCGTGCAGGGCGCGCTGGAGGCGATCGACCAGCTCGCGCACTGGCTGATCACGCTCACCGGCATGCAGGCGGTGGCGATGAGCCCCAAGGCCGGGGCGCATGGCGAGCTGTGCGGCGTGCTGGCGATCCGCGCCGCGCTCGACGCCAAGGGCGAGACCGCGCGTCGCATCATGCTGGTGCCCGAGAGCGCGCACGGCACCAACCCGGCGACGGCGGCGTTCGCCGGCTTCGCGGTGGAAGATATCCCCGCGACGCCCGAAGGCCGCGTCGACGTGGCGGCGCTCAAGGCGCGGCTGGGGCCGGACATTGCCGGCGTGATGATCACCAACCCGAACACCTGCGGGCTGTTCGAGCCGGACCTCAAGGACATCTCCGATGCGGTTCATGCCGCCGGCGGCTATGTCTATTGCGACGGCGCCAACTTCAACGCGATCGTCGGCCGGGTCCGCCCGGGCGACCTCGGCGTCGACGCGATGCACATCAACCTGCACAAGACCTTCTCCACCCCGCATGGCGGCGGTGGCCCGGGTTCGGGTCCGGTGGTGCTGTCGGCGGCGCTGGCGCCCTATGCGCCGCTGCCGTTCGTCGAGAAGACCGACGAAGGCTATCGCATCGTCGAGGAAGAAAATGCCGGCGAGCATCATGCCGGCACCTTCGGCCGCATGACCGCCTTCCACGGCCAGATGGGCATGTTCAGCCGCGCGCTGACCTATATCCTCAGCCACGGCGCCGACGGCCTGCGCCAGGTCGCCGAGGATTCGGTGCTCAACGCCAACTATGTGCTGCGCTCGATGGAAGACGTGCTCGACGCGCCCTTCGCCAAGACCGGCCCGTGCATGCATGAGGCGATCTTCAGCGACAAGGGCCTGCCCGAGGGCTTCTCGACGATCGACATCGCCAAGGGCCTGATCGACGAGGGCTATCACCCGATGACGGTGTATTTCCCGCTGGTCGTCCACGGTGCGATGCTGGTCGAGCCGACCGAGACCGAGAGCAAGGCGGCGCTGGACGAGTTCATCGGCGCGTTCCGTTCGGTGGCGAGCCGGGCCAAGCAGGGCGAGGCGGCGCTGAAGAGCGCACCCCACTTCGCCCCCCGCCGTCGCCTCGACGAGACGCTCGCCGCGCGCAAGCCGGTGCTGACGTACAAGGACCCGGTGCCGGCCGAAGCGGCCGAGTAAGTCCCGACCCGATACCCCCCGAGAGGGTCGCACGCGCCGGTTGGAAGCCCCCGCTTCCAGCCGGCGCTTTGCGTTTGGGGAGGGCGTATCCTTGCCTTAGCTAAGTAGATTAGCTATGTATCTGGCCAAGGAGATGCCCCATGGCGCAGTTCACCGTGCATGACGCCAAGACCAATCTTTCCCGCCTGATCGCAGACGCGCTGGCGGGAGGCGAGGTCGTGATTGCGCGCGGCAGCGTGCCGGTCGTGCGGCTGGTCCCGGTGAACCCCCCGGGGCAGCGCCAGTTCGGCGCGCTTCGCGGGAAAATCGCGCTGGACGCGCGCTTCGACGAGCCGCTTCCGGACGAAGAACTGGGCGGGTGGAATCTCGAGTGAGATTCCTGCTCGATACGCATGCGCTGATCTGGTGGCTGGCAGGCGACGAGGCGCTTGGCCGGAGCGCACGCGAAGCGATCGCCGATCGCCACAACGCCATCTTCGTCAGTGCAGCCTCGGCGATGGAGGTGGCAACGAAGTTCCGCATCGGAAAGCTCGCAGGCGCTGCCCTGCTCGCGCAGGACTTCGAGGCGATCGTCGCCGGGCAAGGCTTTGCGGAATTGCCGATCAGCCTCCAGCACGCGCGGCGGGCAGGGGAAATGAATATCGCCCACAAAGATCCGTTCGATCGCTTGCTGATCGCCCAGGCCCAGGCCGAAGATATGGTGCTACTCTCCAATGAGGCCCTGTTTGACGGGTTTGCCGTCAAGCGCCTTTGGTAATTGCTGCCGAAGACAGGATCGGCTTGGGGCCAAGACGATCCGCCGCCGGTTGGACAAGAGGCTCCCGCTTCCGGTCGGCGCTTTGCGTTTGGGTGAGGCAAAAGCTGACGGCAGCTGCCGCCCCATACTTTGCCGTTCGCTGAGCGACTTCCGAAACCCGATAGCGGACGATCAAGTGTCGTTAAGCTTGCTTCCAGTCAGACCATCGTGCGCGTAGCGCGAATAGCCTCTCAGTGAATGCCCCTTGCCCGCGCTGAAATTGGGGGAATATTTTCACGCCCCAATCAGTGGACTCGAGCAGATGAGCGACAGCCGCTTGCTGATCGAAGCCGAAGTCAGTTTCTAAAGCCGCGATTGTCTCCGGCTCATTCGCCTCCACCAACGCTTCTGCTTGTGACGTGTAACGGAGCCATTCGTTAGCCGATCCGAACATCACAATCACGCCCCATTTGCCTGCTCGATAAGGTGACACACCGGACGGCGGCTTTCCACCCAATCTCCGCCGTTCCGCCGACGACGCGGCAGGCGTGGGCGTTTCCCATCGGGACCGCCGCATTTTGACCCTGCCGCACTTCTCCCTATGTTGCACCGCATCGCCTCCGGGGGGACTCGCATGCAATTCGATACGCCGCACCTCATCCAATATGGCATCACCGCGCTGGTGGTGGGCCTGATCCTCGCACTGCGGCTGCGGCGGATGGCGAAGGCGCGACCGCTCACGCTCGAGCGGCTGTGGATCGTGCCCGCGCTCTATGCGCTGCTCGTCGCCAGCCTGTTCTTGCGGACCCAGCCGAGCCTTGGCGGCTGGGCGATCTGCGCCGCCGCGCTGGTGGTGGGTGCGGGGCTGGGGTGGCAGCGGGGCAAGATGATGCAGTTGTCGGTCGATCCCGAGACACATCAGCTCAACCAGAAGGCGTCGATCGGCGGGCTGCTGTTCATCGTTGTGCTGATCGCAGTGAAGATGATCGGCCAGGCCGAGGGATCGGCGCTGCACCTGAACGTGATGCTGCTCACCCAGGCGTTCGGCTCGATGGCGCTGGGGTTGTTCAGCGCGATGCGGGTGGAGATGTATCTGCGCGGACGCAGGCTGCTGGATCAGGCGCGCGCGGCAGCATGAGCGAACGTGAGCGTAGCTGGCTCGCCCCGCCCGAGGGGGAGCGCCGTCATGCACCCGCGACGCTGCGCAACCGCGCACCGATCGCGACGATGCTGGCCGAGTGGCTGCCGTCCTCGGGGTCCGTCCTCGAAGTGGCGAGCGGCAGTGGCGAGCATTGCGCCTATTTCGCGGAGCATTTCCCGCGTCTCGAATGGCAACCGACCGATCCCGATCCGGATGCGCTCGCCTCGATCGCGTCCTGGTGCGCCGGACTCGACAACGTCCGCCCGCCGCTCGCGCTCGATGCCGCTGCGGCGGCGTGGCCGGTGGATCGCGCGGATGCGATGCTGTGCGTCAACATGGTGCATATCAGTCCGTGGGAAGCCACGTTGGGGCTGATGGCGGGGGCGGGGCGGGTGCTGCCGCCGGGCGCGCCGCTGATCCTGTACGGCCCCTATCGCGAGGCCGGCGTGCCCATGGCGCCGTCGAACGAGGATTTCGATCAGTCGCTGCGGTCGCGCAACCCGGCATGGGGGCTGCGCTTGCTGGACGATGTCATCACGGCGGCGGCCGCCGAGGGGCTGGTGTTCGATCGGCGGGTGGCGATGCCCGCCAACAACCTCATAGTGGCGTTTCGGCGTAGCTAGCCCGGCCGCGCGCCAGCTTCTGCTCACGATAGACGATGTACAGGCCGCTCGCGATGATCACCGGCGCGCCCAGCCAGGTCGAGAAGGTGGGGAAGACGTTGAACAGCAGCCAGCCATAGAGCGTCGCCCAGATCAGCCCCGAATAGTCCATCGGCACCACGGCGGAGACGGGGGCGAAGCGCATCGCCCCGGTGAGCGCCAGCTGGCCGACGCCGCCGACCAGGCCCGTCGCGATCAGGATCGCCCAGGTTTCGGCATCGTGCGGACGAAAATTGAAGGCATAGATCGCGCCGAGCACCGGCACCGACAGCAGCGAGAACCAGAACACGGTGGTGCCCGCGCCCTCGGTCCGGCCGATCTGGCGCAGCGTGATCGCGACGATGGCCACGAACAGCGCCGCCATCAGCCCGACAAAGGCGCCGAAGATCGGGATCGCCTCGCGCCCCGGCTGGACGACGATCAGCACGCCGACAAAGCCGAGGATCACCGCACCCCAGCGGTGCCAGCCGGTCGGCTCGCCGAGGATCAGCGCGCCGAGCAGGGTCGCGAAAATGGGCACGGTGAACTGGAAGGTCTGCGCCTCGGCCAGCGGCAGCAGGATCACCGCGCCGAAGGTGAAGATCATGCCGGTCAGCCCCACCGCGGTGCGCCAGACATGCGCGCCGAAGCGCTGCGTCTTGAGCGATTTCAGCCCCGGCCCCATCGCCACCCACAAGGTGACCAACGGCACCGCCCAGAGCTGGCGATGGAACATCGTCTCGATCAGCGAAGCGCCGCGCAGCTCCGACATCTTGATGAGCGCCGACATGGTGGACATGCAGGCGATGGCGAACAGGCGAAGCGCCAGGCCGGTGGCGATGCGGTCGGGACGGGCTTCGGGCACGCGCCGAGGACTAGGGGCAGGCCGTAGGTGCGGCAACCCCCCATTGCGGCTTTCTGCCGTCAATCCCGTTGCTTCCCGAAGGCCCCTGACAGGTACCGAACGGCAGTTCCCGGAATGTCAGGCGGTGAGCAGGCGCCGGACCACTACTGCCAGGGAGTCCTGCCAGGCAGGGGCGCGGTAGCCGAAGGTCTCGGCGAAGCGCGTGCAATCCAGCCGCGAATTGGCTGGGCGCTTGGCGGGGGTGGGGTAGCCCGAGCTGGGAATGCCGGTCACGTCCGCCACCGGGCCGCCATGCCTGGCGCTCTCCGCGAAGATCGCGCGGGCGAAGTCCGCCCAGTTGGTCTCGCCGGAGCCGGTGAAATGATACAGGCCGCTGGCGGCGCCGTCGCGCTGCCAGCGCTCGACCACCTTCAGGATCGCCGTGGCGATATCCAGCGCCGAACTGGGGCAGCCCTGCTGGTCTTCCACCACGTTGAGCGCGTCGCGCGTCTCGGCGAGGCGCAGCATCGTCTTGACGAAATTGGCGCCGAACGGGCTGTAGACCCAGGCGAGGCGCAGCACGGCATGGGTTCCGCCCGATGCCTGCACCGCCTGCTCGCCGGCGAGCTTGGTGGCGCCATAGACGCCGAGCGGGCCGGTGGGATCGTCCTCGCGCCACGGGCGGTCGAGGCTGCCGTCGAACACATAGTCGGTCGACAGATGGATGATCGGCGCGCCGATCTTCGCACCGGCACGGGCGAGCACGCCGGGGCCGTCGCCGTTGATCGCCATCGCCAGCTCGGGCTCGCTCTCGGCCTTGTCGACCGCGGTATAGGCGGCCGCCGAGACGATCAGCTCGGGCTGGATCCGCGCCACCGCGGCTTCGATCGTCTCGGGCTTGGAGAGATCGAACTCGGGGTAGGTGGTGAAGACGAGGTCGTGCCCGGTCGCCTGCTCGGCGAGCGATTGCGCGACCTGGCCGTCATGCCCGGTGACGAGGATACGCATCAGGCGGTCTTCCCCAGCCGCTCGCCGGTGTACTTGCCGGAGCGGATCGGCTCCCACCACCATGCATTGTCGAGATACCAGTCGATCGTCGCGGCGATGCCGGTTTCGAAATTCTCCTCGGCCTTCCAGCCCAGTTCGGTTTCGAGCTTGGTCGCGTCGATCGCGTAGCGGCGGTCATGGCCGGGGCGATCGGTGACGAAGGTGATCAGCTCGCGGCGCTTGCGGCCGTCGGGCAGGGGGACGCGCTTGTCGAGCAGGTCGCAGATCGTCTCGACCACCTGGAGGTTGGTGCGTTCGTTGCGGCCGCCGACATTGTAGCTCTCGCCGACCTTGCCGGTGGTGGCGATGGTCGCCAGCGCCTTGGCGTGATCGTCGACATACAGCCAGTCGCGGATATTCTCGCCCTTGCCATAGACGGGCAGGGGCTTGCCCTCGAGCGCGTTGAGGATGGTCAGCGGGATCAGCTTTTCGGGGAAGTGGAACGGCCCGTAATTGTTCGAGCAGTTCGACAGCACCACCGGCAGGCCATAGGTGTGGCCCCAGGCGCGGACCAGATGGTCGCTCGCCGCCTTCGACGCCGAATAGGGCGAGGAGGGGTCATAGGGCGTGTCTTCGGTGAAGATGCCGCTGTCGAACGGCAGGTCGCCGAACACCTCGTCGGTGGAGATGTGGTGGAAGCGGAACGCGTCGCGCTTCTCGCCTTCCAGCCCGCGCCAATATTCGAGCGCCGACTGGAGCAGCTTGAAGGTGCCGACGACGTTGGTCTCGATGAATTCGCCCGGGCCGTCGATCGAGCGATCGACATGGCTCTCGGCGGCGAGGTGCATCACCACATCGACCTGCTCCTCGCGCAGCAGCGGCAGGATCGTCGCGGTGTCGGCGATGTCGGCATGGACGAAGCGATAGTTGGGCGCGTTCTCGATCGCGGTCAGCGAGGCCGGGTTGCCGGCATAGGTGAGCTTGTCGAGATTGATGACGCGCGCGCCCTGGCGGACCAGGTAGCGCACCACCGCCGAGCCGATGAAGCCGGCGCCGCCGGTGACGAGGAAGGTCTGCATGGCTCAGCCCTGAAAGAAGAAGGGGGTGTTGAAGTCGGCGAAAGACGGCGCGACCGCGTCCTTTTCGGACAGCACCGGCTCGACGCCGATGTCCGGCCAGGCGATGGCGAGATCGGGATCGTCCCAGCGGATCGCCATCTCCTCGTCCTTCGCGTAGCGCGCGCTGACCTTGTAGAGGATTTCGCAATCCGGAACGAGCGTCATGAACCCGTGCGCGAAGCCCGCGGGGACCAGCAGCTGGTTCCACTTTTCCGCCGACAGCTCGACGCCGACCCACTGGCCATAGGTGGGCGAGCCGCGCCGGATGTCGACCGCGACGTCGAAGATCGCGCCGCGCAGCACGCGCACCAGCTTGGCCTGGGCGAAGGGCGGCGCCTGGAGGTGCAGGCCGCGGATGGTGCCGGGCTGGGCCGAGAAGCTCTGATTGTCCTGCACCCAGCGCGCCTCGACGCCCTCGGCATCGAGCACCGACTGCTTGAACACCTCGGAGAAGAAGCCGCGATGGTCGCCATATTTGGGCGGCGTGAATTCGATCACGCCGGAAAGCGCGTGGTGGTGGACCTGGGTCATGCCGCGGCCACCAGCTTGCGGAGATAGGACGCGTAGCCGGTCTTGCCGAGCCCGGCGGCGCGCTTGAGCAGGTCTTCGGCGCCGAGCCAGCCCATTTCGAACGCGATTTCCTCCGGGCAGGCGATCTTCACGCCGGTGCGGTGCTCGAGCGTGCGCACGAACGAGCCGGCATCATGCAGGCTGTCATGCGTGCCGGTGTCGAGCCAGGCATAGCCGCGGCCGAGCCGGGTGATATGGAGGTCGCCGCGCTCCAGATAGACGCGGTTGACGTCGGTAATCTCAAGCTCGCCGCGTGCCGAGGGCTGGATTGACCGGGCGATCTCGACAACGTCCTTGTCGTAGAAATAGAGGCCGGTGATCGCCCAGTTGGACTTCGGCTCGGCCGGCTTTTCCTCGACGCTGGTCGCCACGCCGGTCTCCGGATCGAACGCGACCACGCCGTAGCGCTCGGGATCGTCGACATGATAGGCGAAGACGTTGGCGCCGCCCTGCGACGCCTGTTGGGCGGCCGCTTGGCACCGTTCGCCCATCTTTTCGCCGTGGTAGATATTGTCGCCCAGGATCAGTGCGCTGGGTTCGTTGCCGACGAAATCGGCGCCGATGATGAAGGCTTCGGCAAGGCCGTTGGGGGCGGGCTGCACGGCATAGCTGAGGTTGATGCCGAATGCCGAGCCGTCACCGAGCAGCGCCTCGAACATCGGCAGGTCGCGCGGGGTGGAGATGATCAATATGTCCCGGATGCCCGTGAGCATCAGCACCGACAGCGGATAGAAGATCATCGGCTTGTCATAGACGGGAAGCAACTGCTTCGAGATGGACAAGGTTGCGGGGTAGAGGCGCGTGCCGCTGCCCCCCGCAAGGATGATGCCCTTCATTCAATAATCCCCCATGGCGCGGCCCGGCCGCAACGACAACGAAACGAGAAAAGCGGAAGCGGCACCGCTGTCAATCCATATGCGGATCAAATATGCGGCCCGCCGGGATCTGTGGATCAGAATGCGTTGGAATGCACGATCACTCGCAGCGTCTTGAACAGGATGGTGATATCGCGCCAGATGTCCCAGCCGTCGATATATTCCATGTCCGCCTGCAGGCGATTGGTCAGATCGACGCGGCGATCGGTGGCGCCGCGGAAGCCGCGCACCTGGGCGAGGCCGGTCATGCCCGGCTTGAGCGTGTGGCGGTGCCAGTAGCGCTCGTCGATTTCCCAGAACAGATGGTCGGCAGCGCGCGAGCCCAGCGCATGCGGGCGGGGGCCGACCACGCTCATGTCGCCGCGCAGCACGTTGAGCAGCTGCGGCAACTCGTCGATGCTGGTCTTGCGGATGAAGCGGCCGACCTTGGTGATGCGGTCGTCGTCGCGGCTGGCCGAGACGTTGCCGTCGGCATCGCACAGCGTTACCCGCATCGAACGGAACTTGAGGATCTTGAACAGGCGATTGCCGCGGCCGACGCGGTCCTGCGCGAACAGCACCGGGCCCGGGCTCTCCATCTTGATCAGGATCGCCACCAGGATCATCAGCGGTGCCAGCGCCAGCACGGCCGGCACGGTGATCGCGAGATCGAGCGCGCGCTTCTTGGCGCGGTTCGGCATGTTGAGCGGGCCCTGCGAGACGATCAGCGTATCCTTGCCGTCGAATACGTCGACGCCGATCGCGCCGAGCGCGTTGAACTGCGGCACGAGGATCTCGCCCTTGATGTTCATGCCCTTGAGCAGCAGCGCCCAGACGGCGCGATGCTCTTCGATGCAGGCGACGATCACCCGATCGAACCCGACCACGGTGGTGCCCAGCCGGTGCAGCATCTGCGGATCGCGTGGATTCGGCGAAAGATTGATGATGCGCGCGTCGAGCGCCACCGCGTTGCCCGCGACATCGAGCGACACGCCGTCGACGATGACGAGCTCGTCGAGCAGCTTGCCGCCGGTGGCCGCGCGCACGTGGCGGCGAAACAGCAGCCGGCCGACCATGAGGAAGACCAGCGACAGCAGCGCCCCCTCGGCCAGCTGGACGCGGGAGAGCGGCAGTTCGGCGGTCAGCAGATAGCTGCCCAGCAGGACGACGAAGACCGAGAAGAAGAAAGCCGAGAAGATGTTCTTCACCCCGCTGACGGGGAAGCGCAGGCAGTTGAGCGAATAGGTGCCGCTGGCGAGCGCGGTGCCCAGCGTGATCGGCAGCAGGAACACGCCGACATTGATGCCCGCGAGCGACAGCCAGTTGCCGTCGCGCGAGCAGGCGGCAAGGTAAAAGGCCGCGAGAATCGCGATGCTGTCGATCAGGAGCAGCTCGGTGTAGAGGACCATCCGCAGCGTCGAACGGCGCCACACGGGTGCCGAAGGCGAATCAATCCGGGCCTGCGCCCGGAGTTGCTCCTCGAAGGCGCGCTGTGCTTCGAAAGCGTTCATTGCCTCATCGGCCTCCCTCAACGGAATCTGCACGCTGACAGCGGCCGAGTCGGCCTGTTGCACTGCATTATAATGGGACGACGCGCCATCCGAAAGTCTCGGTATCGATCAAACGGTACGTTTTTGAGACCAGGAATCAACAAGATCGCACCCTGCATATCGGATTTGGACCAAGCTCAACCTTCACCAACGCGCGAACCCGGCCCGGATATCCGTACAAATCATACTCTATTTGCCGTATTTTCGGCGCGGTGCGACCCTGCAGCGGCTTATCCCCATGTTTTTGCCTCCGATCAAGGGCGAGTGGATCCGTTAGCACGCTAAATCGACCCCTCGTTCGCGCATGCAGCGTAAAATCGTCGGCAAATTGTTGCGGCGCAATGTAAATTCTGTCGTTCCATCGCGGGACGACGCAGGCGTGATAATAGCCCGCGGGGTTTAAGGATCGTCTAATTGCGGCCAGATCGGTTCGGGCCGACGGGTGCGCCGGCGTTTGGGCGCTCCGGCGGCATCGCCCCGGTCGCCCGCCGGCACCGGCTGCGGTGCCTACGCATAAACCACAGAAACATCTGGCTTAATCGAGTCTTTACCAGCCTTCTTCATCATGGCGCCGGTTAGTACCGCCATGGAGGCAGAGTCCCGGAATGACACGCGACGAGATGCAGGCCCACCTGCAAAGCGCTTACGCTGGCCCGGAGGCCGCGCAGCGCGACGCAGAGCTGCGCGAATCCGGGCTGGTGGCACTGGCACTGCTGCTGGGTGTCCACAACATCGCGATCACGCCCGAACAGCTGCGACATGCCCTGGGGCATGCCGAGGCCGCGAGCGTCGACGACCTGATCCTGCTCGCCAAACGGCAGCAGGGCGTTCGCGCCAAGGCGGTCGACGTGCCCCGCGGCGGCCTCGCCCGCCAGCCGCTGCCCGCCATCGCCGACGGCCCCGAAGGCTGGTTCGTGATCGGCGGCCTGACCGAACATGGCGTGATCATCCAGCGCCCCGGCCATGCGCCGGAGCAGGTGGATCGCGACGGGCTGGACGCGATCTGGTCCGGCACGCTGGTGCTGCTCACCACCCGCGCGGTGGCCGGGCGGCCGCTGCGATTCGGCTTCTCCTGGTTCACCGCGCAGTTCCAGCGGTATCGCCGGCTGTTCATCGAAGTGCTGGGGATTACCCTGGCGCTCAACCTGCTCGGCCTCGCCGCGCCGCTGCTGTTCCAGAGCGTGATCGACAAGGTGCTGGTCCACAACAGCATCAGCACGCTGAGCGTGCTCGCCTTCGCGTTCCTGATCGTGTCGATCTGGGAAGTGGCGCTGGGATGGATCCGCACCCGGGTGTTCACCGAGACGACGCAGAAGATCGACGTCGAGCTGGGCGCCCGGCTGTTCCATCATCTGCTGGCACTGCCGCTCAGCTATTTCGAAAAGCGTCGGGTGGGCGATACCGTCACCCGCGTCCGCCAGCTCGAAACGATCCGCGAATTCCTGACCAGCGCATCGCTGACGGTGATGGTCGACCCGCTGTTCACCTTCGTGTTCCTCGCGGCGATGCTGTTCTATTCGCCGATGCTCTCGATCATCGTGCTGGTATCGCTGGTCGCCTATGCGATCGTCTCCTTCGCCGTCGCCGGCCCGCTGCGCGCGCGGGTGGAGGACAAGTTCGAGAAGAGCTCGGCCAGCAACGCGCTGCTCGTCGAGAGCGTCTCCGGCATCCACACCATCAAGGCCACCGCGGTCGAACCGCACTGGCAGAATCGCTGGGAGCGCCAGCTCGCCGCCTATACCGCCTCGTCGCAGCGGCTGATCAACACCGCCAACACCGGCAGCCAGACGATCGAGCTGATCTCCAAGCTGAGCTTCGCCGCGATCCTGTTCTTCGGCGCGCAGGCGGTGATCGGCGGCGCGATGAGCGTCGGCGCGCTGGTCGCGTTCAACATGTTCGCCCAGCGCGTGTCCGGTCCGGTGATCCGCATGGCGCAGCTGTGGCAGGATTTCCAGCAGGTGCGCATCGCGATCGAGCGGCTGGGCGACGTGCTCAACCACCCCGTAGAGCCACGCCCCGCCTCGGCGGTGACGCTGCCGGTGCTGCACGGCGCGATCCGCTTCGAAAACGTCACCTTCCGCTATGCCGAAGACCAGCCGCCGGTGCTGAGCGACATCACGCTCGACATCCCGGCCGGCACCTCGCTCGGCATCGTCGGCTCGTCGGGCTCGGGCAAGTCGACGCTCGCCAAGCTGCTCCAGCGGCTCAACACGCCCGATCTCGGCCGCGTGCTGGTCGACGAGGTCGATACCGCCCAGCTCGATCCCGCCTGGCTGCGCCGCCAGATCGGCGTGGTGCTGCAGGAGAACCTGCTGTTCAGCCGCACGATCCGCGAAAATATCGCGCTGACCAACCCCGCCATGCCGTTCGAGCATGTCGTCGCGGCGGCGACGCTGGCCGGCGCGCACGACTTCATCCTGCGCCAGCCGCGCGGCTATGACACCGAGATCGTCGAGCGCGGCGTCAACCTCTCCGGTGGCCAGCGCCAGCGGCTCGCCATCGCCCGCGCCCTGGTCGGCAATCCGCGCATCCTGGTGTTCGACGAGGCGACCTCGGCGCTCGATGCCGAGAGCGAGGAACTGATCCAGAACAACCTGCGCGCGATCTCCGCAGGCCGCACGCTCGTGGTGATCGCGCATCGCCTGAGCGCGGTGCGCAGCTGCGACCGGATCATCACGCTGGAACAGGGCCGCATCGTCGAGAGCGGCCGGCATGACGAACTGCTGCGCCTGGGCGGCCGCTATGCCGACCTGCACCGCCGCCAGAGCGGCTATGGGGAGATTGCCGCATGAACGCCGTTGTTCAGATGGGCCGCACCGGCCCGCTCGCCCGGATGCGCGGCACCCTGAGGCCGGCGCGTGCCGATGCCTATGACACCGAATTCCTGCCCGCCGCGCTCGAGATCATCGAGCGGCCGGTATCGCCCACCGCGCGCCTCACCGCGCGGGTGATGCTGGCGGGGCTGGCGATCACCACTGCCTGGCTGGCGCTCGGCCGGGTCGAGGTAGTGGCACCGACGCAGGGGCGGATCGCGCCGATCGGCGAGACCAAGATCGTCCAGTCGCCCGAAGGCGGCATCGTCCGCCGCATCCTGGTGGGCGAGGGGCAGAAGGTGGCGAAGGGCCAGGTGCTGATCACGCTCGATCCGACCATGTCTGCCGCCGAGGCATCGCAGGCACGCGTGGCGCTGCTCAGCGCCCAGCTGGATGCCGCGCGCAACCAGGCGATCATCGATGCGCTGGACGGCAGGGGCTTCCGCTTCGTGGCGCCCGCCGGCGCGAGCCCGGCCGAGGTGGAGACCCATCGCGGCCTTGCCCGTGCCCGGCTCGGCCAGATCGAGGCGGCGCTCGCCGGCGGCCGGTCGGACAGCGGCGCTGCCGTCTCCGCCGCGGCCGAGGCCCAGGCGCAGGTGCGCAAGCTGGAACAGTCGCTGCCGCTGCTCGAGCAGCAGATCGCCGCGAACGAGACGATGGCCGCCAAGGGCTATGTTTCCAAGCTGCGCGTCATCGAGATGCGGCGCCAGCTGATCGGCGAGCGGCAGGACCTGACCGGCGCCCGCGCCACCCTCGCCAAGCTCGGCCAGCAGTCGCGCAGCGCCAACAGCATGTCGGCCAGGACGCGCGAAGAGGCGCGGGCGCAGGTGCTGCAGGAGCTGGTGAAGGCGCAGGACGAGGTACGCAGGCGCGGCGAGGACGTCGCCAAGGCGACGCTGCGCAGCTCGTTCCGCGAGCTGCGCGCGCCGGTGAGCGGCACGGTCTCGCAGCTGCAGGTGCATACCGAGGGCGGCGTGGTGGAAGGCGCCAAGCCGCTGCTGTCGCTGGTGCCGGACCATGCCAGGCTCGAGGCCGAGGTGATGATCGACAACAGCGATATCGGCTTCGTGCGCATCGGCATGCCGGTGAAGGTGAAGCTGCAGGCCTTTCCCTACACCCGCTATGGCATGATCCCCGGCACGGTGGTGGGGATCGCGCCCGAGGCGGTGCAGATGAAGGAGGGCCAGCAGCCGGTCTACAAGGCGCGGATCGCGCTGGAGCGGGGGTATATCGTCGCGAAGGGCGGGCAGGTGCCGCTGCGGCCCGGCATGATCGCCAGCGCCGACATCGTCACCGGCAAGCGCTCGCTGCTCAGCTATCTGGTGGGGCCGGTACTCGAAACGGGGGGCGACGCGCTGCACGAGCGGTGAGGCCGCGTTTTGGAATGGCCGCCCGGGGTGGCGCAAGGATGCGCCCGGCGCCGGATTGAAGGATT
>Ga0307412_10001053_pt1 | contig 15752 bp, 18 predicted proteins | sample DK1Cmetagenome_3_FD_203823 | JGI IMG/M metagenome (GOLD analysis project Ga0307412, IMG submission 203823) | Maize rhizosphere microbial communities from greenhouse at UC Davis, California, United States - DK15-C-1 | ecosystem: Host-associated > Plants > Roots > Rhizosphere > Soil | place: USA...
GATAAATGATCTGTTGATGCAGGTATTTTTCAAGAACTTTGTCCTCTGAACGGATAAAATCTTTTATCATAATCCCAAAAGCCCTGCTGCTATTGATGATAGCACCATAAACCTGTCGCGCTTCCCAGGTACGGTTGTAAGTCTGGGTATTTTTGAACCCGGAAATGAACGCAGTCGCTGTTCCCAACAAAGCCACCGGAACCCACGGAATTGCGAGCCACTTCCAGCCCATAAAATAAAATAGAAGCGTCGGAATAATGCTTAATATCAACATTTTATAAATCTTGACCCTTGTCCAGGGAATAAAATGCCTGAGTTTGTAATGACTTGATATATTCACGAATTTATTTTTTTAATTATTTAATTAGTTTAAGAATCTTGATCTTTGCTGCCAATAAAGGCAAAGGCGTAATTTTGCTGTACGATGATAATAAAAGCTATGCTCAAATAGATATTAATAAAACATAGCAGTGCGCCTGTAAAATATAATGCTTGCGCTACAACGATGCGTTTTTTTATCGGATTGTACACGGTTTCTTTCATCTCTTCGGAAATGAAATTATGTTTTTTGGCATATTCCCAATTGATGAATAGCATAATGCCCATCAAAAATATATTTAGCCAATATATAAAAATATCGAAAATTTAAAGCAATATGGTCGCCCAAAAAAGCAGTAGAAAATGGTAAAACAGATACAAAAAGCAAGAACAGCAAATTAATCCAGGTTATATTTCTGTCGCAGGTTTTAATATATTTAAACTGTGCCGACTGCCCTACCCAGAATATTCTGGCGATCATAAAACTTAGGAAATAGACAAGGGATTTCGGCATCAATTTTAAAAAGCAAACGCCAGCTGTTTGTCCGTGGTATGTCCTTCAAATATTGGTTCTTTTATTTCTAGCACAAGCAGTGTCATCGCTACGCCAAAAATGGCATCGCTTATGGCTTCAATTCGGCCTGTGCTTTGGCCAGAAAGTTTGTTGTATGATGTCATCTGTTATGAGTTATTTATATTCTAATTGTTCTCTCAATCACTTTTACTTATGAACTTACTCAAGAGAATTCCTACCAAAACGACCGTGTAAAACTGGCCTGCAACGCCAATAAACGCTGTAGCAAGTTTGGTAATATGATGATTGGGTGTAATGTCTCCAAAGCCGATACTGGTAAAAGTTATAGAGAGTAACCGAATTTGACCCTTTCGTTTTACGCATAAATGAATAATTTTGTTATATATGAAAACAAAAAACCTTGTTAATCATACAATTAACAAGGTTTTGTTTAAATTTAGTTTCTAAACTTGCGGAGATAGAGGGATTCGAACCCTCGGCCCCCTCTGTGATTCAATCTATTAACTAATTAAAAAAACGGGTTATGTCCTTTGAATACAGCTAATATGGATAAATTTACACGTAGGGTTTAATATAAAATACATGTGTATTATCATATTCTTCCTTAAGTTCATCGTCTATAAAAACTGCTTTCCAGTTTTCTTCTTCATTATAAAATTCCAATTCACAATATTCTTTACAGCAAGTATTCAAATCAAATATCTTAGTCATTGTAATAACAGCTATAGGATATAGAACTTCTTCATTTATCTCCCAAGCCAAATCTATCACATTACCTTCCTCATACCGGTCAATAAATATCTGAAATTGCTTATATAGTTTGTTTTTCTTTTCTTCAATACTTTCATTGCCTCCAATATAGATTCCATTTCTTGCAAAATTTTCTTTAAAAAAAAATGATACATTTAATTGGTTAGAATTTTTGATTCAAACTACAGAAGATAAAAGACTTATTACTTGGCATATTCTCATTTTAATTGCAATTATTAAACTTGCTTATCTTCAAGATGAAGAACATATTATACGAGTTAGCAGAAGTAAGATTATGTATTACGCAAATATCAAATCTATCCCCACATATCATAAATATTTTAAAGAACTTCAAAATTTTGGTTATATAAAATATACGCCATCTTACCATCCGGATTATCGAAGTACTGTAGAGCTTTTAGGTATTAAAAGCCCAACAGCAGAAATGCAATAAAAAAGTAGGTGATTATATTTTATTGATATATTTCACCATTTACATAATTTTACTAATATAGATTTCTCTTTCCCATCTTTTTAGCTATTTCCATAGCACAAGAATTGATCTCATGTAATGATTTTTTTTTGCCATCCTGAATCCAATTTAATAATTCTAATTTTGAGAAGTAGAGTCGATTTCCTTGTTTATAGAAAGGGACTTCACGCTTACAAACTTTAGTATATAGTGTTGGCAGGGTAAATTTTAGAATTCCACACGCTTCTTTGGCTCCTAGAAAATCATTTTCTGGTAAATCTTTCTGATAGGTTTCTAAAAGGACTTCGATTTTATCTAACCTTTCTTCCATCCTAGCCAGAATATTAGGCAACTGTTCAAACGAATAATCTTTCATATTTTTTTCATAATTGTAATTAAATGGGTTGCTTATATTACTCAATTGGCAGGGTAAGGATGAATTTGGCTATCATTGGCATCATCCAACATTGGAGTTGAAATTATATTTTCGCCAATATTGAAAAAACTTAGTTTTATTTTTTCAGAAGCTTCTTTTTTTAGACTGTCCACAATCTTAGCATATACTTCTGTGGTTTTGATATTTTTATGCCCCAATAATTTTGAAACTGTATAAATCGAAGTACCAGCTGCAAGCTGTAAGGTTGCGAAAGTATGCCTGAAACCGTGGAAAGTAAAATGTTTCTCTATTTCTGCATTTATAAGCCATTTTTTTAGTTCTTTAACTACATGATCATACTTTAATCCTTCAAAAACCTTTGAATTCGGGGGACCTGGCGGGCCTAGCAATTGAACTGTTTGATCTGAAACTGGATAGTATTCGGCACTTTCAGTTTTTTCCTGATTATATAAAATGTAATAATTGCCTTCGGTGCCTTGTATTTCGCTCCATAACAACGTTTCGACATCAGAATATCGGAAACCAGTCATGGCTGAAAACAAACCGGCTTTTTTCACAACTAACAAATCGCAGTGTGCTAGAGCTAATTTTTCTAATTCATGCATAAATAGAAACGCCCGGTGTGTGTCTTCAGGCGTTATACTGTCTACAATTCTACCTAGGTCAACGGGTAAGAATCTTTTTTTATAAGCTTCTTTTAAAGTGCTTTTAAATTTAGCAAAGTAACTAACGGCAGTATTGGTTTTTATCTTCCGTTTTGCCCTGCCTATTCCAGGTGCCGAAAGAAGAAAATCAGCGTATTCTTCGCAGAAAGTTTCATTCAAATGGGTGAAAGGAAATTCTTCTCCTACAAATTCTTTAAAATAATTAACAGACATTAGCCAGTTAGCACTTCCAGCTCTTTTTGACGCCTCATCTTCAAAGAAATCAATGAAATTAGATTTTAATTTGGAATCAGACAGAAAATCAAATCTTCTATTTTGGACATCAAGCTGACGTTTCGCACGTACATGCTCTCCCAAACTTAAAGTTTCTTTATTGTGCTCCCTTTCTAATTCATTTCTTGGACGATTATATATAAATATCTTTAAATAATATTTTCTTTGCATTTTACCCGTTTCTGGATTGGGGACCGGAGGATAGATATCTAAGAATAAGGTTTGCCTACCTTTAGTGATTATTTTTTTTCTTAAGGTAACTTTTGACATAATAATGGTAGATTTAGATGTTAAAATTAATGATGGAAAATTAGTAACATATTAAAACTGCGCTCAACAGCTCTCCTTGGCTTTATTTGACCAATAAATCAGCTATGGAATATTGCCCACGCACGAAGTACGCTTTAGAAATCAACGATTTAATTACTTATGGATCCGCTAGAATGAATCTTTTTAGAATAGGATCAATATCATGTTTGGCAACATAAACAAACTTACCGACATTATATTTTGGAATACTGTGCAGAATGATTATACTCTGCAGAGTCTTTTCAGCAAGTGAGTAGTTTGAAAGTATTTCACCGATTGTATAGCAATTTTTGAGGGATGGGCGTTTGTTGTTACCCAATGCATTACTCCGGTCTGTTATTAAATTTGCGGGATCGGAGAATATAGCATCAAGATCTTTTTTAAGAATACGAATTTTTCTGAGAGAAAGATTTATCGCATTGAGCCTGCCGGAATTTACCATGTCATAGACCGTTCTCGGATCGCATTTCAACATGCCTGCCACTTCCTTCACAGTCAAATATTCTAGAGTTTTGACAGCAACATAAGGGACTCGCCTTTGTTTCTGGGTTTCGATCTCACTTTCCTCGATCTTTTGTTCTTTAATTCTTACCTTATATGCTCTCTTCGCACATGTATCACCGCAGTACTTGGTAACTGTGGTTCTGGCAATGAACTCGTGCCCGCAATGCTGACAGATTCTTCTAATCTTAATATTCGAACTCATAACATTTTATTTTTACGGATACTAACACACATTAAGATACATTAAAGCGCAATAAGTTGCATTAAGATACCTTAAGCGAAGTTATTTCTCCGTTATTTAAAAATTTATAAGAGTTCAGTTTTAGGGGACAAATGGGGGACAAAACTGACCAAAACAAATCAAAAAATCACAAATTCAAGCAAAATACAATTTACTACAAATCACTGAAAATCAATATTTTGAATTGTTTTAGTTTATTCTGTTTTATGCTTTCACTTGCCGATACAAAACTTAGAAAAAATATTCCCCAGCACCTCATCATTCGTCACTTCACCTGAAATTTCACCAAGATGCTCCAAAGCATTTCTAAGTTCATAGGCCAGCAGTTCTGTGGAGATCTGGAAAGAAATGGCTTCTTTTACTTTATGGGTAGCCTCCAAAGATTTCCGAAGGGCTTCAAAGTGTCTTTGGTTGGTAATCACTACATTATTTTCCTGAGACTTTAACTGTTCTACGTAGGAAGACAGTTCATTTTTAAGGTCCTGGATGTTTTGGTTTTCTACGGCGGATATTCTGATAAAATCAAAATCCTGGGCAATTTTATTTCTGAAAATATCTTCTACAGCTTCATATTTCGGAGGCAGTACTTCATCTATTTTTGTGGCACAGATAATCAGTTTCAGATCATCTCGCTGCAGAGATTTTATCATTTCAATATCTTCGGAATAGTCTTCTGTAGCAGCATCTGCGAGATACACGAGAATATTGGCATTTTCTACTTTTTCTTTAGCCTTCTTTACTCCGATAGCTTCGATCTCATCAACAGTTTCACGAAGTCCGGCCGTATCAATCAAACGGAATGCGTGGCCTTTAATATGCAGCACTTCTTCAATGGTATCTCTTGTTGTTCCTGCAATATTACTGACGATTGCTCTTTCTTCTTTCAGTAAAGCATTTAACAGGGTAGATTTTCCGGCGTTAGGCTTTCCGATGATGGCAACTGCTGTTCCGTTTTTGATGGCATTTCCATACTGGAAACTTTCAATAAGAGAATCTAATTTTAACTCGATCTTATCCAGCAATCCGTTAAGAGCTGATCTGTCTGCAAATTCTACATCTTCTTCAGCAAAATCCAGCTCAAGCTCGATCAGGGAAACAAAATTCAGAAGATCTGTTCTCAGGATCGATATTTCATTGGTAATTCCTCCCTTCAGCTGGTTGATGGCTACTTTTCGGGAAGCTTCATTTTCAGATGCAATAACATCTGCAATGGCTTCCGCCTGGGAAAGATCTATTCTTCCGTTGATAAAGGCGCGAAGGGTAAACTCTCCTGCTTTGGCCATTCTTGCCCCATTTTTAGTAAGGGTTTCAAGAATACGTTTTCCGATATGCGGTGAGCCGTGGAAAGCTATTTCCACAGAATTTTCCGTAGTAAAACTTTTCGGAGCCAGAAAAATAGAAAGCATCACTTCATCAATAGCTTCTTCACCGTCCATAAAATACCCGTAGTGGATGGTATGGGATTTTTGCTTTTCCAGTTTTTTGCCCGGAAAGCTCTTCTGGACAACCGGTAAAGCATCATTCCCTGAAACCCTGATAATCCCTAAAGCTCCTACTCCATTGGCTGTAGCCAGTGCGCAAATCGTATCGTTATTCATGGTGCAAATTTACGTTTTTTCAGGCTAATTTCTGATGGAGTATTTTATACAGATTGTCTATGACTTTGATTGGAACTATTGAAATTTTAAAATCATTGCGAGGATCAAATTGACAAGGTAATTTCATTTTAAAATGGGAATGTTTTCATTTTCCTGAAATTTAGATTACACAGGTATTTTACTTCTGCCGCCTTCCTGATTCTCTTACTTTCTGAAGCCACCCGTCACGCTGTGCTTCGGTAGAATTTCGTATGATCCCTATATAAGTTACCTTCACCGGTTTTACACCGCAAAACTCCAGCGTTGACTTTTTAAGCTGATTAATACTTGGCCTTCCATAAAAAAGCCGGTAATACCATCCCGGCTGATCAAGTGTGGTAATAATATGGGCTGTTTTTCCTTTCAGCAGCCTATCCCACCAAACTGAATTTTCTCTGTAGCGGTAGGCAAATCCGGGAAGAAAAAGTTTGTCAATAAAACCTTTCATCAAAGCAGGCAGGCCGCCCCACCATACCGGATGGATCCAGACCAGATGATCTGCCCACTGTATAATTTCCCAGGCTTTCAGCAAATCAGGTTCCAGTTCCATTCTTTTCTGATATCCAAAGTGAAGAGCAGGATCAAATTCCAGTTCGGCGATTACGATTTCTCTGACTTCAGCTCCTGACTGCTCAGCACCTTTTCTGTAAGCTTCTGCCATTCCAAAATTGAAGGAACTCTTATTGGGATGCCCGTTGATAATGGTTATTTTTTTCATCTTGATGTTTTGATATTGATGGATTCATAAGCTTTAAGCTTTTCCAGAAGCAATGATGGCTGATGCAGCTGATGGCTGAAATAAGTATTATTTTCATGGAAATTCTTCAACAGTTCTTCTGTATGAAGCACCGCAGAAAGCGCCGTTAATTCTGCCTGCCCTTTTGTGCTTTGCAGGCTTAATTTTTCAGTCCCTGATTTAGTTTTTATAATAATTTCAAATACACTCTGATCGCCATTTCCACTTGATCCGAAAATCATTTTCCGTTCTTTAAGTGATAAAATATTAAAAATTCTCAGCTTTTGAAATGCACCTAAAAGCCATGTAATAAACTTTGAGTTATAAGTCATCTTCACACTGACATCAGGTATTTTTTCTATCTGATTGAGAATATATAAATCCGGTACATCAAAGTTATAGGTTTCTCTTTTTCCTATTCCAAACGAAAAATTAAAATCTTCGGAATCTAAAAAATGTTTTATCGGAACCTGTCTGTTATTTTCATATCGCATAAAAGGTTTCGCTACATTTTCGGCCATAAAATGTGCCGAACTTTCTCCTGCAAGATCTTTCACGGAATAATACACAAAAAGCTTCACTTCCTGAATATCGTTTGTATGACCTGAAAGTGTTTTTACCAATCCGTTGACAATACCTCCCATCCATCCGGAGCTGAAGACAATCCTGCTCTGTACATTTCTGTTTTTAGCAATTGCATATGCTTTGACAAGGTCGGGGGTCGGTTTGGTGATATCCAGATAATCTATTTTATTTTCGATGGCAAAACGGAGAATATGATCCTCTTTATCATTCACAGAAAGAATAACCAGATCTATTTTTTTTTCCAGAATCACCTGAAAAGTCGCGGGATCCGTAACATCAATTTTAAGATGATTGTCTGTTCCTCCTTTTCGGCCGCCAATGAAAATATTGATCTGTGGGTTTCTAGATTTTAAAATCCGGATAATTGTTTTACCTACAAGGCCGTTTCCTCCAACGACCAGAATATTGTGCTCCATATTATTTTTTGACAAAATTATAGAGCTGTGATGCCATGACGTAGGACAAATGTCTAAAAATTACATAACCGTTTCTTTTCTGATTCTGCTGAGATGTCTCTGTGTAATTCCTAAGTAAGATGCCAGATACTGGAGGGGAATTTTCTGAACGTAATCGGGCTGATTGCCTAGCAGCGTTTCATACCGCTGTGCTGCGCTGTCTCTTTGAAGCTGAAAAAATCGTTTCTCAAGCTCAAGATATTCCTGTTCAGCTATCATCTTTAAAAATTTTGTCCAGTTGAGATCATCTTTTATCAGATCATCTATTGCCTCTTTTTTTAAGACCAATAAATCGGCATCGGTAATAGCCTGCATATTTTCTCTGCTCGGACAATCCGAAATAAATGAGGAATAACTTGCCATCAGCTGATTGGGGAATCTGAAACAGTAGGTCATATCCTTCCCACTATCCGAAATATAATAGGACCGGAAAATTCCTGAGATAATAAATGCTATTTCCCTGCATTTGTCGTCTTCCTGCACAAAAAAATCATTTTTATGCACTTTTCTGGTTTCAAAAAGCTGCAAGAAATCTCTGATCTCACGGTCTGAGAATATATTAAAGCTCCGGAAATAGTTTTCTATCATATTTTCAATTGCACTTAGAAATCTGAGGTTTTCTTTTAGTATGCTTCAGCGAAATTAAACAAAATACTAGGCCATTGCAAACATTAAACTCTCCTGATGTTAGTAAATTAGTAAAAAATATATTATTGCAGGCTTTTCACTAAATCAGTTGAATTTATAAAAATCTTTACTAAAAATTGATAATTATTGGCGGCAAAAAAATAAAACCACTTCAGAACGAAATGGTTTTACCTGCTTTGAATTTACTAAGTATATGAAGATATGAAATGATGTATTTTTATTGAGACAAAGATAGATGGTCCCGCAAGATGTTCTGTCAGGGGAATCCCTAAAATTATATCCGTGAAAATACGGTTGTATTTTATGAAAAAAGCCCTGCAGAGAAATCCGCAGGGCTTCAAAATTTATCTAACAATTATTAATGTTCAAAGTATAGAAGCTCAATGTTTACGTTCAAAATTGACTATTAAGCATTGACTATTCAAAATTCCAATTCACATTCACCTATTAAAGTGGGCTCACCAACTCAAGGAACCATGTTTTAACATCTCCTTCAAGGTAAGGGCCTATTTTTTCTTCACATGTACTGTGATAGTTATTCAGCCAGGCAATTTCTTCTTCTGAAAGGATTTCTTTTACAATGGTATCCTTAAAGAACGGGCAGAAGGTAAGAGTTTCAAACTCATAGAACGTTCCGTGAATTGTTTTTTCCGCTTCTTTTACAGCGATCAGGTTTTCATGTCGGATTCCGTATTCTCCTTCAAGATAATATCCCGGCTCATTGGAACATACCATTCCCGGTAGAAGATCCTGCGGGTTCATATCTTTTCTTATGCTCTGAGGACCTTCATGAACGTTCATGAAACTTCCTACTCCATGGCCTGTTCCATGATTGAAGTCCTTCCCTTCCATCCAAAGCGGAAGCCTTGCAATGGCATCAAGGTGAACACCTTTTGTTCCTTTCGGAAACTTCACCATTGATAAACGGATCATCCCCTGAAGCACCAGGGTAGAATTTCTTTTGAACTCCTCGGAAACAGCTCCTAAAGCCAGGGTTCTTGTAATATCGGTCGTCCCTTCCAGATACTGCCCTCCTGAATCTACCAGGATACTTGCATCATTCGTAACCTCTTTACTTCCTTCACTTTTTGCCGAATAGTGCATGATCGCTCCGTTATCCTTATATCCAACAATGCTGCCGAAGCTTTCTCCCACGAAGTTTTCTCCTTCTGCACGGAAGCCTCTCAGTTTTTCACCGATAGAATATTCGTTCATATGTTCTTTTCCTGCATTATGGGTCAGCCAGTAAAGGAATTTTACCATGGCAACACCGTCTCTTACCATTACTTTTCTGAATCCTTCCAGCTCGGTTTCGTTTTTCTGAGCTTTCATCAGGTTACCGGGAACCGGAGCTTTTATAAACTGATTGCTTTCTTTTAAAGTTTCAATGATCATCTGGTTGCTGTTTGGTGAAACCAGGATTTTTTCATTTTTGAAGGCTTTCAGGTAGTTATAAAACTCTTCATAAGGCATCATTTTCACAAAGGAATCATCCATCTGTTTTCTTGCCTCCACATCCATTTTTTCAAGATCCGTGAACAGCACTGCATCATTTTTGGTAATAACAACATATCCTAAAAATACAGGATTGCTCTGTACATCGCTCCCTCTTAAATTCAGTGTCCAGGCGACATCGTCAAGACTGGAAATAACATGAACGGTAGCTTCCTGGTCTTCCATTTTCTGACGGATGGCTCCCAGCTTATCTGTAACAGATTTCCCTGCTCTCTCTACAGGATGTATGAAAATAGGATTTTTTGAAGGGCTGCCTCTGTCTTTCCAGATCTCCTTTAATAGAGGAAGATCTGTTAAAGTTATATTTTTGGACTGTAATTTTTGTGAAAGCAGTTCCCAATTCGCATTTGAAGTGGCAACAGCGTTAACGGCTACTTTTCCGCCTGTAGGAATCTGGGAAATAATCCAGTCAATATAATTGGGGGTTCCTTCCATTCCGTCTTTGAAAAGATCTATTCCTGAACCTTCCAGCTCAATGCCAGCCTGAGTAAAGTATCTTCCGTCTGTCCAAAGCCCTGCTTTGTCTTTTGTAATTACCACAAAACCTGCAGAACCTAAAAATCCCGACAGCCAAGCTCTTTCCTGCCATTCTTCAGGCAAATATTCACTCATATGCGGATCTGCAGAATATATTATAAATGCATCAACATTATTTTTTTGCATTTCTTCACGAAGTGCAGCCACTTTTTCCTTTGAAGTCATTCTTTTCTTTTTTAAACACCGAAAGTTACGAAAAAAATGAAGTTTAGAAATGAATTCTGCTCTGTATTTTCGTTAATAATCTGTTATATTCTTCCATATCCATCCAATCCTTAATGGTTTTTTATTTTGCATTCTTTTACTGTTGATGAACTTTATTGTTTCAAGTAACCGTTGTTATTGATCTTACAAATGTTTAAATGCATTTCTGGCTAAATACGTTTTTTACATCTTATGAATCCTCAACCATATTTGCACTTACGTACCACAAAAACAACATTATTATTAAACATATAAAGTTTTGGAGAGATTATTGCTACTATTTATGATATGAGAGAGCAGAATTATAAAAATCACAGGAAATTTTATCCTCCCCATCATTTTATTTATCTTCCGCTACTGATCGTGCTGGAAATTATTGGAATTTATAAAATCTGGGATGATCCTGAAAATAAGCTGATTTGGATATTATTTTCAATCGTGATATTTCTGCTTTTCTACCTGGCCTTCATGACGAGACAGCATTATGCGCTCGGACTTCAGAACCGGCTGGTAATGCTTGAATTTAAGCAGCGGTATTTTGAAATTTTCGGACAGAGGTCTGATGAAACGGCAGATAAGCTGAGATTTGATCAAATTGCAGCATTAAGGTTTACCTATGATGATGAATTCAGGGAACTTCTGTACCGGGCACTTCACGAAAATATATCCGGAGACGAAATCAAGCGTTCTATTAAGAATTGGAAAGCCGACCGCCAGAGAATCTGATTTTAACACCAAAATATTATATCATGAGAAAGTTAACTTTATACAGTATGATCGTATTCACATTGCTAACGTTAACAAGCTGTGAAGCAATTGAAACTATTTTTAAGGCTGGAATGTGGTGGGGAATTATCCTGGTCGTTGCAGTGGTAGTCATCCTTTTTCTGATCTTTTCGAGGGGTAAGAACTCTTAACCATTTTTTTTATGGAGAAGAATATGGATCTGGAAATTATTTCCCACTTAAAGCCTTCAAAAATCATCAAGATCATGAAGGATCCCGAAGCCTCCGCAAAGGCGGTGCATCTTGTATATACCTCCGATGCGGAAACTGCTGGGATCACCCGGAAAAAAAACGGAAAAAAGTATTCTTATTACAAAAATGGAGAGAAGCTTAAAGATAAAGAAGAGATCTCCAGGATCAACAAGCTGGTGATTCCTCCTGCCTGGGAAAATGTGTGGATCTGCGCATTGGACAATGGCCATCTTCAGGCTACAGGTTTTGATGTCAAAAAAAGAAAGCAGTACCGCTATCATCCTTTGTGGAGCGCTTTAAGAAATCATACGAAATTTTACAGAATGCTTCAGTTCGGATATGCGTTACCCAATATCCGGCTTCATGTGGAACAGGATCTCGCTTTAAGAAATTTTGAGAAGAGAAAAATCCTGGCATTAATTGTAAGCTTAATGCAGCATACAAACATCCGTATCGGCAATAATGCCTATGAAAAACTGTACGGCTCCTTTGGCTTAACGACTCTGAAAGGCAAACATGTGAAAATTAACGGTCAGAAGATTACCTTTTCGTTTAAAGGAAAGAAAGGGGTTATGCATCATATTGATCTCAAAAGCAGAAGACTATCAAGGCTTGTGCAGAAGTGCAAAGATATTCCGGGAAAGGAACTTTTTCAGTATTTTGATGATGAAGGAAACCGCCATTCGATAGATTCGGGGATGGTCAATGAGTATATTAAGGAAATAAGCGGGGAAGATTTTACAGCCAAAGATTTCAGGACATGGTCCGGAACAGTAAGTGCTTTGATCGCTTTTAAAGAAATAGGCTACGCCGAAAATAACAGCCAGTATAAAAAGAAAGTGAAAGAAGCTTTGGATATTGTTGCTGAACACTTAGGAAACACCAGTACCGTCTGCAGAAAATACTATGTACATCCTTTGGTGATCAATCTTTATGAAAATAATACGATCAAAAAATATCTTGACGAACTGGAACAGATAGAAGAAAACGATGGAAAAGCAGGTCTCACGCAGGAAGAAAAGCTTGTCCTGAAAATTCTGGAAAATGAAAAGATGTAGATTACTAACAAGAATTTAAAAATCAATAAGAAAACTAAAAACCCCGTCATTTTGAATCATCAAAAAATGATATTCTTTACAGTTAAGACAGTGTTAAATTTCATTGTATGAAGATGCGCTGTTTTTTTTCTTTGCGTTAATTATTGTAAATTTGTATACCAACATATTTATCAATTTAAAATAATACAACATAATATGTCAAAAGCAATTTCGCAAGTACCATTTGCAGTAAACGAACCGGTAAATTCTTATGTCCCGGGATCTCCAGAAGTTAAAAGCCTTATCGCCACTTACAAAAAGATGTGGGCTGAGAAGACAGAAATTCCGATGATCATCAACGGAAAGGAAGTAAAGTCTGACGAGAAAGTTCAGCTTCAGTCTCCTCAGGATCATGCTCATGATTTCGGATTTTACTACAAGGGTACAATGCAGCATGTAGATGACGCTATCAACGCGGCACTGGCAGCTAAAAAAGAATGGAACGAACTGGGCTGGGAACAGCGTGCAGCTATTTTCCTGAAGGCAGCTGACCTTTTGGCCGGACCTTACAGAGATGTGATCAACGCAGCAACCATGATCGGGCAGTCTAAGAACGTACACCAGGCTGAAATCGACGCTGCCTGTGAGTTTATTGATTTCTTAAGATTCAATGTAGAGTTCATGACTGAAATGTATTCTGAGCAGCCGGTTTCCGACAGCGGAATCTGGAACCGTGTAGAGTACAGACCACTGGAAGGGTTCTGTTTTGCAGTAACTCCGTTCAATTTTACGGCGATTTCCGGAAACCTGCCTACCTGTATGGCAATGCTTGGAAACGTTGTTGTCTGGAAACCTTCCGACAAGCAGGTTTATTCTGCTAAAGTAATCATGGATGTATTAATTGAAGCGGGTCTTCCTGCAGGGGTTATCAACATGGTTTTCACAGACGGCAAAGAAACTGCTGAAAAAGTATTGGCACATCCTGATTTTGCAGGTCTTCATTTCACAGGTTCTACGAAAGTATTCCAGGGGATGTGGAAAATGATCGGTGATAATATCCATAACTACAGAACATATCCAAGAATTGTTGGGGAAACAGGTGGAAAAGACTTCGTGATTGCTCACCCTTCTTCCAATGTTGAAGCTGTGGCTACTGCTTTGGTAAGAGGATCTTTTGAATATCAGGGACAGAAATGTTCTGCAGCTTCAAGAGCTTATGTTCCTAAATCTCTTTGGGCTGATGTGAAAAAAGTAATGGAAACCCAGATGAATTCTATCAAAATAGGTTCTCCTGAAGATCCGTCGAACTTTGTTAATGCGGTAATCGACAAAAATTCTTTCGAAAAATGTAGAGGTTATATCGACAGAGCTAATGCTTCAGGTGAAGCTGAAGTAGCAATAGGCGGTAAATATGACGATTCTAAAGGATGGTTTGTACACCCAACTGTTATTGAAACGACAAACCCACATTATGAAAGTATGGTTGAAGAAATCTTCGGACCTATCTTATCTGTATATGTATATGAAGACCAGGACTGGAAAGAAACTCTGAAACTGGTAGATTCCACTTCTCCCTATTCATTGACAGGTTCTGTTTTCTCACAAGACCGTTATGCAATCAATGAAGCTTTCAAAGCGTTGGAAAATGCATCTGGTAACTTCTATATCAATGATAAACCGACAGGTGCCGTAGTAGGACAGCAGCCTTTCGGAGGAGGAAGAGCTTCAGGTACCAACGATAAAGCAGGTTCTAAAATGAATCTATTAAGATGGACTTCCGTAAGAAGTATCAAAGAAACTTTCGTTTCTCCAAAAGATTATAAATACCCATACCTGGGATAAGAGTTATAAGTTGTGAGTTATAGAGTAATCTGTAATAAGCAGTAATCACATAGCCCCGGAACTTTATTTCCGGGGCTTTTTTATGAATGATAAACATTTATTAATAGGACGTGTTCAGACATTAAAAGGAATTACAAATAAGGATTAATGAAACTTAAGGATAAACAAAGCTTTTAAAAAGCATTTATTTTTTAATATAAACAGAGCCGTTTCACTTATTGGTAAGCAATAAAGGAAAGGTAATTGTCTTATTATTATCTGTAATTCTTTACTGTTGCTTTTTTTCTAACACCTTTTAACAAAATTTATCTATGTTTTAATATTTTGTTTTACCACTTAGGAATAATTATTGGATTTAAACAGTAACACCAAAAATAAAATATTATGAGAAAGTTTTTGATAGCAGCCTTCGGTTTAGGAATAGTAGCTGTGAGCTGCGGAACCAAAGAATCTTCTATGTCATCAAGTAATACTGATTCAACGGCAGTAGATACTACCAGAACAGTAACACCTAGTACAACGGATACAACCTCCACAAAGACGGTTACTCCCGCTGATACCATGAAGATGAAAGTAGATTCTATGGCTACCACACCTCCGGCTAAATAGATACAAACAAGTTTAACCTAACATGGAAAATCCGCAGATGAAAGCTCTGCGGATTTTTAATATCAGTCAAAATAAAATATATTTTTCTTAGATCTATAGCAGGCTCTTAGAAAACTATTAATATTTTTTTATATTTGATCATAGTAAACATCAAAATCAACTATTATGAAAAAATTATGGATAGGCGCTGTTTTAGGGGCTTTATTTCTAGGCAGCTGCGCCCAGAACAAAGAGAAAAGAGAAGAATTCAAAGATGGCCGTAATAAGGATTCACTGAGAAATAAAATGGGAGACTCAGCAGTTGCCAACTCTGAACCGGCTCCGGTTTCTCAGGATACCGCCAAAGTAAAAACTGACAGTCTGAAAACAAAATAAAAAACAAGAGGCTGTCTCAAAAGGGGCAGTCTTTTTTTGTGTCTCAAAGTTTGCGATCTACAATTTTTCAGGTTTAGATTTCCGTTATTTGTTTTTTCAGGAATTTTTTTGATATTTTAGTAAAAAGCAGG
>Ga0307412_10001054_pt1 | contig 15752 bp, 11 predicted proteins | sample DK1Cmetagenome_3_FD_203823 | JGI IMG/M metagenome (GOLD analysis project Ga0307412, IMG submission 203823) | Maize rhizosphere microbial communities from greenhouse at UC Davis, California, United States - DK15-C-1 | ecosystem: Host-associated > Plants > Roots > Rhizosphere > Soil | place: USA...
TGCTCCTGAAATCCAGCAAGGATTAAAGAAATTAAGCTTCAAATCTGAAAAATATAACATTAAATAATTTTTAGGAGCTTAATCCCGCTTTCCGCACTCGCTATTTTATGGGTTTCGGGCGGCGGCAAAGCCGCCCGAAACCCATAAAATGAGCTCAAACAAATGCTGCAATCGGGGCTAAAATATTGCTTAACAAACAAAGCCTTGTCAAGGTTTTAAACCTTGACAAGGTTAATAATCAATAGGAACGGGTTTTAACCCGTTTGAAAATAAACAAAAATCAAATGGCTTTAGCCAAAACCTAATATTAAAAATGAAAATTAAATTTAAACTAAAATTAATCCCACTTTTACTTTTGCCATTTTCCTTTAGTCTCAATGCTCAGGAAATAAAAGCCGAATTAAACAAAGAAGTCAAGAGACAGGAAAAAATTTCCTACATCCTCGATTACCCTCAAAAAGTAAAAGGAAATGTCCCTTTGATTGTCTTTCTTCATGGTTCGGGCGAAAGAGGAACTAATTTAGAGATTGTAAAAGCGCACAGTCCGTTCACGTATAAAAACCTGATTAAGGAACCTGTTGCGATTTTGGCGCCCCAATGTCCGGAAAATATGTGGTGGGATACGGTTACGGTGTATCATTTAATTAAAGAAATTCAAAAAAAATATAAAATTGATGCTTCCAGAATTTACCTTACAGGGCTTTCAATGGGGGGTTGGGGAACATTAAAACTGGCCATGGAACATCCTGAAATGTTTGCAGCCGTAGTTTCAGTTTGTGCTCCGACAGATCGCGTAATGTATGCGAATATCGATCAGTACAAAGATTTAAACATGAAAATCTTTCATGGCGGAATGGATGATGTTGTGTTACCAGAAAATGCATTCAGGTTTTACCAAAAATTACATCCGATTAATCCAACCGCAGAATTGGCCATTTTCCCGAATGACAATCACAATTCCTGGGATTCGACTTATTCCAATCCTGCATTATACGAATGGATGTTGTCAAAAAGAAAAGAAAAATAATTTAGTATAACTATTTAAATTCTAGTCTTTGCTAAGTGAAACGCCTTTGCGGACGAAAAATATGCAGGAATTTTAAAGAAAAGTCTTTGCGAACTTTGCGTTTAAAATAAATTATTAAAAAATAGAACTATAATTAAAAGAAGATAGATTTATGAAAAAGTTAATTGTAATCGCGACTTTAGCGCTTTCCCCTGTGTTTTCGGCGCAGGAAATGGTAACAAAGCCTGTTCAGTCTTATCAGACGGCTCAATATCAGGCTAAAAAGAAAACTTTTGTGGATAATCTTTTGTCGAAAATGACATTAGATGAAAAAATTGGTCAGCTGAATTTACCAAGTTCAGGCGACTTTACCACAGGGTTGGCTAAAAGCTCGGATATCGGAAAAAAAATCGAACAAGGATTAGTCGGAGGACTTTTCAATATAAAAGGAGCTGATAAAATCAGGGCCGTTCAGAAAGTTGCCGTTGAAAACAGCCGTCTGAAAATTCCTTTGATTTTCGGAATGGATGTTATTCACGGTTATGAAACCACTTTCCCGATTCCATTAGGCTTAGCGGCTTCCTGGGACATGAATTTAGTTCAGCAGTCCGCAAGAGTGGCGGCTAAAGAAGCATCTTCCGACGGGATCAACTGGACGTTCTCCCCAATGGTGGACATCTCTCGCGAACCAAGATGGGGAAGGGTTTCCGAAGGTTCCGGTGAAGATCCGTATTTAGGAAGTGAGATCGCTAAAAACATGGTGTATGGCTATCAAGGCAAAGATTTGACACAAAGCAGCACGATTTTGGCGTGTGTAAAGCACTTTGCATTGTATGGAGCCGGTGAAGCGGGTAGAGATTACAACACGGTTGACATGAGTCATGTGAGAATGTTCAACGAATATTTTCCACCTTACAAAGCAGCTGTTGATGCGGGTGTAGCTTCTGTGATGGCTTCTTTCAATGAGGTGGACGGAGTTCCTGCAACGGGAAACAGATGGCTTCAAACTGAAGTATTGAGAAACAAATGGAATTTCAAAGGTTTCGTAGTAACAGATTACACCGGAATCAACGAAATGGTAGACCACGGAATTGGAGATCTTCAGCAGGTTTCCGCTTTAGCATTGAAAGCCGGTGTTGACATGGATATGGTGGGTGAAGGATTTTTAACAACTTTAAAAAAATCTTTATCGGAAGGAAAAATCACACAGGCTGAGATCGATATGGCGGCTAAAAGAATTTTGGAAGCGAAATATGATTTAGGTTTATTCGATGATCCTTACAAATATGGTGATGCAAAATTAGCGGCAAAAGAGGTTTACAACATGGAAAACCGTAACATTGCCAGAAACGCTGCAGCTCAGTCAATGGTGTTGATGAAAAACGAAAATCAGGTTCTTCCTTTGAAAAAATCGGGAACTGTTGCGGTAATCGGGCCATTGGTAAATAATTCGGTAAATATGCCGGGAACTTGGAGTGTTGCAGCTCAGCATGATAAAGCGGTTAATTTAATGCAGGGTCTTCAGGCAAATTACGGGAAAGATGTAAAATTCCTTTCTGCTAAAGGTGCCAATGTTGATTATGATGCAAAATTAGAAGACATTTATGCAGCTCACGGTAAAAAAACCGACAGAGACAACCGTTCAAAAGAAGCATTATTAAAAGAAGCTGTTGAAACGGCAAACAAAGCAGATGTGATTGTTTTAGCGATCGGTGAATCTGCGGAAATGAGTGGTGAATCTTCTTCAAGAACGGAAATTACCATTCCTCAGTCTCAAATTGATTTATTAAATGAATTAAAAAAGACAGGAAAACCAATCGCAGTGGTGCTGTTCACAGGTCGTCCGTTAGCTTTAACGAATATGAAAGACACTCCTGATGCAATTCTTAATGTTTGGTTCGCAGGTTCCGAAGCCGGAAACGCGATTTCTGATGTTCTTTTCGGAAAAGTAAATCCGTCGGGGAAATTACCAATGACATTCCCAAGAAGCTTAGGACAGGTTCCTATTTATTATAACGCTAAAAATACGGGGCGTCCATTAGATCAAAAACTGGTTGATAAATGTGAATACCAGAGATTCCGTTCAAACTATATGGATGAGTGTAATACGCCGCTGTATCCGTTTGGTTATGGGTTGAGTTACACAAAATTCAATTATTCTGATATCACAATTTCTAATGCAAATCCAAAAGGAAATCAAGCTATTCAGGCTTCTGTAACGGTTACAAATTCCGGAAATTATGATGGAGCAGAAGTGGTGCAGTTATACATTAGAGACATGGTGGGAAGCATCACAAGACCGGTAAAAGAATTGAAAGGATTCCAAAAAGTAATGTTGAAAAAAGGTGAATCTAAAAAAGTGACCTTCAATATTACCCCTGAAAACCTGAAATTCTACAATGGAGATCTGAAATACGATTGGGAAGCCGGAGAATTCGACATTATGATCGGAACCAATTCCGAAGACCTAAAACACTCCAAAATCAACTGGACAAAATAATATTCTAAGCTGCTCAAAATGAGTGGCTTTTTTTGTATCTTAGAGCTAAAATATTTCAGATCCCTACTTTGGCACGATTTTTACCAAACTGAAAACATTAATAATAAATTAAACAAATGAAAAAAACAATTTTATTCAGTGCAATGTTCCTTGGTTCATTAGCTTTCGCACAAAATACTCCATTATTGGGTGGTGATAAAGATGCTCACGGCTGTAAAGGTTCAGCAGGTTACACGTATTCACAGATCAAAAATGATTGTGTAAGAGTTTTCGAACAGAAAATAAAACTAAATGAAGTAAATTCAGATAAAAGTTATACTTCAATGACGGCAGTTATTTTCAGTAAAAACATGAAAAAGGCTGAAATTTTCATTCCGGATGGAGCTGCGAAAAGCATTATTCTTACAAGACAAGGCAAAGGTAAAATCTGGAAAAGCGGAAGCCATATTAAAGAGAGTTATGTTTTAACCCCTTACAAAAAAACAGGTTACCAGATTAAAAAAGATAACGTTGTAATTTATCAATAATATTTCAACAATACATTGAAAGCCATTCGCAAGAGTGGCTTTTTTGTTTTTAGATTAAATGTAATGATTCAAATTCGTTAATTGTCATAATAAACAGAGAGACCAATCATTATCTCAAATAAAAATTATGATGTTTAAATATCTGCTCATCCTTTTCTTGTATATTCCAACAATATTTTACGCTCAGCAAACGCAGCAGACCCGGATAAAAGATAAAGAAAGTCCGTATGATATTCAGGATAGTGTGATGATAAAAACCCGCGACGGAGCAGTGATTTCTGCAATGGTTGTAAAGAAAAAAGACATTACGAAGCCACTTCCGGTTATTTTTCAGTTTACAGTTTATGTCCGTGATACGGGAAGAGATCTTCAAAGCTTGAAAGATGCTGTAGATCGAGGATATATCGGTATTATTGCCTATACACGCGGAAAAAGATTCAGTCCAAATGAGATTTTTCCTTATGAATTTGATACCAATGATTCTTACGATGTAATTGATTGGATCAGCAAGCAAAAATGGAGCAACGGAAGTGTAGGAATGTACGGTGGAAGCTACAATGGCTTTACCCAATGGGCAGCTTGTAAAACACTGCATCCTGCTCTTAAAACGATCGTTCCGTATGTTGCAAACCGTCCTGGAATGGGACTTCCCATGGAAAATAATATTTTCATAAATCCTAATTATGAATGGTCTTTTTACGTCGGAAACAACAAATATCTGGACAACGAAACGGGAAATGACAGGCAGCGTTTCAGAAAAATGATGTTTAAATGGTGGGAAACCGGCACCGCTTATAACAAAATGGACAGTATTGATGGGGCTCCGAATCGTTTGTTCCAGCGCTGGATCGCTCATCCGGATTTTGATGAATACTGGCAAAAAATGGCGCCTTATAAAGAAGATTTTAAGCAGATTAATATTCCTGTTCTCGCTTTTGACGGTTATTACAATGATTCGCAGAACTCAAGTTTGTATTATCTTAAAGAATTACAAAAATACAATCCGAAAACTCCATTTTACTTAATAATTGGTCCGTACAGTCATTTCGGGACGCAAATCGGAGGTGAAAAAACAGTAAACGGATATAAAGTCGACAGTATTTCACTTATTGATATAAAGAAAATCACCTATGAATGGTTTGATTTTATCCTGAAAAACGGAAAAAAACCTGATGTTCTCAAAAATAAGATTAATTATGAAGTGATGGGAGCAAACGAATGGCGCAGTGCAGCATCTTTTGAAAGTATGCACAATGAATTTCTGAAATTTTACCTTTCCGCACAAAAACGAAATGACTATTATTTTCTGAACTCAAAATCACCAGACAAAAAATCGTATCTGTCTCAAAATGTAGACTTTGCAGATCGTGAAAACAGCAACAATGATTATTATCCCGATCCTATAGAAAAGAATGAAATCAATAAAAGCAACGGATTTATTTTTATGAGTGATCCTTTAAAAAAGCCCATGATTATCAATGGTTCGTTTTTAGGAAAGTTAAATATTGCCATTAATAAAAAGGATGTAGATTTAGGAATAACATTATACGAATTAACTCCTGAAGGAAAATATTTTCACTTATCATACTACATCGGAAGAGCCAGTTATGCAAAAGACATCACAAAGAGAAATTTAATCAAACCTGACAAAAAAACATCAATAGAATTCACCAATACACATTTTATAAGTAAACAGCTTCAAAAAGGTAGCAGAATTGTGGTCGCCATTAACGTAAATAAAAATCCGTTTTCCCAGCTTAATTACGGAACGGGAAAAGAAGTAAGCACGGAGACTATAAAAGATGCTTCAATCCCTTTAATAATTAAATGGTATAATGATAGTTATGTGAAAATTCCGGTTTTGAATGAATAACTCATTTTAGTCAAATTTATCAAGCTTTTTAATCAATAGGAATGAGCTTTAGCCCGTTTAAAAAAAAGGAATTATCATTTGACTTTAATCAAGGCTTAAAACCACCTCCACAATTTTTCTCTCTCACTGAAAAACCTTATTTTTGCATATCTAAAAGTAAAAGAAAGAATGAATTCCTACAAAAATCCATTGGAAGAGCGCTACTCCAGTGAAGAAATGTTATTTAACTTCTCACACAATAACAAATTCCAGAATTGGAGAAAACTTTGGATTGCTCTTGCTGAAATCGAAAAAGACCTTGGTCTTGACATCACAGACGAGCAAATCGCTGAGTTGAAAGCTAATGCTGAAAACATTGATTACGATAAAGCAGCGGAATATGAGAAAAAATTCCGTCATGATGTAATGGCTCACGTTCACGCATATGGTGATGTGGCACCTTCAGCAAAGGGAATCATTCACTTGGGAGCAACTTCGGCATTTGTAGGAGATAATACAGATTTAATTCAAATCCGTGACGGACTTTTAATTTTAAAGAAAAAGTTGGTGAACGTGATGAAAAATCTTTCGGATTTTGCCATTCAGTATAAAGATTTACCGACGTTAGGATTTACACACTTCCAACCGGCTCAGTTAACGACCGTTGGAAAAAGAGCGACACTTTGGTTACAAAGTTTGGTTTTGGATATCGAGGAGCTTGATTTCTTCTTAGAAACTTTACGTTTCAGAGGGGTAAAAGGAACGACAGGAACTGCTGCAAGTTTCCTTGAGCTTTTCAACGGAGATTATTCTAAAGTGAAACATTTAGATAAAGAATTGTCAAAAAGATTCGGTTTTGAGAAAGTTTTCGGAGTTTCCGGACAGACTTACGACAGAAAAATTGATGCTAAAGTGGTGGCTTTATTAGGAAATATCGCTCAATCTGCCCATAAATTCACGAACGATTTACGTCTTCTTCAAAATCTTAAAGAAATTGAAGAACCATTCGAAAAAAACCAGATCGGTTCATCGGCAATGGCTTACAAACGTAATCCAATGAGAAGCGAAAGAATCGGAGCATTGGCAAAATATGTAATGTCTTTGACGACAAGTTCTGCAATGGTAGCTTCAACACAATGGTTTGAAAGAACATTGGATGATTCTGCAAACAAGAGATTAACAATCCCACAAGCGTTTTTAGCGGTTGATGCCATTCTATTAATCTGGAATAACATCATGAACGGAATCGTGGTTTATCCAAACAGAATCAACAAACATATCATGGAAGAACTTCCTTTCATGGCGACAGAATATATCATCATGGAAGAAGTGAAAGCTGGCGGCGACCGTCAGGAAATCCACGAAGTGATCAGGGTTCACTCCATGGAAGCTTCTAAAAAAGTAAAAGAGGAAGGTAAAGAAAATGATCTGATCGAAAGAATCTTAAACGACGATTCCCTGAAATTAGATAAATCAAAATTAAAAGAAGTTTTAGATCCTAAAAACTTTATCGGTTTTGCTCCGATTCAAACGGAAGAATTCATTGCCAATGAAGTTCAGCCGATTATTGACGCAAACAAAGACCTGATAGGTTTGGAGGCTGATCTTAAAGTATAATTTATATGCAGTCTTTTTTGGCTGCATATTTACTTTGTCAAAGTTTTAAATCTTTGACAAAGTTGAAAAAGTATCTTTAAAGCCAGGAACATATTATAATTTAATCTGAATGAAACAAATACTTCTCATCATTTCATTGGTTCCAATACTTTCTTTCTCACAGCAGAAAGAAGTTTTAAAGTATTTTAAATCAAAAGATTCTTTGGTTGGAGTAAAAAATAAAGACGGTAAAGTTATCGTTCCGGCACAGTTCAAAATTTTCTCAAATATTGAAGATGGAGAATCGGTTGAAGGCGAAACCATTTACTTTGACGGTTTTAAAAATGATGAAGTAAAAGAAAAAAATGCTTGGGGATATGTCTATGATAAAAAAGGAAATTTCCTGTACAGACCTTTCTTTTACGACAATGGAGCAGATTATTTTTCGGAAGGCGTAAGAAGATTTGTCAAAAATGGGAAAGTTGGTTTTGTAGACAGAAACGGAACAATTGTAATTGAAGCCAATCATGATTTTGCATCGCCTTTCAATTATGGATATGCTGCTTTTTGTGACGGCTGCGATTGGGAGAAAACCGATGATGAACATAAAGCAATCGTTGGCGGAGATTGGGGAGTAATGAATTTTAAAGGAGAAATCGTCCAAACCATTTCAAAATCTGAAAATGCTGTAGAAATTGACGGGAAATATTATCCATATCCATTCAAATACAATGAAAAAGAGAAGAATATTCTTCAGTTTTTCGAAAAACAAAATAAAAAGCTTTCAGAAATAAATTATGTCAATCATTACAACAAAATAGCTGAAAATGAAAAGAAATTATTCTTTGAAATCGTCGAGCGACCAAAAGAAAATTTCCCATTTTATCAGGTAAATGCCTATGATTACAGAAAAATGGAAGCAGGATTATCGGATTATAAATTTTTGGTTTCAGAAGACGGTAAAAATGTTTTTGCCCTGGAATTTGAAAGTGAAAAGATTCCTTTTGAACAATGGCTGAAAACAGAAATAAAAGAAGCCGAGCAATATCAAAAAGAACATCCCGACAATCCGAATAAATTAAGTAAATAAGTCTAATAATATTTAATATCTGACATCTAATGTCTAATAACAAAAGAATTTTCGTAGAAAAAAGAGGAATTTTCGATGTAGAAAGTCCAAAAATTTTTGATGAAGTAAAAGCGGTTGTTCCGTCGATCAGAAATGTGAAAGTGTACAATGTGTACGATATTTTCAATTTGAATGACGGTGAATTCGAAAAGGTGGTCAACAGCACTTTCGTAGATCCTGTTACTGATATTTTGCATGAAGAAAATCCGGCAACGGGAATTCATTTTGCAATGGAATTTTTACCTGGTCAGTACGATCAGCGTGCGGATTCTGCGCAACAATGTATCGCTTTATTGACCGAAAATGAAAAATCTAAAGTAAGAAGCGGAAAATTAATCGAATTTGAAGGTGTTTCCGAATCTGATTTAGCAAAAATTAAAGACCTTCTCATCAATAAAGTAGAGTCTCAGGAAAAAGATTTAACTGTATTGGATATTCCTGCGGATGAAATTCCGTCAAAGGTTATTGTTCACGAAAATTTCATCAATTTTGATGATGCTCAGCTTGAAGAATTCTTTAACAATCATGGTTTTGCGTTAGGATTAGATGATTTAAAATTCATTCAGGAATATTTTAAATCGGAACAGAGAAATCCTACGGAAACTGAACTTAAAGTTTTAGACACGTATTGGAGTGACCATTGTCGTCACACAACATTCGAAACAGAATTGTCAAATATTGAGTTTGAAGGACAGTTTAAACATACTTTGGAAACGATTTTCAATGATTATAACGAAAAAAGAAAATTCTTAGGACGCGAATTGAAACCAATTTCTTTAATGGATTTGGCGACAGTTTGCGGAAGATATTTCCATAAAACAGGTAATTTGGAGAACTTGGTTGTTTCTGATGAGATTAACGCCTGTACTATCCAAATTGAAGCTGAATACGATGGTAAAAAAGAACCGTGGTATTTATTATTCAAAAATGAAACGCACAATCACCCGACGGAAATCGAACCTTTTGGAGGTGCTTCAACGTGTTTAGGTGGCGCAATCAGAGATCCTTTATCCGGACGTTCTTACGTTTTCCAGGCGATGAGATTGACGGGTGCTGCTGATGTTTTGGAATCGGTTGATAAAACGTTACCGGGCAAATTACCTCAAAAAACAATCACAAAACAGGCCGCAAACGGATATTCTTCTTATGGTAACCAAATCGGTTTGGCGACTACAATGGTTTCTGAAATCTACGATGAAGGCTACAAAGCAAAAAGAATGGAGGTTGGTTTTGTAACTGGCGCAGTTCCTGTGGACTGGGTAAGACGTGAAAAGCCAGAAGCTGGTGATTCTATCATCATTTTAGGTGGAGCAACGGGTCGTGACGGTGTTGGTGGAGCAAGCGGAAGCTCAAAAGAACAGGACGAAACTTCTATCCACACAATGAGTTCGGAAGTTCAAAAAGGAAATGCGGTTGAAGAACGTAAAATCCAGAGATTATTCAGAAATCCTGAAGTAACGAGATTGATTAAGAAATCAAATGACTTCGGAGCAGGAGGTGTTTCTGTAGCCATTGGAGAAATTGCAGATTCCTTAGAAGTGAATCTTGATGTTTTACCTTTAAAATATGAAGGTTTGAATGGGACTGAGCTTGCTATTTCCGAATCTCAGGAAAGAATGGCGGTTGTGGTTGAACCTAAAGATAAAGAACAGTTCATCAAGTTCTGTGAAGCTGAAAATATTGTAGCTGTTGAGGTTGCAAAAGTGACGGATTCCGGAAGAATGCAGATGTTCTGGAAAGGTGATAAAATTGTTGACCTTTCAAGAGAATTTTTAGATACCAATGGTTGTTCTAAGACTCAAGAGGTTAAAATTACTCACCTTAATGAAGTAAAAGAAGAAACTCAATCATTTGATGAAGAGAATTTCTTAAAAATATTAAGCGATAAAAATGTTGCTTCTCAAAAAGGTTTGTTGGAAATGTTCGATTCTTCTATCGGTGCGACCACGGTTGCGATGCCTTTAGGTGGAAAATATCAGCAGACTTTGATGGAAGGAAGCGTTCAGACGTTACCAATTATCGGAGCAAAAAATATTGAGACAGTTTCTTTGGCAAGTTGGGGATTTGATGCGGAGATTTCTAAACAGAATTCTTTGCTGGGAGCTTCTTACGCTGTTGTAGAAAGTGTTGCAAAAATCGTTGCGATGGGTGGCGATTACAAAAATATCAGATTAAGTTTCCAGGAATATTTTGAAAAATTAGGTCAGAATCCTGAGAAATGGGGCAAACCTTTGGCTTCTTTGTTGGGAGCTTATGATGCTCAGATAAATCTTGGTTTGGCTGCGATTGGAGGTAAAGATTCAATGAGTGGAACGTATCAGGATCTGAATGTTCCGCCAACGTTGATTTCTTTCGCTTGTGCGAACGGAGAAAAGAAAAATATTATCTCTCCTGAATTTAAAAATGAAGGGAACAAAGTATATTTCTTTAATCATATCGCTCAGGAAAACAGACTTCCGAATTATGATAGTTTAAAAGTTATTTTTGAATTAATTTTTGAAAATATTAAGGCTGGAAAAATTGTTTCTGTAAAAACAGTGAAAGAAGGTGGAGTTGCAGTGGCTTTAGCGAAAATGAGCTTTGGAAACAGATTAGGGGCTGAAATTACAGTTGATGAAAACGTTTTATTAAACAAAAATATCGGTAGCTTAATCATCGAATCTAAAGAAGAATTAAGTTCTGTAAATCTTCAACTGATCGGTAAAGTTGTTGCGGATGAAGTTTTAACGATCAACAATCAATCGATAGCGATCAACAAACTTTTAGCTGCGAATACGAATACATTTGAAAATCTTTTCCCAACGGTTGAAAAAGAAAAAATAACGGTTGAAATCGATGAGAAATTAAACTCAATCAACCCAAGAAATATCATTATTAAAAAACACGGAATCGCTCAGCCAAGAGTTTTCGCACCGGTTTTCCCGGGAACAAACTGCGAATACGATACGCTGAATGCTTTTGCGAAAGAAGGCGCAATTGTCAACAGTTTGCCTTTAATCAATATCAATCACCAATTGTTGGACGAAAGTATTGATGCGTGGGTTGAAGAAATTAAACAGTCGCAAATTCTGGCTTTCTCTGGAGGTTTCTCTGCAGGTGACGAACCGGACGGTTCTGCAAAATTCATCGTGAATGTGTTGAAAAATGAGAAAATGAGAAATGCCGTTCACGAATTGTTGGACAGAGACGGTATGATCATCGGTATCTGTAACGGTTTCCAAGCTTTAGTTAAATCTGGATTGTTGCCTTACGGAAGAATCAAGGATTTAGATGAAAATTCTCCGACATTGGCTCACAATGCGATCAGAAGACACATTTCTCAAATGGTAAATGTGAAAGTATTAAATGATGAATCGCCTTGGTTAAAAGGAATGAAAGATCAGGTTTTCACGATTCCGATTTCTCACGGTGAAGGTCGTTTCATGGCTTCGGAAGAGGAAATTCAGAAGCTGTATGAAAACGGACAGATTGCAACGCAATATTTAGATTTAGATGGAAATGTTGCTCACGGAATGCCGTTTAATCCAAATAATTCATTGTTCGGAATTGAAGGAATTACCAGTCCGGACGGAAAAATATACGGTAGAATGGGACACCCTGAACGTTTTGCAGAAGGTTTGATGAAAAACATTCCAACTGCGAATTATCACAATATATTCAAAAATGGAGTGGAATACTTCAAATAACAATAAAAAGAAAATGATCGTCATTAATGGCGGTCATTTTTTTGATCTAAAAGGTTTTTACGAAGAAGTTTCCAATGTTTTGATGAAGGATGTGGGCTGGAAGGTCGGAACGTTGGATGGCTTTAATGACATTCTTTACGGCGGTTTCGGAGTGTTTGAAAATAATGAAGAAATTGAAATTGTCTGGAAAGAATCCCAGAAATCAAAACAAGATTTAGGTTTTGATTTAACAAAAGAATTTTACGAAAATAAAATCAGACAGGGAAAACCTTTTAATATAGAATTGATTCAACAGAAATTAGATGAATTGATTGACGGAAACGGATCAACCTTATTTGAAATTTTAATTGAAATTATAGAATCACACAAAAATATTACGTTAATTTTGGAGTGATTTTTAAACACAAATAGCCCTAATTTTTTCACAAATAACACAAATATCTGTGCAAATCCGTGAAATCTGTGGGATAAAAAAACACTTTTAAAACCAATAGGAATGACATGTCATGCTAAGCTTGTCGAAGCATCTTCTAATTCTTAAAATCTGAATTATTCAAAATTAATTCTACATAAAAAACCAATTATCAATGCCCAATTTATTTTCCTACGGAACCCTATAAAAAGAACAAGTCCAAATCGAAACTTTCGGAAGACTTTTACATGGAGAAAAAGATGTCTTAACAGGCTATAAACTTAAAATGCTGGAAATAACAGATCCTGAAGTGTTGAGAAAAAGCAGCCAAAAATATCACCCGATTTTAGAATTTTCAGGAAATGCTAATGATGAAGTCGATGGTGTTTTATTTGAGGTGACTGATAAAGAAATTCTTCAGGCTGATCAATATGAAGTTGATGATTATAAAAGGATTGAAACGGTTTTTAAGTCTGGGAAAATAGGATTTATTTATGTTGAGAAATAGTTTAAACACAAATGACACAAAATAAATCTGCAAATTTGTGAAATCTGTGGTTGATTTTAAACGTTTATTTTTGTTTCGTTCTCGCAATGACGGATGATTAGCTAGAAAACATATTTCCAATACACCAGAATTCCGACAACAACAGAAACAATCGCCATTAGAAGAACTGCTCCGGCCGAAATATCTTTAATAAAACCAATTCTTTTATCGAATTCAGGCTGAATGATGTCGCAGATTTTCTCAATAGCCGTATTAAAAATTTCCGCAGCCAAAACCCCAAAGGAAACAAGTAAAATAAGAGCAGCATCGATACCCGAAAGTTTTAAATAAAAAATCAGAAAAAGATTAATAAAAAAAGCAAAAATCTCAATCTGAAAATTTCTTTCACTTTTTAATATCAAAAAAACACCTCGAAAAGCATTAAAAAAACTTCTGTGAATGGGCGATTTCTTCATTATGGAAAGATTATTTTACAAATATAATTAATTGCTTGAAGAAAATCCTTATCTTTAGTCCTGTATGATATTTAAGGTATCAAAATTGGGGTAGAAGTGTATGTGAAATCTTTTGATGGTTGTTAATAACTCTCTGGATTATTCTTTTCCATCTATTTTCTATTTATTATATTTGTAAAAATTATTTTTAAATCTATGAAATTTATCATTTCAAGTGGTGAACTGCAGAAGGCTTTGCAAACTGTAAGTGGCGTAATATCAAGCTCTCAATCGAGACCGATTTTAGAAAACTATCTTTTTGAATTAGACGGAAACAATGTTACCATTACAGCATCTGATGGGGAAACAACTCTTGTGACTACTCTTGAGGTGAAATCTGATGACACAGGGAAATTTGCTGTTCCTGCCAAGATTTTTCAGGATTTTATCAAGACTTACGGAGAGCAGCCGTTGACATTGGCCGTGAAGGATAATGCAGAAGGAACCGGAAGTCAGCTTGAGATTTTAGATGAAAAAGATAATTTTGCGGTAGCGTTGGACAACGCAGATGATTATCCTGAATTGCCGGAATTTGACGCTTCTCAAAGTGTTACGATGTCGGCCGGAGTTTTGTCTGAAGCGCTTACCAATACACTTTTCGCGACAAGTAATGACTCTCTTCGTCCTGTAATGACGGGAGTTTTGTTCCAGTTTGGAGAAAATGAAACGAATTTTGTTTCTACAGATTCTCACAGATTGGTTGTTTATAAAAGAACGGATTTGATGAATTCCGAGCCAATGGAATTCATTATGCCGAAAAAACCTTTGAATATTTTCAAAAATATTTTAGCAAGCTCAAATGAAGACGTTACAATCGACTTCAACGAGAATATGGCTAAATTTACTTTTGGTAAACATATCTGGATCTGTAGATTGATCGACGGAAAATATCCGAACTATACAGCGGTAATTCCAAAAGAAAACCCAAATGTATTGACAATCAACAGGAACCTTTTGTTGGGAGCAATAAAAAGAGCTTCTATTATGTCAAATAAATCCACAAATCAGGTAAGATTTAAATTGTCTGCAAATATTCTTCACCTTCACGCAGAAGATACAGAATATGCAAACAAAGCAGATATGCAGATTCCTTGCGACTATAACGGGGAAGATATCAACATCGGTTTTAGCTCTAAGTTTTTAACGGAAATGTTGACAATTCTGGGTTCTGATGATATTACCATGAAAATGTCTCAGCCAAACAGACCGGGAATTATCGAACCCCTTGATGGTCTTGAAGAAAACGAAAATATCTTAATGTTATCAATGCCGGTAATCGGGTTGTAGTATTAAATACATAAGAATATAGAGAGATTGATTTTTCAATCTCTTTTTTTAATGATAAATTATCATGAAAAAACTATTAACACTAATTTTTTTATTACAATTTTTAATTTCATTTTCTCAGAAAAATACTAAAATGTATTACGAAAGAAAAGGTGATACGATAATATATTATGCAGATAATCAGGAGATTTATCCTGTTTCTTTTGTCTTCGCTTCTCAGCCCGAGCTGGAAAACATGAGAAAGCCTGAAATTTTTAAAACAACTCAGATTTTGCCCGCAAAATCATTGAAAAATAAAGTGACTTATTTTGTTCTCAATGATAAAAAGAAAAAATGGGGCGTAAAGAAAATGCCTAGTTATTTAATCTATATCGGAGATGTTACATTAAAGACGTATGATTCTGATTATCAATATGACCTTCCTTTTCAAAAAGGAAAATCTTTCACGGTCTTTCAGGGGTATAATGGAACATTTTCGCATCAAAATGAAAATTCTTTAGATTTTACAATGCCGGAAGGAACTGAAATTTTAGCAGCAAGAGAAGGTTTAGTAATTGATTTTGTTAATACTAATAATTCGGGTTGTCCAACAATAAATTGTGCTCAACAGGCGAATTATATCACGATTTTACATTCTGACGGAACTTTTGCTCAATATTTTCATTTAAAGCAAAACGGAGTAAAAGTAAACATTGGTGATCAAGTGAAAAAAGGTGAAGTGATCGGATTTAGCGGAAATACGGGTTGGAGCAACG
>Ga0307412_10001056_pt1 | contig 15750 bp, 9 predicted proteins | sample DK1Cmetagenome_3_FD_203823 | JGI IMG/M metagenome (GOLD analysis project Ga0307412, IMG submission 203823) | Maize rhizosphere microbial communities from greenhouse at UC Davis, California, United States - DK15-C-1 | ecosystem: Host-associated > Plants > Roots > Rhizosphere > Soil | place: USA...
CCGCTTCCATTTCGGATTGGGCGCCCACCAGCCGAGTCGAATGTTGAAGATCGTCATGAGCAGCGTCATCAGCGATGAACTGTGGTAGCCCATGTTGGGCGACACGGCGGCTCCCGAAATCGTCATCGCCCGTGCCAAAGTCATACCGTTCCCGCCTGCCATCAGGCGGCTGGGGGCATAGCCGGTCACCAGCGATCCGCAGTGCAGCGGGGTGGCGATGAAGGATGCGCCTTTGCGCTCTTGCCAGTCGAGCGTGGTGGGCGAGGTGCGCGTGAGATTGAGCGTCATGTTGACGACATGAAACGGACCGGCGCCCTCGACTTTGCCGTCGCGCGTCTCTGCGCCCCACGGCAATGCCTCCATTCCGACATTATCGTTGGAGTCGTAATCTGTAACCGGGTTCGGATCGCGGCCTGCCCGCGCCGAACCCAGATAGGCTCTCGTCAGCCGGTTGCCGTAGAGCGCATGTAGCGAAAAGCGATTGCAGCCTAGAAACCATGGGACAATTGATACGAAGGCCAGCAGGATGGTGACGCCAATCAGCCAGGGTGGACTCGGTAGTCCGAAGGCAAGACTGGGCTTCGAAGCGAATCCCATCCACCTGCCCGCCAGGAATTGCTGGCCGAGGTGCCCTAGCGATAGGGGGGTACCGCCTAGCCATAGGAGCCAGAGAAATATCGTCATGCTGGCGGCGGCAGCGATTACCAACAAGCTTAGCAGTGCAATAAGATCGGTTATCTTTGCGCCCAGAGCGTTAGCCACGCCGTAGGCTTTCTTACGAAGATCCGGCCCGTAGCGGCTCCAATAGCCGACCAGCCCACTGGTCACCGCGAACAGACTGCCGCCGACACCGGCGGCCACACCTGCGGACTGCAGGTGGCCTTTGGCTTTAGCATAATCCAGCGCGGCCAGCGCCAGCCAGGGTATATAGACGAAGGCCGCGTACAGGACGAGCCACACAATCGTCACCATTATTAGGCGCGCTGCATAGCGCGAGGCCAATTCCCGCCAGCCGTCGGATACCCATGGTGCCGAAAGAAGGACGATGACGGCCGTCAGAAGCCACAGCGCCAACATCAGAACCGGCACATAAAGCGCCGCGAGATGGACTGTACCGGCAAGACCGTGCGTGAGCCCATCGGAGAAAGGATCGATCCAAAACCAGGGCACATGCCACAGGAACCACGGGACGAACGCGAGGAACAGGATGAATGGAATCCAGAACAGCAGATTATAAACCAGGTTGCGAACAAAGATCATCGCGACGGTCGCGATATCGCCCGACATTCCCAGGGTCGGCGACATGTAATTGCTGAAACCGCGAAGACTACGCAGCGGGCTCGATTTTTCGACGCTGAATGCCGGTTCGTCCAGCGCATCTTCCATCTTACGGGCCGTAGTAGTAGTTACCTCCCCGGCCAGCCAGCGGCTAAGCCAGCTGCCGATATAGCCGCCGCCCGAAACCGTCGATAGATAGTCAAACTGATCGAGGATTTTCGTTTGAGCGAAGCCCTGCAGTACGCCCAGCGAGAAAGTGGCGCTCCTAATGCCGCCGCCCGACAAACAGAGCGCGGTAGGGCCGCGGAGCTTGCCTTCCGCATTTTCGAGCAGGTCGGAACCCGAATCCTGCCATCTAGTCGCGCCGAATCCCGCCCAGAGGCCGCCAGAGCCTAGATAACCGAGCTTTGAAAATAGCGCCGTAAACTCTTCTTCCAGTGCCTTTTGGCTGTCCGACGCATGATCAATCTTTTCCGCATCTTCGCCTTCGTCGCGCTTCCCCATTTACTTGCCCCCAAGCATACGATGACCAGCGTAGAAAAATTCCTGTGCCCAAGAACTACCCTAAATCGGCATATAGCTCCAGTTATTTGAGCAGCATCCAATTTCTCCATTTTCCATTTGGAAATGGAAATACAAATATCGACGGCAGCCGATCGCTCAGACCATCAGACGCGAACGTCTACTTCTAATGAAATCTTCTCGTGAGGAGTGGCGAAGCATACCGCCAGAAATGATCACCAACACCGGCCATTCGCGATCCACATTACCTCTCCCAAATTTGCCAATTACCAAGTATACACGCTGCACAGAGCTTTTGCACATGTATCTATCTACGATAAGCATGGACAGTACGAGAGTCGGACGGTCCTGGACCTCGCGCCGGGCACGGTCGTGACAGTGCCGCTCACCAAAGTGATGTACGTCGCGAAAAAATGCGGAATTTTTTGCCAAAAGGGCCTGACGGTGCAGGAACGCGTCAAGGCTAGGATCTCCTTCGCGCACCCCAATTTCCTAGAGAAACTGGAGCGCGAGTCCTAAGCTAAAAATCTGATTCCGCTCGCCAACTGCACGCACTAGCCAGAGCACCGCTGGCTTCGATCCAACGAGCGACCTGCCTGCCGATAGCGCGCCTAAAGGCTGACCGGCTGTTGCTGGCTCTGGTCACCAAATCGCGGACACATGGTGATGCGGAAGTGCGGATCGCCCAGCCGGGCGTCGGTCACCGCCGCGACTGTCTGGTCGGACGACAGGACAATCATGCTGAGCAGGAACGCCTGGGTGGGACGGCTGATCGAATCCTTGAACCATATGATCCACTCGCGGTTGAGCTTCAGCCATTCGTGGCTGGAGGCAGCCAGAAGGGCTTCGTTCCGCCGATAGTCCTTCTCGGTCCATCCACCCCCGCCGGCGAGTTCTGCGGGATCAGCATCATAAATTTCGGCCATCAGCTGCAGCATGTTGGCGAGCCCTTCCAGCGCCAGCATGGCATTAATCAGATTGGCCATCGGCGGCCCGACATTGCGCGGGCCATTGGCGATCCCGCCCGTTCGCCTGGCCACGGGAACACCGGCTTGCCTGCGCTCGGACTGGAGGTAGCCGAACAGCACGGCGCGATCGGCATTCTTCTGCTTTGTGGAGAAGAAGCCGGCGACCCGCGCGGCGTCAAGCTCGTCGAGCAGGTCCCTTTCCTTGAGGCGTCCGGTGCGGAGCATGGCGTCAAGTCCCGTGGCAAAGACGCGGGTCGTGTCGGGAAAAGCGTCCTTGGTCTTGAGCTCGGCCTGCAGGGACCGTCCAAGCTCCAGCAAATGCGCGAGGTCGGCGCTGTCGAGCGTCATCGTGACGGTGATGTCGCCGGCCGGATGCTTCGCATTGCTGCCGCCGGACGGAATCCACGTTTCGTAGATCATCGCAGCCCTGTCGACACGTTCGCGCTTGACTAGGCCGAGATCGGCCAACCCGGACAGGTAGCCGGTGACCTCCCCCGCCTTGAGCGATTTGTCCCGATGCGACGCGACAATTCCGACAGTGATCGCCTGCGTGGTTCGCGTGCGGTGCAGGCCATCGTCCATGGCCGCCGCCCGGGCGAGCATGAGGTCGAACGTGCTGACGAAGGTCAAGCTACGCCCTTCGCGCGGACCGCTCGCTTCCTTGGTCAGTTCGCCGCGGGCGACAACGGTGATGTCGCCATTGCCGATGAGCCGGAGCTCTGCCTGGCCGGCGAGGAGTTCGAACGCTTTCACTTCAAGGCCGAAGCCGACGAAGGCCCAGCCCAGCTTCGTGCCGACCTTGCTGAACCGGCGGATCGAGGAGCGGTCCCGGTCAAGGATGAATCCGGGCACCGTGCGGTCAGCGTCGAACAGGGTTTGCAGACCGGACAGCTTGCCACGCAAAAGCTGCGCGTAAAGCGCCTGGGCCGCCGGCGTGCAGGCATCGATCATGCCGACCACTTCCATCTCGACGTTCGATTCGCGCTGCTCGTCGAGCGACAGCTGCATGCCGATCTTCTGCTTCGCGCTCTCGCTGGTCTTCTCCACGGCGAGGCGCAGCAGGCCGTCGAACCGCTCGACCAGCACGCGCAGGCCAGCGGCGGCATCGTCGGCCTTTTTCACCTTCTTGCCAATCTCAACCCCGATCGACTGGAGCGCCTCGCCGATGCCCTTTGGCTTGGCTTTGCCGGCGATATCATTGATTTCTTTGGTGATGGCTGTCTGAAACTGGTCGACAATCTTCCGGACGCCAGCATCCAGAAGACGTCGCGCGCTGTCTTGCGCCAGCGTAGGAAGTGCGGAGACGATCCTAGTGACGGCGTCGTCGGCCTTGTCTTGGGCGACGCCTGTTGCAAGGTTGGCCACTTCGCCGAGCTTGTCGACCGCCTTGGCGACGAGGCGGTCTTCGAGGGCCGAGGTATCGGCATCAGACGTGCCGAGCAGCACGCCGAGATCTACAGTCAGACCATCTCGCAGGGACGTATCCTTGACGAGGTCCTTCGCAAGGTCGGACAGCTCGGCCCCGAGCCTGTCCCGGATCCATGTTCCGGGATTGAGGAAGGGGCGGATCCTATCTAGCTCGGCCGACCATTCGCCGAGGGCCTCATTGAGGACGGCGTGGACGCGGCCGATGAGCGGCGCCATATCGAGTTCGAGGCCGAGGCCGACGCCCCAGCCCGTGGCGCTGGACTTGTTGCGAGAGAGGGCGATCAGTAGGCGCTGCCTGCCGAGCGCCGCAGAACCGATCGAACGCACCGACAGCACGTAGGCAGCCTTGCGCTTGCAGGATATCGTAGCGGTGATCCCGAGCTTGCCGGCAAGAACTTTCGGCAGATCGATGTCCCGCCCGAACGACAAAGCGAGATCAATGTCGGCATGCCCGTCGACGGCGATGACGATGCCTTCAAGCTGACTGGTCGCCATGGCGTTCCACACCGGCTGCAGCGCGAAAGGAGAGGGCAACTCAGGAAGGGCGCGCGCGACTTCCGCGGCATAGATTGCATTCGCGTCGGCTGGGCGCACGAAGTACATCAGTTCAGTCGCGCCGCCGGCCGCGGCATTCGCGCCGAGCCCGCCGGAACTGAAGGGAAGCTTGCCGCCCGCCTTTGCCTCGAGACGGCCTTCAAGCGTAAACTGGAGCAGCCCCGGGGCAACCTCGTCGCGGCGATAAGGCCACAGCGCGCCGGCCTCGCACGACAGTTGCACGTCGGACGAGAGCGCGAGGTTGAAATCGACCTTGCCCGCCGTACCGTCGCTTTCGACAGCCACCAATTTGAGCGGCAGGCTGACTTTGCCGGGATCCGCGCCGCCCACCCAGTCGTCGCGAAAGCCCAGCGGTTGCGAGGCATCGTCCGCGCGCACCGTCTCCGTTTCGGCAAAGGCGGAAAGCGGGGCAGCGAGAAGCTTCACCGCATCGGGAAGGTGGTCATAGACTTCACTGAACGCGAGCAGATCCGTGCGGAGCGCTGCGAGGCCAAGCGCATCGAAAGCGTCGACAACGGCCTCGTTCTCGAGCTTTCCCTGCAGGAACGCCAGCAGGCTCTCGATGGATTCAATTCTCGAGCCTTCGGCCAGGGCATTGAGCCGGGCGGCGAGCGCAGTCCACTTCGCGCCGAGCGTGACCAAGGGCTCCAGCCAGTCCAGCTGGCGCCCGAGGGCAATAGCCTGATCGCCGATGGCGAGAATGTCGGAGAGCCTGGTCACGTCTTACTCCGTAGTTGTGTTGGCAGCGTCGGTCAGGCCGGGCTTGGCAGTCGCCAGGGCGTCGCCTTGAGCCGGACAAATCCAGACTTCGAGGACGTCGTCGCGGACGATGGCCAGCGGCTGTGGCCGGGTAACCCCGGGATTGCCTCGAGCGGCGTTGATGGCGCCAGCAAGCGCCTGGGCGGCTGGCCGGTTGTCGCCCGAGTAGCGTACTTCGTTGAGGCAATTGGCCTTCACGGTCCGCTCGCCGCTCGTGCTCTGCGTGTCCCAGCCGCGAGCGCGCAGGCTCTTGTTCAGATCCGCGATTCTCCACCGCTGGAAGCCGGCGAACTGGATATAGACCTTCTGCCGGTATGCGGCAGGGCCGAGCGGTGCTGGCCCATCATCGATCAGCGCGGCTGGAGCGGCATTCGATTCCGCTGCTTCGATATTGGCTTGCGAGAAAATGATGCCGTCGAAGGCGATCCTGCTGGCGCGATCGATGTCTCTGACGGTCAGGGCTTCCCTGATTTGCTTCATGTCGCTCTGGAGCTTTTTCAACGCTTGCTCCGTATTTTTGCGCTCGACTTTCTCGCTTTTCTTGGCTCCTTCCAGCTTCGCCTGGGAATCGAGGTATTTATAGGTGGCGCGGCCTCCCGCCGCTGTCATGGCAGCAATGACCAGCCACAACAGGACAACCGCCCAGTCGCGGTCGAAGAATAGAGAGCCCCAGCGCCGATTTGCCGCCTTTTCGGTGAGGCGGTCGTATCGCTCTACGGTGGCGGTCCGTGTGTCCGCGTCGTTGGCCGCATCTGCCTCGGCAGAACCGGCCGGGTCGCCCAACTGTGCCCGGGCAAGGCGCGTGCCGTGTTCGACAAGCATCTGGGCAAGCGCCGCATCGAAGCAGTCCAGATCGGTCCTGACCAGACGCAACCGCTGCTGCACCGAGCGAGTCAACGAAGCGTCATGCACGGTCTCGCTGATCCGGATCGTATGAACGCGGGTCTGCTTGTCCTCGCCTTCGAGCGCGTCGATGTCGTCCTTGGCGAGGTCGGCGACGCGGTGCATCAGAATGTCGCTCGCACGGACGTTGCGTGCTACAACGCCGGCGTAAGTCTTGCCTGTCTGAGCCCGGAACGAACCGCCGGCATCCGAGATGATCAGCATGGCGGGGCGCACCGTTCCGCGCCCGAGGTCTCGCTTGAACTTCTCGATACCCAGATTGTCGAACACGCCACCATCGGACAGCAGCAAGGTGTTGCGGAAGGCTTCGTCACGCGGGTTGGCCAGCCGCGCCTCGGTCAACTTGATCGGCGGGAACATCGGTGGAAAGGCGCTGGACGCGGCGACCGCAAAGCTCAGCCGCATATGACCGCATGGTGCCTTGCGCGGACCGGTCGGGTAGTGCTGTTCGTGCAGCTCGATTTCGAAATCCGCGCCGGAAAACGAACAAAGCTCGCCGGTCTGAAAGCTTGTCGTGAGGATGTGGCCGGTGGGAAGGTTTGCCACCTGTTCTAGCTCGCCGAAGCTCGTTCCTTTCAGCAGAGCCTCGTATTCCCGCTGCAACCAGTAGGTCCGGGTGCCAAGGTCCGGCCGTACCGGGAAGAAGCGCCCGGCAAGCGGCAGGCGCGCCATCGCCGCGAGCCCCCGGGCCGCCCACCCTAGCAGGATCCAGCGGCGCAGAATCCGGTCGCGAATGTTGCGCCTGGCGAAGACCAGCAGTTCCTTCTCGACCTCGGCGAACGCGTCGTCGTCGGGCGACGTGTACCTGCTCCAGTTTGCCAGCATGTGGGCGGCAAGGATGCTGCCGCCAGAGACGGAATAGACATCGGCAACCCGCGTGATGGCCTTGGCGCCGTCTATTTCCAGCCGGCGCAGATGCTTGATCACGCCCAGATGAAACAGCGTGGCGCGCAGGCCGCCGCCCGAAAGGCACAGCGCTATGGTCTCATTGGGAGCCGGGACGCCATTAGACATGGAAGCCGTCCAGTACTCCGCTGCTTTTGAGCGCAGCAACTGCCGTGGAAACCGTTACTATCCGCGACCCGTATTTCGCCGCGCCGATGTCGTGCAGGGCGGCGATCCGGTTCGGCTTCGCCAGCGCGCCGGCAATGTCCTGGATCGATCCGCGGCCCTGGTGCCGCATGTCCATGATCCACAACGATTCTTCCCAATCGGCACCGGTGAAGGCCGGCACCTTGGTCTTCACATAGGCGAGCTTGCTCTTAACAGCGGCAACGAAGACATCGATCTGGAGCTGCCGAGTCCGTACATCCTGTCTGAGCCAGAGCATCAGGCGGGCCGCGGCGTTCAGTTCGTTATCGTCGACCGCGGTGGGCGAGGCGTTGAGGTAGCGCATAAAGTCGACAAGTTGCACTTCCTTGCGGCCGTTCGGACGGACGACTTCGACCTCCCGTTCCAGATCGACGAAGCTACCGCCTTGAGCGAGATGGATCGTGGTCCGCGCCTGTGCATTGGGGCGCAGAGACAGGTCCGGGAAATAGTAGCGCGCTTCCGGCAGGGCGAGGAGGAGGCGAAAATACTCGATGAGGTTCTCTCGCGGCGTATGCGCGGCAAATTGGGGCGCGCCGAACGTGAACGCGGCCCTGTCGTACGTGTTCAGGGTGGCAAAGCGCGCGCCGCCTTCCGCGGTCAGCGTGGGTTCGATGAAATGCGCCCATGGTCCGATCGCAGGAAAATCGGCCGCTTTGTAAACGCCGAACTGGCTCGAATCCTGGATCGATTGCGTCCCTTGCATCAGGCCGACGCGGCGCATGTCATCATGATAGGAGGTGACCGATCCGATCCTGAAGGAAAGGCCGCTGGCCGTGATCGCGCGGTAGACGTTGCCCTGCTTCTGGATCGAGGCAATCGTGTCGATCGGAGCTGCCTGCGGTTGCGACACGACAGGCGCCGCGGGGCTTTTGCGGGACTTCAGGCTTTCGTAAGCGGCAATGTCGCTGGGTGTCGGGAGGATCGGAAAAGACAGGCCCAGCTTGTCGGCACTGTTCTTGCCAAAGACGCCGTCGACCTCGATGCCGTTCGCGAGCTGGAAGGACACTAGCGCGCTGTAGGTCTGATGGCCAAAGTCGCCGTCGATCGGCCCCGGATCCACGCCCTTCTGCTGCAGCGCCCGCTGCAGGACAAGCACGTTGGCCCCCTTGAAGTGCGGCTTCTTATCCCAGAGATAGCCGCCCGCGGGATTGGGCAAGGCGGCAAGTTCGGCGGTGCCGGTTGCGACGTCCGCATAATCGACGCCGGGCAGCAGGCAGCCGAAGCTCCACGTGCGCTGCGCTGCGCCGGGGAAGATGCCGACCCCGAATGCAGCCCCGCGTGCCTCAAGCGTTCGATCACCGTCGCCCATTGCGAAGGCGACATGGCCGATCTTGCCCGCTTTGGGGGCTCTGATGAGCGCCGCGCCGGGAATGCCAAGCGCATCCTGCCAGGCGATGATACGGCCAAATTTTTTCGCGTCGTCAGCCCAGTAACCCGAATAAGGCTCTGCCTTCGTGACATTTTTGGCGGTGCCTGCCCCGAACAAAAAACCAAAAGCCTGATAAACACACCAGGAAGCAAACTCAGCACAATCCCAAGGACCAGACCAATTTGGATTGTTAAGGGGGACGTTTGCACCAAGGATGTACTGCTGACCCAGGCGCGATGATCCGATTTCAAGGATATGTTCAGCAGGCTTCATCGATTCCCCCGGTCGATTGGCTGTTTCGGCTCCGAAATTAACGGATTCTGATTTTTACGCCAGAGCGATCAGAAGATATTTTAGGATTACAGTCGCCATTGTGCGGAACTCTAAACCAATAGGTCTCGATCGTAAGGATGTCGTCGACGACGGCATCGATCCAAACGACACCGGAGCTTTGAGCTTCCTCGTTACGCGACGTGCAGGTTCGCACACGTGGGCTTTTCACGCAGGAGCGCGTGGCAGTGGGCTGGCAGCATCTGATTAACAGACTGTTGAAGAAGTCCATTTCCGAACGTTGAAGGAATATTCGTCGCCGTCTCGGTAGCAGATTTCACCGTGGAGAGAGCCGTCCGCCTGGAGTTCGCCGGATACTCACGCCCAGGCTGGATGAGAAACCGAGGGACCCTAAAGTGAACACCAAGACCGACGAACGAGCGGGACAGAAGATCGAACTTCAGCCGCTCCATCAACTGGCGCTCCGAGCGTACCGTGTAAAAGGCTTGCAGCAGCATCGCCCGGAGCAGCTCCGGCGAGATCGATGCCCGGCCCGGTCCGGAATAGAGCATGGCGAACTCTCAGCCGAGAGCATCCCCAGCGCCTCCTCGGCTACTGCCCGGATTGACCGCAACGGATGATGGCCTTCGCCTTATGCAATGGGTTACGAGGAAAAGATTGTAATTATCACGCATCTCAGATGCGTGATAATTAATGACGGAGTCCTTCAGTGACCGGCGCCTGTCCGAACCGCTGGAGCATAAGCTATATCGGTCGTGCGGAGATTGGAGCGACAACCTCCGCATAATTTGCGTAGATTTTCGTTGGCTCTGCGGAGAATATGCACCACATTCTCCGCAGGAAACGCGGAGAATGTGGTGCTATATATTCATCAAAGGGACGGTTGGCCTCACTTCCAATGGCAGCAGGGCGAACTTGCCGAAAAACTGGCTGCGGTCAGTCGCACACAAGGGCGGCTGATTGGCCGGATGGAAGCCCTCGGACTGAAGCTTCGTGCCGAAGCGGTGCTTGAAACCCTTACGGAAGAAGTCACCAAGTCCAGCGACATCGAAGGCGAAACGCTTGACCGCGAACAAGTGCGCTCATCGCTCGCTCGTCAGTTGGGAATGGATGCCGCGGGCCTCAAGACCCCTGACCGACATGTCGAGGGCGTGGTCGAAATGATGCTCGATGCAACACAGAATTACACCGCGCCGCTTACTGCCGAACGCCTCTTCGGCTGGCACGCTGCACTGTTTCCGACAGGCCGCAGCGGCATGAGCCGCATTGTGGTTGGCGCTTGGCGCACCGAGCACTCGGGCCCGATGCAGGTCGTGTCCGGCCCATATGGCAGGGAAAAGGTGCATTACGAAGCGCCGAACTTCGACCGCCTCGATGGCGAGATGGCGGCTTTCCTCAATTGGTTCGAGAACGGCCCCGCAATCGATCCGGTTTTGAAGGCAGCGATTGCGCACCTCTGGTTCGTCACCATCCACCCATTCGATGACGGCAATGGCCGCATCGCGCGCGCGATCGCGGACATGGCCCTGGCGCGATCCGAGAACAGCCCGCAACGTTTCTGCAGCATGTCGGCGCAGATCAGAGTGGAACGCAAAGGGTATTACGACATCTTGGAGACGACGCAGAAAGGCGATCTGGACATAACCGGCTGGCTGCGTTGGTTCCTCGCTTGCCTCGATCATGCGTTCGCGGGTGCGGGCACCGTCCTTGAGAACGTCATCAGGAAGGCTCGTTTCTGGGAAACGCTGGATGGCGAGAAGTTGAATGATCGCCAGCGAGCAATCCTCAATCGCCTGCTGGATGGGTTCGAGGGCAAGCTGACTTCATCCAAATGGGCGATTATCACGAAGACGTCGCAGGACACCGCTTCACGGGACATCAACGACTTGGTTGCGCGAGGAATCCTGCGTAAAGATGAGGCGGGCGGCCGCAGCACCAGTTATTCTATGGCTGAGAGCACTTGATAAGGACTTGAAATATTGCCATTGTATCGTGGGTTCGAAGGAGAGCCCAGGAATCGAACTGAGCTGACAAGCGATTGATTTCATAAGAGAAAGTTTTTGGGCCTTTGCGGGGTATATTCCGAGGTATCGGAAGAAATTTGGATAGATGAGAAATCACGGCACGAGAGCCACTTGGTGCCTGAGTTCGAAACCCTCCCGCTCAAGCGCGAACCCATCCGGCGCCGAACTCATAGAACCCGCGAGGAAGCCCGCCAGGACGGGTTCGATTATGTCGAGATGTTCCACAACCCGGTACGAAAGCAGGTCAGGAACGGGATGCTGTCGCCCGTCGCGTTCGAACGGCAGCGGATTTTGAAAGCGGAAGGCGTCCACAAATCCAGGGGCTACTCAGTAGTGCTGTTCCCCTAAAAGCGGACGTCCACGCCCAGCCGGATGCTGCGCGGCTGGAGCGGCGTGATCTGGTTCTGCTCGCGCACCAGAAAGGGCGAGCCAAGCGCGAACCGGTTGCCACGGGAATCGAGCAGGTTGGTCGCGGCGATGCTTATCCCGCGTCGGTCATTGCCCAGGCGCAACTCGATCCCAGTGTCCAGATAGTCGCCCTGGGGGCGGCCGAGGATGGTGCCGATCCCTAGCGTCGACTTGCCGATATAACGGGCGAAGCCGCTCAAATCGAGCCGCTGACCCGATCGCAGCCACCCGCTATAGGCGATGCCGATGCGCCCGCTGCGATCCGCGACATTGGGCAGCCGCGTCTGATCGATCCGCCCGATCGTAAAAGGCAGGATCGCATAAGCCGGGGTGATGTGACTGTCGTTGAGGTACAGCGCCGCTTCCAGCTCCAGGCCATTGACCGGCCGCCACTTGCCGGACCAGCCGACCGAGCGGATCCGGCCATCACCGATGTTCGCCGTCGTCGGAAAGCCGAAACCGTCGACCAGATCGGCCTGCACGTTCTGCCACCGGGTATGGGACAGAGTCAGCGCCATGTCGAAGCGGCGACGCCCCACCCTACCGCCGATTTCCGTGGTTTCGACGCGATCGCCCTGGAAGCGCTGGATGAAATTCTGGCGAATGGCGATGCCGCCGGGGCGAAAGCCCTGCTGATAGCGGACAAAGGCGACGATGCCGTCCGCGGGCCGCCAGGAAAGCGAGGCGGCGGGCAGGAAGCGGGTTTCGCGCCGCCTCGCCCGCGCCTCGGGATCGATGCGCAGCGCGACCGTCTCCTCCACGTCCTGCGATTCCCCGGTCAGCCAGGATCGCGTGATCCGGCCGCCGAGCGTCAGCGTGGTGCGGGACGTCGGCGTCACGCCATATTCGCCGTAGAGCGTCGCTTCGTCGACGGCGTTGCGCAACCCGGTGAGCGGCGCACGGGAGGATGCCTCCCCCATCTCGCGACGCACGCTGGCGCGGTTGCTCAGCAGACTGATGCCGACCAGCCACCCCGCGCCGTCGCTGCCGCGCCGCGCCAGCCGCGTTTCGGCGCTGCGGAGGCGGATGTGGTTGTCCTGCGAAAAGACCGTGGGCTGCGCATCGAGGGCGGGCTGGACGTCCGGCCGCGTTATATCGTCCAGCCGCGGCCCTTCGAACTGCTCGAACACCCGCTGGTCGGCATAGCCGAACGAGGAGGTCCACACGGTCTTCCCCCAGCGCTTGCTGACGACCATCTCGCCCAGCCAATAGGCGTTGTGATAGGGCTGCGCGACATTGCCGGCGCGCGACAGGCCGTCGCGATCGGCATATTGGCTGTCGTCGCCGTGGATTCGCTGGCCGAGCGCGGTTAGGTCGATCGTCCAGTCGTTGCCGGGCGCGTAGCGCAGCGCCGCACGACCGCCGATCGTGGTGACGCGGTTCACGTCGTGCAGCCGGCGCAGCCGATCGTCGATATAGCCGCCGTCGATCCCGCCAAAGCCGAGCACGCGCACCGCCAGCCGATCCTCGACCAGCGGAAGGTTGAGGATCGCGCCGCCATCGCCGCCCGGCGCACCGTGCTGCGTGGCCTGCACGCCGCCCCAGGCCTGGCCGCCCATCACGCCGAGGTCGGGCGCGTTCGGCACGACGCGAACCACCCCGCCGAGCGAGCCGGCGCCATATAGGGTACCCTGCGGCCCCTCCAGCACTTCGATCCGCTTCACGTCGTAGAGCCGCAGGCTGGGATCGGGCGCGCTGTAGGTGATCCGGCTGTTCCCCCAATATTGCCCGACAGTCGCCTGGGTGGGGCCGACAAAGCTCGAATCGGCGATGCCGCGGATGAACAGCTTGTTGCGCCCTGGCCCCAGATGGGTGGAAGTGACGCTGCTGGCGCGCGCCTCGATCGCATCGGTCCCGCGCGCGCCCTCCGCCAGCGACAGGCGCGCGCCATCGAGGATCTCGGCGCCGCCGGCATAGGCCGACAAGGGCACGTCGCGCTTCGTCGCAGTGACGACGATCATGTCGGCGTGCGCGGGCAGCGGCTCCGGCGGCAGGGCCGGCGGCGCGGCGCGGCGCGGCGGGGCCGCCCCCCGGACCGGCACGGGCCTGGCCGGCGCGCGTTCGACCACGAAGCTGGCATCGGCAACGCGCCGCACGCGCACCGCCGTGCCGGCGAACAATCGCTCCAGCACCTGCTGCGGCAGATAGCGGCCCCGCACGCTTGCCACCGGCACCCGCAACAGGCTGGCATCGCGGACGCCGATGCTGACGCGTCCCTGACGCCCCAGAAGCCGGATCGCCTCGCCCGCCGTCGTCGCCGGGATGTCGACATCGACCACACGCTCCTGCGCCGCCGCGGGCACGGCGACGACCAGGGGCGACAGGGCGACGATCCTAGCGAGGCGGACCATCGGGCCGGGTGATCCGCCATCCGGCGCCGTCGCGTTCTATCCGAACGCCAAGCAACGGCGCCACGCGCGCCATCACCGCATCGGGCGCACCATCGACGACGATCGTGCCGGAAAAGCGCCGGGACGCCAGCGCGTCATCGATCGCAACCGGGCGTCCCAGATTGCGGGCGAGATCCTCCGCGACGGTGCGCAGCGGCGCGTCGGTGAATTGCAGGAGGCCGGTGCGCCAGCCGCCCACCGCGCCCGGATCCACCGATCGCTTGACGGGAGCCGCCGTCGCCGAGGCGCGCGTCAGCATGTCGCCGGCCGCCAGCCGGATCACCGCGCCGCCGCCCCGATAGTCCACCGCGCCCTCGGCGACGGCCACGTCGAGCGCCGCACCGCGCTTGACCACGTTGAACACCGTGCCGACGTCGACCAGCCGCGTGCCGTCCTTGGTCGTCACCACGAACGGATGGGCCTGGTCGTGATGGACCTCGAACAGCGCCTCGCCCTGGGCCATCGCGATCTCGCGCGGGCGGGCAGGATCGAACGTCAGTCGCGTTCCGCCGTTCAGCACGATCCGCGAGCCATCGGCGAGTTCGACCGTGCGATGCTCGCCCGCCGCGGTGGCATATTCCTGCTGCACGCGATGATCGAGCGCCAGCCAGCTCCCGCCCGCCGCAAGCAGGGCGACGCCCGCCGCTGCTGCCGGCATCCGCCAACGCCGGGGCGCGTGCGCAGGCCCAACCTGCGCCGGCGCGGGAGACGGGATCGGCGCAGGCGACACGTCGAACAGCGCGTCGACACCCTCAAGATCGTCGAGCGCCGCTTCATAGGCGGCGTTGTGCGCCGGGCCCTGTTCCAGCCAGGCGGCGAAGGCGTCCCAATCCGCGAATGCGGGATCGCTCACGCGGATCGCCCATAGGCGCGCGTCCTCGCGAAGCAGCTCGTCCGATTCAGCGCTCATGCCCATATCCCTGTCCAGACGGAGTCCTGCCGCCTATTCCGCATCGAATTTTTCGCGAAGCCGCGAGAGCGCGCGATAGGCCTTTTGCAGGTCCTTCTCGACCGAACTGACGCTCACGCCCAGTTCGCGGGCGATCACTGCCTGCCCCACTCCGTCCAGGCGGTAGCGCCGAAAGGCGGTGCTTACCCGCGACCCCTGCGCCGCGAGCACCGCTTCCGCCTCGCGCAGCCGCTGGCGCGCGATCAGCACGCGATCGCCCATCGCTTCCTCATGCGCGCCGAAGCTCGATTCGTGCCACGCCTGCTGGCGGCGTTCGCGGCTGATCGCGCTTCGGCTGCGATCCCGCATCACATTTTCCGCCGCGCGGAAAAGATAGGAGAGTGGATCGGCGATCGGCTGGGACGGCGCGGAAACGACGCGCTGCCATAGTTCGTGCAGCACGTCTTCCGCCTCGTCGCCGGCACCGCGCGCCGCCAGGAAACGCAAGAGTCGCGATCGTTCCTCCACCAGGAGGCGCGCGATCCCGTCGGGTTTCGAATCCGGTTCCATCGCGCAGGGGAAAGCACCACAGCCGCCCCTTGCCAAGCCCCCCAGTCGGCTGGCGCGCGCGACACCGAGGTCCGATCCCGTTGCGGCCCAAGGAAATGACGGTCACCGCGAAAGACGCCCCGAGGCCGCGTCGCCGCCCGGAAGGGTCGCCGGATCGTCCGCGCGGGCGGAATCGCGCAGGCTGGCGAAGCGCGAGCGATAGGGCACGCTTCCTGCCAGCGGCGCGAGGCGCTCCACCAAGGCGGGCGCGGCCGCAACCGAGGGCGCGCCCAGATAGCGGAGCGGATCGACCGCCACACCCGCC
>Ga0307412_10001057_pt1 | contig 15748 bp, 3 predicted proteins | sample DK1Cmetagenome_3_FD_203823 | JGI IMG/M metagenome (GOLD analysis project Ga0307412, IMG submission 203823) | Maize rhizosphere microbial communities from greenhouse at UC Davis, California, United States - DK15-C-1 | ecosystem: Host-associated > Plants > Roots > Rhizosphere > Soil | place: USA...
CGCTGTGGCCATGGCCGGTGCCGCCGAACAAGCGCACGAGGCTGGAGAGATGCCCGAGCGACACGCTGGCGGACACCACCAGCGTCTGCGTGCGGCCTTCGTCATCGCGCCGCCGGCTGGGCCGCGCGTGGCTGACGCCGAGTTCCTTCTCGGCGGGGAGCACGAAAGGCGATGTCCACACCGGGCGCTGCGCCTTCATCGCCTGGACGAAATCTTCGTCGCTCGTCGGGTCGTCGTCGCTGCGGAAGGACTCGACGCGGGTTGTCTCGTAGCGTTGCCGCGGGTCTTCGTCGCCGTCGCCATCGGGCGGCTGCTTGTATTCCCAGGTCTCGGTGCTGAAGTCGGCGTCGCGCAGCACCTGCCGCACCGCCGCCTCCGGGTAGCGCATCGCCATCAGCAGGTGCCCGTCGTCGCTGGCTACGTCGATGCTGTCGAGCTCGGGCGTCTGCTCCAGCGCAGCCCAGAGCAGCTCGGCGGTCCGGTCGCCGTCATGGCCTGCGGGATGCAGGCTGGGCGTGTGCGCGATGGCGCGCACCAGCGCCTCGGTCTTGGCGAGGAAGGCGAGCACGTTGTCCTCGACGCGGTCGTGGTTGACCTTGTGCGCCGACTCGCCGACCTTGGAAACCAGCTGCTCCGCGCCCCAGTAGCCGAAGGCCACGAGCAGCATCGACTGGAGCAGCGCGACCGCGCAGATGATGGTGCCGACGTCGACCCGGAAGCGGCGCAGGCGTGCGCGGGGTGAAGAAGAAGAAGAAGAAGAAGAAGGCGTGGGCGGTGCCTCTGCCGCGTCCGGGCGGCTCGAATCGTCTGTCATGTGCGCAGTCCTCTCTCGCGCTACATGGGCGCTTCTGTGGCGCCGATTCTCGCTGCGGTTCAGGCCGTGCCCGATGGCGCCGGAGCCTTCACACGCGGTACTCCTTCAGCCGGTTGTACAGCGTCTTCATGCTGATGCCGAGCACACCGGCCGTGCGTTCCTTGTTGCGCCCGCACCGCTCGTAGGTTGCGAGGATCACGCGCCGCTCCACGTCGGCGAGCGGCGTGCCGACCGCCACGACCAGATCGCCGCCGTCCGGCTCCAAGACACCGGGCGCGGTGTCGTCGAAGCCCGCCATCGTCGCGCGCGAAGATGGTGTCGCCTGCAGCCGCGGCGAGCGGGACGGCGCGGCAGCCGTGGTCGACAGCCATTCCTCCCCGATCTCGGTGCCGGTGCTCATGACCCATGCGCGCTGCACCGCGTTGCGCAGTTCGCGCACGTTGCCCGGCCAGGCGTAGGCGCGCAGCCACGCCAGCGCCGCCGGGCTGAAGCGCGATGCGCCGCCTTCGGCCAGGTGCAGTTCCTGCAGGAAGCTGTGGGCGATGAGCGGAATGTCGTCGCCGCGCTCGCGCAGCGGCGGCAGACCGATCGGAAAAACATGCAGCCGATAGAGCAGGTCTTCGCGCAGCTTGCCCCGCGTCATTGCCTCCACAGGGTCGCGGTTGGTCGCCGCGATCACGCGCACGTCGGTCTGCTGCATCTGCGTGGAGCCCACGCGCGTGAAGGTGCCGCTTTCCAGCACGCGCAGCAGCTTGGCCTGCAGCTCGATGGGCATCTCGGTCACTTCGTCCAGGAACAGCGTGCCGCCGTGCGCCCGCTCGAAGAAGCCCTGGTGCTGGCGCTCGGCGCCGGTGAAGCTGCCGCGCTCGTGGCCGAAGATCTCGCTCTCGATCAGGTGCGGCGAGAGCGCCGCGCAATTGACCGCCAGAAAGGGCTGGTCGCGCCGGCGGCTCAGGTCGTGCACGGCGCGCGCGACCAGTTCCTTTCCGGTGCCGCTCTCGCCATGGACGAACACGCTCACCGCGGTGCCGGCCACGCGCGTCATCTGGCGGTACACGCGCTGCATTTCCTTCGACCGCCCGATCAGGTGGCCGAAGCGCCCGGTTTCGCGCCAGCGGTCCTGCACCTCGTCCAGCTCCGCGCGCAACTGCGAGGGCGGGATCAGGCGCGACAGCAGGCCCTTCAGGTGTTGCGGGTTGATCGGCTTGACCAGGTAGTCGGCCGCCCGCAGGCGCAGCGCGCGAATGGAGGTCTCCAGGCTCGCCTGGCCCGTCATGAGCACCAGCACCGTGTCGCGAAGGAGCTCGGGATCGGCCAGCAGGTCGAACCCGCTGCCGTCGGGCAGATGCAGATCGAGCAGCAGCAGATCGGGCCGCTGCATGGCGATGAGGCGGCGGGCCGCCTCGATCGAATGGGCGCACATCACCATGTGGCCCTCGCGCACGACCAGCGCGGCGATCATTCGCGCCGCGTCTTCGTCGTCTTCAACAATCAGTGCATGACCCAAACGGTTTTCCCCCTGCGTTCCAGCTTTTTTTTACGGTGGTACCTCGCCCCTCCCGAACCCTGAGAGGCGATGGCCCGAAGCTGCGTACGAAGCCGCGCATCCAGCTTGTCAGCCATGATTACGCGCGAAGCAACTATTTAGTTTCCAAATTGAACTATTTTTTGCGTGTTTTGGGAATAGCACGGACGCAAGAAAGCCGTGCAGTGCCTTCAGGCATCTGCACGGCCGTTCGGCCAGTTACAGGCGTTAGCTAGGGCAGTTCAGGCGCCGGCGCGATGCGGCGCGCTATGCACATGAGCGAAAGCGCGCTCGCGGGAGCCTTGGGATCGCGGCCCGACAGCAGGTTGCCCAGGCGGTATTTCCATTGCGCGGGCCCCACTTGGCCCTTGAACGCATCGGCCCCGATCTGGTGGTTGTGCGCATGGACATCGACCTCGAAGCCCAGCGGCTCGAGCGTGGCCCTGAAGAATTCCGGCGTGACCCCATCGCCCGGCTTGTGATGGATTTCGGTACGCAGCCCCCACGTTTGCTGCGTGTCGGTCTTGTGGAAGCCGTGGCGAATCCACCGGTAGATCCACAGCCGAGCATCCCAAAGCAGCTTTGCGACGCCCTTGTAGTCCCAGGCGGTCAATTGCGGGTCGTGGTCGGTAATGAGCAATCCATTCGGCCGCACCAGCCGGGCGCCCTCGCGCAGCACCGCCGCCATGTCGTCGCAATGGTGCAGCGACGCATTGATGGCCACGATATCGGCAATGGCCGAGCGAAATGGCGTTTGCGCCGCATCGGCCAGCACCGCCGTGTAGCCGATGCGCGATGCCAATGCGAGCGAACCACCCGCCACATCCACGCCCAGCAGCATCCTGGGCTTGCCGCCCACGGTGGCAAAGACATTGCCGGGACCGCAGCCCAGATCGACCACGACCTTGCCCGTCCAATCGCCGCCGGCCGCCGCCAGCCAGCGGCTTCTGAAATGCGCATCGCGGTGGCAGGCGTCGAAGTATTCCTGCGCCCACTCCCTGTTTCCGAAATAAAAGGCATTGGCCGACCGGCCTTCTGAATTGCCGTGGAGATCGGACTCCCAATAGCCTTCGGATTGCTTGAGAACAACATTGGGTAACAGGATGTCGTTGAGCATAAGCAGCTTTCGGAGTGGTTGCGGAATATCGCGCAAATACTGCATCGATTTTCGTTTTTTTTCAACTCCCCGGCATTGATCCTCGTCCGGTTACAGGATGGATTTCTGAATACAAATTCCATGGCCGCCGTTTACGCGCCCGCCTGGGACCTGTGGAGCCTCTGAAAAAGCCCATTTTTACGAGGGTGACTCTGGAGCCGCGCTTCCGGGAAGGATTCCAACTTTCTATTGAAGGAGGGCGCCGAAAACACCGATCAGTAAATTACGCCGTCAGTTTCGCTGCAAATTATTCAAAATCATTATCTGGGTACCTCAAACACGGCGAATTGGGTAGTTGGCCTCTGAAATATATATATCTTAATGTAATAACCCATCGAAAGACCCACACGGCCACTTCGCCGAACTCCTAGGATCGCGACAAGCCGATCAGGTTCGGAGTTTTAGTTAATTGGGCAATTTTAATTCAATAAATTATTTATTGAATTCCAGCTTGGTAATTAAATGAACACTCGATTCGCTTCGCCGTCGCCCGCAGCCGACGCCGCCCCGGCACCCTCGCTGGACGACCTGTTCGTTCCGCGGCACGACGCCGCCGACGAGCGGCTCGCCGCCACGCTGACGCTCGAAGCGGATTTCGCGCAGCGCTGGTTGGCGTCGCTGGACACCACGGGCTTCCTGCCCGACACGCTGTTCGACGGGGCGTGGCGACTCCTGCAGTCGCGCTGGCTCGGCGCGGAACCGGGCGGCACGGCGGACAGGTGGCTCGCGCAGCTCGACCGTCAGCGCCGCGCGTCGCCGCACGACAGCGGGGGCGAGAGCGAGGGCGACCACGCCATCCGCCTGTCGCTGGACGCCCTTCCGGGGTACCCCGCCCGCCTGCAGCTCGACGCCGCGGCGCCCCTCATGGATGCGGCCGCCGCCGACCGGCTGCTCGCCGCCATCGCCGACACCGCCGCCGACCTGCTGGCCCGGCCCGACTCGGCGCTGTGCAGCATCCGCACCCTGCCCGATGCCGACCGCCGCGAGCAGCTCGACGCGTGGAACACGCCGCCCGGCGCAATCGACCGCGCACTCACCGTGCCCGCGATGTTCAGCCGCCAGGCCGCGGCCACGCCCGATGCGGTGGCGCTCGTCGAAGGCGACGAGGCCATGCGCTACGGCGAGCTGGAGCGCCGCAGCGATCGCTTCGCGCAGCACCTGCGGCAGTCGGGCGTGCGGGCCGGCGACAACGTCGGGATGATGTTCGAGCGCTCGATGGACGCCATCGTCGCCATGCTCGGCATCCTGAAGGCGGGCGCCGCCTACGTGCCGGTGCCGGCCGACTTTCCGGCCGAGCGCGTCGCCGGCATGCTCGGCCAGGCGGGTGCCGCGCGGGCGGTGGTGGCCGAGGCGCTGCGGCACCTCGTGCCCGCCGAAAGCGCCGTGCTGCTGCCCGGCGATCTCGATGACGCCACGGAGAGCGACGCGCATCGTGGCTCTGCGAATACCTCGCCCGACGCGCCTTCGATCGACGGCGAATCGGTCGCCTACGTGATGTACACCTCCGGCTCCACCGGAGTACCCAAGGGCATCGAGATCTGCCACCGCGCGATCCTGCGGCTGGTGGTCGGCGTGGACTACGCCGAGTTCGCGCCCGGCCGCGCGGTGCTGCATGCGGCGCCGCTCGCCTTCGACGCCTCGACGCTCGAGATCTGGGGGCCGCTCCTGAACGGCGGGCGCTGCGTGATCCACGGCGAACGGGTTCCCACCGGCGCCGGCCTCGCGCACACCATCGCCCGGCACGAGGTGCACACGGCCTGGCTCACGGCAGGTTTGTTCAACGCGGTGGTCGATGGCGATCCGCAGCACCTCGCGGGCCTCGCGCACCTCTTCACCGGCGGCGAGGCGCTGTCGGTGGCGCATGTGCGGCGCGCGCTCGACGCCCTGCCCGGCCTCGTGCTCAGCAACGGCTACGGCCCGACCGAGTGCACGACCTTCGCGGCCACCCACCGCATCGACCCGGCGAGCCTCGCCAACGGGCTTCGCTCGGTGCCGCTCGGCCGCCCGATCAAGGACACGGTGCTGCGCGTGCTGAGCCCGTCGCTCGCGCTGCTGCCCAGCGGCCTCGTCGGCGAACTCTGCATCGGCGGGCACGGCCTTGCGCGCGGGTACCTCGGCCAGCCCGAACTCACCGCGGCGCGCTTCGTGCCCGATCCGTTCGGCGCGCCCGGCGAGCGGCTCTACCGCACCGGCGACCTCGCGCGCTGGCTGCCCGACGGAACGATCGAATTCATCGGCCGCATCGACGGGCAAGTGAAGATCCGCGGCCACCGCATCGAGACCGGCGAAATCGAAGCGGCGATCCTCGCGCACCCCGCGGTGCAGTCGTGCGCGGTGATCGCGAGGTCCGCGAGCGACGGCCAGTTGCGCCTCATCGCCTACCTCGTCGCGCGCTCGGAGCCGCTGTCATGGGACGCGCTGCGCACGCACCTCGCGGTGCGCCTGCCCGCGGCGATGCTGCCTTCGGCGCAGGTGTGGCTCACGCAGCTTCCGGTCACGCCCAACGGCAAGCTCGACCGCAAGGCGCTGCCCGAGCCCGCGGGCGAGCGCCCCGAACTCGCGCAGCCTTTCGAGGAAGCGCGCGACGCGCTCGAGGCTCAGGTGTGCGCCGCCTTCGCGCGCGCCTTGTGCATCGGCAAGGTCGGGCGCAACGACAACTTCTTCGACCTCGGCGGCAACTCGCTGCTGGTGCTGCAGGTACTCGCCGACCTGCAGCGCGACGCCGCACCGCACGCCCCACCGCTGTCGACCAACCTCTTCTTCCGGCATCCGACCCCGGCCGCCATCGCGGCGCAATTGCAGCCCGCCGCCGAGACAACTCACGCCCCGGCCGCGCGAACGGACACCACCCCATGCGCGCCGCGCGGCGGCGAAGAGCCGATCGCGCTCATCGCGACCGCCGGCCGCTTTCCCGGTGCGAACGACGTCGAGCAGTTCTGGGACAACCTCGTCGCGGGCCGCGACTCCGTGAGCTTCTTCGACGACGCCACGCTCGATGCCGGCGTGAGCGAGGCGCTGCGCAGCGACCCGGCCTACGTGCGGGCGCGCGGCGTGATCGAGGGCATCGAGAACTTCGACGCCGCCTTCTTCGGCATCGGCCCGAAGGAAGCCACGCTCATGGACCCGCAGCACCGCGTGTTCCTGGAGATCTGCTGGGAGTGCCTGGAGCGCGCGGGCTACGTGCCCGACGAGGCGCCCGGCCCGGTGGGCGTGTACGCGGGCACGTACAACGCCACTTATTTCCAGCGCCACGTCGCCTCGCGCCCCGACCTCGTGGAAGCCGTCGGCGAATTCCAGGTGATGCTGGCCAACGAGAAGGACTACATCACCACCCGCGTGGCCAACCGGCTGAACCTGCGCGGGCCGGCGGTCAGCGTGAACACCGCCTGCTCGACCTCGCTGGTCGCGGTGGCGCAGGCCTTCCATGCGCTGCGCACCGGCCAGTGCTACATGGCGCTCGCGGGCGGCGCCTCGGTCACCTGCCCGCCACGCAGCGGCTACCTCTATAACGAGGGCTCGATGCTCTCGCCCGACGGCCGCACGCGCAGCTTCGATGCGGAGGCGAAGGGCACGGTGTTCAGCGACGGTGCTGCCGTGGTGCTGCTCAAGCGCCTGTCCGATGCGCAGGCCGATGGCGACACCATCTACGCCGTGCTGCGCAGCGCCTGTGTGAACAACGACGGCGGCGCCAAGGCCAGCTTCACCGCGCCCAGCGTGGACGGCCAGGCCGCGGTGATCCGCGCCGCGCTTGCTGCCGCCGACGTGGATGCGCAAAGCATCGGCTACGTCGAGGCGCACGGCACCGCCACGCCGATGGGCGACCCGATCGAGGTCGAGGCGCTGGCCGTCGCCTACGCCGAGCACACCGATGCGCGCGGCTACTGCACGCTCGGCTCGCTCAAGAGCAACGTGGGCCACATGGTCACGGCCGCGGGCGCCGCGGGGCTCATCAAGGCGGCGCTGTCGCTGCACCACGAGGTGACGGTGCCGACCGCGCACTTCCACGCGCCGAACCCGGCCATCGATTTCGCGCGCACGCCGTTCTACGTGAGCAACCAGTTGCAGCCCTGGCCGCGCGCCGACCTGCCGCGCCGCGCGGGCGTGAGTTCCTTCGGCGTCGGCGGCACCAATGCGCATGTGGTGCTCGAAGAAGCGCCGGCGCGCGCCGCGGCACCGTCCGCCGCGGCCGGCATCCATGTGCTGCCGCTGTCGGCCCGCTCGGAAGCCGCGCTCGCGGTGGCCACGGAACAGCTCGCGGCGCATCTGGAAGCGCACCCTGGTCTCGCGCTCGCAGACGCGGCCTTCACGCTCAGCGTCGGCCGCAAGGCGCATGCTTTTCGCCGCGCCGTGGTCGCCGCCGATGCCACAAGAGCCATCGCTGCGTTGCGAATGGACGATGCGCCGTGGCGCGTGAGCGGAAGCATCGCCGCTCGCGCGCCGCAGCCGGTGCTGATGTTCCCGGGTCAGGGTGCGCAGTACGCCGGCATGGGCCGGGCGCTGCATGCCAGCGATGCGGTGTTCGCCGCGGCCTTCTACGACTGCCTGCGCGCGCTCGAAGGCGTTACCGATTTCGATCTGCGCGAGCGCATGTTCGGCGACGACCCGCGCGCGCTCGCGCCCACCGCGGTCACGCAGCCCGCGCTCTTCACGCTCGAATACGCACTCGCGCGGCGGCTGCTGTCGCTGGGCCTGCGGCCGCATGCGCTCATCGGCCACAGCGTGGGCGAATTCGTCGCGGCCGTGATCGCCGGCGTGATGCGGCTCGACGACGCCGTCCGCCTCGTCGCCCGCCGCGGCGCGCTCATGCAGGCGATGCCCGCGGGGACGATGCTGTCGGTGCGGCTCGGCGCGGACGATCTCGCCGCGCGCCTCACGGCCTGGCCGTCCGTCTCGCTCGCGGCGGACAACGCGCCCACCGCCTGCGTGGCCGCCGGCCCCGCCGACGCCATCGCGCAGATGCAGGCCGCGCTCGAAGCCGAAGGCATTGCCTGCCGTGCGCTGCAGACCTCGCACGCTTTCCACTCTTCGATGATGGACGGCGCGGTCGCGCCCTTCGAGGCGCTCGTGGGCGAGGTCGCGCTGCACGCACCGGCGATTCCGATCTTCTCGACGCTCACCGGCCGGCTGCTCGAAGACGCGGAGGCCACGAGCCCCGCCTACTGGGCCCGGCACCTGCGCGGCACGGTGCGCTTCTCGCCCGCGCTGCAGAGCGCGGCGGCGGCGGCCGCGCATCCGGTCTTCGTGGAGGTCGGCCCGCGCAACACGCTCGCCACGCTGGTGCGCCAGCACGGCGCCAAGTCGCTCGCGCTCGCGCCGGCGCCGAAGAACGGCGTCACTGCCGTCCCGCTGCTGCACGGCGAGCCGGCCGACGAGGCCCGCACGCTGCGGCTCGCGGCCGCGCGCCTGTGGACCTGCGGCGCCGACATCGAACTCGCGCGGCTGTCCGCCCGCGGCGGCGCGCGGCGCGTGTGCCTGCCCACCTATCCCTTCGAACGCAAGCGCCTCTGGGTCGACATCGCGCCCACGGCCTCAGCTACCGCGCCAGTTGCCTCGGCCGCGCCGACGCTGGCCGCCCTCGTTCCCGCGCTTGCCCCTGCTCTTTCCGTCCCACCTGTTTCATTGGAGCCGACCGTGACCGCTGCAGTGCCTTCGACCCATCCGCCCTCACCTTCCCTTCCTGGCGCGTCCCGCACGCCCTCGGTGGACATGCGATTGCGGAGCTTGTTCGAGGACATCTCCGGCATCGACATGGCCGATGCCGCGGGCGAGGCCATGTTCGCCGAGCTCGGGCTGGATTCGCTCACGCTGACGCAGGCGGCCACGCAGATCAAGAAGACCTTCAAGGTCAACCTGAGCTTCCGACAGTTGATGGAGAGCTACCGCAGCTTCGACGCGCTTGCGGCGTTCCTGCGGCAGAGCCTGCCGCCTGAGGTCGAGGCCACGCCCGAGCCACTCGCGGCGGCCCCCGTGCAGTTGCCCGCCGTGCAGCCGATGGGACAGACGGTGCAGACGGTGCAGATGGCCAGTTCGTTGCCCTCGCCTTCCATCGGTGCGGTGAACCAGCTGATTGCGCAGCAAGTGGAATTGATGCGCCAGCAGCTCGCATTGCTGTCCGGCACCACCGCGGCGGTGGCGATGAGCGTGCCGACGGCGGTCTCGCTGCCCGTGCCGGTGCAGGCGCAGGAGGCATCGGCATCGGCCGATGCACCGCGCGAACCCGTGCGATACGACGTCGCCAAGGCCTTCGGCGCCATCGCCCGCATCCACACCAAGGCCACGGCCGAGCCGAGCGCGCGGCAGAAGGCGCGGCTGGCCGCCTTCGTACGCCGCTACGTGGCGCGCACGCAGAACAGCAAGCGATTCACCGAGGACAACCGCGCCCACATGGCCGACCCGCGCGTGGTCAACGGCTTCCGCCCGCTCACGAAGGAGATCACTTATCAGATCGTGATCGAGCGCTCCAAGGGCTCGAAGCTCTGGGACATCGACGGCAACGAATACGTCGATGCACTCAACGGCTTCGGCCTCAACCTGTTCGGCTGGCAGCCCGACTTCGTGCAGGAGGCGGTGAGAAAGCAGCTCGACGCGGGCTACGAGATCGGGCCGCAGCATCCGCTCGCAGCCGAGGTCACGCGCCTCTTGTGCGAGCTCACCGGCTGCGAGCGCGCGGGCCTGTGCAACACCGGCTCCGAAGCGGTAATGGCGGCGCTGCGCATCGCGCGCACCGTCACCGGCCGCAGCACGGTGGTGGTGTTCACCGGCTCCTACCACGGCACCTTCGACGAGGTGCTGGTGCGCGCCGGCAAGGGCGGCAAGGGCCTCTCGGCCGCGCCCGGCGTGATGAGCGGCATGTTCGGCGATGTGCGCGTGCTCGACTACGGCACGCCCGAGGCGCTGGCCTTCATCCGCGAGAACGCCGAGGACCTGGCGGCCGTGCTGGTGGAGCCGGTGCAGAGCCGCCGCCCCGACTTCCAGCCGCGCGAGTTCGTGCAGGCACTGCGCGAGATCACCGCGCAAAGCGGCAGCTGCCTCATCTTCGACGAGGTCATCACCGGCTTTCGCACCGGCCTCGGCGGTGCGCAGGAACTCTTCGGCGTGCGCGCCGACCTCGCCACCTACGGCAAGGTGATCGGCGGCGGCTTTCCGGTCGGCGTGATCGCGGGCAAGCGGCCGTTCATGGACGCGCTCGACGGCGGCGCCTGGCAGTACGGCGACGACTCCATCCCGGGCGTGGGCGTCACCTACTTCGCGGGCACCTTCGTGCGGCATCCGCTCGCGCTGGCGGCGGCCAAGGCCTCGCTCGAACATTTGAAGGAAGCCGGCCCCGCGCTGCAGGCCGCGCTCGGCGCGAGCACCGCCGCCATGGCCGGCGAGCTCACCGCCTGGTGCGCGGAAGTCGGCGCGCCGATCGCCATTCGCCACTTCGCCTCGCTCTGGCGCGTGAACTGGCTCGAAGACCATCCGCTGCAGGACCTTCTCTTCGCCATGATGCGCAGCCGAGGCGTGCACATCCTGGACAACTTCCCGTGCTTCCTCACGACGGCGCACAGCCAGGAAGACATCGCCACGATCCAGCGCGCCTTCAAGGAATCGGTGGCCGAGATGCAGGAGTCGGGGTTCCTGCCGCGCCGCGCGCCGGCCGTGCATGCCTTCGATGTGCACAAGCCCACGGAGGAGGGCTCGATCCTCGCGCGCGATGTCGACGGCCAGCCCTTCTGGTACGTGCCGGGCACCCCTGAAGCGATCCAGATTCCCAACGGGCGGGCCGCATGAACGCCGTTCTTCGCCCCACCTCGGCCGCGATGGGCACGGCCGCCAATGTCGGCGCATTCGTCGAATGCGTGATTCCCACGACCGAATCGCAGCGCGAGGTCTGGCTCGGCGCGATGCTGGGCACCGAGGCATCGCTGGCCTACAACGACTCGGTGGTGCTGCGGCTGCGCGGCCCGGTGGACCGCCAGGCGATGGCACGCGCCGTGGCCCGGCTGGTCGAGCGCCACCAGTCGCTGCGCGCAACCATCTCGCCGGACGGCACGTGCATGCTGGTCGGCCAGGCGGCTCCCGACCCGCTCGTGCAGCGCGACCTCGCCCCGCTCGACCCCGAAGCCCGCGCGCTCGCCCTGCAGGACGCGCACGAAGCGGCGGTGAGCACGCCGTTCCCGCTGGAGCGCGGGCCGCTCTTCCGGGCCGAGCTCTACCGGCTCGGCGAAGGCGAGCACGAGCTCCTGATGTCGGCCCACCACGTGGTCTGCGACGGCTGGTCGTGGGCGGTGATCACCGAGCAGCTCGGCCACCTCTATGCCGAGCAGACCGGCGACGGCCTGCCGCTGAAGGCCGCCCCCACCTTCGATGCCTTCGCCACCGAGGAAGCCGCCGACGCCGCGCGGCCCGAGATGCAGCAGCATGTGGACTACTGGCTCGAGCGCTTCTCGGGCGGCACGCTGCCCGTGCTCGACCTGCCGCTCGACCATCCGCGCCCCGCCGTGCGCACCTTCGCCTCGCGGCGCACCGAGCGGCTGCTGGAGCGGCGCCTGGTGGCCTCGCTGCGCACCATGAGCGCCCGGACCGGCAGCAGCCTCTTCGCGGGCCTGCTCGCCGGCTTCGCCGCCACGCTGCACCGGCTCACCGGCCAGGACGACATCGTGGTGGGCATTCCGGCCTCGGGCCAACTGGCGCGCGACATGCCCGGCCTCGTGGGCCACTGCGTGAACCTGCTGCCGCTGCGCCTGGCGGCGCCCGCCGACCTGCGCTTCGACACGCTCATGGGCGAATGCAGGACCGCCGTGCTCGACGCCTTCGAGCACCAGGCGCTCACCTACGGCGCGCTGCTGGGCAAGCTCTCGCTGCAGCGCGATGCGAGCCGCCAGCCGCTGGTGAGCGTGATGTTCAACGTCGACCCCGACGTGGCCGCGGGCGTGCAGACCTTCTCGGGCCTGAAGGTCGAGCAGGACACGGTGGCGCGCCGCCATGAGAACTTCGAGCTCTTCCTCAACCTGCGGCCGGCGGACGGCGGCCTGCAGATCGAGGCCCAGTACAACACCGACCTCTACGACGAGGAGAGCGTGCAGCGCTGGCTCGACATGTTCGAGTGCGTGCTGCGCTCGGCCGTGCGCAGCCCCGCCGAGCCTATCGGCCGGCTGGAGGTGCTGTCGCCCGAAGCCGCGCGCGCGCTGGCCGCGCTGCAGCCGCCGCCCATTGCGGTGGAAGGCGCGCCGCTCGCGCACGCCGGCTTCGTGGCGCGCGCATTGCAGCACCCCGACCGCCCCGCGCTGCGCGACGGTGCGCGCACCTTCAGCTACGGCGATCTGGACGCGCGCTCCAACCGCCTGGCCCATGCGCTGCGCGCGCGCGGCATCGGCCGCGGCGAGTACGTGGGCCTGTGCCTGGAGCGCGGGCTGGACATGCTCGTGGCGGTGCTCGCGGTGCTGAAGTCGGGCGCGGCCTACGTGCCGCTCGACCCGGCCTTTCCGCAGGCGCGGCTGGACCACTACGCCACCGACGCCAGCCTCAGCCTGCTGGTGACCACCTCGGACATCGCCGCCGCGCCGCGCAAGTGGAACGCCGATGCGGGGTCGCGGCTGTTCGAACTCGACCGCGACACCGCATGGCTGCAGGCGCCTGCCGATGCACTCGCGCCGGGCGTCTGCGATGCCCGGGCCGAGGACCCGGCCTACGTGATCTACACCTCGGGCTCCACCGGTCTGCCCAAGGGCGTGTGCGTGCCGCACGGCGCGGTCGCCAACCTGCTCGCCTCGATGCAGAAGGCGCCCGGCCTCGGTGCGGACGACCGGATCGCCGCGGTGACGACGCTTTCGTTCGACATCGCCGTGATCGAGCTGCTGCTGCCGCTCGCGGTGGGCGCCGAGGTGGTGATGGTCCAGCGCGAGACCGCCATGGACGGCAACAGCCTGCGCGCGCTGCTCGAGGCGGAAGCGGTCACCGTGCTGCAGGCCACGCCCGGCATGTGGCAGTTGCTGCTCGATGCGCAGTGGCCCGGCGCCCAAGGCTTTCGCGGCTGGATCGGCGGCGAGGCGGTGCGCGAACGGCTCGCGCTCGCGCTGCTCGATCGCTGCGCCGAACTCTGGAACGTGTACGGCCCGACCGAGACCACCGTGTGGTCGACCGCCTGGAACATGCAGCGCGACGTGCTGGCCTCGCGCGGCGTGTCGATCGGGCTTCCGATCGACAACACCGAGGTGTGGATCCTCGATACCAACCTGCAGCCCTGCCCCATCGGCGTGCCCGGCGAGATCTGCATCGCAGGCATGGGCCTTTCGCTGGGCTACCACGAACGGACCGAACTCACGGCCGAGCGCTTCGTCACCGCGCGCGTGCTGGGCCAGAACCGCAAGGTCTACCGCACCGGCGACCGCGGCCGCTGGCGCAACGACCGCCTGCTCGAACACCTCGGGCGACTCGACTTCCAGGTGAAAGTGCGCGGCTACCGCATAGAGGCCGGCGAGATCGAGGCCCGCTGCAACGAGGTCGCCGGCGTCTCGCGCAGCGTGGTGGTGGCGCGCGAAGACCGCCCGGGCGACGTGCGCCTGGTGGCCTACCTGGCGCTGGTGCCCGGCGCGGCGCTGGACCCGGCCGCGCTGATGCGCCACCTGCGCGAGCACCTGCCGGCCTTCATGCTGCCGCAGCACGTGGTCACGCTCAAGGCGCTGCCCACGCTGCCCAACGGCAAGCTCGACCGGGTGTCGCTGCCCGCGCCGGAGGCGCTGCCGCGCGACGAGGTGCGCCGCGGTGCCGGTCCGCGCAACGACGCCGAACGCACGGTGCTCGCGGCGATGGAGCAGGTGCTCAGCCTCCCCGGCCTGGACATGCAGGACGACTTCTTCACGATGGGCGGCCATTCGCTGCTGGCCGCGCGGCTGGCGACGCTTCTCGCCCGCGAGTTCAAGGTCGCGCTGCCGCTGCGCACGCTGTTCGAGGCACCCACCCCCGAGCGCCTGGCCGCGGCGATTGCCGGCCTGCAAGCCGCCGGCGCCGGCGTGCAGGCGCCCCTGGCCTGCCGCATCGACCGCACCAGCGCGCCGATGACGCCCTCGCAGGAGCGCATCCTCTTCATGGAACAGCTTCACCCGGGGCGCTCGGTCTACAACGTGCCCTCGGCGCAGCGGCTGACCGGTCCTTTCGATGCAGCGCGCTTCGAGGCGGCGCTATCGGAAATCATTCGCCGCCAGCCCGCGCTGCGCACCTGCGTGGGCACCGATCCGGCCACCGGGCAGCCGGTTCAATCGATTGCGCGGGCTGTGGATTTTTCGCTGCCGGTGATCGACCTGCGCGGCCTGCCCGCGGACCAGCGCGAGGCCGAACTGGCCGAGCGCATGCAGGAGCTCGCCGACCAGCCCATCGACCTGCGCCGCGCGCCGATGGCCCACGCGGCGCTGTTCCAGGTCGGCGACGACGACCACGCCTTCGTGTTCGTGCCGCACCACCTGGTGTGGGACGGCTGGTGCTTCGACCTGTTCCAGCGCGAGCTCACGGCGATCTACGACGCGGCCGAGCGCGGCCGTCCGCACGAGCTGCCGCCGCTGGAGACCACGCACGGCGACTACGCCGAATGGCTTGCCGGCTGGATGCGGGAGCCGGCCTTCGAGGAGCAGTTGGGCTTCTGGCGCCGCCGGCTGGCGAGCGGGCCGCCGCCGCGCCCGCCCCGGACCGACATGCCCCGCCGCGCGGGCAAGAGCGGCCAGGGCGGCACGCAGTGGATCCACATCGACCTGGCCACGACCGGACGGCTTCGCGAGATCGCGCGCGGCATGGAGGTGACGCTGAGCATGCTGACCTTCGGGCTCTATGCGCTCACCATGAGCCGGGTCATCGGCAGCGAAGCGGTCGTCATCGCGAACCCGGTGCGCGGGCGCCTGCAGCCCGAGACGGAAGACGTGATGGGCGTCTTCAACAACGTGCTGCCGGTGTCGCTGCGGGTCGATCTCGCCCAGTCGCTGCCGGACTTCATGCACTGCGTGAAGCAGGAGCTGCTCGCGCTCATGAACTGCCAGCAGGTGCCGTTCGAGCGGATGGTGGCCGGCGACAGCCTCGGCGGCCCGAACAGGAACGCCGGGGCCTACCAGTCGATGTTCTCGTTCCAGGATGCGCGCGAGCGCGCGCGGCACCTGGGCAGCCTGCAGACCCGCCAGATGCACCTGATGCAGCGCGGCGCCACCGACGACATCGGCGTGTGGCTGATGGACAAGCCGCACGGCCTGGAAGGCGCGCTGATCTACAACGCCGACATCTACCTGCG
>Ga0307412_10001058_pt1 | contig 15734 bp, 12 predicted proteins | sample DK1Cmetagenome_3_FD_203823 | JGI IMG/M metagenome (GOLD analysis project Ga0307412, IMG submission 203823) | Maize rhizosphere microbial communities from greenhouse at UC Davis, California, United States - DK15-C-1 | ecosystem: Host-associated > Plants > Roots > Rhizosphere > Soil | place: USA...
TCCCCCAGTCCCTGCGCGGCACCCTGTCACTGATGACGATCGGGATCGAGCGCTTCGGGCTGCAGGGACTGGGGGAGCAGATTCCGGCGCCGGGGATCCCAGGCGGCATGATGGGGGGCGGCTGGGCCTGACGGCGGCCGCCCCACCGCTCTCCGCTACCGTGCCACGTTGTTGCTGCGGTCACGGTCGGGCAGCTTGTGGTCGGGGTCGATCTCGGCGCGAACGACGCGTTGCGGCCCGGGCACGTACACATCGGTGCTGGCCGTGCGAATCCACGTCTCGGCCGGCAAGGCGATGTCGCGCTTCGAACCGTCGGCGAAGGTGACGCGCAGCGTGGCCGGCATCACCATCGGGTCGCGGTTCTCGACCGTCACCAGCGAGCCTGCGCCGTCCCGTGCGGGACCGATCCGGGTGACCGCCTGGTCGAGCGTCCAGTTGTGGAAATACCAGCCGCGCCACCACCAGCTGAGGTCTTCGCCGCTGGCATCCTCCATCGCGCGGAAGAAGTCGGCGGGCTTGGGATGCTTGAATGCCCAGGCGGCAATGAACCTGCGGAAGGCGGGATCGAACCGCTCGGGTCCCAGGATCTGCTCGCGCAGCAGGGTGAGGCCCAGTGCTGATTTGAAATAGGTCACGGCGTGCCGGTATTTCTCGGTCACCGTGTCGGCGCGCGAGAGGATCGGCGGTGCGTTCGGATCGGCGAGCACCGGCAGGATCTCGTCCACCGGATTGCCGCCGCCTTCGGCATATTCGCTGTCGCGCTTGGGGCCATATTCGCCGTGGTTGAAAGCATCGGATTCGTAGACGTCGATGAAGGTGTTGAAGCCTTCGTCCATCCAGGCATCCCGCCGCTCGTCGAAGCCGACGATCATCGGGAACCAGCTATGGCCGATCTCGTGCGCGGTGATCCAGAACAGCTCCTTGCCGGTATCCTCGATCCCGTCGAAGACGATGCCGGGATATTCCATGCCGGTCGCGATGCCGGCGACGTTGACTGCATTCGGCCACGGATAGGGATACCAGCGGCGCGAGAATTCCTCGACCGCGTGCTTGAGATATTCGGTCGAGCGGCCCCATTTGTCGGGCCCCTGGCTCTCCGCCGGATAGACCGACATGGCCAGGCCGGTTCGGCCGCCCGGCAGGTTCATCCGCGCGGCATCCCAGGCGAAGGCGGACGAGGCCGCAAAGGCGACGTCGCGGCTGTTCTCCATGCGGAAATGCCAGGTGAGCGTGCCCTCCTGCCGGGGGCGGGAGGCCGGGGTGCCGATCTCGCTCGGCGCGATCACCTCGACGGTCGCGTCGCTGGTCCGAGCCTTGGCGAGCCGCGCCCGCTGGGTGGCGGTGAGCACGTCCTGCGGGTTCTGCAATTCGCCCGATCCGGCGACGATCATGTTGGCGGGCAGCGTTACCCAATAGTCGAAGTCGCCATAGTCGAGGTAGAATTCCTGGGCGAGATAGGGGAGCGGATCCCAGCCGCGCAGATCGTCATAGACCGCCATGCGGGGATACCATTGCGCGATGTTGTACACCTCGCCGTCGCGTGCCTTGCCCCAGGCCATGCGGCCGCCCCATTCGCCGGGAATGGTGAAATGGTAGCGGATGCGCAGCGTGAGCTTGCCGTGCGAGAGCAATGCCATCGGCAACGGCACCTGCATGCGCGTGTCCGAAATCACCGGCGTGACGGCAATCGTCTTGCCGCCGGACAGCAGCTCAACCGCCTCGATCGTCATGCCGTCGCTGGTGCCGCCGGGCACGCGCCCGCTCGCCATGGCACCGCGCGACCCAGGCCGATAGAGATTCTGATCGAGCTGGAGCCAGAGATAGTCGAGCCGGTCTGGGCTGTTGTTGGTGTAGGTGATCGTCGCCGTCCCGCTGACGCGCTTGGCGGCCGGATCGAGTGTCGCGTGGATCTTGTAGTCCGACCGGTTCTGCCAATAGCCCGGGCCGGGCATGCCGTTTGCGCCCCGGACCGTATTGGCGGCGCTGGGCAGCGTGAGCGGCGCGAAGGCGGCGGCGGGATCGTAGCGCGTCTGCGCGGCCGCGGGCAGGGCAGCGAGGGCGAGTGCCCCGGCGAGAGGATAGGCCAGATGTTTCAGGGGACAGCTCCGTTTGTCTCGAGGGGCAAGCATAGGAAGATGTGTCGTATCGTCCACCGATTTGGTGCGGCGGGGCAGGGGGCGATCGGCCTCTTGCGCGGAGCGTGCGTATAGGGGTAGGGGGTACCCCTATGAGTCATTTGACCGATGCTAATCCGGAGCTGATCGCGCGCGTGCGCCGCATCGCGGGGCAGGTTGCTGCCGTAGAACGCGAGCTGGTCGCGGGCGCGCCTTGTGCGAAGGTGCTTCACCTGGTGGCGGCCGTGCGCGGCGCGGTGAACGGGCTGGTCGACGAGATCATCGCCGAGCATCTCGAGGCGCATGTCGCCGGGGCGGGACTGACCGACGAAGCGCGCGCGCAAGGCGCCGCCGATCTGCTGGCGGTGATCCGCCGTTACTCGAAATAGGATTTTGCCATGCTGACGGCTTCGGACGCTGCCGCGCTGACCCATAGCCACGATTTCCTCGGTGCCGCGCATGACGCGAATGCGCGGCGCACGCGCTGGGTCGTGCTGCTCACCGTCGGCATGATGGTGGGGGAAATCGCCGCGGGCTATGCCACCGGTTCGATGGCGCTGCTCGCGGACGGCTTCCACATGGCGACGCATGCGGGTGCGCTGTCGGTGGCGGCGGGGGCCTATGCCTTTGCCCGGCGCCATGCCGCGAGCCGGCGGTTCAGCTTCGGCACCGGCAAGGTCGGTGATCTGGCCGGCTTCGCCTCCGCGCTGGTGCTGGGCCTCGTCGCAGCCGGGATCGCTGGCGAGTCCGCCTGGCGATTGTTCCAGCCGACCCATGTCGATTTCGGCACGGCGACGTGGATCGCCGTGCTGGGCCTGCTGGTGAATGTCGCCAGCGCGCTGCTTCTGAGCGGCGGACACCATCATCACCACCATGGCCATGATCACGGGGACGCCCATGGCCACGATCGTCACGGGCACCACCACGACAACAACCTGCGGGCGGCCTATGTGCATGTGCTGGCCGACGCCCTGACCTCCATCCTCGCCATCGCGGCGTTGCTGGCGGGGCAATATCTGGGCTGGCTGTGGATGGATGCGGCGATGGGGCTGGTGGGCGCCGTGGTCATCGCGCGGTGGTCGTGGAGCCTGTTGCGCGACACCGCCGCCATGCTGCTCGATGCGACGGACGACCACGTCGCGGAGGAAGTGCGGGAGCTGGTGGAAGGGCCGGGCGACGCCCGCATCACCGATCTTCATGTCTGGCGCGTCGGCCCGGAAGCGCGCGCGGCGATCGTCAGCGTCACCGGCCTTTCGGACGCCGAACTGGTCCGGAAGCGGCTGCGCCCCGTTCACGAACTCGCCCATCTGACGATCGAGATGCGCTAACGCACAGGCGTCGCCAGCCGAGCATCACGCCGGTGATGCTGAACAGGAACCCCAGAGCCAGCGCGAGCAGCAGCACGAGGCGGCGCAGCGTGGGTCGAGTCGTCAGGCCGGGCACGTTGCCGGTGTGCAGGGCGTAATAGACCCAGGCATAGGCCGCGCGGCTGGAGTCCATCACCGTCAGCAGGCGGCCGCTATTGCCGTCGACATAGAGGTCGGGTGCGGCGGGAGCCCGCAACGTTACCTGCCAGGCGGAGCGCGGCCATCCTTCCGCCAGCGCGTACATGGCAGTGGGTTCGACGGGCAGGATGCGTGCCGCCGATGCTTGCGGCCAGCCGGCAGCGACGGCACGCAGCACCAGCGTGCGCATCGCCGCGTCGTCGATCGGGCGTCCTGCGCCGTCGACGCGTTCGACGCTGCCGTCGGCGGTGGAGCGCGTCAGTATCGCGCGGCAGGCAAGCGGGGTCACGCTGATCTCGGGCACCGCTCCGGGGGCCAGTCGCGTGGCATCCACCTGCCGAAGCACCTGCGCCAACGAGCATCCGGCATAGGCCTGCGCCTGCGCGTCCGTCGCCGTGCCGCGGGAGAACAGGCGGCCATGGTCCATCGACAGCCAGCCGCTGACAATCCAGCCGAGCACGAACATGCCCGCGCCGAGCCCCAGCAGATGGTGCCAGCGCAGCCAGCGTCGGCGGAAGAAGGTCAGGCGCGGCGGAGTGAGGCGCCGTGCCGCGACCATGCGCACGATCCCCAGGATCATGCCCACGATCGCAACCAGCATACAGACCAGCGACAGCCACCAGACGCCGGCATCCCAGGCGCGCCAGTTCTTGCGCAGCGGCGTCACATAGACCCAGTGGAGCACCGCCCCAGGCCAGTTCCATGCCCGTGCGTGGCGACTGGTGCGCTGGAGCAGTTCGCCGGAACGCGCGGACACATAGAGCTGCGTGCCCTCGGCGTCGTTCGCATCGAGGCGGTAGAAGGGACGGGCCGGATCGAACCGGTTGTGGACCACCCATTGATCATAGTCGAAGGGCCCGGTGGCGCTGGCGGCAGGGCCCAAGATCCGGTGCGCCTCGGCAAGCGCCTGCGCAGGGGACAGGGGCGGGAGCCGCGCGCCCGTCCGGGCATCAACGGCCTGCAGGACGCCGCCGCCTTCCACCACATAGGCCGGGCGCCCGGCGCGCTGGACCAGCCGCAGTGTCTCCGCGCCCGGAATCGCCGCCGCCACCCGCGCGGGCGCGACCAGGTCTGTCGCCCGGTCGATCGGGGCCTGCAACGCCATCTGTGCGGGATGCGACAGCGACGGGAAGGGCTGGAACAGCATCACCGCGCCGCTGGCGAACCAGGCGGCGAAGATCAGGCAGGTGGCGATGCCGAGCCAGCGGTGGAACCAGACCGCCGCCGCCAGTACCCGCCGCGCCAGGCGCGTCTCAGAAGCGGGCAAGCAGGCTCACCTCTGCACGGCGTGGTTCCCCCAGCATCACCTGCGTGGGATAATAGATGTCGGCCCATTGCACGAACGTCTTGTTCCACACATTATTGATCCGCCCGGTCAGCGACAGGCGCGGGTTCACTGCCCAGGTCGCATAGACGATGCCGGTCGCATAGGGGCGCAGCACCAGCGTGTTGGCGGTGTTGCCGAAGCGCTGGCCGACATATTTCACCCCGCCGCCCGCTTCCAGCGGAAGTCCGGCGATCTTCTGGACGCTGGTCCAGACATTGGCGGTCCAGCCCGGCACGTTCGGCGGTCGGTTGCCCGAGGCCGCGACGCCATAGTTGGGATCGACGAAGTCGTCGTAGCGGGCATCGACATAGGTGCCGCTGGCGGTGACCGCCCAGTGACGCGTCAGTCGCGCCTCGCCCGAAAGCTCGATCCCGCGCGAACGCTGGCGGCCGATATTGCTCACCGTGTCGATCGCGACCTGGGTCAGGATGTTGCGGCGCTCGATGTCATAGGCCGCCAGCGTCAGCGATGCGCGGCCGCCGAGCAGCGACGCCTTCACGCCCGCTTCGACCTGACGGGAATTCGACAGCGCGAAATTTTGGCCCGCATTGACCAGGAAGATGTTCGAGCCGACCGGATCCTGGCCGGTGCTGTAGGACGCATAGGCGGTCACCGCCGGCGTCAGATCGTAGACGAGGCCCGCGCGCCAGTTGAACGGCTTGTAGACGCGGCGGAAGCTGGAGCCGGCGGCGAAGCTGCCGTCGAGGTTGAAGTTCTCGCGCGTGAGGTACAGCCGCTCGGCGCGCAGGCCGGTGACGAGTTTGAGCTTGGCCGTCAGATCGAGTGCATCCTCGGCGAACAGCGCGAGCTGGTCCCAGCGCGTCGGGCTCACCCGCTGGTCGAGCGGGCCGAAGCTGCCCCGCGCCGGCCGCAGGAGATCGACGCTGTCGCCGTCCGGGAAGCCGCGGCTGCGGACGAAATCGAGATGGCTGTAGTCGAAGCCGAGCACCAGCTTGTTCGACAATCCGGCCAGGCTGTGGCGGAAGGTCGCGCTGCCCTGGTCGCCTACCAGATCCTGCTTGTGGAACACGAAGAACCGATCGCGATCGATCCGGCCGGTGCTTACATTGTAACTGAAGTTCTCCGCGTTGATCCACTGGCGATCGGCGTGGAAATAATAGGCGGTGTTGGTCAGCGTCACCGCATCCGAGGGCGACCAGGTGACCGCGAGCCGTGGCCAGACCTGCCAGCTGTTCGCGCGGCTGTCCGCCACGTTGTAGTTGACGAAGCGGGTGCGGCGATCGACCACCGCGCCGTCCGCGGCCGAAAGGATGCCCTGAATAGGATCGGTGGCAGCGGCGGCAGGGAGCAGCGGCGTGCCGTAATAGGTCGACAGACGATCGCGCAGATAGTCGACGCTGAGCTCGACCGAGAGGCTGCTCGACGGCCGGTAGAGCAGTGCGCCGGACGCGTTGAACGAATGCGGCCCGCTATCGTCGACATAGCCGTTCGAGCGATGATAGCTCGCGTCGACCCGCGCGGCGAGCGTGTCGCTGAGCACGCGTTTGCCGCCCAAGCCGAGGCTGACCGTATCGAAGTCGCCATAGGACGCGAGTATCTGGCCGCTATTGCCCTTAAAATCCGGGTGCTTGTTGAGGATGTTGACCGCGCCGCCCACGGCGCCCTGGCCGTAGAGCACGGAACCGGGGCCCTTCAGCACGTCGATGCCGGCGAGGTTGAAGCTGTTGCCCGGCCGGTTGATCATGTTGGCGGGGCCGAGATACAGGCCGTTGTGCAGGATGGTGATCTGCTCGCCGGTGAAGCCGCGCATCGAGAACAGCGTAGGGTCACCCGGCGATCCGCCGGAGGTGATTCCGGGCAGGCTGTCCGTCGCTTCCTCCACCGTGCGGAAGCCGCGCGTCAGCATCTCGTCGGCGCCGATCCGGTCCAGCGTCGCGGGGGTCTCGCGGATGGACAGATCGAGCCGACTGCCGGTCGGCGCGATCGTGTCGAGCTGGCGCAGCCGCCAGCCGGTGACGGTGATCTCGTCGCCGGCGCTGCCCGGCGCTGCGTCCTGGGCCAAGGCAGGCGTTGCGGCGGTGGCGGCGAGCGCAAGCAGCGCCGTGCGCGGCAGGCGCCGCACCTTCATGGTCATGTCGAAATCCCCCTTGGAAATCTTGTGATTGGCGCTCAGGCGCGCGTTCCTGCAGTTGCCCGCCAGCGGCTGGCAAGCAGCAGAAGAATGATGGTTGCCGCGGCGGCGATACCGATGGCGGTGAATGCTCCGTCGGACAGGACGACGTCCAGTCCTGCCAGCTCGGCCAGCGCATAGCCGGCGGTGCCGAAGCTCAGTGCCACCACCAGCCAGCCGACCGCGCGGCGGTAGCGCTGCACGGTCGCGGTGGCGCGGCCGCGGGTGCGCAGCAACCGAGCAACAATCTGGCTGTCGAGGGTATCGGCCAGCATCATGCCGATGGCGAAGGTCGCGGCGATCACCAGCGCGGCCGTGGTGCCGCCCTTCGCCGTTGCCGCGGCACCCCAGGCCGCCGCCTGGGTGGCGGTATCGAACACCAGGCCGAAGATCGCCCCGATCGCGACCACCGCCAGCGGATGGGTGCTGTCGCGCAGCCGCTTCGGCACCAACCCGCTTCGCCAACCCACGGGGGTATAGCGCGCCCGGGTCAGCAAGGCGTGCAGGTTGAGCGTCCCCACGATCAGCAACAGGCCGATCACCGCGAGGTCGATCATCGGTGCGGTCCAGGCAGGCAATACGAAGGCGCCCGCCGCCAGCGACACGCCGATGGCGACGGCGGCGACCGACAGGCTGTGCCCCAGCGCGAACAGCGTGCCGACCCAAAGCGCGAGCCGCGGCCGCGCCTCGACGGTGCGGAACACGATATTGTCGATCACCGCGACATGATCGGGATCGAGGCCATGCCGGAGGCCGAGCACGAAGATCAGCCAAAGCGCGGAAAACTCGATCATGTCTCTTCCTCGGTCACCCGAACGCTGCGCGCGTCGAGCTTGGCCAGCCGCGCAGCCAGCGCCTTGCTGATCATCAGCAGGCGGGGGCGGGGCGCCTTCTTCCATTCGCGGCATTCGGGCAGGGTGCGCCCGCACGCGACGCACCAGCCGGTGCGACCATCGAACCGGCAGATGCTGATGCACGGGCTCTTCATGCGCGCGCGTCCATCGCGAGCAGGCCGATGCGCCCGTCCTCGCCGCCCCAGCCCAGCCGAGTGCCGGCATCATTCCAGGCGAGTGCCGTGATCGGTGCGCCTTCGGTATCGAGTAGCAGCGTGTGCTCGTCCGCAAGGCGGGCGAGCGCCACCACGCCGTCGTTGTAGCCGACCGCCAGAACGTCGTCCTTGGGGTGGAACGCGATCTGCGACACCAGCGAACCCTTGCGCTCGGCGCGGAGCAGCGGCGGCTTTCCCATCGGCCCGTCCTTGCCGTCGAACGGCCAGAGGATCGCGGCGGCATCGCCGCTGGTGGCGAGCCATTTGCCCTTCCGATCCCAGGAGAAGCTGCGGGTCTTGGCGGTATAGCCGCCCATTCGCATGTCGCGCAGGTCGGCGAGGCGCCAGCCATGCAGCCCGGTTTCCTGCAACGCAGTGAGCAGGAAACGGGCCTCGGGTTGCAGGGTGCAGGCAAGATGCGAGCCCGTCCAGGCGAGCGCCACGCGGCCGCTGTTCGGATTGGTGCCGTAGAGCAGGGTAGCACCATTATAATGGGTGATGGCCAGCCGCTTGCCCTTGGCGTCCAGCGCCAGCCCGCCGATCGTCGAGCCCACGGCATAGCGATGCGACGGCGCGCTGGCCCCCTTGGTCCAGGCGATCGCTTCCTTGCCGACCCCGGCGACGAGAAGGCCGGACGCCGGGCTGGCCACCAGATGCTCCACCCATTTGCGGGCGAAGGCGCCAAGCTCGGTCACCTCGCCGCTGGGCGATACGCGGCACACGCGCCCGTCGTCGCCGCCGGTAACGATCGCGACGCCATCCGGATGCCGGCAGGCCGAAAGGATCGCGCCGGCATGGACCGGTATCGATCGCGGATCCATGCCGTCGCCGACCCAGCGGACGCTGCCGTCGCCCAGCGCCACGGCGGCGGTGGTGCCGACCCAGAGCAGCGCGGTCGGCGCCGCATCGAGGGCGACATGGCGGCCATAGCGGTGGATCAGCGCGGACTCGGCTTCTGCCACCGTCATCAGTATGCCCGTACCGCGCAGCCGCCGAAACCCGCCCGCAGCACGGCGGGATCGAGGTTGCGGCCGATGAACACCATGCGGCTGGTGCGCGCCTCGTCCGGCTTCCAGTCTCGCTGATGGTTGCCGTCGAGCAGCATATGGACGCCCTGGACGACATAGCGCTGTTCCTCACCCGGGAAGGCAAGCACGCCCTTGAGGCGCAGAATGTCTTGCCCGTGCTCGGCGGTCAGCTTGCGCAGCCACGGCATGAACAGCTCCGGCCGGATCGGGACCTCCGAACGCAGCGACACGGAGGTGATCGCATCGTCGTGCTCGTGATCGTCTTCGGACAGGAAGTTAGGCTCGATTTCAAGGATGCGATCGAGGTCAAAGGCGCCGCGCTCGAGCACTTCCTCTAGCGGAACGACGCAGTTCTGCGTCTCGTGCAGCGTCGCCTGGGCGTTGATCGTGCGGATGCGCTGGCGAACGCGCTCCAGTTCCGGCGCGTCGACGAGGTCGGTCTTGTTGAGCAGGATCACGTCGGCGAAGGCGATTTGTTCTTCCGCCTCGTGGCTGTCCTCCAGCCGCAGGAGGATGTGGCGGGCGTCGACCACCGTGACGATCGCGTCCAGGCTGGCGCGAGCGCGCACGTCGTCGTCGACGAAGAAGGTCTGCGCCACCGGCGCGGGATCGGCGAGGCCGGTCGTCTCGATCACGATCGCGTCGAACGTTTCCTTGCGCTTCATCAGTCCTTCGATGATGCGGATGAGGTCGCCGCGGACGGTGCAGCAGATGCAGCCGTTGTTCATTTCGAACACCTCCTCATCGGCATCGACGATAAGGTCGTTGTCGATGCCAATTTCGCCGAACTCGTTGACGATCACGGCATAGCGCCGGCCGTGGTTCTCGCTGAGGATGCGGTTGAGCAGCGTGGTCTTGCCCGCGCCGAGATAGCCGGTGAGCACGGTAACGGGGACGGTGGGGGAGGGTGCCATGATTGCTCGCATGATATAATGTATCATTGCATCATTGCGGATGTTGTCGTGGGAATCAACTGGTTCCGCGGCAGAAGCGCGACGGTGCAACCGCAGCCCTGCTCCCATTCTTTCGCAATTTGCCGAACCCGATTGCGGGGTAGGGCATCCGGCGCCGCCGGCCGGCAACATTCCGTAACAATCCTCTCGCTTGCGCAACAATTCGCATAACGTTACAACATATCACGTCGTTGGCAGGCCGGGTGGTCGCCAGACGTTACGAAATGGGCCCGCCACGGCCGTGGCCGGCGCCCGCACCAAGCACAGGGGATTTGGCGTTGCACCCTTCCGTTCGTACCGGCTTGCTTGCCGGCGCTCTTCCGTTCGCCATGCTGCTCTCCGCGCCGGCCTTCGCCCAGCTCGAGCAGGAGGCCGGGCTGGAGCAGGACCGCGAGGAGATCACCGTCAACGGCGTGCGCCAGTCCTATCGCGGCAATTTCGCGCTGCGCGAGATTCCGCAGGCGATCGCGGTGATCGAGGACAAGCTGCTGCAGGAACAGAACATCACCCGCCTCACCGATGCGCTGGACCTCAATGCCTCGGTCGCCCGCCAGAACACGCTGGGCGGGCTGTGGGACTCCTTCGCGATCCGCGGCTTCGCAGGCGACGAGAATCTGCCGAGCGGCTATCTGGTCAACGGCTTCAACGGCGGTCGTGGCTTCAGCGGCCAGCGCGACGTGGCGGGCATCGAGCGAATCGAAGTGCTGAAAGGTCCCGCCGCGGCGCTGCTCGGGCGTGGCGAGCCGGGGGGCACGATCAACCTCGTCACCAAGCAGGCCCAGCTCGGCCGCAGCTTCGGCAATGCGTCGCTCCAATATGGCAGCTTCGATCGCGTGCGCGTCGAGGGCGACGCCAATATCGCGCTCACGCCGGGCATCACCGCGCGGCTGATCGGCTATGCCGAGGACGGCGATACCTTCCGCGATACGGTGCGCCAGAAGCGCTGGGGCCTGCTGCCGTCGTTCGGCATCGCGCTGGGCGATGCGACCCGGGTGACCTATGACTTCGAGTGGACCCGCGTGGAAACGCCGTTTGATCGCGGCATCGTCGTGCTCAACGGCAATTTCAACACGGTGCCGCGCTCGCGATTCCTCGGCGAGCCCGGCGATGGCAACACCGTCGCGCGCGCGACCGGGCACCAGTTGCGCGTGCAGCATGATTTCAGCGAAGGCTGGAGCCTGCTGGTCGGCGCCAGCCACCGCGATACGCTGCTGACCGGCTTCTCCTCCGACGCCGAGACCGCGGCATCGCGCCAGAAGCTGTTCGTCGACGGCCATTCGCTGTCGCGCCAGCGCCGCAGCCGCTATTATGACGCAGCACAGACCGCGGTGCGTGCGGAGGTGTCCGGCAGCTTCGAGACGGGATCGCTGCGGCACCGCCTGCTGTTCGGGGCGGACCATGACCGGTTCGTCTACGACCAGGTCTTCACCCGCGTCCGGCCGCCATCGGTGTCGTCCAACCCCAGCGACCGCGCGGGCTATGTGATCGACATCCGCAACCCCGTCTATGGTCGCTATCCCTTGCCGACGCCGGCGGTAATCACCGACCGCCGCGACCTGCAGCAGGGGACCGGTGTCTATGTGCAGGACCAGATCAGCCTGACCGATCGCCTGCAGATCCGGCTGGGCGGGCGCTACGACCATCTGCTGTTGCGCACCGACAACGATCTGACGAGCGTGAAGAGCCGCCGCAGTCGCGACCGGTTCAGCCCGCAGGCGGGCATCGTCTACCGGCTGAGCGATCCGCTGAGCATCTATGCCAGCTATGGCGAGGGCTATCGCGCCAATGTCGGCACCGATGCCGCCGGGGTGATCTTCGATCCGGAAACGACCCGCTCGATCGAGGCGGGCGTCAAGCTCATGGCGTTCGGCGGGCGGCTGAACGGGACCGTCTCCGTATTTGAAATGACCAAGCGCAACGTGCTGGCGACCGATACCGGCAACCCGGGCTTCTCGGTGGCGATCGGCAAGGCGCGCAGTCGCGGCGTTGAAGTGGATCTGACGGGCAAGTTACCCGGCGATTTCGACCTGCTGCTCAGCTATGCCTATGTCGATGCCGAGGCGCGCTCCAACGTGCTTGATCCGAACTTCTCCTTCCAGGTGCGGCCCGGCGACCGGTTAATCAACATCCCCGATCACACGGGCAATGTTCAGCTGGCGCGCGACGTGCAGCTTGCGGGGATGAAGGCGCGGTTCGGCGGCGGCGTGCAATATGTGGGCGAGCGCTCGGGCGAGACGGGCACGCCGTTCACCCTGCCGTCGCACACGCTGGCGCGGCTGTTCGGGGAGGTTGCGATCACGGAACGCCTCCAGCTGTTCGGCACCGTATCCAACCTGTTCGACGCGCATTGGTACGCGAACAGCTATACCCAGCTCTGGGTGCAGCCTGGCGCACCCCGCACCGCGACGATCGGCCTGCGCGCGAACTTCTGAGCGCGCAGCCAGCTTCAGATCCAGTAAGAGTATCGCGACCATGATGCCCTCGTGCTCCCGTCTGGCGACGTTCGCCGCCATCCTGCTCTGTGCCAGCGCCGCGCCAGCCGCCGCGCAGGACGTGCTCGACCTGCCGCCGGCCCTGCCATGGTCCGGCAAAAGCGAGGCGCTGGTCGCAACGCCCGGCGACCCCTGGATCACCCCGGCGGAGGCCGCGGGATTTAAGACGACGCCGCGCTATGCCGAGGTGCGGGCTTGGCTCGAGCGGCTCGATGCGGCTTCCGACCTGATCACGCTGCACGGCTTCGGCCGCACGGGGCGGGGGCGCGAGATGCTATATGTGCGCGCCAGCAAGGGCGGGCTTCCCAAGCCGGTGGTGCTGGTCCAGGGCGGCATCCATTCGGGCGAGATCGACGGCAAGGATGCCGGGCTGATGCTGCTGCGCGACATCGCCCTGCGCGGCAAGGCGGATCTGCTCGACAAGGTCGATCTCGTCTTCGTGCCGATCTACAATATCGACGGGCACGAGCAGTTGAGCCGCTGGAACTTCGTCCATCTGCGCGGCCCCGTAGAGAAGGGCGCGGAGGCCAATGCCCGCGACATCGACCTGAACCGCGATTACGCCAAGGTCGACGCGCCCGAGACGCGGGCGATGATCGGGCTGATCCGGCAGCTGGACCCCATCCTCTATGTCGACTGCCATGTCAGCGAAGGCTTCGACATGCAGTATGACATCACCTTCACTTATGCCGGCTGGGGCAAATATGCCCGCCACCGCGCCACCGCCGACTGGCTCGAGCAGCGCTTCGGCCCCGCCGCGATGCAGGCGCTGACCGCGGCGGGCCACACGCCGATTATCTATCCCAGCCCGATCGACACGCGCGTGCCGAGCAAGGGCATCCGCTACAGCCCCGAAGGGCCGCGCTATTCGACCGGCTATGGCGATTTCATCGGCATGCCGACGGTGCTGGTCGAGAACCACATGCTGAAGCCCTATCGCCAGCGTGTGCTCGGCACCTATGTGCTGCTGGAGGCGGCGCTGCGGATCGCCGGGAGCGACGCTGCGCGGATCGCGGAGGCCAAGGCGCAGGATCGCGCCAGCCGCCCGGCCGAACTGCTCACCCGCTGGGCGCCCGCCGAACAGCCGATCGGCTGGATCGAGCATTTCAAGGGCGTGGCGTTCGACATGGTGCCATCCGCAGCCTCGGGGCGCCTGGAGCAGCGCTGGACCGGCAAGCCGATCACCTTCCGCATGCCAATCATCGGCCAGCGTGCCACCGAAAGCGTGCGCCTGCCCAAGGCCTGGTGGATCCCGCCCGAACAGGCCGAGGTGATCGACCGCCTCCGCGTCCACGGGATCGGCTTCGAGACGATCCAGGCGCCGCGCACGCTACGGCTCGACCGGGTGCGCCTGGTCGATGCGAAGCTGACCCAGCCAAGGGAGGGCAGGGTGCCGATCACCGCCGGTTTCGTCCACGGCGTGGCCGAGCAGACGCTGCCCGTCGGCAGTGTTCGCGTGCCGGCCGACCAGCCGCTGGGGCTGCTGGCAGCCGCGCTGCTGGAGCCCGAGAGCCAAGATTCGTTTCTCGCCTGGGGTTTCTTCCCGGAGATGCTGTCGCCGGTGCCGAGCACCGATGCTTTCATCCTGGCAGCGCTCGGCGAACGGCTGCTTGCCACTGACCCGGCGATCAAGGCCGCGTTCGAAGCGAAGCTCCAGGCCGAGCCCGCCTTCGCACGCGATCCGGACGCGCGGCTCGCCTGGCTGTTCGGGCAGGCAGGTCCGGCTCATGCCTTTCTTCTGCGATATCCGATCGCGCGCGAGCTGGACTGAACGCGAACGGCGTGGCGCTCAGCGCGGCGCAGTTCGCCCTGCTGATCGAGGCATGGATTGGCGCCGCACGGTGGCACCTTAGGCGCCTGGGCTGCCCGTCCAGATGTAGCGAGGAGCTCGAGAAAACTGCGCATTTTGCTTGGGCGCAAGTCGCGATTCTGGTATGGAAAACCATGTCTTGCGGCGAGCTGGACATCCCCGACAATCCCGATGCGGTGAAGGCGCTTTTGGCTGCGATGCAGGCCAAGCTCGCCGCGGCCGAGAATGCAATCAAGCTGACGACGCTGCAGATCGAGAAGCTGAAGGCGCAGCTCGCCCGCCTGCGCCGGATGAAGTTTGGCCAGTCCTCCGAGCGGCTGTTGCTGCTTGCGGATCAGTTGGAGCTGTCGCGGAGGATCTGGAGGCCGCGCAGGCGCATGCCACCCGCGTGGTAACCGGCAGGACGGCGGAGGAACCAGCCTCAGAGAGTGAGAAGTCTCGCCGTCAGCCGCTTCCTGCACATCTCCGCCGGGAAGAGGTGGTGCACCCGGCCCCCGCAGCCGACGGTTGCACGAGCTGCGGCGGTGCCATGGCCCGACTGGGCGAAGACGTGACCTAGGTGCTGGAATATGTGCCGGGACGGTTCAACGTCGTGCGTCACGTTCGGCCGAAGCTGGCGTGCAAGCGCTGCGACGCGATCAGTCAGGCGCCAGCACCGTCGCTGCCGGTGCTCCGGCCGAGCCGGCCCAGGCCTGCTGGCGCAGTGGTGGTGTCGAAGTTCGCGGACCATTTGCCGCTCTACCGCCAAGCGCAGATTTTCGCGCGTGAGGGCGTTGAGATCAGCCGATCGACGCTGGCGGACTGGATGGGCCAGGTCAGCTGGCTGCTTCAGCCGCTGGTCGACCGCATCGCCGAGCATGTGATGGCCAGCCCAAAGCTCCACGCCGACGACACGCCGGTTCCGGTCCTGCCGCCGGGTACCCCATCAATCGTGCTCACGAGTTGCTGCCTTGGAATTGGATCGCTCCAGTGCCCCCGTCGTCCAACAGTGCGTGAAAACCGAACCGGCAGCTCCCGCCCAATATTTGTCCTTCAGCGCTGCTCGGTTGCTCTATAGAACCTCCCGTTCGTTCAGATGGTGCAAGTGCCCTAGGTAGCGGTGAGGACATAGTGACCGGCGGATGGATCAAGCTCTGACCTTGTGGAGGCGACAACATCTGGTTTAGCGGCGTGTGACGCCAATCGATCAGAATTGCGCAAGCTTGGGGTCCAGCATGCATCCTCCCGCCATCCCGCATCCTTATAGCGACCTGCAACCCTATCAGTTCTGGAGGCGTTCGATCTCTGCCGTGGAGGCGCATCTGATCGACCCGGTGACGCATCCCA
>Ga0307412_10001059_pt1 | contig 15734 bp, 10 predicted proteins | sample DK1Cmetagenome_3_FD_203823 | JGI IMG/M metagenome (GOLD analysis project Ga0307412, IMG submission 203823) | Maize rhizosphere microbial communities from greenhouse at UC Davis, California, United States - DK15-C-1 | ecosystem: Host-associated > Plants > Roots > Rhizosphere > Soil | place: USA...
AGGAATATTCGGACGTCATCCGCACCGCCGTCCAGACCTGCGCCGGCAAGGTGCCCATCCTGGCAGGCGCAGGCGGCCCCACCCGCACCGCCATCGCCTACGCCCAGGAAGCCGAGCGCCAAGGCGCCAAGGGCATCCTGCTGCTGCCCCACTACCTGACCGAAGCCTCGCAAGACGGCATCGCCGCTTACGTCGAACAGGTCTGCAAGTCCGTCAAGATCGGCGTCATCGTCTACAACCGCGCCCAGTCGCGCCTGTCGGCCGATAGCCTGGCCCAGCTGGCCGAACGCTGCCCCAACCTGGTCGGCTTCAAGGACGGCATCGGCGACATCGAAGCCATGGTCCGCATCCGCCGCAAGATGGGCGACCGCTTCTCGTACCTGGGCGGCCTGCCCACCGCCGAGGTCTATGCCGCCGCCTACCGCGCACTCGGCGTGCCGGTGTATTCGTCGGCCGTCTTCAACTTCGTGCCCAAGACCGCCATGGATTTCTACCGCGCCATCGCCGCCGGGGACTCGGCCACCACCAACCGCCTGCTGGATGACTTCTTCCTGCCGTACCTGGAAATCCGCAACCGCAAGGCCGGCTACGCCGTCAGCATCGTCAAGGCCGGCGCCAAGCTGATCGGCCACGACGCTGGCCCCGTGCGCGCCCCGCTGACCGACCTGACCGGTGAAGAGCTTGAAATGCTTAACGCCCTGATCAAGAAGCTTGGCCCGCAGTAAGCCGCTAGCCAGGCGCGCAACACCGCCACGCATTCCTGCCCCCGATTCGGGGGCGCTTTTTTTCGGAGAATCCTCATGACCTTGACCGGCCAAATGCTGATCGGCGGCACCGCCGTCCTGGGCTCGGGCGCCGCCCAACACGCCATCAATCCCGCCACCGGCGAACGCCTGGAGCCCGGCTTCCCCGCCGGTTCGTCGGACGACGTCGCGCGCGCCGCCGAACTGGCCCGCGCCGCGTTCGACCCCTACCGCGCCGCGCCGCTGGAAACCCGCGCGCAGTTCCTGGAGACCATCGCGGAAGGCATCCTGGCGCTGGGCGACGCGCTGATTGAACGCACCCACCAGGAAACCGGTTTGCCCGTGGCCCGCCTGCAGGGCGAACGTGGCCGCACCGTCGGCCAACTGCGCCTGTTCGCCCGCGTGGTCCGCGACGGCTACTTCCTGGACGCCACCATCGATCCCGCCCAGCCCGACCGCCAGCCGCTGCCGCGCGCCGACCTGCGCTTGGCCAACGTGCCGCTTGGCCCCGTGGCCGTCTTCGGCGCCAGCAACTTCCCGCTGGCCTTCTCGGTGGCCGGCGGCGACACCGCGTCGGCACTGGCCGCGGGTTGCCCCGTCATCGTCAAGGCCCACAACGCCCACCCGGGTGCCTCTGAAATGGTCGGCCGCGTAATCCAGGCCGCCGTCGCGCACCACGGCCTGCCCGAAGGCACGTTCTCGCTATTGTTCGGCGCCGGCAGCGAAATCGGCACCGCTTTGGCGACGCACCCCGCCATCACCGCCGTCGGCTTCACGGGGTCTCGCCGCGGCGGCCTGGCGCTGGTCGCGGCCGCCAACGCGCGCCCCGTGCCGATTCCCGTCTACGCCGAGATGTCCAGCATCAATCCGGTGTTCCTGATGCCGGCCGCACTTGAGGCCCGCGCCGAAACCATCGCCCGCGGCTTCGTGGACTCGCTGGCCATGGGCGTCGGCCAGTTCTGCACCAACCCCGGCCTGGTCATCGGCATCGAAGGCCCCGCGCTGGAACGCTTCCGCCAGGCCGCCGCGCAAGCGGTCCAGGCCAAGGGCGCGGCCACCATGCTGACCCCGGGCATCTTCGCCGCTTACCAGGAAGGCGCCGACGCGCTGGCCAAGCACGCCAGCGTTGCCACGCTGGGCCGTGGCGAAGCTTCGAAACCGGCCGCCAATGCGGCCGGCGCCGTCGTCTTCGGCACCCAGGCCGACCGCTTCCTGGCCTCGCACGAACTCGAAGCCGAAGTCTTTGGCCCGGCCTCGCTGGTCGTCGCTTGCAAGGACATTGCGCAAATGAAGGCCGTGGCCGAACACTTGGAAGGCCAACTCACCGCCACGATTTTCGTGGACGATGCCGATGTGACGCAGGCGCAAACGCTGCTGCCCGTGCTGGAACGCAAGGCCGGCCGCATCCTGGCCAACGGCTACCCGACCGGCGTCGAAGTCAGCCACGCCATGGTGCATGGCGGCCCCTTCCCCGCCACGTCGAATGCCGCCTCCACCTCGGTGGGCGCCACGGCAATCCGCCGCTTCCTGCGCCCGGTCTGCTACCAGGACCTGCCCGATGCGCTGCTGCCCGACGGGGTGAAGCGCGGCAACCCGCTGGATCTGATGCGCATGGTTGATGGCGTGATCACGGCAGGCTGACCGCCCACGCGATGCGTCATGGAAGCGCCGCGCCCAAGGCATGCGCCTTTTGGCAGCCTGAGGCCGGCGCGCCACACTCGGTTTTCCCCAGGGTTGCCAAGGCGGTCCGCGGCACGCCATAATCTGCGCTCATTTATTAATTGATACGTGTTCGCATTGGCAATGGTGCGGCCCCCTATCGTGAGCGGGCGAAATCGTGAGCGCATCACCAGGTTTATCCCAGGACTTCGAGCATCTATACGGCAATCATCATCACTGGCTGCTCGCCTGGGTGAACTGGCGTCTGGGCAATGCCGCCGACGCAGCGGATCTGGCGCATGACGCGTTCGTGCGCCTGCTGACACGGCCGTGCCATTTCGAGAACCCGCAGCAAGCCCGCGCTTACCTGCGCAAAATGGCCAATGGCATGTGTGTCGACCTGTGGCGCCGGCGCAGCCTGGAACAAGCGTGGCTGGAAGCGTTGGCGGCACAGCCGGAACCCACGGCCGCTTCCGCGGAACAACAGGCCATGGTGCTTGAGGCCCTGGGCGAAATCGACGCCATGCTTCGTGAATTGCCGCCCAAGGTGGCGCACGCCTTCGTCATGGCCGTCGCGTGCGACATGACGGACAACGAAGTCGCCGCGACGCTCAACGTGTCATCACGCATGGTGCGCAAGTATGTCGCGCAGGCCATGCTCTGCTGCATGAAGCTTGAAGCCCGGCTGACCGCCGGCCTGGCCGACGCGCCGCCTGTGCCGGTTTCCCCGACCGCCGCTGCCGTGCCCCCCAAGCCATGACCGTCATGGCCTCGCCCGAGCCCTCGCACCGTGCAATGGAAGAAGCCGCCGAGTGGTATGCCTTGCTGCGCACCGGAGACGCTTCGGCCGCCGACCAACAGAAATGGAAACAGTGGCTGGCCCGCGATGACGCGCATCAGCAGGCGTGGCGTTACGTCGAACGTGTCGGCCGCCGCTTCGCTCCGCTGCAAGCCAGCCCCGACCGCGACGCGGCTGTCGCGGCATTTCACCAGACCGTCAGTGCCGCGCCACGCCGGCGGCGCCAGGTGTTGCTGGGTCTGGCCGGCGGCCTTGGGCTGTCCTGGCTGGGATGGACCGGCTGGCGCCAAACGCCCTTGTCCGCCCTGGCATCGCTGTGGGGCACGGACTATCGCGCCGGCGTGGGAGAAACGCCGCAAGTTGCCCTGCCCGACGGCACCACGGTCTGGATCAAGGCCCTGAGCGGGTTCAATCTGGCCTACAGCGACACGCAGCGCCGCCTGGAATTGGTGGCGGGAGAAATACTGGTCGATACCGGCAAAGATCCGCTGCGCCCCTTTGTCGTCGATACCGCCGAGGGCCGGCTGCAGGCCTTGGGAACGCGCTTTTCCGTCAGCCATGGCGATGCCGGGATCCTGGTCGCCGTCTATGACGGCGCCGTCCGCGTGACCCCGGCGGGCGCCGGCGCAAGCGCGGTCGTGCCGACCGGCCGCCAGGTTCGATTCACCGCCGACGCGCTGCAGCCGCTGATGCCAGCCGACCCCGCGCGGGAAAGCTGGCGCAACGGCCTGCTGCTGGCCGACGGCACGCCCCTGGCCGACGTCGTCGCCGAACTGCGCCGCTACCACGCCGGACACTTGGGCGTTTCGCCCCAGGTGGGGCAATTGCGCGTATTTGGCAGCTATCCCCTGGATGACGCGAATCGCGCGCTCGACATGCTGGCTTCGGTGCTGCCCATCCGCCTGAGCCGCGCCCTGCCTTGGTGGGTAAGCATCGAACCGCGCTTGAAGTCGGATTGACGCTGCAAAAAAATGGGGCTTGGCGGTTCCGCTTTTCGCCGCCTCGTTCGATTAAGGAAAGTGAGAGTCCGAGAGTCCAGCCGCCGCACGGCGTTTCCGTTCGCGTCGTCGCCGCCGCGCCTCTCGCTTCCTTCCCATCCCTTGATCGAGCGCACAGATTCCGTCATGCCCCATCGTTTCCCGCCTGCCCTGACCATTTCCGCCCAGCCTGCCGCGCGGCCCGTGGCGTGGCGCGGCCCGCGCCGCGGCTCCCTGTTGCCGTTAGCGCTGGCCGCCACCGTCTCGGCCCTCTGGACACCGGCGCCGCATGCGCAGCCCGCGCCCACCGAAGCCAGCCAAGCCGCCGAGCGGCAGACGTTCGACATTCCCGCAGCGCCGTTGAACCAGGTGCTGACGCGCCTGGCCAACGAATCGGGCATCTTGCTGGCCGCGCCCCGGGAACTGCTGGCCGGACGCCAGAGCGGCGGTGTACGCGGGCAGTATTCCCGCCCCGAAGCGCTGGACGTGGCACTGGCCGGCACAGGCTTGCGCGCCGCGCGCGAGGCCCCGAATCAGTACCGGCTGGAAGCCGTTGGCGAAACCGGCACCGCGCTGCTGGACACCGTGACGGTGACCGCCAGCGCGCTCTCCACCGGCTTGCCACCGGTGTATGCCGGCGGCCAGGTCGCCAGCGGCGGGCGCGTTGGGCTGCTGGGCAATCTGGGCGACCTGGACACGCCCTTCAGCGCCACCCAATACACCGCCAAGCTGATTGAAGATCAACAGGCGCAGAACATCGGCGATGTGCTGGTCAACGACCCTTCCGTCCGCAATACCTATTCGCGCGGCGCCGGGCGCGACGAATTCAATATCCGCGGGTTCTCCCTGTTCAACTACGACGTCGCGTTCAATGGCCTGTACGGCGTCTCGCCGCGCAATTCAAGCTCGTTGATCGGCGTGGAACGCGTGGAGGTCCTGCGCGGCCCGAACGCGCTGCTCAACGGCATGGCGCCCTATGGCTCCGTAGGCGGCGCCATCAACCTCGTGCCCAAACGCGCCGGCCCCGACCCGCTCAATCGCTATACGCTGACCTACATCGGCGACTCCCAGTTTGGCGTTCACGCCGACCTGGCGCGCCGTTATGGGGACGATCAGGAATGGGGCGTGCGCCTGAACGTGGCCGGCAGCGGCGGCGACCTGCCCCAGGACGGTTCGAAGGAAGACCTGGGCGCGGTCGCCCTGGGCCTGGACTACCAGAGCGAGCGGTTTCGTATCGACGGCGACATCAACTACCAGAACCGGACCACCGACGCGCGCAGCGGACTGCTGTTCCCGCCCGAGCCCGGGATGGACATCGGCGCGGCGCCCGATGCGCGTCGCAATTTCTTCCCATCCTGGACCTACTGGAAGACAAAGGAATGGTCCGGCGCCCTCAGAGCCGAATTCGACGTGACGCCGGATTGGACGGTATATGGCGCCGTGGGCGCTCGCAAGCACGATTTTGAAAGCATGCAGACCAGTTGGCTGATGCTGGACAGCACGGGCGACATCGGCGCCGTCCCCGCCCGCCTGAACGAGACGCTGCTCAGCAAGACGGGAGAAATCGGTGTGCGCGGCCGTTTCAACACCGGGCCGGTCAAGCACGAGCCGTCGCTTTCGGCCAGCGCCCTGGCAATCGACTATTCCTCGGCCCGCATCCGCTCAAGCACCGTCTTCTCGAACCTGTACCACCCCGCCGACTTGCCGAAACCGGACATCGCCCGGCCGGACGACCTGCCGAAGACCAGCGAATCCCGGCTCTACAGCATTGCGCTGGCCGACAAGATCTCGTTCGCCGACGACCGGGTCCAGGTCATCGCGGGCGTGCGGCACCAGCGGATCGAGTCCACCAACTTTGACGCCGCCACGGGGCGCACCGCTTCGGAGTACGAGAAATCAGCCGTCACGCCGGCGTTCGCGTTGACGGTCCGGCCCACGCAGCAGCTGTCGCTGTACGGTAATTACATCGAAGGCCTCAGCCAGGGCGGCACCGCGCCGGAAGGCGCCATCAATGCCGGACAGATGTTCCCGCCGGAGATCTCCAAACAGTTCGAAGTCGGCGGCAAATACGACTTCGGCAATTTCTTCACCACGCTCAGCGCCTTCCAGATCGAGAAGCCCAGCAGCTACCTGGACCCCGTCAGCCGCCGCTATGTCTCGAATGGCCAGCAGCGCAACCGCGGCCTGGAATTCCTGGTGCAAGGCGACGCCGCGCCGGGCGTCCGCCTGCTGGGTGGCGTGGCGTACACCGATGGACGCCTGACGCGCACGGAAGGCGGCGTGAACAACGGCAATGTGGCGCCTGCGGTGCCGCGCTTCCAATTCAATGCCGCGGCGGAATGGGACACGCCGTTCCTGCCGGGCCTGACATTGACGGCGCGGATGTTGCGCACCAGCCAGCAGTACGTGGATGTCGGCAATACGCAGCAGATTCCGGGTTGGACGCGTTTCGACGTGGGCGCGCGGTATGCGTTCAAGGCCAACGGCACCCCGATGGTGGTCCGCGCAACCGTGGAAAACGTGTTCAACAAGGACTATTGGCAGTCCGCCGCGCGTGAAGGCCTGACCGTCGGCGCGCCGCTGACGGTACTGTTGTCGGTGTCCGCGGAATTCTGATCCGGCCAGGAACCGGCGCCACGCCGCGCGGCGGCCCTACGCGCCGTCGCGCGTCACCTCACGCGTCACCTCACGCGGCAGGTCCACCCGGAAATTCGTCAAGCCGTCTGCCGACGACGCACTGATGCGGCCGCCGTGGCTCAAGACGATCTGCTGCGCGATGAACAGGCCCAGGCCCAACCCCTTGTGCCCTTCGGCACGGTGCTCTCCGCCCCGGAACGGGTTGAACAGGTGGGGCAGCAATGCCGGGGAAATGCTGCCCCCGTTGCTGACCGTGACGGCCACGCGGTCAGCCGCCGTCCCGTCAGCCCGGATGCGCACGGGGATGTCGCGGCTGCCGTGGTGCAGCGCGTTGCCCACCAGGTTGCTGAATACCTGGGACAGACGCGCGGCGTCCCAGGCGCCCGCCAGGTTGCCACCGCACTGGCATTCAATCTGGCGGCCCGGGTAGCCCGTCTGCACTTCGTCGACGGTACGTTGCAGCAAGGCGTCAAGAGACATCCATGCCGGCTCCAGCGTCAGGCCGCCCGCCTGCCGGATGCGCGTGACGTCCAGCAGGTCGTCGATCAGGCGGGCCATGCGCTCGCTGCTCTGGATCATGCGCTGCGCCACGCTGGCCACGCGCGCGTCGTCGTTCTGGCGCTGCAGCAGCGCCGCTCCCATGACGATGGATTGCAGCGGGGTGCGCAAATCGTGGCTTAGCACGGCCATGAACATCTCGTTGATCCGCAAGGCCTCGGTGCGCTCGTCCAGCTGCTTGGCCAACGCGCGCTTGCGCTCATGCAGTTCAAAGAAGACGTTCGCCTTCATGCTCAGCATGCGCGGATCGATGGGCTTGTACAGGAAATCGACGGCGCCGCTTTCGTAGCCACGGAATTGCCAGTTCTGCTCGCGCGAGCCCGCGGTTATGAAAATCAGCGGAATGTGGCGCGTGCGCTCGCTGCCGCGAATCAGCTCGGCCAGCTCGAAGCCGTTCATATCGGGCATTTGCACATCCAGCAGCGCCAGCGCCACATCGCCATGATGCAGCAGCAGTTCCAGGGCCTCGGGCCCGGATTGCGCTTTCAGCACTTCGACCCGGCCGCTCTCCAGCAGCGCTTCCAGCGCGACCAGGTTTTCCGGGACGTCATCGACCAGCAGGCACTTGATGCGTTCGTCTTGCGGTTTGGCGGATGTGAGGAACATGGTGTCGGAACAGGTTGGGATTACGGCAGGCGCGGTGTGCGCAGTTGAGCGAAGAGCGTGGCGATTTCACCGGGCGTCAGCACTTCGTGCGCCGGCTGGCGCGCCAGCGCCGCTTGGGGCATGACGGGCATGGCCGCGCTGGACGGCGCCTGCACCACGGTGCGGCCGCCTGCGGCATGGATCGCGGCCAGGCCGGCTGCGCCGTCGCCATTCGCCCCGGAAAGCAACACGCCCAGCAATTTCTCTCCATAGCCGTCGGCGGCGGACTCGAACAGCACGTCGATCGATGGCCGGGAAAAATACACCGGTTCGCCGACCGACAGCGCCAGCCTTGGGCCCTGGTCCACCAGCAAGTGGTAGTCGGGCGGCGCGAAATAAAGATGGCCGGGGCGGATGGGAAGCTGGTCTTCGGCCTCTTGCACCGTCAAGGCGCAGCGCTCGCGGAAAATATCGACCAGCAGGCTGCGCCGGTCGCGCACCAGATGCAACACGACGATGACCGCGGCATCCAGGTCCGCCGGCAAGGCGGGCAGCAGCGTATTCAACGCATCGATCGCGCCGGAAGATCCGCCAATGACGATCGCCTCCCAGGGGCTGGCCGCCGCCGGCATACGCGAAACGGACGCGGCCGCCGTCATCGTCCCGCCTTCTTGCGGTAGATGCGGTCGTCCAGCACGAAATCGTCGAAATTGCCGGCCTGCGAGGAAAACCGCAAGGACTCCCGCGACCCCAGCCCCAGGAAACCGCGATGGACCAGCGCATCGTGGAACAGGCCCAGCGCCCGGCTCTGGAGATCGCGCTCGAAATAGATCAGCACATTGCGGCAGGAAATCAGATGGACCTCGGCGAACACGCTATCCGTGGCCAGGCTGTGATCGGAAAAGACCATGTGTTCGCGCAAGCGCTTGTCGAACACCACCCGCCCGTACCGGGCGGTGTAGTAGTCCGACAGCGAACTGCGGCCGCCAGACCGGGCATGATTCGCGGAAAAGGCAGCCACCCGGTCCATATCGAAAATGCCCTGTTCGGCGGCGCGCAGCGCATGCGGATTGATGTCGGTCGCGTAGATCATCGCGCGCTCAAGCAGGCCCTCTTCAGCCAGCAGGATGGCAAGCGAATAGACTTCTTCACCCGCGCTGCACCCCGCCACCCACACCTTGATCGACGGATAGGTGCGCAGAATCGGCAAGACCTCGTTGCGCAACGCCAGGAAATACTCCGGGTCGCGGAACATGTCGCTGACCTGCACCGTCAGGAACTGCAACAGCGCGGTGAATACCGGCGGGTCGTGCAGCACGCGGTCCTGCAATTGCGACAGCGTCTTGCAGCCGAACTGCGTCAGCGCGCTTTGCAGGCGTCGCTTCAGCGACGCCTGCGCGTACTCGCGAAAGTCATAGTGATAGCGGTGATAGATCGCATCGAGCAACAGCCGTTGCTCGATGTCTGCGATACGCGCTTTGGCGGTGGATGGCATGGTGGTGGTCAACAGGGCATGACGCCGACGGGCGCGTCAGCTGCGCATCCAGACACGGACGAGCGACAGCAGGCGCTCCACATCCAACGGCTTGGCAATGTAGTCGTTAGCACCGGCGGCCAAGCATTTCTCCTGGTCGTCCTTCATGGCCTTGGCGGTCAGCGCGATGATCGGCAGGCGCCGCCATTCGGGCCGCTTGCGTATCTCGCGCATCGCCGTGTAGCCGTCCATTTCGGGCATCATGATGTCCATCAGCACCAGGTCGATGACCGGCCGGCCGTCCGATCCGGCGCGGCCAAGCGCGTCCAACGCCTCGCGGCCGTTGCGCGCAATTTCCACGCGCACGCCGGTGGGCTCCAGAATGCTGGACAACGCGAACACGTTGCGCACGTCGTCTTCCACCACCAGCACGGTGCGCCCTTCCAGCGCGGAATCCCGGCTGCGGGCCAGCTCCAGCATCTGCCGCTGTTCGGGCGGCAACTCTGCTTCCACCTGGTGCAGGAACAGCGTGACTTCATCCAGCAGGCGTTCGGGCGAGCGTGCGTCCTTGATGATGATGGACTTGGAGAAGCGCCGCAAATGCTGCTCTTCATCGCGGGACAACGCGCGGCCCGTATAGACGATGACCGGCGGGAACGACACGCCCTCCTGCTCGGTCATCTGCTGCAGCAGCTCATAGCCGCTCATGTCGGGCAGGTTCAGATCCATGACGACGCAGTCGAAGGTCGTCTGGCGCAGCAGCGCCAGCGCATCCGCGGCCGTGGCCGCCGGCGCGATCTCGACATCGTTGCGGGCCAGCAACTGGCGCACGCTCTCGCGCTGTCGATCGTCGTCCTCCACCACCAGCACATGCCGCACATGACGGGTGAATTTGGCCTCCAGGCGCTGCAACGCGTGAACCAGTTCCTCGCGTTTGACCGGCTTCAACGCGTAGCCGGCCGCGCCACGGCCCATGGCTTCGCGGGCATAGTCCGCCACCGACACCACGTGAACCGGAATATGGCGAGTCTGCGGATTGCGCTTGAGCTGATCCAGGACGCCCAGGCCCGAGAAGTCAGGCAGATTGATGTCCAGCACGATGGCGTTGGGACGCTCTCGCGAGGCAAGTGCCAGGCCGTCCGTCGCGGTGTGAGCCACCGAACACCCAAAGCCCATCTCGCGCGCCAGATCGCCAAGAATGGCCGCAAAGCGCTCGTCGTCCTCGATGACGAGGATCCTGCGTTCGTTGGCGCCCGAAGGGTCGGCCGTATCGGAAGCGGCCGTGGTGGCGAACGCATTGGGCGTTGTGCCGGCGACAAGGGCGTCCGCCCGACGGGCCGGCTCGTCCGGCGCGTCGCCCGGGAAAGCCACGGGCGCGGCGTGCGCGAACGCGGACGAGGACGAGGACGACATCGCGGGCGCCGCCACGCTGCGCGCGCCCGGCACCGACCGCGTGCCTTCCAGCCGCAGCGGCAGCTCCAGCGTGAACACGCTGCCTTGCCCCGGTGTGCTGGCCACTGAAATGCTGCCGCCCAGCAGCGTGGCAAGATCGCGCGAGATCGACAGGCCCAGCCCCGTGCCGCCGAATTTGCGGTGCGTGCTGCCGTCCGCCTGGCGGAAGGCCTCGAAAATCAAGTCCTGCTGATCCGCCGACACGCCGATGCCGGTGTCCTGCACCGCAAACGCCACCCTGTCGCGCGAGGCCCGCGAGACGCGTAGGGCCACCGTGCCGCGCTGCGTGAACTTGAGGGCATTGGACAGCAGGTTTTTCAGTACCTGTCCCAGGCGTTGCGGATCGGTCTGCAAGGTGGTGGGCACCGCCGGATCAATGTCCAGTTCCAGCGCCAGCCCCTTGTCCTGCGCCATCGGCCGCAAGGGCTCCAGCAAACGCTGGAGCATCGGGACGACGGCCACTTGCTCGACCTCCAGCGTGGCCTGCCCGGCTTCGATCTTGGACAGATCCAGGATGTCGTTGATCAGCGTCAGCAGGTCGCTGCCGGCCGAGTAAATGGTCTGTGCGTACTTGACCTGCTCGGCGCTGAGGTTGCCGGGCTTGTTGTCCGACAGCAGCTTGGCCAGGATCAGCGTCGAATTCAAGGGCGTGCGCAGCTCGTGGCTCATGTTGGCCAGGAACTCGCTCTTGAACTGGCTGGCCTGCGAGAGCTCGCGGGCCTTCTCGGTCAGCGCGCCCTGCACCCGAAGCAGTTGCTGCGTCTGCGCTTCCAGGTTGGAATTGGTTTGTTCCAGCTCGGTCTGCTGCAGTTCCATGCGCGCCTGCGACTCTTGCAGGATACGGCTTTGTTGCTCCAGCTCTTCATTGCTGACGCGCAATTCCTCTTGCTGGGTCTGCAGTTCTTCCGCCTGGCGCTGGGTTTCCTCCAACAGCGCTTCCAGCCGTGACCGGTCCTGGCCCGAGCGAATCGCCGAGGCCAGCATTTCCGAGGCCCTTTCCAACAGGTTGCGCTCGCTGTCGCCCACCGGGTGGTTGAAACCCAGTTCGATCACGGCATACACGCGCCCGTTCTGGATGGCTGGCGTCAAGACAAGCTCGGCGGGATTCGAGCGGCCCGTGGCGGAGGCGACCTCAAGGTGCCCCGCCGGCACATTGCGCACGTGCAACAACCGGCGCGAACTGGCGGCCTGCCCGGCCAGGCCTTCGGCCGACTGGATCTTCTGCGCCAGGCGCTCGGGCGGCAACGCAAAGCCGCCGAAGAGCTCCAGTTCGCCGCTGCTCCGGTCAACCACGTATCCCGCGCCCACGTCGGCGTCCAGGTACTCGGCCAGATAATCCAATGCACGCTTGCCGATCTCGTCCAGGCGGTGATCCCCTTGCAGGCGCAGACTCAAGCCCGACAGGCCCGCCGTCACCCAGGATTGGCGCGCCTTGGCCCGGTACTCTCGCATGGTCATCCCGGCCGAGGCCAGGATCAGCACCAGCAGCAATGCCGAGCCGCCCCACGAGTAATAGGTCGACGTGGCGGCGGCCGCGGCCCAGGCTTCCTTGCCTTCCCTCAGTTCGTCCATCTGCCGCGCATACAGGTCGCCCACCAGATCGCGCAACCGGTCCATCGCCTCTTTGCCCGAATCGGTGCGCACCACGGCCATCGCGGCGTCCACATTGCCGGCCTTGCGCATCTCAACCGTGTCATGCAGTTCGGCCAATTTTTGCCGTGTGATGCCCGCGATGTCGCTGAGGATGCGGCGTTGCGCCGAATCGTTGGCCACGGCCTCCTTCACCAGAGACAGGCGTTCATCAATGAGGCCCAGCGAACGCAGATACGGCTGGAGGTAGGTCGTGTCGCCGGTCAGCAGATAGCCTCGTTGACCGATCTCGGCATCCTTGAGGGCCGAGTTGAACAGGCTGAGCTGGCGCAACGTCTCGGTCGTGCGGTCCACGGCCTTGACCGCCTGCTGACGGGTGTCTGCCGAGCGCACATTGACGAAGGCGATAACCAGCGTAGCCAGCGCGGCCGTCACGAACCCGGCCAATAGCGTCCGGGGAAAGACATAGCGGTTGGCAGGCTGCGACGACGGATTCGGCATGGTAGCGGGTGGCGTGTTCTATAAAGGGGGGGGTGCGGCCCAGCGGTGCAACGATGCGGACGCCTGATGAAAAAAGGCGCAGTCGCTGCAGTGGCCTAAGCGATGGACTATACCTGTTTTGGCGGCACGGGAAAGTGGCCCGCCGCCCCACGATTCAATAAAGCGCGCGCCCTCGAATCTGGGTAAAGTCACGCTGACGCAACGGCCTGGCCCAGCCGCCTGCGCCCTACCGATTCCCAGCAGCCCCAACACCTCGAGCCGATGACAAACCCGCCCCTCTTCCCCATCGTCGTGGTCCTGGCCGCCGGCGCCGGACGCCGGTTCCGCGAGGCTGGCGGCAGCGGCAGCAAACTTGACGCCAGCCTCCTGGGCCGGCCGGTCCTGGAATGGACGCTGGCCGCGGTACGCGACAGCGGCTTGCCGTGGACACTGGTGGAACGCCCCGACGACGCACACGCTGCCGGCGGCATGGGCGACTCCATCGCGCGGGGCGTGGCCCGCCACGCGGACGCACCGGGCTGGCTCATCTTGCCGGGCGACCTGCCCTTGATCGAACCCGCCAGTCTGATCGGCGTTGCCCAATCGCTACGCGATGCCACGCCTGGCGAACCCTGGACGGTGGTGCGCCCCCAGGTGGCCATGGCCGATGGGGCCATCCAACCTGGCCACCCGGTGGGATTTGGGCCGGCATGGCGCGACGCGTTGCTGGGCCTGAGCGGCGAGTCCGGCGCGATGCCGCTGGTGCGCCAGGCCACCCAGCTAGGCACCCTGCATCCGCTGCCATCGCAAGACGCCGGCTGCGTCCAGGATATCGATCATCCCGACGACCTCCCCCGCGCAGAGCAAGCGCTGCAACGCAGGCCAGGCTGACGGCATTCGCCGGCGTGCGCCTTGTCGCCGCGCGGCGGCGCTATTTACTGCACCCGCAGTTTCCCATCCGCGATGATCTTCGCCCACTTGGCTTGTTCGCCGGTCTGGAATGCCGTGAACTCCGCTGGCGTGTTGGGCGTGTAGGCCAATCCCAAACCCTTCATCTTGGCGTTGACGTCCGGCTTGGCGATGATGGCGGCGATGGCTTTGTTCAGCCGGTCCACCACGGCCGGCGGCGTGTTGGCCGGCACGTAGATGGCTTGCCAGCTGCTGACGTCAAAGCCTGCGACGCCCGCTTCCTGCATCGTCGGCACATCGGGCATCACGTCGGTGCGCTTGGCCGATGTGACCGCCAGCGCGCGCACCTTGCCGCTTTGCACGTAAGGCAGCGCGACCAACGCCGTTTCGAACGAGCTGGGAATCTGGCCGCCGATCAGGTCCTGGATGGCGGGCGCGCTGCCCCGGTACGGCACATGGGTCAGATGGGCCCCCGTCAATTGCTTGAAGACTTCGCCCGACAGGTGTTGAGAGGTGCCCTGCCCGGCCGAACCGAAGGCGATGGTATCGGGGTTGGCTTTGCCCGCGGCCACCACATCCTGCACCGTCTTGTAGGGCTGATTGGCGCCCACCAGCAACACGTTCGAAATGCTGCCCAGCAAGATCACCGGCGCAAAGTCCTTGGCCGCGTTGTAGTTGATGCCCGGCAGCAGCGACGGGTTGATCGCGTGCGTGGCAATCGTGCCCAACAGCAAGGTGTAGCCGTCCGGTTTGGCGCGCGCCACGGCGTCGGCCCCCAGCACGCCACCGGCGCCGCCCTTGTTCTCCACCAGCACGGTCTGGCTCAGGCCGGCGCCCAGTTCCTGCGCGATCATGCGACCCAGGATGTCGGACGTGCCGCCGGCCGCGAACGGCACGACCAATGTGATGGGCTTGGCCTTCGGCCAATCGTCCGCGGCATGCGCGCCAGCGGTGGCCAGGGTGGTCAACGCCAACGCGGCGAACAACGTGCGGTGCAACAGGGGGAATGCCTTCAAGCTTGTCTCCTGAGAAGGGGTTTTTTATCTTGTACGTTATCGTATAACTTACGAGAAAGGAGAATACTGGTGGCCGGCCCCGCTTTCAATCTAGGGTAATTCCGAATCTGCCTGACACCGGACCCTCCTATGGTTGGCGAGGCCATCCAGAAGATCAGGCGTCACTTGTCGATCGAACTTGTATGTTGTACGATGACATACATCTACTCCCCTTTTATGGATGACAGGCATGACGACTCCCCAGGAACTCAAGGAAATCGTATCGGAAGGACTGCTCTCCTTCCCCGTGACGGACTTTGACCAGAACGGCGATTTCAACGCCAAGACCTACGCCGCCCGCCTTGAATGGCTGGCTCCGTATGGCGCCACCGCCCTCTTCGCCGCCGGCGGCACCGGCGAGTTCTTCTCCCTGGCCCCCCAGGAATATTCGGACGTCGTCCGCACCGCCGTCCAGACCTGCGCCGGCAAAGTGCCCATCCTGGCGGGCGCAGGCGGCCCCACCCGCACCGCCATCGCCTACGCCCAGGAAGCCGAGCGCCAAGGCGCCAAGGGCATCCTGCTGCTGCCCCACTACCTAACCGAAGCCTCGCAAGACGGCATCGCCGCTTACGTCGAGCAGGTCTGCAAGTCCGTCAAGATCGGCGTCATCGTCTACAACCGCGCCCAGTCCCGCCTGTCGGCCGACAGCCTGGCCCAGCTGGCCGATCGCTGCCCCAACCTGGTCGGCTTCAAGGACGGCATCGGCGACATCGAAGCCATGGTCCGCATCCGCCGCAAGATGGGTGACCGCTTCTCGTACCTGGGCGGCCTGCCCACCGCCGAGGTCTATGCCGCCGCCTACCGCGCACTCGGCGT
>Ga0307412_10001060_pt1 | contig 15720 bp, 17 predicted proteins | sample DK1Cmetagenome_3_FD_203823 | JGI IMG/M metagenome (GOLD analysis project Ga0307412, IMG submission 203823) | Maize rhizosphere microbial communities from greenhouse at UC Davis, California, United States - DK15-C-1 | ecosystem: Host-associated > Plants > Roots > Rhizosphere > Soil | place: USA...
TCCGTTTTCCGGTGCTGTCGTCAAGGTCACCTACTAAGTCGGAAGCTATTACATCTAAAGGGATGAGTGATCTGGCCATTATACGTCTGCAGCGTTAGTATCTCTTGTGTTTACTAGGGTGTTGTAAGGCAACTTATTGGAGAACCAGTTTATCAACAGCATTAGCACATCGTTCTCACTTCCCGCCTGCAAAGGTGCCTCGTCCGTATCATCCAGGTCTTCCACTTTAGTGATAGCCTGGTAATTGATAGTCGCCGCCAGCGGGTTTACCCCGTACAGGATTAACTTGCCGTCTTTTTTCCTGTACCAGCCCATGCCCGGTGTTAATTTGCTGTAGTACTCGATGCTGCCCATGTCTGCGTCCGAAACAGGGCCATACTGGTTGCCGCAATCATCGTACACAAACCTGACACCTGCTCCGCCTTTTAAAGGTACAGTGCCAGCCATCAAAGCTATGTACGGCAATCTTTCGGTACGTACTATGGCCACATCCTCGAACACGGTATAAAACTCGCTGGGGTAGTCCCGGTCTCCTTCTATTTTCAAGTTGATGTTGTACGCCGTGTCCATAGCGTAATTGATAGCCGCGGGAAGCATAGCACGGATATCCGAACGCATAACAGCTCCGTCAGGAGAAGGCTTATCACCATTTACCTTCAGAAAAATTTCCTCTATGAGAACACCGATGGTCATTTACGAACTCCGTAATACACAGTGCCACTTAATCTGTCTTTGAATCCTTCTGTCTTTTTAAGAAGAGAAGGGTCGCTCACCCATTCCTTTTTGCTCTCTGTTTTAGGGAGAGGTTCCGGTTCGGTGATAACTTCGATGTCCTCGTCGTAAGGCGACGATTCAGATGCAGCACCTATGGTCACCTCGTCTTTTTTAGGGAGATCTTCGTCAGTTACGAGTACTTTGTCCTGTAAAGGAAGCACGTCTTTTTCGGTTTCTACCTTGTCCACCTTCAGATCTTCTTTGGGAAGCTCCGGGGCAATACCGCCCTCGAAAGGTGCCACAGGCACAGCAGGTGTTACTTCTTTAACAACTTCGGGTGTTGCTACTGCCTTAGCAGCTAGTTTTTTCTTTGGAGGCATAATTTATACGTTTTGAATTTCCTGCTGAGCACTTTGTGCACCCACCATTGTTAGTAAATCTTCTTTAAGTTCAAGTCCTAGTTTTTGCTGCATAAGCGCCAAAATTAAATTGAAAGCGCTTTCAGGCCATTCCAGATCCGCTCCTTCCGTAGGAGTTACATAATCTCTGGTAGGCGTTGAAACGGGAGTCAGAACTACCGTAGCAGCCTCCGGTTTCCGTATGTACTGCATTGTTCCTGCGAGCGTTCCGCTATGGATGTAGGTTATGTCTCCGTCTACTAGGTAATGGTAGGCCGCAGGATTTTTAGCCGAAGGTGCACGAACTGGGCTCGAACTGTACAGTGGAGCCTGTAGCGGTGTTATCGGGTAGGAGGGTATGCCGTTGATCGTAGCTCCTAAAAAATAAAAACACTCTTCGGGTTTTGTGAGAGAGATATCTACGCTTTTCACAAAAGGAGACAAAAGCTCCTGCACCAGCGTGTTCTTGGCGTACAGCGGGCAGAGTAAACTCATCGCGCTTAACTGTACCGCTGCCAGGTCACGGTTAAACTCGGCAGCAGACTGATATCCCGCAGTGCCGGTCTTGGCGCTTTGCATTAAGGTCTCCCACAGTGTAACTACCGATATCATTATTTACGTCCGGTTAGCTTCTTAATCACATCGCTGGCCGCAGTCCCGTATTGGTCTACTTGTCCGGGTTTTTGGATCGGCGCACCTATGGCTTTCTTAACTCCGGGAAGGTTCGATATAGAATCCACCTTGGACTTTTCGACTTCTCCTTTCGGATAGAGCCTCACCATAGCTTTTTTGTACCGTTGAGGTTTAATCTCGTTTCCCCACTTCCCGATTGAACCATCTGCTTTCTCGACCATTCCATCCCAATTTTTAAAGGTGGGGTCTTCTTTTTTCCTAGGAAGTTTTTTTGGGTCGTCTGCCATAGTGAATTTTTTCTTTAAAGGTAGTATATTTTTAAAAATAAAAAAAATCCGACCTTTGTTGGATCGGATTTAATTTATTTAAAGAATTAATGTGTGTTTACTTAGTAGAATCTTGTTTCTGATACCATATGGCTTGTTGTATAAATATGTTAGAGGCACAAGTTTCACAAATCGGTATAGGTTTTAGATTTATATTGAATACCACGTTCGTGAGTTGCGCACATATTTTACATTTAACCAATCGCATTTTACTTGGCAAACAGGGTCGAAAGGAAAGCATTTACATTTTCGTCTGTAACAGCTCCTTCCTGTGTTGCATCCATGAAGTTCTTAATCAGCGCAGAGTTCTTAGGGTATCCTTTTTCTCCCACGTAGTCTCTGAACTCAGCGAACGTCGTCAGGCGTTCTTTTAGTGCAGGAGCGCCGCTTGGGAAAGGCAACTCAGAATTAAGGTTAGTAAGATGCGCGGGCACTTCTACCACAGGTGCTTTAGGTTTTTCTGCCGCTAATATTTCACGGGCTTTACGGTCCGCTTGAAGTATTGTGGTGGAGTTCCTGATGTCGTACAGATAATCACCCAGGTTAGCTTTTATGTAGTTAAACAAACGCTGGATCGCGTCATCGTTCTGATTCATGATAGCATCTCCGATGTACTCTCCCTGACGTGCTCCTTGCGCCCACACCCACTGGCGGGAAGATCCACGTCTTTGCAATTCGAATATTTTTTTATCCACCATGTTACGGATACGTCCCTCGATACGTACCATGTCATCGTCCATAGCGAGAATGTACCGCTTATTAGTGGTAGTGTTAAGGGCGAACTGCTGAAGACGTACTCTCAATTCATCTATTTCGTAGTCGTCATTTTTGAGCAGTTTAAGACCTTTAGCTACGATCACCAACTCTTCTTCATCCATTTTAGAGGCGTGTTCGAACGCTCTTTGGATGTTGGTCATATCTGCTACATCTTTCAATGTTTGCTCGATAGAGTCCATGTAGGCGAACTTCTTTTTAGTTTTGTCCGCAAAAGGCGAAGAAGGATTGCCGGGATTCAGGTACATGAACACCGCTTTATCCGGCGCGTTCAGAAAATTCACCGTCGATCCGTCTACGTTTAATCTGCCAGGTTCATAGTTATAACGCATAACACCGCCTTCTACCCGTGGTATCTGAGACTCAGCGTAACGCAGACGTTTCATCTTCCCGTCTTTGTCTCTAAACCAGAAAGAGGTAAGTACGCCGTAGGTGGTTTTCTTAGCCAGAGGCGAATTAATTGTTTTCTTTTTTAGAATACGAGCCCCGTCCAGTTTAAACGTAGGTTTCTTTATGATCCTTTCGTATTTTTTTTCGGGAACGCCCAGCGAGAGCATGAACTCTTTGCCGTTTATTTGTTGATCGTCAATGTATAGTGCCATTATTTTTCTTTAGTATAAGGTTCGTCTTTTAAATATTGCTCTGCTTCCAGCTTGGTACGTAATTCTTGTACAGCTACAGTAACAAAACGCTGAATAGAAATGCCCGTAGACTTCTTATAGTCTGTCATAAAACGATGATCGTCTTCGCTGAATATTATTTTACTAGCTGGCATACGAACAAAAATGACATATTTTGGTGTCATTTCCAAATTTAATTTTTGGAATTACAAAAATTGTTGTATAATTGCAATGTGAAAAGAAATTCGTCATATAGTTATTCGTCCAATTGGTGTAAGTCCGATAGAGGTAAGCTATGTGATATTATCGTGCAATAGATAAAAACTAAACATATAGGAAAAGCCTCTGATAATCTCAGGGGCTTTTTTAGTTTGTCAGTATAGCATAATTGGTAATGCAGCGGTCTCCAAAACCGTAAGTACGTACTTAATGGAGGTTCGAATCCTTCTACTGGCGCAACAAGGGTAGGTAGCTCAGAGGCAGAGCAGGGTCCTGTTAAGACTCAGGTCGAGATTTCGAAATTCTCCCTTCCCTCCAAACAGAGAGTTAGCCAAGCGGTACGGCAGCACACTGCTAATGTGTAACAGGTAAAACTGTCCTGAGTTCGAATCTCAGACTCTCTGCAAAGGGTAGGTAGCGTTCATGGGAACAAACAGTCTTGAAAACTGTCGCTACGGTAACACGTAAGAGTTCGATTCTTTTACCTACCGCATATCCTTTAGCGTCAACGATGGTGAGTTGAGACAGACTGTAAATCTGTTGCCGTGAGGCTTAGTAGGTTCGAATCCTACCTATCGGACTGAAATATCTCGCCCCAGGCTTCGGCATTACGAAGATAAGCCGGCAATGATCTACCGGTGATCAGTTGAAACTGCAGCTGGGGGCGAGATATAGATAAAAAAGCCCCTATCTCACGACAGGGGCTTTTACATCCAGAAAGCAACACAAAAATTATGAAGATATTCCGTTCGGAGTGATTAGCGCCATCTGATCGCCTAAAGCGAAGTGAGGAGCCATTTCAGTTCTAACATAGAACTTCACGCCGTCAATCGGAGAAGTCTTGTACAGTTGCGCTTTGTTGCTGATAACAGAAGCGTTTCCTGCTCCGGCTTCCGCCCACAATTCGTCCTCACGAACGTAACCGTTAGACCCTCTTACCTCGTAACCTACGTAAGAAGTTTGGAATTCCAGACCAGTGTTGTCTGTCACAGTAGTATCCCCCAAAGGAATAGCTACCTGCCAGTTGCTGTATCCGATAGCACCTGCTCCTTGTGAGTTGTTGAACTCAGGGGCCGCAGTCTGCAAGAAAGTGAACTGACCAAGAGAAAAACCTTTGAAGCCCATGTTCAGGAACGCGCCTTCAGCGTTGTAATCCCTGCCCATAGTTTCAGCCCAGTTTTTCTTAAAGTTGTCGGCTACGAACTTATCGGATACGCCGATTACCCAGTTGTAGTTCAACTTGTCGGATAAAGCTTTCTCGTAGGCCACGTTGATGTCGTAACCTTGCGCCAACACAACGGTGTCAGTAGGCAAGTTGATAGACGCGTAGTAAGCAGCAAGTGCGTACAAGTCGTTGATATCAACATCGTTCGGGTCGATCTCCATCTCGTAGCCTGACTGCTTGATGAAGTCGATAAGACCTTGCGTACCACGGATAGTCGCTTCTTCTTCCATGAAAGTAGAAGTTTCTGTCCAGCCTGTAGGTTGTTTACCGAACATCCAGGTAGATCCTTTCAGATACTGGTGACGAAGCTCCATATCTTTCAAACCTTCCATCCATAACAGGTTTGTACCTGGTACAGGTTGGAATTTAACCTGAGTGGTCAAGTTAGATCCGGTTACTCCGTCTGTATCTTTAACGATCCAGAAAGTGTTCTCGTAGTAGTATCTGCGCGGACGAAGACCAGGATTTTGTCCAGTACCTTCTCCGGAGATATTCGAGAAAATATTACAAATAGAACCAGCGATGATCTCATTTTCAGGATCGAAGTCCGGCTCATCGGCCTCAATAGTAATCGTGTTAGGATTAACTGTGCGGTCTTTTTCGATGATACGGTACATGTGTCCGCCCGCTGTTGCCTGGAAAGTATCCTTTACACGAGGTAAAGAGCTAACAGTTCCGTTATCGTTGGCCATGTCATCCTCACTTAAGGTGATAATAGACTGGTTAGCTTCCGATCCTGCAACAATGCTGCCTACCGTGAAAGTCATCTTTACGCGAGGTCTTTCCCAGTGGCCGGTGGTCGGGCTGTGTGACACTCTGCGTTTTGCTGATTTCCCGATAAGAGGAAGGAGTTTGGTCAGCGTGGTGTAGTAGTTTCCGTGGTTACGGAAATAGTCTGCCAACATAAATGGGTTTTGCTGTAACAGCTGAGACCCGAAAATAAGCTGATCTGACTCTACCCCTTGTACGTGGGATGGGGATGTCCCTGCGGCCATAGCTTGGCCTTCTGCGTCAATAGTCATGTGTATTTTAGGTTAAAGTGAGATTTTTTATGTACGTCCCACCATCCTCTTAGTGAAGTCTGCCAATCCTGATTCGTTTGTAACTACAACCTGATTTTCCTGAGCTTTTGGAAGGCCGGATCTGTTCTCGTACTTGTTCACCGCTTTTTCATACCCTTGGCTGTGGCCTTTTTGGTATGTCCGTTCTACTATTTCGGATATATGTGATTTCAAGTACTCGCCCATAGCAAAAGAATACGCTTCGCGGACTGTATCCGGGTTAATCGGGTCCAGACTGTCTCTGAAATATTCTTTTACATGACCTGCTAATTCAGTTTCTAAAAACTCTTTGTTAACTCCTTCTTCGTAGTTAACAACTTCATCTCCTACTTTAATTTCAAAATTAAATTTGGTAGGAAAATGTTTAGCTATGGCCGATGCTTCCTGCTCGACGGTTTTATTATAGTTGCTGATGTCGGCGATCTCTTGCAATTTCGCTTGTTCTGCAGCAACTTTCTCAGGGTTATTAACCGTAGTTAAGTCTTTTTTATACTCGTTGAGCTTATCCAGATCCGATTTAGAACTGATACGCAATTGCTCGCGTAAAATGTCCGCCTCTTCTTTTTGCTCCGGAATAGTCTCGTCGTACTGACTTAAGTTAAACTCACGGTTGACAATCTTGCGGGCTATTTCCTCGCTGTACCCTTCAGTAAGTACCATTCTGGTAACTTTAAGGTCAATAGGAGATAACTGCGATAAGTCGCCGTATCCGTTTAACTGTACAAACGCTTTGATCTGATCAGGATTCGCTCCTGCCAGGGTCATTTCGTTTAGTTTGGCAATGTAGTCGTTAGCAGGACGAACAAGAGTTTTTGTAAGCTCTTCTTTTTCCGCAGCTAACGTGTCGTAATTCTTAGCTCTTTCGAGAATAGTACTGAACGACTCCTCGTCTTTTACCAAGCCTTCTGTTCTTTGTTCAAGATCAGGCCAGTAATTGTAAGGTTCACTTGTGGGTGGTGGAGTTTGCACCGGAGCTTCCGCTTCGGGCGTAGGTGTTGGTGTAACCTCTGATTGCTGTCCAACGGCTATCTCAGCACTGTCTTGGGGACTGGCGGGCGCAGTAGTAGAAGCGGCTACCTCAGCCTGACCTTCTGTTGTATTCATTGCTACCGCCGCAGCTTTCAGGAATGTTGCATTATCTTCCATGTGTGTAAAATTAATTATTTATTGTTGATATTTCAAAATATATTATTGGGGTACCATCTGTTCTTGCGGAATTTCCTCTTGCGGCTCCTCTTCCGGAGTTAAAATTTCAGCTATGTCATCCGTGTTTTGCGCTATAATAGTTTGTGCAAGGTTTGTATTAGGAGGGATGTCATCCGGTTTACGGGATTTGATAATCTCCTTCATTAACGTTTCGTTCATCTTCATAAGCCCGGCTAGTAAGGTGTTTTCAGTTTCTATCTGACCTTTCTTTTCCAGTAGCTGTCCGTCGATCTGACCCTTAACAATGGCGGATTGCTGTTGTTGTTCACCGTTGGCAGCGATATCTCTCTCTTTAGCAGCAGCAGCTTCGGCGCGTTGTTTGGCTTCTATTTTGGCCAGTGTAAAGTATGCAGACTTGATCTGTCCTGCCATCACTTTTTCATACAGATACAGGTACTGCGAAGCAGAAATTCCGGAGGCTCCGTTAGTGGCCGATCCCTGGTTTTTAAGCTGTAACAGGTTCTGCAACATAGCTGTCCGTTCTTCGGTAGAAGGAGCGATGGACACCTCTGTATTGAATTCTGAAGTGGTGAACTCTGCTCCAAGCTCCAGCATCTTCATGTTGTGCTCTCCAAGAACGGAATATGGCAGTTTAACCGCTCCATCCTTGGCTACGATCTGCCATTTTTTGATGATATCCGTAAACATGTTACGGAACAGATAGTTGAAAGAGTTAAAAGTAGGTTGCAACGAAGCGTTCGCTGCCTGGAAAGCAAGTTCAGTTTCTCCGAGTCCTTGATACGGACTTTTCTGACCACCGTCCGCTCCTCCTTGTAAGCCCAGTACTTCGCGCAGTTCGTTTGCTTTTACCAGAAGTTCAGCTGAACACACGGACATAACCGAGGCCATCTGCGCCACGTTCATGTATTCGATAGGCTTAGCGCCTCCAGCCATGAACAGTGGATCTCCGTTGTCGTCCAGTGAGTTGTAATACAATACGCCCGTCTCGATGAACGCCCGCATGATGTCCTCTGGTTGCTGCATCTTTCCGTTCAACATCACGTTCTCAATGAGGTTCTGTTGAATAGCCATGGCTGGAGAGGCCGGTAAAGAGGCCCAGCCGTTTCGATACTTAACCAGTATCATGTTCATGTCATCGATCAGAGCTACGCAACGCTCTACCAGACTCATATTGCCTGTTTGGGCAAAAAAGAAGTCCAACCGGGGGCGTTTGTTACCGTCAGCTCCGTAGTACACTACGTCTTCGCACACTCCGTAGTCCAGCAACATATCGCTGCCTAAAATCCACTGCGAATAATATTTTTTTATAACGCGTTTCTGTATTTTCTCGTCACCGTTCTTGGCGTCTTTGGCCGTAAGCTTATAGTCGTAATCGACCGTTTTATACAATCCGCGCTTGTTTTTCAGCGTTACCTGTGTGTCCACCGATAGCCACTCGCTGTCGAGTACGAATACGCGGGCTGACATCACCGGATCGTTAGCCGTAAAAAATGTAGGAGAATTAAGCCATGAAGAGTATCCCTCAGAATTAAAATTCATCAGCGGAGGGTTCATCCACTGGAAGGTCATCGCTATGTCGTAGAGTTGCTGAGGCGTCAGATGCGGATGTTCCCGGCTGATATCTGTCATACTCATATCCCTTAGCTCAGCCGCGCGGGTGTTGTCGTGAAAGTCCCGGTATATAGAGGGTTGAACAAGCGCCCTCCGCATGTCCACTCTGCGGAATTTAGGTATTTTGGTAGATTTTTCTATGTACGTCTTGGCTCCGCATATCCCGTTCGGGTTGGTGATCAGGTCGTCCATTATCTGATCCTGGAACATTTTATAGTGTGACTCCATTTTAGACTTGGCGCAAGCTGCTTCCGCTGCTATCTGCCACTGGAGAACAAAGCCGCCTGAATCTATGAACGTGTCTACGTCCGCAGCATTCATCAAACCTAGTTCCTGTGGATTTGGCTCCACCTCGGGTTTATACATCGCCGTCTTAAGGAACTCCTGCGTGTTCTTATCGACAATGAATTTCATCATCTGACGCGTAGCTTCCACGGAGGCCATGCTATTTTCGTCAAGACAGGTGAGCCGGACATCGAACTCCTGGGCCATGTTCTTAGAGCGCATGATATCCAGAAGCTGCGGCAGTTTGGCGTACCCTTCGTAGGATACGTTCATCTTGGAGACGAACTCGCCGGTCTCTTTGTTTTTCTTAAGAAGGTGTTTTTTTATTTTGTCGGGGGATTGCCGTCCTTGGGCGTACAGCTGCAGTTCTTCGATGGTACGTCCTCCGGTGGCTCCGTAAGGAATGGCCAGACGATTATTTACATAGTCTGCGTACAGTGCCTGGTTTACATCGATGTAATACTGCTTTTCTAATTTCTTTTTAGGGTCGATGTGATCTGGAGGGTATGCATAAGTTTTACCTTTATAATCAGTAGGTTTCATCTTTAACTTCGCCATTCGGAAAATTTTCTTATAAAGGTAAATATTTTTTAGTTATGCTGTGTATTCTGTAAAATGCTGAATCTCTCGTTTCTGTTTGTCGCCGTGCCATCTTGGTTTTTTCTGCATAGCAGCGTACAGAGCCCACCCGAAAGCTACGCCCAAATCCCGTGACCCTCTGTTTTTCCAATTCATAGTCATTAGCTGGTTCAACAGATCCGGATGATCCAGCGCATTCGCCATGGTACAGGTGTAGCTGGTTATGAAATCGAAATACATACTGATGCTGTTCTCTGTAGCCGTAACGCCGCCTTTCTCAGTTTGACCCTTGTAATTTTTGACATCCGTAGGTTTATCCATCTCGTAGCCAGCGTATCCTCTTGTTTTTAGGTACGTCTTCAAACCTCCGTATTTGTTTTTCTCCGGAAGGAAGTCAGAACCGTAATAGACCATCGTTAATATTACATCCTCGAAAAATACGAAAGTATCGTCCGGACGCTCCATGTAAGTACAGCACACACGATTGGTTTTGAAGTTACTTCCCAGATCAACCGGATCGCCTTTAACGATACCGTTTATCTCGTCGTTGAACTGCCAGTACAAACTTTCTTCGCTGTCTACGTCCTTGTCGTATTTACGCATGAGTACGATAGCGCCTTTAGACCGCTCGGATTCACTGGCGAGGGTTTCGTTCTGGTCTATGGGGTCAATCCCGGCGCAGAAAAAGTGTGTATTTCCGGGCTTAGCCGTGAAAGCGGAAGACCGTTTATTGGCTTCCAGGTTATAGTCATGCGGGTGACGGCTGATGATCCAGCGACCTTTAGGATTGATCTCCCACACTACCGTAGTGTCTTTTATTCCGTCTTTCCATTTAAGATTTCCTCTCACAAAAGGCTTAGGATGGGCAACCTCGTTCAGGTAAAACTCGCGTTTGCGAAGGTTCTCGGTGTGGAACGGGCTGGAATTACGGATAGATAGGAAAATATCTTCTATGGTCCGGGGGTTCTTCCGGATGAAACTCATAGCACCAGGCGTATTGCCTGCTTCAATCATCGCGTTATACTTTTCAGTAACTGCTTCTATGACTGCTGCTTTATCTATGAAGCCCCATCTGTCGGCCACAATACCGTCGAATCCGCGTTCGGCCACACCTCTGAATATCCGCCACAAACCGTTGATAGTAGAACCCGACTTTAGTTTTTTCTTAGGATCAGATTCTTTGTGAAGTGTAATAGCCCAGTCCAGTCCTTCTGCCGTAATATCCTCTACCGTACTGGTCATAAGGATCATACCGCGCTTGGTGCCTCGTATACTACTGAAAGTGGCCTCAGCCATCGTAGCGACCCACTCGTTCGGATTCATTCCACTGGTAGGCTTTCCAAACTCATCTCCGTAAGCCGTACAAATACCTGTTGATCCGTCAAACCGGGTTTGTTTAGACGGTCCAAAACGGAAACGGGAACCTAAAGGAGGATATTCGTATTCTTCCAGAGAAGATTTATTTACCTGGCCTCCTTCTTCGTTACTTTTGGTGATAGAGGCGTGAGTGATGTGCTTAGAAGGATAGGTCATCACCAATCCCTTCTTAGGATTCTCTGTTCCACGATTCATTGGTTTATGGAACCAGAGCATATTGGCGTGACCGTGTACCAGCCGGTCGTAGGTCTCTATTACATGATCCTCGTTCACAAAAGACTGCATGGTGTGCAAGGAGCCTCTGATACGAGATCCGCGTTCGTACATGTAGCAAATTGCGTTCTCAGTATCCCCGAGCTGACGACATTTGAAATCCGCTACGCCTCTGCACTTGGGATCGTGGGTAGCATTCAGCAGGAACAGGAAAAACTCTCTGTCCGAATCCCGGTATAAAAACTCTTCACTGGTAATGCCCGTCCAGCAATTCATCTTAAAATAAAGACAGCCGGGAATATAGGTTTTTTTGCCTTTTATGAACATCCAGATACCGTTTCTCCGGCGATGGTGTTCTGTGGCTATGAAAATATCGTAGTCCCGTTCTGCCCAGTTATCCCTTCCGTAGTCTTTATCTGGGAAACGTACCTGCTCGGGTATGAGCGTTCTGCGAAATATCTGATCGTACTCGCTGAGACCGAAGTTTATGCAATCCTCGTCCGCCGGAGCTTCCGGAATGAAGCAGTCTACGTCGTATATGTTCTCAACAGTGGAATTTGCTCCGAATTTTAAGGTGTAATTCGGTAAAGCTGTTAAATCTACATAGTAATCTGCTTTATCAATCCGTTTCTTCCAGTCGATCATCAGATGTAGGTATAGTTTTCAGCATGTTTCTCAGCGTATAGACGAATTTTGCTACGACTTTCTACCAGTGCAGCTTCTCGGGCCGCTTTACTGTCCGGAAATAGTCTTGCTTCTATTCTGCGCACTTCCTGGCCGAGTTCCTTTACCCGTTCCCGTGCTTCGTTCCTGCGCTTGTAGTAGTTAATGTCGCTTTCTTTTTCCATTTTCACGTCATTCGTTTGCTGGATAAAGAACTCGTAATCTTTTTTGGCTAATAGCCAGTCAGTGAAGTCCGTTTCATGCAGAATCTGAATGTATCGCAGCCATGCCCCCATCACCAGCGGATGTTTGTACGTGACGATCCTCTCGAACATAGCCTGGTTGGTTTTAGTGTCGATCTTAAGATAATCGAACACCGCCTTGATCATAGCTTCGCGTTCTTTTATCCGCACAAAGGGGCTATCGATGTCACCAATCAGAATGGCGATCTTAATTTGATCCTCAGAACATTCGTAAAATTCCGGAAAAGAATTCAGCTCGGGAAACCTCTCCCGGATCTGCTGTCCTGGCTCTATGGTAGTTATATCGAAATAGCAACGGCTTAGATCGTACATAATTTGTAGAAGTTAACAGTTTCCTTTTCCAAAAACAAAATGTCTTTGCGCTGGATTAAATATAGTCTGCGATCAGCCAGTTCCATGTGATTCTCCGTTTCGTACTGTACAGCGACGCGAGGATCGTAGATCAGCTTGTCTCCTGCCTGAACGTCTGTATCTTCATCACAGTACGTAGGAAAGTCAAAATAGCCACCTGGTCTGCCGTTTACAGTCAGCGGTTTCCCACTGTGTAAAACTCTGCCGTAAGCCCATCGTGCACTGCGTTTGTACGTTCCTCCCAGTTTAGGTATGACTAAACCGGTGGTGGATCTCACAAAGGTAGCAGCTCCTTCTTTTTCAGTTTCCTGCAGCTCCGGATCGATCAGTAGATATCCATTGATCATTTTACCAGCGGTAGTCATGTATATATCATCGTACTTGACGAAACACATTTTACCTTCCTCGGTATCGAAGTACTGTGATTTCAGATGGATCTGGTAGGAGAATTTAACGTGATCACCTATAGCCAGTTCGTTCTCTGTCTCGAAACGACATCCGGCTTCTTTAAGCCGGTTTATCTTGTAGAGCAGGGAAGCATCAGCTATTACCTTTTCGTTATTCCGCTCCGTTATGATAGAAGCTTTGATAGCTTTGATATCTTCGCGCGTGAAACGTATTTGCTCAGGTACACCGTAAACCGTACCTGTGGTGGCGAAATTCTTGTTCTTAGCATCCACGCGGTTGCCCTTCTCGTATTTGTACGTGGGAGCAATAAGTCCCGTTTCTTTCCCGGCCAGTTGGTAGGTTTCGAAATCCGGATCAGGCTTGATCAATACGTAGTTAAAGGGGATGCGGATGTTTTTTATGCTGATCATATTTCCGCAATTATATCATATTCAAAAATCACAGATACTTTCTCACCTTCTACCTCGAACGTTGAAGAGATGCCGGGATTAAACACGATGCGCTGGCCTGCTCTGTCGCCGCTCAGCACGGTAGCCGTAACGCATCTACCCTTTGAGTTCGTGCCGTGAATGATGCCGGTTTTAGTTTTATCCTCTACCGCATCTTTTTTTACAAGAACTTTTCCTTTCGACGGAACTATATCAGATAGTAGCATAAATGTCTTCTTCTCGCATTAAAAAATGCACCGGATCAATGTTCAGCTCGACGCCTGCGTTCTTCATAAACAGCACGTGATCGCCTACTTTGTACAGAGGGTTTGGTCCTACGTGCGTCACTTTACCGCTGGATGGCGGCTGTTGTGCCGCGCCCGGTATGTACAATCCGCTTTCGGTTTTTTCCGGTGCCGGATCTGGGAGAACAACGACTCTGCCTTCTGATGGCTTAATGGTATCTTTCATATTTCGTATTTACTTTTATGGGGTAATATTTTATCTAAGTATGGTGCCAGTCCTGTTTTAATGGCGGCGTCCGTGAAGCTGACTACGTGACGATCATTGCAATAATGTGCGGCCTGATCGTAGTCTACGCGTTTGGATATTTTCACGTCTGGCATGTGTTCTCCTTCCAGTCCTGCACAATAAATAGACTTCATGCCGTAGCCGAATTTCACATCCCAGTTTACAGCTTCAAATCTCTTGTTGAAATGTCCTTTTTCCATGATCAGAGGACAATGGCCGTCATAATTCAAATCCGGGAAACCGTTAGCAGCTAACCATTTCTTAGTTTGATTCATAGTCTGACGGTAGCTCGAAGCGTTTTTCAACATACTTTCGTAGCAGGTGCCTTTATAGTAGTTCGGGTAGTTCTCGATGTCTACTGGCTGTAGCAGGACGTGATCGTCGTTCATGAACAAAAAACGATCCGTATACTCGAAGGCCTCGTAAGTTTTCAAAAAGATATTCAGTTCCTTGTATTCTTTATGCGGGCTATCAAGCATGGGTACGTGCTTGATGTTCTTTATCCATTTAGGCTTCTCACCTATGATGTAGACGTCACCGGCTTCGGTGAATTTCTCGATGCTGCGGAGCACGTAACGAAGGTCCAGGTGGTTTATCTTTGATTTCCCTAAAGGAATAGCTATATCCATGTTTGACATACTTTCATGTCAAATTTATTACTTTTACATCTACAAACCAAATTATGATTACTTTATTGATCCGTTGCTCGTATCGTCCTAAAGGTTTCGCCAAAACATTCGCCTCCATTCCGGGGGGTGTGCAGGTTATTTGTTCCTACGACGACGAGCGGGCTTTGGGGTATATTCCAGAGCACGTACAGAAGATACGCGTATTTAAGCACGATGCGCAAGTGTGGTATGATAATTATTGCAACGATCTAAAGCAGCTGGTAACGAGCGGATACTTTGGTTTTCTGGATGAAGGAGATATTATTCTTCCGGGAGCCTTGGCGCAACTCCGGAAACACCTGAAAGGATCGAACGGGGTAATCTGTCAATTCAGTCGTGGAGGTAAGTTAAAACCTAATACTGAATTAATTAAGAATAAACAGATTCTACGCGGTAAAATAGGACTGCCTTGTCTGTTCTTGCATCACTCGCACAAAGACGTGGCGGATTTCGATGGATCGGTGGGTGCGGCGGATTACCACTGGATAAAAGCCGTTTCTCGCAAAGTTAAACTCAAATTTGTCAGCATTCCAGTTGTGTTTGCAGAGAAACGGGATAACGGAGCTACTGAGGAGTAGGTTTTTCGTCTTGAACTTTGTTGTATAGATCGAGCAGTTTCTTTTCGGTCGGCTTATCCAGTATCGCTTTTCCCGATTCCATCCTCAGTACGTAAGTCCTTCCTTTGCCGATACTCACGGATGCCTTTTCCTGGCCCATTCCGCTGCGTAGCCTTAACTCTCTTAGCACCTTCGCTCTGGGGTCGATACTTTTTTCTGCGGGCGGAGGCGTGTCGTCCGTCTCTCTTGTAAATACATACATGAAAGACATTCTTAGAATCTCTTCCGGCTGTAGCTTGGGCAAAGCTTCTGTAAGCTGTTTGAACACTTTGATCACTTTTTCCTGTTTGTCTGCTAGGTTCTTTTCCATAATTATTTTTTATGTTAAAGATAGACAGAGACAGTGTGAACCTGTGGTAACAGTTTGGTTTACAGTTTTGACTTACAAAATAAAAGGTTCTCACTATTACGACCACACTCTTTCAAACCGAACTGTTCACAGTGCGCGGTGTATTTTTTCTCCAGACCTTTGTCACCGTTCCATTCGATGACGAGGAACTCACATCCTACGTGAGCCAGGTCGATCTCCTTCAATACCGTCCAGTCGTGCCCTTCGCAGTCTATCGATATAATCTCTAACTTCGGTTTG
>Ga0307412_10001061_pt1 | contig 15719 bp, 12 predicted proteins | sample DK1Cmetagenome_3_FD_203823 | JGI IMG/M metagenome (GOLD analysis project Ga0307412, IMG submission 203823) | Maize rhizosphere microbial communities from greenhouse at UC Davis, California, United States - DK15-C-1 | ecosystem: Host-associated > Plants > Roots > Rhizosphere > Soil | place: USA...
CGCCCTTGCCGTACAGCTTGGGCCGGATCCCGTCGATCACGTTGGTGATCTGGCGCGGAATGAACTTCTCCACGTGCTGGTACGGGCCGTAGTTGTTCGAGCAGTTGCTGATGGTCGCCTGCAGCCCAAAGGAACGCACCCAGGCACGGACCAGCAGGTCCGAACCGGCCTTCGTGGAGGAATACGGGCTGGACGGGTTGTACGGGGTCTGCTCCGTGAACCGCTCCGGGTCATCAAGTTCCAGGTCCCCGTAGACCTCATCGGTGGAGATGTGGTGGAAGCGCTTGTTATGCTTCCGGGCCGCTTCGATCAGCGTGTACGTGCCAATGATGTTCGTATCCAGGAACGGCCGGGGGTCATGCAGGGAGTTGTCGTTATGCGACTCAGCCGCGTAATGGACCACCACGTCGCAGTCCGCCACGAGCCCGTCCACCACCGAAGCATCAGCGATATCGCCCTCCACGAAGGTCAAGCGGTCCGCCGGGAGGTTCCGGAGTGATTCCAGGTTGCCCGCGTACGTGAGCTTGTCCAGAACCGTGACATGGCTGTCGGTAGTGGCAATGACATAGTGGACAAAATTGGAGCCGATGAAGCCGGCGCCGCCGGTAACAAGGAGTTTCTGCATGGTGCACAGCTTACCGGCAACCGCTTTGCGGGCCGATTTGGAGTCCTTTGCATTCTTCACTTCGATAACACTGGTCACACCAGTAACGGTTGGGTACTCTCGGTAGGACGACGGTGGAAGTTATCCCCGCGTAACAGATTTCTCGGGGGCAACCGTGACCAAGCTCAAATCCCGCCGCGCCGGACTGCTGGCAGCAGCGATTGCTTTACCTCTCATTTTGAGCGGCACCAGCGCTGTTGCGCTCACGCCGGCACCCAGCCCATCGCCGCCAACGACGACGGCCCCCACCACGCCCGCTTCCTCGCCTGAACCATCGGCGGCTGACCCGACTGGTCCGGCTGGGCAGCCCACCTCCCCAGGGCAGACACCGGCGGAACCCGCAGCGGAGCCGGAGGCGCCGCCCGCGCCATCGCCGGCACCCACAGCTGCGGCGGCGCAAGCACAGGCACCCATGCCGGAGGCGGGCCAGGCAGCAATGGGCCGCGCCGGCTTGAACGCCCCCTCCGCGGAGGGCCAGGCTCCCGAGGCGAAAGCCCTGGGTTCAGAATCAGCGCAGCCATCGGTCCCGGAACAGCCCGCCAGCACAGTCGGCCAGCCGCTGGGCCTTGACGTCAGCTCCTGGCAGGGGTCGGTCAATTGGACCGACGTCAAGAACAAAGGTGCCCGGTTCGCGTATGTGAAAGCGACTGAAGGCATGTCCTACCGGAACCCGTATTTTGCCGCCCAGTACGGCGGTGCCACCTCCGCGGGGCTGTTTCGGGGGGCCTACCACTTCGCCGCCCCCAGCGTTTCCGACGGCGCAAGCCAGGCGCAGTTCTTCGTGAACAATGGCGGCGGCTGGTCAGCCGATGGCGTCACCATGCCGCCGACCCTGGACATCGAGGACAACCCGTACGGCGGCACCAATAAGTGCTACGGGATGTCACCCTCCCAGCTGACCACATGGGTGCGCGATTTCACGTCCACGCTCTATCGTCTGACCAGCAAGCAAGCCATGATTTACACGGGCTACTACTTCTGGCGCGACTGCCTTGGCAACACCTCGGAGTTCAGCGGCACCAACCCGCTCTGGCTTGCGTCTTACTACACCAGCAGCCCCGCGGTCCCGGGTGGCTGGCCCACTTACACCATCTGGCAGTACGCGAACGACTACGCCGACGCCGGGCAGACCGTCAAAGCGACATTTCCCGGAGACCAGAACGTTTTTAACGGAACCATCGACCAGCTGCGCAAGCTCGCCGCCACGCCGGACAGTTACCCCATCGGGCTGATTCCCGGCGCGACACTTCTGACGGGGAAATGGGCGGGAGACGGCAAGGCCCATGTCGGCTGGTTCAAAGACGGCTTCTGGTGCCTGCAGATGGCTTTCTCGCCCCGGCGCTGCTTCCCTTACGGCAATCCAGGTGACAAGCCGGTGGTTGGCGACTGGAACGGAGACGGAACGGCCGGCATCGGCATCGTCAGGAACGGTGTGTGGTGGCTGGTCGATGACATCAATACGATGGCCATCACCAAGGTGGTCGGCTTCGGCGTCGGCTCCGACACTCCCATCGTTGGTGACTGGAACGGTGCAGGCCGGGACAGCATCGGAATCTGGCGCAATTCCAGTTTCCAGGTCAGCTACAACATCGACTATCCGGTAGTCAACGAGTACTCGGCATTCGGTGTCCCGTCCGATACCCCGATCGTTGGTGACTGGGACGGCAATGGAAAAGCGGGCATCGGTGTATGGCGGGACGGTGTGTGGTGGCTGAGCAACCGCGTTCAGTGGCCGCTGGTATCGGACGTCCTCCCGTTCGGGGTCTCCACCGACCGGCCGGTTACCGGCGACTGGGATGGCAACAGATCCACCACCGTAGGAATCGTGCGCGGAAACAGCTGGCAGCTCACCAACAGCCTGGCTCAGCGCGGCGTAGACGTCTCATATTTCTAGCCCGGGTGGCCAGGAGGCTCCGAGCAGCGGCTCACGCCGTCGCGCGGAGCCTCCGTCGTGCTTCCAGCATGAGCCTTAGCAGGACGACGCGGGCGGCAAGTATTACACGCATCGAACGCCACCCACGGGGCGTCGCGTTGTCATCGTGGATCCTGCGCAGCAGCGTGGCCCCATCCAGGTGCCTGATGGAGCCGGCGCTGTTTCCCAGGATCGCCAGCCAGAGATCATGGGATTCCCGCAAGTATGGCGGAATGGGCGCGAAACTGGCCAGGACTTCGCGGCGGAAGGCCATGCCACAGCCGTAGTAGGCCCTGTATCCCACCAGGATTCCGAAAAGGTTGGCCCGGTGCCTGGCGCTGTCGGATTCCTGCAGCAGGGGGATCCCGGGGCGGTCACCGCCGCCGAGGACGTCAAAATTCGAAGCGACGACAGCTGCAGAACCGAGTGCTGCCAGCATGGCATCCAGCCGCCCTTCCACCCAGACATCGTCCTGGTCGGAGAGGAATATGGCGTCGCCGCGGCTTGCCAGCGCAGCCTGCTCGAAGGACTTCACGTAACCCTGGTTGGATGCTGCCTCAATGAGCCTGATTCTTGCATCCCGGAAGGAACGGATTCGTTCCACGGTCCCATCCGATGACGCATCGTCAACAATCACGATTTCGTCGTTAGGTCCCAACTCGCGAAGGATTGATTCGAGTTGCTCTTCGATGTAGCGGGATCCGTTGTAGGTCGCCATGCAAATGCTGGCTCGGATCGGCTGGTGGTCAGGCTGGTCGGCGGCTGTCATGGCCTCACATTTCAATCGCGGCAAGTGGTCGCCGCCGCGATGCGGGGCGGGATCCGTCGTCTGCACCATAGTAGGTGACGGCCGCCAGGGTGCGCCCATCCCGTAAGATCGACAAAGCCCCTTACAGAAAACCTAGGACACCTCACCGAATGAAGACCGTACTGCTGCGCCTCTCCGGGTTCACGGTTTTGCCGCTGTTGTCCTTGATCACCCCGCTCCTGCTGATTCCGGTGATCTCCACCGTGGTTGGAGGGGACGGCATCTCCAGCGTCCTGTCCGGGCAGGCCATTGGGACATTTGCCGCCACGGTGCTGATGTGGGGCTGGAATGTCGACGGCCCTGTCGCGGTGGCCCGTGCGACCCGCGAAGACGAGCGCGCCCGCGTCTACGCCCGGAGCATCCGCACCCGCCTTCTGCTGCTGGGCGTGGTGATGCCTGCATCGGCCGTTGTGACGGCCCTGGTGGCAGTTCCGGCATACCGCTGGGAAGCCGTGGCCATGGCCTGGGCGGTGGCTTTCGCCGGGATGTCGCCGTCGTGGTTCTGCATCGGGTTGGGTCAGCCACGCCTGCTCGCCCTGTACGACACCGTTCCGCGTTTCCTGGCCACGGCGGCCGCAGCCCCGATCCTCCTCGTGACGCACCAGCTCTGGTTCTATACAGCGCTGGTCGCTGTCGCGTCGGTTGTCGCTTTGGTCGCCTTCCACCTGAAATTTTCGCCCGGCCAACGCTGGCTTCCCACCAACGCCCGGGCTTCGCTGCGTGAACTGGCCGCCCAAGGGCGGACCGCAGGAATCAGCCTCGCCGGCAACGCCTACGCGTCGACGCCAACCCCGATCGCGACGGCGAGCACCTCACCCGCGGCATCGGGAAGCCTCGCCACGGCTGACACGCTGTACCGCTTCGGCCTGTTCACAGTCATCGCCCTCGGCAACGCCTTTCAGGGCTGGACGATCGAACACGGTGCCACCAACCGCCGCCAACGCCACCTGGCTGCCATCATCGCCCATGCAGGGCTTGGCGTCATCGGAGCGGTCATCCTGACCCTGGCCGGGCCGTTCGTCAGCAGCCTCCTCTTTGTGGGCAAGGCCCAGGCCACCACCGAACTGTGCCTGTACTTCGGTTTGGCTTTCCTCTTCCTGAGCGCAAGCACGCCGTTTATCCGAAACCTGCTGATTCCTGCGGGGCGACAGAACCTGGTCCTGACCTGGACCCTGGTTTCCGCCGGCTTCGGTGTGCTGGCCATGATCTGGGCCGGCGCGGCCGGCAATGCGCCCGGGATCGCGCTGGGCATGGCGCTGAGTGAAGCCGTGCTGTTTGTCACCCTGCTCATTCCGGGCTGGAAGCTCATCAGCCACGAAAGATTGGATCCCATCCTTGACGCAGCATGATTCCGAACAGTCGGTCGTTGCCGTTGTGGCTGCCTTCGGGCCGTCACCGTCACTCGTCGACACCGTCCGTGAGCTGCTGAAGCAGGTCAGTCACGTAGTCGTCGTCGACGACGGTTCACCGGCCTCTGCCGAGCCCGTCCTGAAAGAGTTGGCGGCCACTGGTGCCGTCGTACTGCGCCAACCTAGCAATTCAGGCATCGCTGCAGCACTGAACGCCGGCGTCGCGGAGGCCCGCGGGCGGTGGAATCCTGACTTCTTCCTGACACTTGACCAGGACTCCTCGCCGACGGAGCAGTATGTCCAACTTGCCCTGGACACATATCGCCGTGCGCGGTCGGCAGGCGTGCCCGTTGGCTTCATCACAGCTGCCGCGTACAGCGGGCATCCCGTCCCCCTGCTGCACGGCAAAGGACCGTTCGTCCAACCCTTCGATCCGATGCAGTCCGGATTCCTGATCCCACGTTCGACGATCGAGAACGTTGGTCCCTTCGAAGAAGCGCTTTTCATCGACGGTGTTGACTCCGAGTACACCATGCGCACGCGGGCGGCTGGCCTGGCCGTTCTGGTTGGAAACGGCTGCGAAATCGACCACGACCTGGGTGAACGGGCACCGTCCACCCTGCTGGGGAAGCCGGTACGGATCCTTGGACGTGAGATCTCCTACAATTACCATTCACCCAGCCGCGTTTACTACATTTGCCGCAACGGGACGGTCCTGACTCGCAGGTACGGCCTGAAGGATCCTGGATGGGTAGCCCGGCGTTTGCTCGAGGAGTTCAAGGCGCATCTGCTGAGGTTCGCGTTCAGCCCGGGGCGCGCCAAGCTTGCCAAAGCAGCCCTTGCGGGATTCAAGGATGCCCTGCGCGGCGCCACCGGCCGAATCCCCGCTGAGCTGGAACGACAGCTGCGCCGATGACGTGCAGGGGCCACGACTCCCCCAGCAGCATCGCCGAAGAGCCTTTCTGGAATTGATATAGTTTGGACAACATGGAACCAAATCCCTCCCCGCGCGTCCTGGTGATCATGCCTGCCTGGAATGAGGCCGAAGCCGTCGGCGACACCGTTCGGGAAGTCTTGGCGACCAACTCGCGCTATGACGTCCTGGTAGTCAACGACGGGTCTACTGACCACACCGCCGAGGAGGCTGCGGCCGCCGGTGCCACAGTGCTGCACCTGCCCTTCAATCTTGGTGTCGGCGGAGCGATGCGGGCAGGGTTCAAGTACGCCCGCCGGTTGGGCTATGCCCAGGTGATTCAGGTCGACTCAGACGGCCAGCACGATCCCCGCAGCATCGACGAAGTCCTCGCCGGCCTGGCCCATGCGGACATTTCCATCGGTGCCCGCTTCGCGGACCGGGGGGAATATAAAGTGACCGGTCCGCGTAAGTGGGCCATGCAGCTCCTTGCCCGGGTCATCTCATCACTTGCCAAAACTAAACTGACAGATGTGACAAGCGGATTCCGCGCTGCCAACCACCGGGCCATCAGCCAGTACCTGGACCACTACCCCGCCGAGTACCTTGGCGACACCATCGACTCCCTTGTTGTCGCCATCCGGTCCGGATGCACTGTGACTCAGGTGCCCGTTGAAATGCGGGCGCGCCAGGGCGGCAAGCCCAGCCACAATCCCACCAAGGCTGCCATCTACCTCGGCAGATCCGTGTTCGCCCTGTTGTTCGCCCTGACAAGAAAACCGACCGCCCCGTCCGTTATTGCGGCCGACACCATAGGAGCCTAGCTTTGGGCAACATCGCAGCATTCCTGCTGGCTCTCGCTATCGTCGCCCTCGTCGTCGAAATGCTCCGGCGCAAGAAGCTCCGGGAAAAGTACGCCGCGCTCTGGCTGATCGTCGGCGTGGCCACCCTGGTATTGGCAGCATTCCCCCGGCTCCTGAACATTGTCGCCGAGTACGTCGGCGTGCAGGTGCCTTCCAACCTTTTGTTCGCGATGAGCATCCTCATGCTGCTGGGCGTCTGCCTCCACCTCTCCTGGGAGATCTCGGTCGTGGAGGACGAAACAAGGACACTGGCCGAGGAAGTCGCCATCCTGCGGGCGCAGGTGGAGTCCTTGGAACAGCACGCCCGCGTCGGCGCTGCCTCCGGGAGAGCGGCACCACGTTCGGCGGACCCATCGGCGACTTCCCTAGACCTACCCACTGAAAGCTCGGATTCCTAAATGCCCCTTGATATCTTCGTTCCGTACTGGGGCGACCCCGGTTACATGAAGGAAACGGTCCGCAGCGTCCTGGCCCAGGACAACGGCGACTGGCTGTTGACAGTCGTTGACGACGCCTACCCCAGTACGGAAATCTCCGAGTACATGGCCGGGATCGACGACCCCCGCGTGAAGTACATCCGCAAGGACGTTAACGCAGGCATCACTGAGAATTACCGCACCTGCGTCGCCATGGCCACGCAGGACGTCATGGTGATCCTGGGCTGCGACGACGTCCTGCTTCCAAATTACGTGGACGTGATCCTGGACGCCCACAGGCTCTTCCCGGATGCAGCCATCATCCAGCCCGGGGTGCAGGTCATCGACGAAAACAGCCAGGTTGTCAGCACCCTGGTCGATTCGGTCAAGCAGACCATCGTCAGGCCGCGTGGCCGGGGCCGGCAGGTCATTTCCGGTGAGGCAATCGCGTCGAACCTCATGCACGGCGACTGGCTCTACTGGCCCTCACTGGCGTTCCGTACCGACAAGATCCGTGAGGTGGACTTCCGTGACGGTTTTCCCATCATCCAGGATCTGGCCCTCATCATGGACATGGTCTATAAGGGCGATCAGCTGCTGATCGATCCGGCTGTGTGCTTTCAGTATCGGAGGCACTCCAACAGCGCCTCTTCCACGAAACTGATCGACGGTTCGCGGTTTGCCGGCGAAAGAGAGTACTTCGCAGTTTCCGCCGCGCAGGCGGAAGCGCTGGGCTGGCACCGCGCAGCGCGCTCTGCCCGGCTCAGGCTCACATCGCGGGCCCATTCGATTTCACTGCTCCCCAAGGCAGTCCTCAACCGCAATTCCACTGCGGTCAAGGCCCTCGTCCGCCATTCCTTCGGCAAGTAACCAGCCTGCAACGAAAGGTCCCCTGTGACTTCTCCTGAAACGACTTCCCGTCCGGGCGGCACCGTCCTGGTAACCGGCGGCGCCGGATTTATCGGCTGCGCCATTTCGGCCTCATTGGCGGACGCCTTCGACCAGGTTGTGGTTGTCGACAGCCTGCACCCGCAGATCCATGCCTCCGGAACGCGGCCGGCGGAGCTCGACCCGCGGGCGGAACTCATCGTCGGCGACATCGCCGAGGCAAGCACCTGGGACACTGTCCTGGCGAAGCATTCACCCGACGTCGTCATCCATCTGGCGGCTGAAACCGGCACCAGCCAGTCACTGGAAGAAGCCACACGGCACACCCACGTTAATGTCGTGGGGACCTCACAGCTGCTCGACGGCCTCAACCGCCACCGGAAGCTGCCCCGCCGCATCGTCCTGTCCTCCAGCCGCGCCGTCTACGGTGAAGGCGCCTGGGCCGACGCCGATGGCAAACTCTTCTACCCGGGACAGCGCACCAGCGAGACCCTTGACCAGTCGCAATGGGATTTCCCGGGCGCCGTGCCTGTAGCCATGAAGGCCTCAGAGACGTTCCCCGCACCGGTCAGCGTTTATGGGGCCACTAAACTGGCGCAGGAGCATGTCCTCCAGGCATGGGCAAAGGCCTTCGGGGTTGAAACGGTCATCCTTCGCCTGCAGAACGTCTACGGTCCGGGCCAGTCACTGATCAACCCATACACCGGCATCATGAGCCTGTTCTGCAGGATGGCCATGGGCGGCAAGTCGATCCCCCTGTACGAAGACGGCGAAGTCCGCCGCGACTTTATTTTGATCGACGACGTCGCCTCCGCCATCGTCGCCGGTGCTGTCTCGCCGACGGTCCAGGGCGAACCGATGGACATCGGCTCAGGTGAGTTCCAGACCATCGGGACGGCGGCCAAGCTCATCGCCGCGCACTACAATGCGCCTGAGCCACACGTCACGGGGCAGTACCGTCAGGGCGACGTCCGGCACGCCTGGGCAGACATCACGGCGGCGGAAAAGGTTCTGGGCTGGACCCCTCGGTACAACCTCGCCGAGGGCATTGACCGTCTCGCCAACTGGATTGACGTCCAGCCAGACGTTCAGCCCGCGTAAAGCGAGCGGACCAGACATGCCCTCTGTTGCCGCCGTCGTCTCCTTGTTCAATCCCGACGACGGTGTGCTGGCCAATGCCAAGGCGCTGCTCGGTCAGGTGGACACGGTGGTTGTTGTCGACGACGGCAGCCCGGACGATCCCTCCCACGTCCTGGAGCGCCTGGCTGCCATGGGCTGCGTTGTGGAAAGGCTCGGCAGCAACTCCGGCATTGCCACCGCACTCAATGCCGGCATAACTGCCGCGCTCCGGACTGCCGGGAAACCGGACTACATCCTGACCATGGATCAGGACTCGCTGCTTGACGACGGCTACGTCGATGCCCTCGTGACTGCTGCGGCGGCCGCGGAGGCAGCCGGTGTGCCTGTGGGAATGGTGGGGCCGGGGTCCGTCCTTGGCCTCCCTGTGCGGCGCAACGGCAGCTTGAACGGCGTTCAACTTGGCGGCGAACCGATCCAGTCGGGACTTCTTGTGCCTGTGTCCGTGCTCCAACGGCAGGGTCTGTTCCAGGACAACCTGTTTATCGACGGCGTGGACAGCGAGTTCTACCTCCGCTGTACCGCCGTCGGACTCCGGACCATACTTGCCCCGGACGCGGCACTCCAGCATTCGTTGGGCAGCACTTCCGTCGCGAACGTGTTCGGCAAAGAGGTTTCGATCGGGGGCCGGCATGTCCGGGTCCGGACGGCTGCAGTCTGGAGGTATTACTACCTGTTCAGGAACCGGATCCTCCTGGCCCGGCAGTATGGCCGGAAATTCCCGGTCTGGACTCTGAAGGGGTTCCTGGCTGACTTCAGGCACCTTGCGATCGTCACACTTCTGGCGCCAGGCCGGCGGGCGAGGTTGGCCAACGTGCTCAGTGGTATTGTCGACGGCGTGCGTGGCGTCTCCGGTCCCCGACGCCGCTAGCTGCTCAAACCTTCCGACCGGGCGGTGCCGCGTGCCGGCCCGCCCTGCCGCCGTGGTTCATCGGCAAACGCACGCACATTGCAGCCAGCGACGCAACACATTGGGGAAAAATCCGTGAATCCAACCGCTACAGATCAGCAGGCCCTTCGTCCCAGGGTTCCAAGGCCTGCCAGGCAATCCCCACAGTGGCCCAGGCCCGGTGCAGGCGCGTCCCGCCATCTGACGGGGATCACGGCAATGCTGGCAGTTGCAGGAATCGTGATCGCCCTCCGGTCAGTGGGCCTGCTCCAGGGTGCCCCTGCGCTGCTGCTGGCGGGCGTCCTCTTTCTGCTGGTCCCCACCGCCAAGGCGCTTTCACAACGTATCCTCTTCAACGGGTTGATCGTTACAGGCCTGATTCCCCTGTCCTGGTGGATACCGGAGAGGATCGTGGGCACCGATCATGGAACTCTCCTGCTGGCCGCCCTGGCGGGGCTGCTTTCCTGGTGGATTCTGTCGGCACGTTCAATCCGGCCCCGGCTTCACCGTTTGCTTCCCCAAATCCGCGGTATCGACGCCCTTCCGTTCCTCGCTGCGGTTATGTCCGCGTTGTCGCTTTATACGATGCTGACGATCCGCGTCGCGGCCGATGCCCTGTCAATCATGATGAGCCGGTGGGACTACAACTCACACTTCAGCATCTACTACATGATCCGCAGCAACGGCGGAGTCATTCCCACCATCCCCACTGCGGCCGACGGTGCCGCCTGGGGTTTCGGGGAGTATCCGCAAGGATTCCACACACTGCTGGCGACGGCGTCGCAGATTCTGCGGCCCAAAATAGTGAGCCTGGACAGCGAACTCGTTTCCTACATTAACCTCCAGGCTGCCTGCAGTGTTTTCACGGTGCTGATCGTTGTGGCCGGAATGTGCGCCCTTCCAGCGGTCCGTCGCCGGCAAGCGGTCATGGCCACCGGCATCGCCATCGCCTCAGCCGCCTGGATCTACGGCCCGGGATCAATCCCCGTTTATGAGGGCTTCGCAAACTTCTACCTGGCCTGCGGCATGGCCACAGCCACGGTCCTGGCGCTTTTGACCTTCCAACGCCGAATCCCCGTGATCGGGGTGGTGTCCGTGGGCGCCGGCCTGGTGGGTATTGCGAACAACTGGCTCCTGCTCCTCTCGCTGGTCGCTGTTGTCCTCCTCGCCAAACTGTGGGCGATCAGCCGCAGTCCAAAGACCTACAGCCGGCGATGGTGGATCCTGACGGCGGCAGGTGCCGGCGTCGTCCTCCTTGGCGTAGCACTTCCGGTCCTCCAGATTGCGCCGCTTATCCGTTCCAGCCAGGCCATCCTGGAGGCCACGGGCGGCATCGCTTTCCCCGACTTCGGGCTGGCGCTGGTGACTTTGTCCATGGCGCTGGTTTTGGGCATTTGCAACCGGAGTGCAGTGGCACGCACGGAGTGGCTGCAGTTAAGACGGGAACAGTCCGATGTGCACTTGGCTGCAGTTGGGCTGCTGTTGCCCATTGCACTGTGCGTCTGGCTGGCCGTTACGCAGAGCCTGCAGAACGGCGAGATCTCTTACTATTTCCACAAATACCTGATTGCCGTCCTGCTGCTGGCGTGGCCACTGTCAGTTGCCGCCGCGGCAACCCTGATTCCGGTACTGCAGCGCGGGCCGACACGTCGCCAGCCTGGCCGTACGGCGGCACTGGCTCTCCTTGCTGTGACCGCCACGCAGGTCTTTGGATTCACCGTTGCAGGTCTTGAGGACGTGGGCCTTCCGCCCTCAGCAAAACCCGTCGTGGAACTGGCGAGCCAGGCAGCGCACATCAAGTCGACTCCGGCGTATGTGCACAGGCTCATTGACAGTGCCCGCGATCCCGAGTCTCCGTCGACGATCTATATTCCTGCCGCAGGAACAGTGGATCCGGTATTGGCCGCCCGCTGGCACTGGGGCATGCGTGCTGCGGCGTCGTCGACAACAACTGACATCAGTTTCCAGGTTGTGGACATCGCGAAGGACTACACCCAGGCTCCCCAGGTAATAGCGCGCATCCTCGAGGAACATCCGTCGATGACGGCAATCGTTGATCCGGAACTGTTCCCGCAGGTCCACGAGTATCTCCTTGAGCACGGTGACGCATCGAGGCTGACCCCCGTACCGTAGGACCGCATGGACGAACAGAGGCCGGACCAATTTGGTCCGGCCTCTGTTCTTTCCCAGGGCTCCTATACTGTCTTTTTGGCTCGACGCATCACTGGACGTTCGATGAAGAACCAGCTCGCAGCGGCGAGCGGAATCGTGCAGACAGTTGCGGCAAGCGTAAACCACCACACGCCCCAGTGGTACGCGCCGAACACGGCCAACAACTGCTGGACGGGGAACGCATAAATGTAACCCCCGTAGGAGAGATCGTTGCGGGCCACGAAGGAAGGCTGCGGCAGCCAGGTGGAGATCCAGAGCAGCGCATAAGTGATGAAGGGGGCAGCGAGCTGTCCGCCGAAACCGTCAACGAAGAAGATCGAAGCCGCCGCCAAAACCACGGAGACAGGACCTGCCACCTTGTGGATACCGATGCGGGAGCTGAGGACCTGGACCACCGCGCCGCCCAGGAAGTACGGAACCAAGCGTGCCGCCAGCTCGAAATCCAGATTGGACTGAAGATAAGGCTTCAACACCGCGATGTTCGCCCAAATGGCCACACTGACAAGGAACGCAATGACCATCGGCCATGGCGTCTTCTTGAAGAGCGGAACAAAGCCAATGAATGCAACGAGCAAATAGCACAGGAATTCGAAATACAAAGTCCACAGCGAGCCATTCCAGGCTCCCGGGTACGGGACATTTGCCGGAGTTCCTGCGATGTCATAACTGACAATATGCAGCGCCATATTTGCGAAAACCGAATTGAGGGGCGTGGTAGGCGTCTGCCAGAAGCCGGACAGGGAGCCATGCTGCACCAGGTAGGCGATGGGCGCGAAACCGAAGGCCATCACCACGAGGCAGACAATGAATGCAGGGAAAATTCTTGCGACCCGGTGGACCAGGTAGGTTCCGATCCTGTTGCTGAACCTGCTCGCCGTGATCAGGTAGCCGCTGATGCCAAAAAAGCCAGCCACAGCCCAGCCGCCCAGGTTTTCACCCCGGAAGCCCCAGCCGTTTCCGTCCCCCACCACGTGCCAGCTGTGTGCGAGGAGCACCAGGAAAGCGAGGAAAAGCCGAATGAGATTGAGGCTGTTCGCCCTTGGATCCAGCCTGCTCCCGAGGGTCGGGGCCGGAATTGCGTTTGGTTTCAGTACAGCTGTGCTCAAGCCCGGCTTCCTTCGTGGTGTTGTCCAGACTGACAATTCTACCTTGTTGCCCCGCAGCTCCCGGCGAAACGGCGGCCGATGCCTCCCAAAAGCCGAACTGCTCAGGCGGAATGGGTTTGCTGTGAACGCTGCATTGATAGAGGATTGGGACCATGCGTGGAATTATCTTGGCCGGCGGGACCGGATCCCGGCTGCACCCGATCACCCTTGGCATCAGCAAGCAGCTGGTTCCCGTCTATGACAAGCCGATGATCTACTACCCGTTGTCCACCCTCATCCTTGCGGGCATTCGGGACATCCTCATCATCACTACTCCGCACGACGCCGAGCAGTTCCAGAGGCTTTTGGGCGACGGCAGCCAGTTCGGCGTTAATCTCACTTACGTTCAGCAGCCCTCCCCCGACGGGCTTGCCCAGGCGTTCATCCTCGGTGCAGAGCACATCGGCAACGAGACGGTGGCTCTTGTGCTGGGTGACAACATCTTCTACGGCCAGGGCATGGGCACCCAGCTGCGCAAGCACGCCGACATCGACGGCGGTGCCGTGTTCGGCTACTGGGTTAAGGACCCCAAAGCATACGGCGTGGTTGAATTCGACGACGAAGGCAAAGCCCTCTCACTGGAAGAAAAGCCGGAGAAGCCCCGAAGCCACTACGCGGTCCCCGGCCTCTATTTCTATGACAACGACGTCATCGACATCGCCCAAAACCTCAAGCCCTCGCCCCGCGGTGAACTGGAAATTACGGACGTGAACCGCGCCTACCTGGAGAAGGGAAAGCTCCAGGTCGAGATCCTCCCCCGTGGTACGGCCTGGCTGGACACCGGAACGTTCAACGATCTCAGCGACGCCTCCAACTTCATTCGCACCGTTGAAAACCGGCAAGGGCTGAAGATCGGCGCTCCTGAAGAAATCTCCTGGCGGCTCGGATTCCTCAGCGACGACGAGCTTCGCCAGCGTGCAGAACCGCTGGTGAAGAGCGGCTATGGAGCATACCTGCTCGGCCTGCTCGAGCCGTAGCAAGCCAGATGTGGTTGCCAGTCCTTCCGCAAATACTCCTCGCCGCAACCCTTCTCCTGGCCCCAGGCCTCTCCGTCTCCCTGGCACTGCGTTTCAGGCCATTTGACGCCCTCTCACTGGCTCCCGCGCTCTCCGTCGGCATCCTGGTGGTCTCGTCAACCTTGACTCCCTTCGTCGGAGTAGGGTTCGGCCCGCTGCCGGTGGCATTTGTCACGCTGGCGGTAGCCGCGGTGGGCTACTGGGTAAGCCGTAAACGACTGGCCCATGCCAGCGCAGATGCTGGCGGCAGATCCGGAGTCTGGACCCGGGCAACGCCATACGCGGCGTTCCTGGTGGCCTGCGCGCTGCTTGGCTGGAGGGCGGCGCAGGTCATGGGCTCTCCGGAATCCTTCTCCCAGACGTACGACGCCGTGTTCCATCTGAACTCGGTCCGCTTCGGTTTGGATACCGGCCAGGCGTCCTCACTGACCATCGGAGCGATGACCGGCGGCGGATTTTATCCAGCCGGCTGGAACGCAGTGGCAATGTTCGTCGCCATCGTCACCGGCGCAGACGTCCCACTCGCCGTAAACATCACCAGCATCGTTGTGTCTTCCGTCTTCTGGCCCCTCAGCTGCCTCCTGATGACCACCTGGGTCACGGGGCGCCGTCCGGCCGCGATGATCGCCGCCGGCATCGCGTGCGCCTCCCTTGGGGCCTTCCCACTGCTGATGATGGACTTCGGCGTCCTGTATCCCAACCTCCTGGCGATCAGCGTACTTCCGGCAAGCATCGCCCTCGCCGCCCGGGTGACGGGAAGTCTGGCCACCAGGCAGCGGCCAGGCCTGCCTGTAACCCTGGCCCTCCTCTTGAGCCTCGCAGGCCTGGTGGTGTCCCACCCGACGACTTTTATGGCTTGGCTGGTATGGACGCTTCCCATGGTCGGCGCCTGCATCTATAGGCTCGGTCCCGGGCTGTGGAAGGACCGGGCTGCCAACCGGCGCCGGTATAACGTCCACGTAGCCGTGGCCGCTGGATACTGCCTGGTCTTCGTTGTGCTGTGGATTTTCCTGAGACCGCCCGAAGAAGCCTCTTTCTGGGGTCCGTACCACACGGTTCCGCAGGCCGTCGGCGAAGCACTTCTGGTGTCGCCGATGGGCCTGGCGCCGGCATGGTTGGTGGCGCCCCTGGCCCTTTTGGGCCTGTGGGCCTGTTTCCGCACCCCCGAACGCAACCTATGGATTGCAGCTGTGTTCGTGATCTTCGGGGTCCTGTTTGTCGTGGTTTCAGGTTTCCCCATTTCACCGCTCAGGAACTTCCTGGCCGGAGTCTGGTACAACGACAGCTACCGCCTCGCCGCCCTTCTGCCTGTTGTTGCCGTGCTGCTGGTGGCGGTCGGCGTGTCCTGGGCGCAGGCCCGGATAGCCGACAGGTGGCGCGCGCCGGAAGCACAGCTTTTTGGCAAACGCATACCTTTTATCGCTGGCGGGCACTCCCGAAGCCGGCGGCTGGCCGCCGTCGCTGGGGTCACTGCCCTGTCTGCAGCTGCAATAGCCTTGGGACAGCAAGGCGGGCTGCAGCAGGAGGTGGCCCAGGCATCAAGGCAG
>Ga0307412_10001064_pt1 | contig 15698 bp, 11 predicted proteins | sample DK1Cmetagenome_3_FD_203823 | JGI IMG/M metagenome (GOLD analysis project Ga0307412, IMG submission 203823) | Maize rhizosphere microbial communities from greenhouse at UC Davis, California, United States - DK15-C-1 | ecosystem: Host-associated > Plants > Roots > Rhizosphere > Soil | place: USA...
GAAATCGGTGGGTGTGCCGGCGGCCTTCACATGGGCCAGGAAGGCGGCGAGGAAGTCGTCGCCGGCGCCCGCACTGTCCGGCCCGCCGACGCGTGCCTCGGGCAGCGCACGGCGGACGCCGCGGACGGCCGCATCGTGCAGGCGGAAGAATTCCTCGCGGGTGCCACCCCAATAGTATTGGGGCAGGTTCGCCTCGTTCCACGTCTGGAAATACCAGCTCGCCACCTCGGCGCGGCCGTAGCGTTCGATGCAGTGGCGGACCCACTGATGAATCAGCTCCTCCCATTTGGCGTAATCGCGCGGGGGATAGGCCCAGCCGGTGCGGAGCGTGCCGCTGCCGGGGCGCCAATCATGCTGATAGGGCTGCGGTTTGGTAGACATCGCCTCGGGCATGAAGCCAAGTTCGACATAGGGCTTCACGCCGCGAGCGCGATAGGTGTCGAAGATGCGGTCGACGATCGTCCAGTCGTAGATCGGCCGGCCTTGGGCATCCTCGCGGTAGATGCCGGTCGAGCCCCATTTCAGCGCGGGCGTGCCGTCGCCCGAGGTGAACAGGTTGTGCGTTCGGAAATAGACCCGGTCGGGCGCCAGCGCGCCGAGCGTGGCGAGCGTGGTGCGGCCGTCCTTCATCGTCGCGTAATTGGGTTCGTCGGCGCCGAAGAAGCGCCAGACCGGCTCGACCGGACCTTCGTCGCGCGCGGTATCGACCTCGATCGTGACGGGAATGGGGGCCGGGTCCGGTTCTGCGGCGGCGAGGCCCGGCAGCACGAGCGCGGCGGCGAGGGCGAGGGGAAGCGCCTTCACTTGCCCTGCTCCAGCGGCACGATCTTGCCGCCCTTCATCACGAAGCGGACGCCGCGCACCGCCTGGATGTCGCGGGTGGGATCGCCGGCGACGGCGACGAGATCGGCGAGCAGGCCGGGCTTCACCGCGCCCAGCCGCGCGGGCTCGCCGGACCAGCGGGCATTGCCCGAGGTCGCCGCCATCAACACGTCGGCCGGGCGCATCCCCGCGGCCACCAGCAGCACCATCTCGCGGGCATTGTCGCCATGCGCATAGACACCGACATCGCCGCCCATGCAGATCGGCACGCCGGCGCGAAGGGCCAGCCGGAAGCTCTCCCGGTTAAGGCGGACGGCGGCGGGCGCAGGTTCCTGGCCGTTCCAGCCGCGATAGCGCGAGGTCGCGTCGGACGCGGCGAGGGTGGGGCAGAGCGCGATCTTCTTCGCGGCCATCGCGGCGAAGGTCGCCGGGGTGCCGCCATAGCCATGCTCGATCGTGTCGACCCCGGCCTCGATCGCGCGGCGCATCCCCTCGGCGGTCGAGGCGTGCACCGCTACCGGGCGCCCGGCATCGTGCGCGGCGGCGGCGGCGGCCTTGATCTCCTCGAGGCTCAGCGTCGCGCGGCTCTCCTCGCCGGGGCGCCGGCGATAATCGGCATAGAGCTTGATCCAGTCCGCCCCCGCGGCGATCTGGCGGCGCACCGCGGCGACCATCTGCTCGGTGCCCGAGACTTCCTCGGCACCCTGCGGCACGTCGACGCCGGGCTCGAAACCCTTGGGGCCATAGGCGCCGAGCGCGACGATGGCGCGGGTCGCCACCTGCAGCCGGGGTCCCTCGACGATGCCCTGGTCGATCGCCGCCTTCAGCCCGACATCGGCATAGCCGGCGCCCTCGGTGCCGAGGTCGCGCAGGCTGGTGAAGCCGGCGTGCAGCGTCGCGCGGGCCTGCGCCACCGCGCGGGCGGTGCGGAGCGCCAGCGGCTCGTGCAGTACCTGATCGTCCCAGCTCGTTTCGTTGTACGGATGCAGGAAGAGATGGGCGTGGCCCTCGATCATGCCGGGCATCAGCGTGTCGCCGTCGAGCGCGATCACCACGGCGTCGGCCGGGGCGGCGAGGGTGGGGCCGACCGCGACGATCCGATCGCCGCGCACCAGCACCTGCCAGCCGGGATGCGTCTGGCCGTCGACGCCGTCGAACACCGCTGCGGGCTTGAGCAGGATGGCCGGGGGCTCCGCTCGCTGCGCCATCGCCGTGCCGCCCAGCGCCAGCGCCGCAAGAACCGCCAACCAGTGCTTGGCCATATGCTCCCCCCCATTCTAGTCTTTGCGCCATGGATACGCTGATCCGGCGCACGCGCAATCCGCTGCTTCCATTGGCTTTGCTCGGCGCGACCGCCGCGGCGCAGGACCCCGAACCGGCGCGGTGGCAGGTGCAGGCGGCCCGCGTGATGATCACCCGCGATGACTGGGGCACCCATATCCGCGGCAAGGGCGATGCCGATGCGGTGTTCGGCATGATCTACGCCCAGGCCGAGGACGATGTCGGGCGGATCTAGGCGAACTATCCGACCGCCCTCGGCCCGTGAGCCACGCCGGGTTGCAAAACCGCGCCGGTGCTGGAATGACCCTGCACGCCGGGGGGCAGCATGGAGGGGGGAGCAGCATCGACACCGCACGATAGCGCGAACGCGTTGCGCTCGCCGCCACCTCCCTTCCCAGCCTTCCCAGACCCCATCAGGATGAACCCTTTCATGCGCATCACCGCCCCCGTGGCGCTGCCGGCAGCCCTGCTGCTGGCGTCGGCCGCGCCTGCTCCAGCAGGGCCCGTCCCGCAGGATCTTACCGCCAGCGTCGATCCCTTTGTCGGCGTCGATGGCGGCGGCGTGGCGGGCGGCAATACCGTGCCGGGCGCAGGGGTACCGTTCGGATTCGTGTCGCTGAGCCCGGATACGACCAATGGCGACACCAACGGCTATGACTCGCACAGCCCGATCCTGGGGTTCAGCTACACCCATGTCAGCGGCACCGGCGGATCGGCGAAATACGGCAATTTCCGCGTCACCCCGGTCAGCGGCGCGCTGCGCGTCGCCCATCTCCATTATGATCGCGAGGGCGAGGCGGCCCGGCCCGGCTATTACCGCGTCGGCCTGACCAGCGCCGAGAGCGGCACCACCCAGGTCGAACTCACCGCCTCGCGCCTCGCCGGGTTCCAGCGGCTCACTTTCCCCGCCGGCGCCCCTGCCCATGTCGTGCTGGACGCGAGTTCGGTGATCGCCATGCGCGGTGCCGGCCAGCGTACCCGCAAGGCGCATGTCCGCCTGATCGACGATCACACGATGGCCGGCTGGACCGAAGTGGAAGGCGGCTGGAACCCGGTTCCCTACAAGCTCTATTTCTACGCCACCTTCGATCGCCCGGCGATCGCGTTCGGCGCGTGGAAGGCGCGGCAGGGCGCGATGGAGAAGCTGCCCGGCGCCGGCGAAGCGGAAGGCGGCACGCAGACCAAGTCGGCAGCCGACCGCCAGGGCCTGATGATCGAATATGATACGGGCATGGCGTTCGCCAACCGGCTGGGCACCTATTTCACCTTCGATCCCGCCGCCGGCCGCCAGGTCCGCATGAAGCTGGCCGTCTCGTTCCGCAGCGAGGACAAGGCCCGTGCCAATCTCGCGGCTGAACTGCCCGACTGGGATTTCGATGCCGCCGCCGCGCGCGCCAAGGCGCAGTGGAACGCGGCGCTCGCCAAGATCGCCGTCACCGGCGGCAGCGAGGAACAGCGGCGGATCTTCTACACCGCGCTGTACCGCGCCCACACCATGCCGCACGACCTGACCGGCGAGAATGGCTGGTGGGATTCGGCCGAGCCGCATTACGAGGATTTCTACACGCTGTGGGATACGTTCCGCACGGTGCATCCGCTGCTGACGCTGATCCAGCCCGATCGCCAGCGCGACATGATCCGCTCGCTGATCGACACCTATCGGCACACCGGCTGGATGCCCGATGCCCGCATCGCCGGCGGCAACGGCATGACGCAGGGCGGCTCCAATGGCGACGTGGTGATCGCCGATGCGGTGGTGAAGGGGCTGAAGGGCTTCGACCTCGACCTTGCCTATCAGGCGATCGCCAAGAACGCCGAGGTGGAGAGCGACCAGCCCTTCCTCCAGGGACGGGTGCTGCAGGATTATCGCACGCTCGGCTATGTCTCGGTCACCCAGCCGCGCTCGGCCTCGCGCACGCTCGAATATGCCTATGACGATTTCGCGATCGGTGCGGTCGCCAGCCATCTGGGCAAGACCGAGGATGCGCAGCGCTATCGGGCGCGGGCGGGCAATTGGCGTAACCTGTGGGACGATCGGATCGGCTGCATCCGGCCGCGCTATCCGGACGGGGCATGGCTTGAGAACTATAGCTGCACCTACGAATATCCCGATCGCTCGACACCATGGTGGGAGGCGCCCTTCTACGAGGGCAATGCGCTGCAATTCTCCACCTACGTGCCGCACGACGTTGCAGGTCTGATCGCGAAGACCGGCGGGAATAGCGGTTTCGTCGCCTGGCTCGACCGGCTGTTCGACGGCCATTATTCGCAGGGCAACGAGCCAGATCTGCTCGCGCCCTTCCTCTACATCCATGCCGGCCGGCCGGATCGCACCGCCGAGATCGTCCGCGACCTGATGGCCAAGCATTATCGGCTGAGCCGCACCGGGCTGCCCGGCAACGACGATGCCGGGGCGATGTCGAGCTGGTATGTGTGGAACGCGATCGGCCTCTATCCGAACGCCGGACAGCCTTATTACTATATCGGCGCACCGGTGTTCGAGACGAGCCGGATCGCGCTTGAGGGCGGCCGATCGTTCACGGTGCGCGCACTCGGTACCTCGCCGGCCCATCGCTATGTCACCGCCGCCCGGCTGAACGGCAAGGCGATCGATCGCGCCTGGATCACCCATGCCGAACTGGCGGCAGGGGGCACGCTCGAACTCGACATGGGGGCCGCGCCGTCCGCCTGGGCAACCCGTTTCACCGCGCCGCCGGACGGCTATCGCCGATGATGTGCGGTACTGCCGACCGCGGCAGGAATGCGAATGACTTGCAATAGAAATTAGGAGTTGATAGCGGCCCCCTCAACCGCGTCGCCGAACGCGGCGCCACAGGGGGTCCCAATGTCGTTCCGTTCGCCGTATCTGCTCTTCTCGCTACCCGCCATCGCATTGGGGAGCGCGCTGCCGCACGCCGCTCTCGCGCAGACGGATCCGGGGACGGGGGACGGCGCCGACGAAATCGTCGTGACAGCGGCCCGGACGACGCTCCCGCCCAATGCGCTGCCGCTGACGATCGACGTGATCGACAAGACCGCGCTCGACCAGCAGATCGCCATCTCCGGATCGGTCACCGATGCAGTGTCGAACCTCACCCCGTCCTTCTCGCCCACGCGGCAGAAGCTTTCGGGCGCGGGGGAGACGCTGCGCGGCCGCTCACCGCTCTATGCGATCAACGGCATTCCGCAGTCGACGCCGCTGCGCGACGGCAGCCGCGACGGCTTCACCATCGATGGCTTCTTCGTCGATCGCGTCGAACTGATCTACGGCTCGAACGCGCTGCAGGGGATCGGCGGCACCGGCGGCATCGTCAACCAGGTGACGGTCGGCGCGTCGAAGAAGGAAGGGCTGGGCGGCCGGGTATTGCTCCAGGGCAGCGCGGGCGACGGGTTCGAGGGCGACGGCCTTGGCGGCAAGGCGGCCGGGCTGCTCGAATACAAGGCGGGTCGCTTCGACGTCGCGGCGGGCGCGGCCTATGAGAAGCGCGGGGTCTATTATGACGGCGACGGGCACCGCGTCGGCCTCAACCTCACCCAGGGCGAGACGCAGGATTCGCACAGCCTCTCGCTGTTCGCCCGGCTTGGCTATCAGCTGACCGATACCGGCCGCTTCGACCTGATCGCCAGCCGCTTCAAGATGCAGGACGAGGGCGATTATGTCGCGGTCGCCGGCAATCGGCTGACCGGTCGTCCGACCAGTGCCGTCCGCGGCGACCCGCCGGGCATCGCCGCCGCCAGCCGGACCGAGAGTGTCGCGCTCTCCTATACCGACAGCGGCATCTGGGGCGGCCATCTGGTGAGCCAGGTCTTCTGGAACCGCACCCACGACACGTTCGGCGCCGAGGTGGCGCCCATCGCCACCTTCCAGGATGTGCGCATCGCGCCGGTCGGCACGCTGATCGACCAGTCCGAGAACCGCTCGCGCAAGATCGGCGGCAAGATCAGCTATGAGCGCACCGTGCCGGGGCTGGAGGCGCTGACCACCACGATCGGCTTCGACGTGCTGACCGACCGGACCGAGCAGCGGCTGATCCTCACCAACCGCACCTGGGTGCCGCCGACCGACTATCGCAGCCTCGCGCCGTTCGTGCAGGCCAACCTCGCGCTGTTCGACAAGAAGCTGCGGCTGGCCGGCGGCGTGCGCTACGAGAATGTGCGGATCAAGATCGCCGACTATCGCACGCTGGCCTCGACCACCACGCCCGCCGGCGGGGTTGCCGTGTCGGGCGGATCGCCGACCTTCGAGGCGACGCTGTTCAACGGCGGCGTGGTGCTGGAGCCGGTGCCGGGCATCCGCGGCTATCTCAGCTATGCCGAGGGCTATACCGTCCCCGATATCGGCCGGATCACCCGCGCGGTGAGCAAGCCCGGCGTCGATATCGACAGCTTCCTCGACATCGCACCGGTCATTTCGAACAATCGCGAGATCGGCGTCGAGGTGAAACGCGGGCCGCTCGATGGATCGGTCGCCTATTTCTGGTCGTCGAGCGACAAGGGCCAGCTGCTGATCGCCAATCCCGGCGGCATCTTCGACGTCCAGCGGCTGCGCGTCGAGATCCAGGGGCTGGAGGTCAATCTGGGCGTCAAGCTGCCGGTACCGGGCGCGCGGGTGAGCATCGGCTATGCCCATCTGATCGGCAGATATGACAGCGATGCGGTGCCCGACGGCAAGGTCGACAGCGATCTCGACGGTACCAACATCTCGCCGGACCGGCTGAACCTCGCCGCCGACTATGTGCGCGGACGGTTCAGAGCGCGGGTGCAGAGCCGCTTCTTCCTCGCCCGGACGTTCCAGGGGAAGCTGCGCGATCCGCGCAACGACTTCGGTGGCTACACGCTGGTCGATGCGACGGCGCGCTACCAGACCGGGTTCGGCGGGATCACGCTGAGCGTCTCCAACCTGCTCGACAAGCAGTATATCGACTATAGCTCTGATACCCGGTTGCCGACCGACAATCTCAGCTATTTCGCCGGCCGCGGCCGCAGTTTCACGCTGGGCTGGGACTATCGATTCTGATGAAGTGGCTGGACCTCGCGCATCGCTGGACGGGCGGCCTGTTGGGGCTGGTGCTGGCGATCCTGGGCCTCAGCGGCGCGCTGCTGGTCCACAAGGAAAGCTGGATCTGGCTGCCGCATGCGGGGGACGCGCGGATCGCCGATCCGGATGCGCTGGCCGCGGCGACGGCGAAGCTGCTGGCGGCGGAGCCGGGCACCCGGTCGATCATTTACGCTAGCGATCGCTTCGGGCTGCTCCAGCTACGCGGCGGCCACGGTGCCGGCGCCTATGCCGATCAGGCCGGCAATATCGTGCTGCGCTGGCAGAGCCAGTGGGAGCGGCCGGAGCTCTGGCTGTTCGATCTGCACCACCATCTATTTTCGGGCGATACCGGTGAGACGATCATCGGCATCGCCGGCCTGGCGGGCCTGTTCTTCGTCGTCACCGGCACGATCCTGTGGTGGCGCACACGGCGGACCTTCCGCTTTCGCCTCTGGCCGAAACGCCTGAGCCGGCCGATGATCGTGTGGCAGCACCGCGACCTGGGGATCGTGATGGCGCCGCTGCTGCTGCTGTCTGCGGTCACCGGCACGATGATGGTGTTCAAGCCGTTCGCCGCGCTGGTGATCGCCCCGTTCGGCGCCCCCAATGCCGCGCTGGCCGCCAATCGCCCGGCAAAGGTGAAGAGCGGCCCGCTCGCCGCCGATCCGGATTGGCGGGCGATCCTCAACGCTGCGCATGCGCGCTTCCCGGACGCGCAACTGCGCATCCTCGCCCTCCCGGGCAAGCCGGGCGAGCCGATCCAGCTGCGCATGAAGCGGGCCGGGGAGTGGTTGCCCAACGGACGTTCGGTCCTGTCGTTCGATGCCGCCGATGGCCGCCTGCTGCGCGCGACCGATGCATTGCGCCTGCCGAAGGGGGCGCAGGTGTTCAACGGCGCCTATCCGCTGCATGCGGCGAAGGTCGGCGGGCTGGCCTATCGGCTGGTGATGACCTGTTCGGGCCTGGCGATGGCGATGCTGGGGAGCTTTGCCGTGTGGAGCTTCTGGCTGCGGCGGCCCAGGGCTCGATAGAACGGCGCTTTGCCAAGACGGAACCTTTTGCGCGATCGGATAGCTGTAGCTAGGGCCGCACGGGTCAGGTGGCTGGAGCGGGCGTGAACCGTAGCGAAGACGACACGGACGCCGAAGCACGGCGGGTCGGTGCCAGAAGGCGAACAATACGGCGGCGGCGCATTGCCGCGGCGCTGCTCGTGCTGGTGTCGGCCACGCTGGCGACCGCGTGGTTGCAGCGACGGACGATCGCGCAGGGCTTTGTCGACCGCGAACTGGCCCGGCGCGGCATTCCGGCGCGCTACACGATCGAGCAGCTCTCCCCCTGGCGGCAGCGGCTGACCAACGTCTCGATCGGCGATCCGCGCGATCCCGATCTGGTGGCGGACTGGATCGAACTGCGCACGGCGATCTATCCCTGGCGCGCAGAGGTGCTGGTGGTGAAGGCCGGCACGATCCGGGCCAAGGGTCGGATCGTCGACGGCAGCCTGTCGCTCGGTGCGCTGGACCGACTGATGCCGCCGTCCTCGGGCAAGCCCTTTGCATTGCCGCGCCTGAGCGTGGAGATTGCCGACGCGCAGCTCCGGCTGGATAGCGGCGCCGGGCTGGTCGTGCTCGGCCTGCGCGGCAAGGGGCTGCTGACCGACGGCTTCGATGGTACGTTGCGCGCGCAGGCCCCGCAGTTGCGCGTCGGAGACTGCGCATTGACCGCACTCGCCGCCGAGATGCGGGTTCGCATCCGGCAGGGCGCGCCGACCCTGTCGGGGCCCTTGGCCGCGCGGGCGCTGATCTGCGGAGACACGCGGGCGATGCAGCCCGGCGGCGATGTCCGCGTCACCTTCGAGCGATCGCTGACGCGCTGGGCCGGCGCCGCCCGTCTCGGCCTGGCGACGCTGGCCGCGCCGTTCGGACGGCTTGGCCGCACCGATGCCGAACTCGATTTCGCCGGCGATCGCGCGCGAACCGAGGGGCGTGTCGCGCTTCGTGCCACGGGCGTGGAGGTGGCGCCGGGCAACGCGGCCTCGGTCGCGGTTTCCGGACGCTATGCGGTCGGTGCGGCGACCGCCTTCGATGGCGGCGTCGCATTGGAGGACGCCGCGCTGTCGAAATCGACGCTCGACCGCGTGACCCGCTATCGCGGCTTGGGGCAGGGCACGCCGGTCGCGCCGCTGGTCGCCAAGCTGGCGACTGCTCTCGGCGACGCCGGCAAGCACTTCGGCGGTTCGGCCGCGTTCGGACTTGCGACCCGCGGCGATGGCGCGACGCTGCGGTTGAGGCGCATCGACCTTACTGCGCGCTCGGGCGGGAAGCTGCGCTTCACCGGCGACAGCGGCGCGGTGCTGGACCTGCCCAGTGGCACGTTCGCGCTTGCCGGCCAGCTCTCGCTCGGTGGCGGCGGGCTGCCGGACGTCGCGATGCAGCTCTTGCGGCAGCCGGGAAGCGATCAACTGCAAGGCGCGGGCGAGCTTCGCCCCTATGCCGCCGGCGGCGCTCGCCTCGCGCTGTCCCGCCTTCACTTCCGCGTCCGTGGTGCGAGCGGCGTGGCGGACACCATCGCGACTCTGTCCGGGCCGCTCGGCAGCGGCCGTATCGAGGGCGTCTCGATACCGCTGCTGGCGCGCTGGAACGGCGGCAGCCTTGCGGTGAATCCGGACTGCGCGACGCTCAGCTTCACGCGGGTCGCGGCCTCGGGTGTGGTGCTGCAAGGGCATCGCCAGCGCCTGTGCCCGCTGGGCGGGGCGATGCTCGCCTGGCAGGGAGAGCGCCTGACCGGCGGCATCCGCACCACCGGTATCGCCCTGGCAGGCAGCATGGGCAACAACCCGCTAGGCCTGGCGGCGGATGCGGCGCAGATCGATTGGAGCCGGCGGGCGTTCGCGCTTTCGAAGGTCGCGGTCCGCATGGGCGCGGATCGGCCGACGCGGCTCGATATCGGCGAGCTGCGCGGTGGTTTCGGGGCTACGATTGGCGGCGGGTTCGAGGGATTGGACGGCCAGATCGGCGCGGTGCCGCTGGTTCTGACGCAGGGGAAGGGGACCTGGCAGGTCGCCGAGGGTGGGCTGTCGCTGCTGGGGGCCTTCCGCCTCACCGATGCGGAGCCCACGCCGCGTTTCGAGCCGCTTCTGGCTCCGAACGGCCGCTTGCATCTGCAAGGCAACCGGATCGAGGCACAGGCCGATCTCGTCGGGACCAAGCGCCCGGTGGCGGTGGCGAATGTGTCGATCACCCATGATCTCGGCACCGGTGAGGGCCAGGCGCTGCTCGACGTGCCGGGCATCCGCTTCCAGCTGAACGGCCTGCAGCCGACCGACCTGACCGCGCTCACCCTTGGCGTGATCGCCGATGTGGATGGCGTGGTCGCCGGGTCCGGGCGGATCGCCTGGTCGGGCGAGACGGTGACGAGCACCGGCCGGTTCACCGCGACCAACATGGCGCTGGCGGCGGCGTTCGGCCCGGTGCAGGGGCTCACCACCGAACTCGACTTCACCGACCTGCTCAACGTCCGCACCGCCCCGGGGCAAGTGGCGCGCGTGACCGAGATCAACCCTGGCGTGCCGGTGCGCGACGGCGTGTTCCGCTATCAGTTGCTGGACAGCCGGCGGGTGCAGGTGGAAGGTGCGCGCTGGCCGTTCGCGGGGGGCGAACTCGTCCTCGATCCGACGACGCTCGATTTCAACGAATCCGGCGAGCGCCGCATGACCTTCCAGGTGAAGGGTGTCGACGCGGCGCTGTTCCTCAAGGAGATGGCGTTCGACAATCTCGACGCCACCGGCACCTTCGACGGCACCCTGCCGATGATCTTCGACGAGAATGGCGGCCGGATCGAAGGCGGCGAGCTGCGCGCGCGGGCGGGCGGGCACCTCGCCTATGTCGGCGAAGTCTCGCGGGAGAATCTGGGCACCTGGGGGAACATGGCGTTCCAGGCGCTCAAGTCGCTCGATTACCAGCGGCTTTCCATCCGGATGAACGGCCCGCTCGCCGGCGAGATGATCACCGACATCAGCTTTGCCGGGCTGAGCCAGGGCGAGGGCACGAAATCCAACTTCCTGATCCGCCGGCTGGCGCGGCTGCCGCTCGTGTTCAACGTGCGGATCAACGCGCCCTTCCGCCAGCTGATGGATTCGGTGCAATCCTGGTACGACCCCCGCCGCCTGATCGAGCGCAACCTGCCTGCGTTGATCGAGGAGCAGAAACGTGCAGAGGAAGCCGGCAAGCCCGATGTTCAGCCCCGCGAAAGCGCACCCGTCCCATGAAAGATACTGCTATGAGCTTGGAAGCATGAAACAGGGGATTGTTGTCCGGCTCGGTGCCTGCGGGATCGCGCCGCTGATGCTGCTGGGCGGCTGCGTTACGGTGAACGCGCCGGACAAGCCGATCGTCATCAACCTCAACATTTCGATCACCCAGGAAGTGGTCTATCGCCTCGACAACAAGGCGAAGGCCATCATCCAGGACAATCCGGGGATTTTCTGATGCGTACGATGCTTTCCACTATCGGCATGGCGGCGGCGATCGCGGCGGGCGTGATCGCACCGGCCTTCGCGCAGCGGGATCCCGCCTATCAGGCTGCGCGCCAGCAGGGGCAGGTGGGCGAGCAGCCCGACGGTTATCTCGGCATTGTCGGCGCGCCGACGCCCGCCCTCCAGGCGATCGTCAACAACATCAACATCCAGCGGAAGCGCCAATATACGCAGCAGGCGGCGGCGAGCTCGACTGTGGAGCAGATGGCTTTCGTCACCGGCTGCAACCTCATCCTGCGCACCGCGCCGGGCGAGAAGTATCGCGGGCCGGACGGCAGCTGGCTGACCCGCGGCAGCGGCGCACCCGTGCGCGATCCTCGCTGCCTTTGATCTTGGAACTTGGCGGATCGTCCGCCAGGTCGCGCGGTGAAGGGGGCTCGCAACGGGAAGTGTCGACGGAAACGCAATAGCCGCCGTTAACCTTCCGTCCCAGGCCTGCATCGCGAACGCGATGCGGGCGCGCCGTAGCGGCCCGCATCGGTTGCTCACCCGCGCAGCTGGCGCACCGCGTGATCGGCCGCGCGCATCGTCAGCGCCATGAAGGTCAGCGACGGGTTGACGCACGAGGCCGAGGCCATCTGCGCGCCGTCGGTGACGTACAGGTTCGACGCGTCATGCGCCTGGCTGAAACCGCCCAGCACCGACGTCCGCGGATCGGCACCCATGCGCGCGCCGCCCATCTCGTGGATCGCATCGCCGGGCACGTGCTCGCCCTCGCTGCTCGAGACGTTGAGCAGCCCCGCCGCCCGCAGCATCGCCTCGCCCTGCACGCGCGCATCGGCGATCAGCTTGAGTTCGTTCTCGCGGAAGGTGACGTCGAAGCGCATCAGCGGCACCCCGAAGCGATCGACCTTGCTCGGGTGAAGCGAGACGCGGTTGTCCTTATAGGGCAGACACTCGCCGAACGCGCCCATGCTGAACCGCCAGGGACCGTAGCGGCGCATCGCATGCTTCATCGAAGCGCCGAAGCCGACCGGCGCGGCAGGCACCCGCCAGGCGCTGCCCTGATAGCCATAGCCGCGCTTGAAGCCGACAGCCTCTTCGTCGCCAAGGTTGCGGAAGCGGGGGATATAGACCCCGCCCGGCCGCCGGCCATATTCGATCAGGTCGGTCATGCCCGGGATCTCGCCGTCCACGCCGACGCGGAAGATGTGATCCATCACATAGCGGCCGAGCGTGCCGCTGCTGTCGAAATGGCTGCGCTCGCTGCCTGCGGGACGTGAGTTGAGCAGGATCTGGTTCGATCCCATCGCCGAGGCGCAGAGGAACACGAGATTGGCCTGCACCACTCCGGCCTGGCCGGTCTTGGTGTCGATGAAGCGGACGCCGGTGACCCGCTTCTTGGCGGCATCATATTCGAGGTTGGTGACTACCGCGTCGGACTGGAGCGTCAGTTTCCCGGTTGCGCGCGCGGCGGGCAAGGTCACCGCCTGGGTAGAGAAATAGGCGCCGAACGAGCAGCCATTGCCGCACTGGTTGCGGAACTGGCACTTGGTGCGGCCCTGGTCGGGCTTGTCCTCGGTCATGTTGGACAGGCGGGTGTTGATCAGCTTGCGGCCGGGGAACTGCGTTTCCAGGCGCTGCTTCAGCCACTTTTCCGCGACGTTCATCGGCATCGGCGGCTGGAAATTGCTGTCCGGCAGATAGGGCAGGTTCTCGCGCGAGCCGGAGACGCCGATATAATCCTCGACCTTGGCATACCAGGGGGCGAGATCGTCGTAGCCGATCGGCCAAGCGCCATCGACGCCCTCGCGCTTGTTCGCTTCGAAATCCTGCGGACTCCACCGGAAGCTCCAGCGCCCCCAGATCAGCGACTTGCCGCCGACCGCGCCAGGGCGGATCCAGTAGAATTTGCTACCCTCGTCGAACGCATAGGGGTTCAGCCGGTCGTTATTGTAGAAGCCCATGTTGCTGGGCTGCACATAGCCGCGCTTGGCGATGAAATAGTCTTTTTCCTGCAACGGCTTGGGCATGATGTTGCGTGCCGGCACGTCATAGGCGGGCTTGCCGTCATACGGATAGTCCTCGCCATGCTCGACCATGCGGCCGCGATCGAGCATCAGCACGCGCAGCCCCTTTTCGGTCAATTCCTTGGCGGCGAAGCCGCCGCTCACGCCTGAGCCGATTACGATTGCGTCGAACCTGTTGGTTGCAGCCATGATGTTTCCCTCTCCCAGGGAGTGTGTTTTATTAGAAGCGCAGCGTGTGCAGCGTCTTGAAGCTGGTGGTGATGTCGGGAAGATAGGGCGCCGGCGCCTGATCATTCTCGACATAGAAGTGGCGCACGCCGGCGCTCGACGGCCGCTTGAACAGCGCGCCAAAGTCGATCGTGCCCGTGCCGACCGCCGACATGCTGCCATCGGGCCGCATGTCCTTGACGTGATAGGCGTAGATCCGCTTGCCGAGCCGATCGACCAGCGCGCCGAGGTCCTGTCCGGCGTGCTTCGCCCAGTACAGGTCGAGCTCGATCTTCACCAGCGCGGGGTCGGTCTCCTTGAGGAACCGATCGTACAGGCTCACGCCGCCGGGCTTGTTGGTGAACTCGAAGTCGTGGTTGTGATAGGCGAAGCCCAGGCCCGCCTTTTTCAGCTGGGTGGCGAACTTGTTGAAGTTCGGCAGCGCCGCGTTCCAGCCGGCTTCGGTGCGGTGCTCGTCGGTCATGTACGGCAGCACCACGGTCTGCGCGCCGAGCGTGCGGGCCATCGCCACCGACTTGTCGAACTGGCCGAGCAGCGCGTCGTAGCCGATGTGCACCGAAGGCGAGCGCAGGCCGACCTTGTCCATCGTCCGGCGCAGCATCGCCGGGTCCATGGCATCATAGCCGCCGCCGCCGAATTCGACCTCCCGATAGCCGATCTTGGCGATCGTCTCGAGCGTGCCGGCGGGATCCTTCTGGAAGATGTCGCGCACGGTGTAGAGCTGGATGCCCACCGCCGGGATCTGCGCGGCATAGGCCTGCGGGATCAGGCGATCGAACAGGGCGAGGGCGGTGACACCGCCCGCACCGGCGAGCAGAGTACGACGGGTGATCATCATGCGCTGTACACCTTGTTGACCTGGGAATAGGGGAAGGCGCCGTTATATTCGCCCGGCACCGGCAGATATTCGCGTTCCTGGGTGATGCCGATCTCCGACGTGTAATAGCCGGTGATCACCAGCTGCCGGAACGCCTCGAAGAAGGTCTTGCCGCCGGGCATCGTGCCGTTCATCGCCAGGGTGAGCAGGGCATCCTGCTGCTCGGGCGTGGCCTTGGCGCCCGCGACCTTATAGTCCGCCTGGCTACGCGCCTCGATCGCGTCGAGCCCCGCGAGGATCGGCACGCGGTCCGCCGGCATCGCCCAGTCGGCAAGCAGCTTCTCGATAAAGGCCGGTACGCCCGCGGCGATCGCGCCGGGCGTATCGGTGGTGGGGATCACCCGCTCGCTCAGCGCCGTCATCAGCGCGCGCTGGGCGGGGTTGAACACCGCGATGCTGGGCGGGCCATCGCCGATCAGATCGGTCGCCTTGATCTGTGCGGCGCGCGCGATCGGGGCGAACACCCCGGCGCCGAACAGCGCGATGACGCCGGCGAGTGCGTGTCTGCGATCGATCATTTGCGGTCTCCCGGAAGGTCCTGCGCGATCGCCGCCTCGGGCAGCGGGCGCACCCAGATGTTGCGGAACGATACGGGCGAGTCATGGTCCTGCAACTGGATCGGCAGCGCGTCGGCATGCGCGGTATATTCCGCAATGTGGCGCCAGTTGGTGGTGCCGAGCATCGCCTGGTGGTTCTGCACCAGCACGCCGTTCAGGAAGGCGGTGATATAGGCCGGGCGCAGCAGCTTGCCGTCGGCGGCGAAGCGGGGGCGCTCGAAGACGATGTCGTAGCTTTGCCATTCGCCCGGCTTGCGCGACGGGTTCACCAGCGGCGGCTTCCAGCCATAGACCGCACCCACTGTGCCGTCGGCATAGGTGGGGTTCTGATAGCCGTCGAGGATCTGGATCTCGTAGCGCTGCATGAACCAGATGCCGCTGTTGCCGCGATCCT
>Ga0307412_10001065_pt1 | contig 15695 bp, 11 predicted proteins | sample DK1Cmetagenome_3_FD_203823 | JGI IMG/M metagenome (GOLD analysis project Ga0307412, IMG submission 203823) | Maize rhizosphere microbial communities from greenhouse at UC Davis, California, United States - DK15-C-1 | ecosystem: Host-associated > Plants > Roots > Rhizosphere > Soil | place: USA...
CCGCGCGATGAATCGCTCGATGACGAACGTCTTGTTTGGTGCTTTCGGAAGCGCGGCGACAGCCGCAGCCGGAGGCGAGCAGGAAGGATCGATGCGCGAAGTCGGTCTCGACGACATTGCCACACAACTCGCCTACGCGAACAAAGTCATCTTCGTCCCCGGTTACGGACTCGCCACGGCCCAGGCGCAACACGCCGTGCGCGAGCTCGCCGACGTGCTCGAAAAACGCGGCGTCACAGTCAAATACGGCATTCATCCGGTCGCGGGTCGTATGCCGGGACACATGAACGTGTTGCTCGCGGAAGCGAATGTTCCTTACTCAGCCTTGTACGAACTCGAGCAGATCAATCCGGAGTTTCCGAGTACAGACGTCGCGGTCGTGATCGGCGCTAACGACGTCGTGAATCCGGATGCACGAGACAATCCCACCAGTCCGATCGCAGGCATGCCGATTCTTGAAGTGGACCGCTCGAAATCAGTAGTGGTTTTGAAGCGCGGCCAGGGCAAAGGCTTCTCAGGTCTCGAGAATCCTCTGTTTTTCAAACCAGTGACCGGCATGCTCTACGGCGATGCGAAAGACACCTTGACGCGTTTGGTGCAAGCGGTGCAACACGCGTAAGATTTTTTCACGCAAAGGCGCAAAGGCGCCAAGAAGAGTTACTTTACTTTGCGAGCTCTTCTTTGTGACTTTGCGGCTTTGCGTGACTACCTTCTTTACTGGAGAAAGCATGCGAAGATTTTTTACCGCCCTGGTGCTGGCGAGTCTGCTCGTCACCACGTTTCCTGCGACCTACGCGCAACGCGCGACCGATAAGTCGAAAAAGACTGCCGCTTCCGTTACCACGCAACGCGCCATCGATACGATTGCTGCGAATCAGCTGAGAAACTATCTGACTTTCATAGCCTCTGACGAAATGGAAGGACGCGACACGCCGTCGCGCGGACTCGACACGACCGCGAAATTTCTCGCGATGAATCTCGCGAATTGGGGTTTTAAACCCGCGGGTGATGACGGAAGTTTTTTCCAACGCATCGAACTGCGTCGCAATCGTGCTGATAGTGGTCAAACGAAAGTCGAACTAAACACACGCACGTTGACGGCTGGAACGGATTATTTGCCCGGTGGCGGTTCGGGCAATGTGAGCGGTCAACTCGTCTTCGCAGGGAATGGCTGGCTTATTAAGTCGAAAGGAATCGATGCGTACAAGGGCGTCGATCCCGCAGGAAAAATTGCGGTCATCTTCGGAACGCCAAATACCTTTCCACGCGGCGTCGTGCGCGCTGACTACGGCAAGGAAGGCGAAGGCTACATGAGTCCAATAGACTACGCGCGCAGCAAAGGCGTGGTCGGTCTGATTTACGTTCCCGACTTTCAATATCTCGCAAACTGGCAACGCAACCGCCAGCGCATCATCGAACGCGGCTTAACTGTAGTGGCGAAGTTTCAAACACAGTCCACATCGACATTACCTTCGATCGTGATCTCGCCCGAAATAGCCCAGGCGCTCTTCGCCGGCGAACCACAGTCGGCCGCAGGCATTTTCAATGCTTCTTACGGAGGCAATCTGCCGGGCGCGTTTGTGATGCGAGATACGAAGAAGGTGACGATGAACGTTGCCAGCAACAGCGAAACAGTTCCGACTCAGAACGTTGTTGCAGTTTGGGAAGGCAGCGATCCCGTTTTGAAAGCTGAATACGTTGCGCTTGGCGCTCATTACGATCACGTTGGCACCTGTCCGCCGGTTGGCGACGATACGATCTGTAACGGCGCCGACGACGATGGCTCAGGCACGACCGCGCTGCTCGGAATGGCGGAGGCGCTGGCTAAAGCACCGACGCGACCGAAGCGTTCAGTGTTGTTTGTTTGGCATTGCGGCGAGGAGAAAGGTTTGTGGGGTTCGCGTTACTTCACTGAGTTTCCGACAGTGCCGTTGAATCAGATCGTCGCGCAGATCAACATCGACATGATCGGCCGCAGCAAGAAAGAAGGCGACACGAATCCGCGCAACTCCGAATTAAGCGGGCCGGATGCGGTTTACGTGATCGGATCGACGATGATGAGCACGGAACTGGGCGAACTCGTCAATGCGGTTAACAAATCGTATCTGAACCTGACGTTTGACACGAAATACGACGATCCGAAAGATCCGAATCGCTTCTTCTCCCGCAGCGATCACTACAACTACGCGCGGAAGGGGATTCCGATCATCTTCTTCTTCGACGGTGTTCACGAAGACTATCATCGTCCGGGCGACAGTGCTGACAAGATCGATTATCAGAAGATGGAGAAGGTCACTCGCACGGTCTACATGACACTGTGGGAGATCGCGAACCGCCCGGCGAGGTTAAAGGTTGACAAACCGCTGCCCGCACAGATCTCGGCCACGGATTCTCGCGAATAAACGCTGTTCACGGGCGTTTATTGTAGGGGCGGCACTCCGTGGCCGCCCTATTCGTACGGATTAGGCGAGGGAAGGGCGGCCACGGAGTGCCGCCCCTACAATAACGCCCGCTCGGCGACTAATCTTCGATAGGCTTCGGCGCGTGAGATTCCCAGCTCACGCGCCGCTTTCTTTAGGGCGGCGCGCTGGTCCATACCGTCCTGTTCGAACTGATCGACTAATGCAGCGATGCTCGATTGCTGCGGGGCGGCGCTGATGACGTTGCGATCGATCAGGACCACGATCTCGCCGCGCGGATCTTCGCGCTCATAGTGCTCGCTGAGCTCGCTCAAACGACCGCGACGGATCTCTTCGTGAACTTTTGTCAGTTCGCGGGCGACGACAGCGTCGCGTTCGCCGAGAATCTCGTAAGCGTCTTTGAGTGTCGCAGCAAGACGGTGTGGCGCCTCGTAGAAGATCAACGTGCCCGGTACTGATTGTAATTCAGAGAGCCGAGCACGACGCGCGTTCGTCCGTGCGGGAAGAAACCCGGCGAAGAAAAATTCATCGGTCGGAAGTCCTGCGGCTACCAGTGCCGAGATGAGCGCACTTGGACCAGGCACCGGCACCACCGGCACTTCGTTCTCAATCGCTGCACGAACAAGACGAAAGCCCGGATCGCTAACTGCCGGCGTGCCGGCGTCGGAAACGACTGCGATACTACTTCCCTGCTTGAGTTGATCGATAAGCTGCTCGGCGCGTTGCTGTTCGTTGTGTTCGTGATAACTGATCGTTTTTGTTGTGATGCCGTAGTGACTAAGCAGTTTATGCGTGTGGCGCGTGTCCTCGCACGCGATCAGATCGACATCGCCCAACACCTGTAAAGCGCGATGCGTGATGTCGGAGAGATTGCCGATGGGAGTCGCGACCAGATAGAGAGTGCCGGGCATGCCGCATATATTAGATAAAGGCCCCGGCATTTGGAACCGGGGCCTTTGGCGGGTAAAACCAGCAGGTCACTAGCGGAAGTCAGGTGCGGGCGATTACTGAGGGAATGGAATTCGTCTCCACCAATCGTTGTTGTTGCGGTCGCGACGATAGTCATCATTGCGACGATAGTCATCGTTACGGCGCCAGTCGTCATTGCGGCCGTAACCACCGTTGTATCTGAAGCCGTAGACGTTGCTGATGTAACGCAGTTCCTGTTGGATCTGCGACCACTCTGAAGCAAGCCTGTTGTCATACCAGCGCGGGCGTGCAACGCGGTCCAACTGCTGAGCTTCCTGCAATACGCGCCGGGCTTCATCGGAACTGCGATTCAGGTCGCGGCCATTGCCAACGCTTCCCTTCAGATCGCCTACTGCATCACGAAACTGATGGACCTCGTTGTTGATCTGATCTTCGCGGCGCGTGCCATTCGCTCTGCTGCGATCGAGCGCACGATCCATGTCGCGCTCAAAGTCTTTTGCCAAATTATCGAGACGGTGCACGGAGTCGCGCAGTCTGCGATCGTCGTAACGTCCGTACCCACGATTATCCGGATAACGATCGCGGGAATTGCCTCCCCACTGGGCACTTGCAGCGACGGGTAAAGCAAGCGCTAAAACACCTGCTGCGAAAATTGAAAATTTCAGTGTGCGTCGGTTAGTCATTTTCTGTAATTCTCCTCAGTATCACTTCGGGCCGACTTCATCGTGTTGCCCGATGTTGTTGCCGAGGTATTTGGCAACTGTCGTGCCTTTACAGAAACGCCCCAAATAAGGCGCGGTTTTGCAAGAGATTTGGTTTCGGAACGCGAAAAGGTGCAGGCGGTAACGGAAATCGTTATCGATGTTGGTCGAGCAGGACAGCGATGTGGCGCCTCATGTGAGACTCGTGCAGAGACGGGTGTTTAAGCGACTTCCAGACCGGCGTTCCGTTGTGAGATTTGGTGAGTAACAACTCTTCGCTGGCTTGACGAATTCCCAGGTGACGAATGTTCGCGCACGCGAGACCACCGCCTCGCACAACGCCGTCGCTCGGGACGCGTGGCCAGCCCGCTTCGACATACAACGTCCGGACGCCGTTAGTAAATGTGATCAGGTGCCCGACCATCGTTGAAGCGCCGATCTTGAAACGATGGCCTTCCTGTTTCGACATCTGAATACTGGCCCCGGCGCGATTCGCGTCGGCAGCCAAAGACGTGAACTCAGCCATCAGCCACTCAACCCCTGCCTTACGCAGCAAGTCGTTCGAATTCTTCAGCGAAATGTAGTCCGCGATATCCCCGCGGCCCGCATGCCTCGCTCGCTGTTCGGCCTCCGACAACGCCGCTGCCCACGCTTCATCTAGTTCGCTCATATCAGGTTGCCGATGGTATCATGAGCGCCGAATCGTCCCCCACACCCAGAGGCGGAACTATCAACAAATGATCCCATCATATCGACTCCTAACACGACTGTTGACGCTGATTGCGGCAGTTGGTTTGTTTCTACTGGTCAGTGCAAATCCGTTAGCACAATCAACCAAACTACCTGCTCCGAGCACTCACGTAAGCGACTTCGCAGGCGTTATCGATAATGAAACCAAGAGCCGGCTTGAGAGTTTTCTGCAAAAGCTGCAGGAGAAAAGCAAGATCGAACTGTACGTCGCGATTGTGGAAAGCACCGGCACTAAGGACATCTCCGATTTCTCAAAACAGCTTGCGAATGATTGGAACATCGGCTCCAAGTCCAGTCGCGGCAAGAGCCTGTTGCTGGTTGTTTCAGTCGCTTCGAAAACGTCGTTCACTCAAGTCAGCACTACGATTCAGAGGAGCTTGCCTGAAGGTGTTGTCGGTGAAATGGCTTACCGCATGAATGGACCACTCAGCGAGGGACGTTTCGCGGAAGCAGTAGACGGTGGTGTACGCGTTTTTGCAGGGGCGCTTGCGTCGAGGCTGGAGTTTAAGGTTTCGGATCTCGAAGCATCGACAGCGGCGACTAGTTCTGAAGTCGCAGTCGATGCGCCGCAGCCAACGCTTGTCAGTGCGCAGAATGTGCAACGAAGCAGGCGTGTTACGAGCGATGCAGCGAAGTCAGAACCGCAAGCGACGCCGCCCGAGGAAGCGCCGCGAGTTGAACCTACACCGGCTGAAACTCCAGTCGCTGAACCAACGCCAACAGAGTCGCCCAGGTCCGAACCAGTTGCAGCTGAATCACCAAAGACGGAAGAGAGTCCAGCGCCGTCTACTCCAAAGACTACAAAAACGACGACTAAAACGACCAGTAAGAGAACCGGCTCGGCTGCAAAAACAAACACGCCGGTTCAGAAGTTGACCGCCGCTGAACTCGCTGAACTGGAGCTCGACGAGCTCGAGGAAGTCGACCTGACGTTGACCAAGCCGTTGCCTCAACGTGCGGTCTTGTTAAAAGAATTTCTCGACACCCATCCGGATTCAAAAGCCCGGCCACACGCGACAGAACTGCTGATCAGCACACATGCCGCGCTTGGCGATCAGAAATTGAAAAACGGCGACAGCATTGGCGGCATCGAACAACTGCTACGCGCCATCGATGAAGCAGACGTCAGTATTTCCGAAAAATTATTTACCGGTGTCATCGCGCAAATCCCGATGAATCTCTACCTGCGCGGTGAACGTGAAGCCGCATTCAAAGCAGCCCAGAACGTCGAGGCGAAGTTTGGCAACGATCCGAAGCGCTTGCTGGCTATGGCTGGTTTTTATATGGGGGTCGAACGTGCCAACGACACGGTGCGACTTGCTGAAAGTGCAGTAAAACTCGCGCCCGATCTAGCCGAAGCTCATCGCCTGCTCGCAGTCGGACTGCACATCTCGTTGCGGCTCGACGAAGCGATTGCGGAGTACAAGCGCACGCTCGAACTCGATCCGAACTCTAAAGCGTCACGCGGCAGCCTCGCGGATCTTTATCGCGCCACCGGCAAGACCGAGCAGGCACTCGCGCTTTACAACGAACAACTCGCTGCCGATCCGAAGGACAAAGCGGCGCGCGCGGGCAAAGTGATTTCACTGTTCGAACTCAATCGCAGCGAAGAAGCGAACAGCGCCCTCCAGACCGCGCTGACTGAAGAGCCAAACAACTTGCCGTTGCTCGCAGGCACGGCCTATTGGCACGTAGCACACAACAACCACGAAAAGGCGTTCGAGCTCGCACGCCGGGCGGTCCGAATCGAACCTCGTTACACGTGGGCTCAGATCGCATTGGCCCATGCTTATCTCGGTTTGAAGAGTCCGCTCGACGCGGAACGCGCGATTCGTTTCGCGCGCCAGTTTGGAAAGTTTCCGACGTTGAGTTATGAGCTCGCGAGCGTGTTGGCGTCGATGGGCTTTTATGACGAAGCCGCCGAAGCATTGCGCGAGTCGTTCGCGCTTAAAGACGATCAGATTCAAACATATCTGGCCGGCTCTCGCGCCGCGAGCGACACGAGCTTTATCGAGCTGCTCGCACCCGAACGGCGCGCGGGTATTTATCAACCTACTCCGGCAGACAATGCCGCAAACGCGAAGACACTGAAAGCGTTGCTCGCTTTGAGCTTCGCCCTCACACCCGGTGCTGATGGAAAGATTGACGAAGCGACCGCGGTTGCGGCTGCGAAAGACTTCGCCGCCGGCTCCGACAACATGCGTGGCTTTCGACAGGTTTATGCCGCCAATCGTGTGCTGCGAAATGGAGTCGGCGTCGCGGCTGCATTGGAAATGATAGCTGCGGCGAAGACAGCTTCTGACGAAGCGCTGAAGGTGCCGGTAGCGACCATGGCGGTCCAGGCTGAGGAGTTCCGCGACCTGCGTGCTCGCGCGCTTACAGCCGGCAACGTGCCGGACATCGCACCAGCACCGCCGGAAATTTTGTCGAACATATACAAAGGCCGGCTGGAAGATCTCGAGGGCTGGGGCTTGTTCAATCAGGAGAAGTATTCGGAAGCGATTACTCATTTGAAACAAGCGACGGAGATTTCACCGGCAGGAACGCCGGCGTGGCGCAGCGCGCTCTGGCATCTGGGTGTGGCGCTCGAACAATCAGGACAAAAAGAGCAGGCTCTCGACGCGTACATCAAAAGCTATCGAGCCGGGCCGCGGGAGTCTGTTCGTCGTTCCGCCATCGAGCAACTCTATCGCAGCATCAATGGTTCAACGAACGGTCTCGAAGAACGGCTTGCGTCAGGCGCTCCGGTTGCCGTAGCTGCTCCAACTCCGGCAGCAGTAGCAACAGAGACGCCCAAACCAGAAACAACTGCACCGGCGCCAACAACTCCGGCGCCAACAGCTCCTGAACCAACAACCGAAGACGCACTGAAGAGTGTCGCGGCGAGACTGCGTTCCACCGTAAAAATCACTGGCCGGATCGTTGATGCGAACAAGGTAGGAATTCCGAACGCGACCGTTGTTTTGATCAGTCCGTTGGGAAGCGTGATCACCGCGACCACTGATACCCAGGGTGTTTACACTTTCAGAGTGGCGCCCTCGCAAAAGACGTATCGAATGATTCCCTCGGCAGAGGGTTACACGTTTACGCCGATCGATCGCACGCTACCGAGTTTGTTTGATGATTTGAAAGATATAGATTTCGTAGGAACCAAACCTTAACCGCGGATTCACACACAAAACGCGGATCAGAAAAGAATATTCTGATCCGCGTTATTCGTGTTTATCCGTGGCTAATTCGCCAGAATCGGTTTTCCTTCAGCGTCGTACAGTTGAACTTTCCCGTACTTCGCCAATATCTCACGCGCTTTCGCTGCATCACCAACAGCAACTACCTGCAAGTGGCCCAGGTCGATGTACTGCTTCGCCGCGCGTTGCACGTCCGCAGCAGTGATCGCCGAAACCTTCTGTGGATACGTATCCCAGTAATCCGCAGGCAGGTTGTAGAGTTTCTGCGTGATGATGTTTTGCAGTAGCGCCTGTGGCTGCTCGAGCGAGAGCGCAAAGCTGCCGATGATCGCTCGCTTCGCGTTGTCCAACTCTTCCGCCGGCACTACCTCGTCACGCATGCGATTGAGTTCATACATAAACTCCTTCATCGCACCCTCAGTAACTTCAGTCCTCACTTCCGAGCTCGAGATCCAGGTGCCTTTGAACTTCGAACCGCCGAAGTTGCTGTATGCACCGTAGGTGTAGCCTTTGTCTTCGCGCAGGTTGAGGAAAAGACGTCCTGATGGACCACCACCGAGAACGCGATCGGCCAGCAACACCGCAAAGTAATCCGGACTCGTGCGTTCGATACCGAGCGTGCCGAGCTGTATAACAGTTTGCACTGACCCCGGACGATCGATCAGGAAGATACGTGAATCAGATGGCGCCGGTGCGGGCGGAATGCTCGTAGCCGGAACTGTGCCTTTTTCCCAGTCACCGAATGCTTTCTCGAGCTTCGGCAGGATCTCCTTCATCGTCACGTCGCCGACAATCGCGATCATCGCGTTGTTCGGGCGATAGTAAGTGGCGTGAAATTCAGTGAGATCTTTGCTGGTCAACTTCTTGATTGATTCGGCCGGCGGTGCTACCAACGAAGCCGGATGGCTCGTGCCGTAGATCGCTCTTTGAAACTGTTCCGCAGCCAGGAATTGAGGAATCGAACGCTGGAACTGAAGCTGGGCCAACGTGCGTGTCTTGTACTTATCGACTTCAGCCTGCGGGAACGTCGGATTGCGAATGACGTCTGAAAACAGATCAAGAGTCTGGTCCAGGTTTTCAACCAAACCACTGGTGTTGACCACACTCGTCATCGACGAGAGACCGGAGTTTGCCGTCAGCGTTGCGCCGAGAGCATCAACCTGTTCGGCGATGTCCTTGCTCGAACGCTTGCTGGTGCCTTCGCGCAACAAGGTTGCGGTGAAACTCGCGAGGCCGTGATAGTCCGGTTTGTCAGACAAGCCACCACTCAACACCACGAGCTGCATGTTAAAGGTGGGGACTTTGTGCGACTCGAGCAGGATCACCTGAAGCCCATTCTTGAGGGTAGCTTCCTGAGCGCGAGGAAGTTTCACTTTCAAAACTTCTTTGTTGACTGGCGCTTTGCCTTTGACAACGGCGCCCTTGGTGGTTTGCTGCTGGCTCGGCGCCGCAGTCCGCTGGCCGAGAGCCAGAGACGACACCAGCGCGATCAGCAGCATTGCGACAATAACATTGCTTCTCTTGTTCATGATTCTCATGTGCTTAACTCCTTTACTGTCCCGACGCGCCGGTTGCGGGCTTGGCCTTGGGCTTCGGCATGGTGATTACAACGGTGCGGTTCGTGTCGAGCAGGTACTTGTTCGCAACACGCTGCACATCTTCCTTCGTGACCGTGGCAACTTTCTCGAGTCGAGTGTTAATGAGACCCGGCTCGTTGTAGTAGGTCGCATACTGGCCGATTGTGATCGCGCGCAGGATTGAGCTTTGCAGGCCGTTGATCAGATTTCGTCGCGTGGTGTTCTTCGCTTTCTGAAGTTCCCAGTCGGCGATCGGTTCTTTCTTGAGACGCTCGATCTCAGCGTAGATCGTGGCCTCGATGTCCTCAGTCTTCACTCCTGGACGAAGCGTCGCGCTGGTGTAGAAGGCGCCGACGCCGCGCTTCTCATCCATGTAGCCGCCGACACTGGTAACCATCTCTTTCTCTTTGACGAGCTTCTGGTAGAGACGCGAACTCTGACCGTTTTGCAGCACTGCCGCTAACACTTGCAACGCGTAGAAATCGGGAGTGTTGCCGGCAACAGCTTTGTACGCGAGATCGACCTGCGGCGCACGCGCGAGTTGATCTTCGAGGGTCCGGCGTCGCTCAGCTTTCTGCTGTGGCTCAGTCATATCGACAGCCGGCGGATCGGGCTGGCGCGGAATACTCTCGAAGCCGCTGCGAATCTTCGCGAGCGCTTCTGAAGTCTTGAAGTCGCCGACGAGCACGAGCGTAGCGTTGTTTGGTGCGTAGTACATTTTGAAGAAAGCGGCGACGTCCTCGACACTTGCCGCATTCAGATCTTCCATCGAACCAATCGTCGAGTGCTTGTAAGCGAAGTTGTCGTAGATCAACTCCTGCTGCACTTCGCCGCTCTTGCCGTACGGCTGGTTATCGACACCCAATCGTCGTTCTTCCTGAACGGCGTTGCGCTGGTTGTCGAGGTTCTCTTTAGTGATGGCCAAACTCTTCATACGATCCGATTCGAGGAAGAGGGCCAGGTCGAGTTGGTTGGCGGGCAGCACTTCGAAGTAGTTGGTTCGATCTTCGTTGGTGGTGCCGTTCATGTTTCCGCCGTTATTGAAAACGAGCAGGAAGTGTTCGCCCGAGCCGACATTTTCGGAGCCTTTGAACATCATGTGCTCAAAGAGATGCGCGAACCCGGTGCGACCCTGGCGTTCGTTGCGCGAGCCGACGTTGTAAGTAATGGAAAGAGCGACTACAGGCGCGGAATGATCTTCAACGGTGATCACGCGCAGGCCGTTCTTCAAAGTGGTCTCTTTGAAATCAACTCGCACGTTGCGAGGGCCCTGTGCCTGGGCAGCAACAACCGCGAGCGCGCAGACAAACAATGGGGACAAAAACTTTGAGACGCGTCTCATGAAATCAAACTCCTTTGGCTGTGGATGAAGTTCTCGGTCGAAGGCTTTAGGACTACTACCGTGTAGTTTGGAATGTATGATCTGGCTATGGCAGTGTCAAGCGAGCAGAACCCGTAAGAGCGGGGGCAAGCCCCTCTTCCTGACTTGTTCCATCCAACTGCGGATCTTAAAAGCGAACAAGTCAGGAAGAGGGGCTTGCCCCCGCTATAAATCTGCCTACGGCCAACCGCCTGCGGCTTCTTACCATCCAAAGTCCTCGACTGTATAATCGTCGCAATAAAGCCATGAAAAGAATTAGACTCATTGTACCCGGCGTTATGACTGTTTTGGCCTTGCTGACGCTGGCCCTCTCAGTCAGGTCGCAGCAGCCCGCGCCTCAGCAGGCCGCCAGCCGTTTCGACGTCACCAACTACCGTATTGAAGCGCAAATCATTCCCGATCAGCACCTGCTCCGAGCGGGTGCCGACGTGAGTTTTGTGCCGCTGGATGCGACGCGTTCAGTCGTCTTCGAGCTCAATGGTTCGCTGAAGATCGAAAGCATCGAAATGAATGGGAAGGCCCTGACCGGATGGGTTCAGGATGCGGTTGGTGTCGGCTCTCTCGGCCCGACGGTTCGCGTGGATTTAGGTCAGGTTGTCCCGGCGAATCAGCCAGTTACACTCCGTATTCGCTGGAGTGGCGCGCTCGTTTCACCGGAAGGCGGACCACTCGCAACCAAGCGACTGGCTTACGTCGGCACGGAAGGTTCGTACCTGATGTATGCCTCGCGCTGGTTTCCTTTTCACGACTACGCCGCCGACCGGGCAACCTCGGATATCACGTTTATCGTGCCTTCGGGTTTGCAGGTTGCCGGCACCAGCGACGATCCGGTCGTAGCACAGCCGGCGCCGAAAGAAGGTGCGGTTCGTTATCGCTTCGTGCATCGACAGCCGGTGCTGATTGGGAACTTTGCCGCCGGCCAGTACATCAACAAAAATCTGCGCTACGCGAATTACGATTTGCAGTTGTACGCGATGCCGGGCAGCGAGAAACGTCTTGAAGCTTACGCTGAACTGACCGGGCGCGTGCTCGAGTTTTACACCAAGCGCTACGGCAAACCGCTCTTTGGTAACCGTCTTGTTGTGGTCCAGATCGACGACGAGAGTTTGGACAGTTATTCCGGTCCCGGAATTATCTTCCTGTCGAGCAAGATGTTTGATACGACGCGGCCAGTGCCGGAAGAGAAGATCGAGCGTGAGATTGCTTATCAGTGGTGGGGTCAAAGCGTCGGTCTGAAATCGTTTGACGACGCATGGCTCTCACAGGGTCTGGCTGAGTGGAGCGCGTTTGCGTTTCGCGAGAGCACGATGAGTGCAGGTGCGCTTGACGCGGCTCAACGCGAGCAACAGGAACGTGCGTTGACCTTCGAGCAGACCGCCTCGATCGCGCGCGCGCCGAGTGCGCTCGACGATCAGTCGGCCGCGTATCAGTCGATCGTGTTCTACAAAGGTTCGATGGTCTTTCGCATGTTGCGCGAGACGATTGGACGAGAGAACTTCGATAAGCTGCTCGCCGCTTATCTTGAGAATTATCGCGGCAAGAATGCGTCAATCGACGACTTCGAGAAGTTAGCCACGAAGATCTCGCAGGACAACCTGCGCTACTTCTTCGCACAGTGGGTTGAGGGAACCGGCGTGCCGGAGTTTACGGTTGACTATCAGATCATTCGCACGCGCGCCGGGAAGTTCCGCACACGTGGCACGGTCAAACAGAATCTCGAAACGCTGAAAATGCCGGTCGAGCTGCTGCTGCGAGCGGAGGGTGACAACCAGCAGAAGATCGTGCGCATTGAAGGGCGCAGTGACGATTTTGATTTCGAGTCGAGTGGACAGCCGTTGGAGGTAGTCGTAGATCCGAATAACAAGATTCTGCGAATGTCAGACGACTTGCGCGTTTCGATCATTGCGCGACGCGGAATCGAGCAGATGAAGGAAGGCATCTACGCGGAAGCGCAGCAACAGTTTGAGGCAGCGCTGAAGCTCGATCGCTCGAACTCGTGGGTTTACTACAATCTCGGTTTGCTGTTTCTCGAACAGCGCAACTGGCAGCAGGCGCTCGACAATCTCGAGGCTTCGCTTATCGGTAATTTGAAGCCGGCCTGGATCGAAGTGTGGGCCCACATCAAACGCGGCAACGCTTACGATGCGAAGGGCGAGCGCAACCGCGCCGTGGCGGAGTACAACAAGGCCGTGCAGTCAGGGATCGATTACGACAATGCGCAGGCAGTGGCGAAGAAATATCTCGCGGCGCCATACGATCCCAAAGCCGAACAAACCGCGAGTAATTAAAGCCGCGGATCAGTGTAAATCTGCGGCTACAATACTGATCTTGTTCTTGTCGGCGACGCGGATCATCTCATCGCGATCGAACATCAACGTCTTACCCGCGGTTATGCAAAGACACGTCGCACCAGCCTTGACCATCGTTTCAATCGTGGGCACACCGACTACGGGAACGTCAAACCGCATGTCTTGATCCGGCTTCGCAACTTTCACCACCGTCAGACGTCCCTTTACCAACTTGCCGGCACGACTGATCGTTTCGTCAGTCCCTTCCATCGCTTCGATCGCCACACACGCGCGACCACGCACAACGATCGTCTGGCCCAGGTCGAGACGCGCGATTTCGCGAGCGATCTCGAGCCCGTATTCAATATCTTCACGTTCCTGTTTGGATGGTTCGCGACGCGTGAGCGTGCCGCTCTGCGGCAGTGAGTCCTGCAGAAAGCAGGTCGAATCGACGAGTTCGATTCCTTCGCTTTGCAACTCGGAAGCAATCGCGCCGATCAGCGCATCGGTATTGCGACGCGGCAATTTCAGCAGCACTTTCAACATACGTGCATCCGGTACGGCGCGACTGAAAATCTGAACATGCTTCACTTGCCCGGCCATGATCGCCTTCTCCACGCCTTCTTCCTTAAAGAAACGGATCATGCGGCCAAGCTGCCCGATGCCGACCCACTTAACACGCTCCGCATGCTGGTCCATCGACGGATCGGTCTCTTCACGGATGGCTGCTACGACGAGCGGCACACCCGACTGGCGCGCGCCTTCGACGACCATGAACGGAAACTTGCCGTTACCCGCAATCAGTCCGAATTTCATTTGGTAACGCCGCGGCTGGATTCTTCGATGAAACGAAGCAGATCGGAAACTTCAGGAGAGTCAGTGATCTCTTGCTTGATGCGCTCAACGGCCTGAGTGGTGTTGAGCTTTGCCGACAACAGCAGGTGAAAAGCGTGATGAAGAGCGTCAATGGCCGCACGAGAATAACCGCGACGCTTCATGCCGGTGATGTTCAATCCGTAACACTTCGCGTGGTTACCGACGGTCAGTGCAAACGGCAACGCATCCTTCACGACGACGGAATAGCCGCCGATATAAGCCTCTTTGCCGACGCGACAGAACTGATGCACACCGGAATAGGCGCCGATGTTCGCTCGATCTTCAATCACCACGTGTCCGGCGAGCGTGGCCGCATTCGCCATGATCACGCCATCGCCTATCAGGCAGTCGTGTGCGACGTGCGCCTGGGCCATGATCAAACAATCGTCGCCGATGCTCGTTAGCATGCCGCCGCCGGCAGTGCCGCGATGAATCGTGACGAACTCGCGGATGTTGTTGCGCGCGCCGATCCGGGTTTCGGATGGTTCGCCTTTGTACTTCAGATCCTGTGAAGCGAGGCCGATCGAAACGAATGGAAAAACGTGCGTGCCCGGGCCGATTGAAGTGCGGCCATCGACAACGCAATGAGACTCGAGCCTCACGCCGTCGTCGAGTTGCACTTCATCGCCGACGATGCAGTATGGACCAACGAAACAGTCGTAGCCGATCCGGGCGCCGGGGCTCACTACCGCCGTCGGATGAATACTTGTCGGGTGAGTGGCTGTGGACATGAGATCTATTGCTCTCTGGGCGCTACGATGCTCATGATCTCGGCGTCAGCCGCCAACTGGCCATCGACCTTGGCCTCGCCACGCATGCGCTGCACGCGCGAGCCGATGCGCAACGCGGTAACTTCAAGAACCAGGGTGTCACCGGGAACTACGGGGCGGCGAAAGCGCGCTTCCTTGATGCCGGTAAACAGCACCAGCTTCTGATCGCGATCTTCGATCTCACGCAGAGCCAGCACTGCGCCAACCTGCGCGAGTGCTTCGACCACGAGCACGCCCGGCATCACCGGCGCGCCCGGGAAGTGGCCCTGAAAAAACGACTCGTTGATACTAACCTGCTTGATGCCGACGATTCTTTCGCGCGGCACTAATTCGACAATGCGATCGACGAGAAGGAAAGGATAGCGATGCGGCAGGAGCTTTTGAATCGCCTGTGAATCGAGAACGGTTTCCATAAAAATATTGCCGATTTTTAATTGCCGATTGCCAATTGTTGGAAATCGGAAATCGGCAATTGGCAATCGGCAATTAACAATTTACTTGGGCGGCGTAGTTGTTGTCGCTGTAACGGGATTCTTACTGTTGAAGTCGGTAATAAACGCGCGCGTGATATCGATACTGTCGGCCGCGTACAATAAAGGCACTTGCGCAGCGTCGATGATCACGTTGATGCCGCGGGCCTTGGCGAAAGCCTCGAGAGCGTTTCCGATTTCCGTCTGCAATGGCGTAAACAATTCCTGGCGGCGACGGTTGTAGGCAGCTTGCGCATCCTCGCCCTTGCGCTGAATATCTTTTTTCAACTGATCGAGTTGATCGATTTTGGCCTGTAACGCTCGCTGGTCGATCGGCGTTCCCT
>Ga0307412_10001066_pt1 | contig 15684 bp, 14 predicted proteins | sample DK1Cmetagenome_3_FD_203823 | JGI IMG/M metagenome (GOLD analysis project Ga0307412, IMG submission 203823) | Maize rhizosphere microbial communities from greenhouse at UC Davis, California, United States - DK15-C-1 | ecosystem: Host-associated > Plants > Roots > Rhizosphere > Soil | place: USA...
TCGGCGATCAGGCCGATCACGAACGGCGCGATGATCGCCCCCCAGGACTGGGTGGCGAAGGCCATGCCGACCTGCCCGCCACTGGCTTGCAGCGTGCTGGACAGGAACGTGCCGAGGGTGACGAACCAGCCACCCCAGATAAAGAACTGCAGGAACATCATCACGCTGAGGCGTGCGTTTATCGTGGTCATGACTGTCACCGTCTTGTTGTTGTTCTTGTTGAAACAAAGTCGTGCGCTGTTGTTGACGCCTGCTTTTGTGGACCGCTTTTGTAGACTGCTTTTGTGGCGAGGGAGCTTGCTCCCGCTCGGCTGCGCAGCAGTCGTAAAACCAGGCAACGCGGTCTGCCTGGAACATCGTATTTGGGGCGGCTTCGCCACCCAGCGGGAGCAAGCTCCCTCGCCACAAGAGTGCTGCGATCAGCCGTTACCCAGGCAACCCCAACAACCGCCGGTTGGATGCCTCATCCGCCGTGACTCCGGCAAAATCATCGAACGCCTTGGCCGTCTTGTTGATCATGTGCCGCTGGATGAACGCCGCGCCCTCGGCCGCGCCCTGTTGCGAATCCTTCAGGCAGCATTCCCACTCCAGCACCGCCCAGCCGTCGAAACCGTATTGGGTCAGCTTGCTGAAGATCGCCTTGAAATCGATCTGCCCGTCGCCGAGGGAACGGAACCGGCCCGGGCGATCCACCCAGCCCTGGTAGCCGCCATAGACACCGGAGCGGGCGTCGGGGCGAAACTCGGCGTCCTTGACGTGGAACATGCGGATGCGCGCGTGGTAGCGGTCGATGAAGCCCAGGTAATCCATCTGTTGCAGCAACAAGTGGCTGGGATCGTAGAGAATCGCGGCCCGTGGATGATGGTCGACCGCCTCGAGGAAGCGCTCGAACGAGGCGCCGTCGTGCAGATCTTCGCCTGGGTGGATTTCGTAGCACAGGTCCACGCCCGCCGCATCGAAGCAATCGAGGATCGGCCGCCAGCGCCGGGCCAGTTCGGCAAAGCCTTGCTCGACCAGGCCCGAGGGGCGCTGCGGCCACGGGTAGATGTACGGCCACAGCAACGCACCGGAAAACGTCGCGTGGGCCTTGAGGCCCAGGCGCTGGCTGGCGCGGGCGGCCAGCTTCAGTTGCTCGATGGCCCACTCGGTACGCGCCTGGGGCTGGCCGCGCAGGTGGGCCGGGGCGAAGTCGTCAAACAACGCATCGAACGCCGGATGCACCGCCACCAATTGGCCTTGCAAGTGCGTCGACAATTCGCTGATCTCGACGCCGGCCGCTGCGCACGTGGCCTTGAGTTCGTCGCAATAGGCCTGGCTCTCGGCGGCCCGGGCCAAGTCGATGTAACGCGTGCCCAGCGTCGGCACCTGGATGGCTTTGTAGCCCTGCGAAGCGGCCCATCGGGCGATATTCGCCAAGCTGTCGAACGGCGCTTCGTCGGCCATGAACTGCGCCAGGAAAATCGCCGGCCCGCGCAGGCCGCGCGATGTTTGGTCGTGGGTCTTCACAGCTGCGATGCTCCGGTTTCCAGCGTGGTCCACTTTGCCTCGCCACGGTGATTGATGATGGCGGCCTCGATAAACGCCATGCCGCGCAAGCCGGTTTCGATGCCAGGTACGCCCGGCACATCAGGGCCTTCGACCTGGGCACGAATGGCCTGGGCGAAATCGCCGTAGAGGTTGGCCATTGCCTCCAGATAACCCTCCGGATGCCCCGCCGGCAGACGCATCCGCCGAGTCGCCGCTTCACACAGCCAAGGCTGGCCGACACCACTGCGCAGGACGCGCAGCGGTTGGTCGACGGCGCGATGGATCAGGCTCGACGGTGCTTCCTGGCGCCACTCCAGCGCGCCTTTGTCGCCATAGACGCGAATCTTCAGCGGGTTTTCTTCACCGGTGCAGACCTGGCTGGCGAGCAACACGCCACTGGCGCCGCCCTCCATCTTGAATAGCATCGCGGCGTCATCGTCCAACTGCCGCCCCGGAACATGGCTGCCCAACGCGGCGCATAGCTGCTGGATCGGTTGGTCCGCGACGAACTCCGCCAGGGAAAACGCGTGGGTGCCAATGTCGCCGATGCAACCACCCAAGCCAGACCGGGCCGGATCATCGCGCCATTCGGCCTGCTTGTTGCCTTGGGCGGCGAGGTCCTGGCTGAGCCAGCCCTGGGGGTATTCGACGAACACTTTGCGCACTTGGCCGATCACGCCCGAACGCACCATTTCCCGGGCCTGCCAGACCATGGGATAGCCCAGGTAAGTGTGGGCCAGGCCGTAGAGGCAACGACTGTCTTGCAGCACGTCCCTCAAGGCCAGCAACTCCTTGAGATTCAGCGCGGCGGGCTTCTCGCTGAACACGTGGAAGCCGGCCTTCAACGCCTGGCTGGCAATCGGCGCGTGGAGGTGATTGGGCGTGACGATCACCAGCAATTCCATGCGCTGATCCAGCGGCAGCAGCGCTTCGTCGTCGAGCATCTGTTGCCAGTCGTGGTAACAACGCGATGCCGCCAGCCCCAACGCCGCGCCGGTCTGCCGGTTGTTGTGGGGATCGCGGCTGAACGCGCCGCACACCAGCTCGAAACCGCCGTCCAGGCCCGCGGCCTGGCGATGGGCCTGGCCGATGAATGCGCCCTCCCCACCGCCGACGAAGCCCATTCTTATTTTCGGTGCTACAGGATTCATCGCGATTCTCTTCCGTCCGGATCGATGATGTAACCGGTTACATAATGACGGGAATCTAGGCTTGGTTTTGTCGCCTGTCAAACGCCATGGAACAGCTATGCGATTTGTCAGGCGACAAACCTGCGGTAAGCTCGCCGCCATGCCTGGGTCGCCAGGCGCCGAATCGAGGTGCCCTTGTCCAACATCCGTGAAGTGGCCCGGCTGGCCGGTGTGTCGGTGGCCACGGTGTCCAGAACACTGAAATCTCCCGAACGCGTGCTGCCCGAGACCCGGGACAAGGTCAACGCAGCGGTACTCCAGGCCGGCTATCGACCGAACCTGATGGCGGTGCAGTTTCGCTCCCGGCGCACCGGCAATCTAGTGATCCTCGTGCCGAAAATCGCCAACACGTTTTTCGCCCGGGTCATCAGCGGCGCCCAACAAGCGGCGCAAGCGGCCGGCTATCGGCTGCTGCTGTGCGACACCCAGGGCCGCGAAGCCATCGAGCAGGAATTCGCCGCGCTGGTCTACGCCCATCAGGCCGACGGCGTGATCCAGTTGCGCGCCAGCGACCCCTTTGTCTCATTGCCTCCCGGCACCGACGCGCTGCCCCTGGTCAACGCCTGCGAGGTGGTCAAGGACGCGCCCTACCCGACCATCAGCCTGGACAACCGCGGTGCCGCGCGCGCCATGACCGAGCATTTGATCGGACTCGGCCATCGTCGCATCGGCATCATCAAGGGCCCGCGCAGCAGCCCGCTGACCCTCGACCGCGTGGCCGGTTACCAAGATGCCTTGGGCAACGCCGGTATCGCCCTCGATCCTGAATTGGTCTGCCACGGCGACTTCACCCTCAAGGCCGGCTACGACGGCGCCGGGACGATGCTCACACTGGCCGAGCGCCCCAGCGCGCTGTTCTGCGAGAACGACGAAATGGCCATCGGCGCGCTCAAGCGCATCAAGCAGATGGGCCTGCGGGTGCCCGAGGATATTTCCCTGGTGGGTTTTGACGACATTCCGTTCGCCGCGTATTGCGATCCGCCGTTGACGACCATTTCCCAACCGGCAGAAACTTTTGGTCACAAAGCCGTGGAGATGCTGATTGCCTTGATCGAGAAGCGCCCCATCACGCAGCGGCATGTGCTGCTGCCGTTCGAGTTGACCGTGCGGGGCAGTTCGGCTCCCCTGGTAGGTTTCCGTTCCGAGCCAGACCGCTAAGACCAGGGCCGCTGCGCGCGCCAGCGGGAGCAAGCTCCCTCGCCACGGGGATATCTGCTACTGAGCGCATACCTCCGGCTAGGCGAGATTGCTTTTGTGGCGAGGGAGCTTGCTCCCGCTGGGGCGCGAAGCGGCCCCGAATCAAACTGATTACGAAAGTTCTTTGCTCGTGCTTACTCGCCACCACCCAATACCCTTGTTTCGACTACAGTGGAAAGACTCTGCATAAAGCCATAACAAGACGGAGAGTCCTCAATGCGAGTCAACAAGCGCTTCACCCTCCTGGCCGCCGCCGCAGCCTTGGCGGTCGCCACCACCGCCCAAGCTGCCCCGGTGTACATCAACATCCTGACCGGCGGCACCAGCGGTGTGTATTACCCGATCGGGGTCGGGCTTTCCCAGATCTACAGCAGCGGCATCGAAGGTTCCAAGACATCGGTACAGGCCACCAAGGCTTCGGTGGAAAACCTCAACCTGCTGCAAGCCGGGCGTGGGGAGCTGGCGCTGGCCTTGGGCGATTCGGTGGCCGATGCGAAAAACGGTGTGGAAGATGCCGGCTTCAAGGCCCCGCTGACCAAGCTGCGGGCGATTGCCGGCGCCTACCCCAATTACATCCAGATCGTCGCCAGCGAAGAATCGGGGATCAAGACCCTCGCGGACCTCAAGGGCAAGACCGTTTCCGTCGGCGCGGCGAAATCCGGCACCGAACTCAACGCCCGGGCGATCTTCAAGGCCGCCGGCCTGACCTACAACGATATGAAGGTCCAATACCTGCCCTTCGCCGAATCGGTGGACCTGATCAAGAACCGCCAACTGGACGCCACCCTGCAATCCTCCGGCCTGGGCATGGCCGCCATTCGTGACCTGGCTTCGACGATGAAATTGAACTACGTGTCGATTCCCACTGACGTGGTACAGAAGATCGGCAACCCGGCCTACCAGAGCGCCATGATCCCCGCCAACACCTATGACGGCCAGGCCGACGCCGTGCCCACCGTGGCCATCACCAATATCCTGGTAACCCGCGCGGATGTCCCGGACGAAGTGGCCTATCAGATGACCAAGCTGCTGTTCGACAACCTCCCCCGCCTGGGTACCTCCCACTCGGCGGCCAAGGACATCACATTGAAAAACGCCGCGAAGAACCTGCCGATCGCCCTGCACCCCGGTGCCGAGCGCTACTACAAGGAAGTGGGCGCGCTGTAGCCGCTGGCCTGCAACGGCGCGGGGCGCCGTTGCAGCATTGCGTTTCACCTCCGCACGTCGACAACAGGCAGGCATTTCATGAGTGAAGACCAGCACGGCATCGCCACGGACCCACGGGACTGGCCCAAGACGCTGTTCTACGTGGCATTGCTGTTTTCCGTATTCCAGATCATCACGGCGGCCTTTTCACCGGTTTCCAGCATCGTGCTGCGGGCGGTGCATGTGGGCTTTCTGCTGTGGGTGGTATTTTTGAGCTACCCGGCCCACGGCAAGCAACGGCCCTGGCAGCCCTTGGCCTGGGCCTTGAGCCTGGCGAGCGTGGCGACGGCGCTCTATCAATGGGTGTTCGAGGCCGACCTGATCCAGCGTTCCGGCGACCTGACGACCGCGGACATGGTCATCGGCGTCATGCTGATCGTGCTGGTGTTCGAGGCGGCGCGGCGAGTGATGGGCATCGCCTTGCCGATCATCTGCGGCCTCTTTCTCGCCTATGGCCTGTTCGGCGAACACTTGCCAGGCGAACTGGCCCATCGCGGCTACGGCGTCGATCAAATCATCAACCAATTGGCCTTCGGCACCGAAGGCCTGTACGGCACGCCGACCTATGTATCGGCCACCTACATCTTCCTGTTCATCCTGTTCGGCGCGTTCCTGGAAAAGGCCGGCATGATCAAGCTGTTCACGGATTTTGCCATGGGCCTGTTCGGTCACAAGCTGGGCGGTCCGGCGAAGGTGTCCGTGGTGTCATCGGCACTGATGGGCACCATCACCGGCTCGGGCATCGCCAACGTCGTGACCACCGGCCAGTTCACCATTCCGCTGATGAAACGCTTTGGCTACAAGGCCGCGTTCGCCGGCGGCGTGGAAGCGACGTCGAGCATGGGCAGCCAGATCATGCCGCCGGTGATGGGCGCGGTGGCGTTCATCATGGCCGAGACCATCAACGTGCCGTTCGTGGAGATCGCCAAGGCCGCGCTGATTCCGGCGTGCCTGTATTTCGGCTCGGTGTTCTGGATGGTTCACCTGGAAGCCAAGCGCTCCGACCTCAAGGGCCTGCCCAAGGACCAATGCCCGAGCGCCTGGGGCGCGGTCAAGGAGAGCTGGTTCCTGCTGATCCCATTGGCCGTTCTGGTCTACCTGCTGTTTTCCGGCCGCACGCCGCTGTTCTCCGGCATGGTCGGGCTGGCGCTGACGGCCATCGTGATCCTCGGCTCGGCGATCATTCTCAAAGTGTCGAACTACGCCTTGCGCTGCGCCTTCTGGGTCGCGCTGGGCATCCTTTGCGTCGGGTTCTTCCGGCTCGGTATCGGCATTGTATTCGCGGTGATCGGCGTGCTGGTGGTGGCCTGCTGGTTCATGAAAGGCACCCGGGAAACCCTGGTCGTCTGCCTGCACGCCTTGGTGGACGGCGCCCGGCACGCCGTTCCGGTAGGGATCGCCTGCGCCTTGGTCGGCACCATCATCGCCGTGGTCTCGCTGACGGGCGTGGCGTCCACGTTCGCCGGCTATATCCTGGCAATCGGCAAGGACAACCTGTTCCTGTCGCTGCTGCTGACCATGCTCACCTGCCTGGTGCTAGGCATGGGCATCCCGACCATCCCGAACTACATCATTACCAGCTCGATTGCCGCGCCCGCCCTGCTGGAACTTGGTGTGCCGCTGATCGTGTCGCACATGTTCGTGTTCTATTTCGGCATCCTCGCCGACCTGACCCCGCCGGTGGCCCTGGCCTGCTTCGCCGCCGCGCCCATCGCCCGGGAGAGCGGCCTGAAGATCAGCTTCTGGGCGGTGCGCATCGCCCTCGCCGGCTTCGTCATTCCATTCATGACGGTGTACAACCCGGCGTTGATGCTGCAGGGCGACAATCTGTGGATGACGGCGTACATGGTGGTCAAGACGTTGTTGGCCGTCGGGCTCTGGGGGATGGCTTCCACTGGATACCTGCAACAGAAAATGCCGGTCTGGGAACGCCTGATGTGTTTTGCCGCCGGCGCGATGCTGGTGGTTGCCCTGCCCCTGACCGATGAGATCGGCTTCGTGCTGGGTGCGCTGCTGATTTTCCAGCACGTCTGGCGCTCACGACGTGTCGGGCGAGCCTTGGCGTGATTGGCTTGTGCCTGGGCTTGTCCGGCGTGGTCTGGGCACACCTTGAACTCAGCGAGTTCACGCTGGCCTGGAACCACACCATCGAGAAGATCCGTTGGGAGGAGGATTACCGGGTCAACGAACAGGGCCTGATCCTGGGTGAGGCCAGGGTCAAGGGCAACGGCGCCGGCATGGAAATACCCGAGGGCGCTCGGCTGGAAAACGGCAGTTGGCGATACCACCGCGAACTGCCGCCGCTGCAACCGCTGAAGCTCGGCCGCACACCCCAGGCCGGCGACTATCAGCTGTGTCATGCCGGCGTTTGCCAGCCGATGGCGCATTGGCTGGGGCCGCCCGATGCGCAACAACCAGCCGTGGAATTGTGGAGTTGCCCGCTGTAATCGCTCAGTCAGCGCTGATGGAGCGCCACGCTGCTTGCGCCAATAATTCCCGGTGAATCTTCGGACTGGAGGGCACTCGCCCCGCCAGCCATGCCCGGCAATAACTTTCAGCCGCGCCGATGATCAGCGAGAACATCAACTCGGCGGGATAGCGCTTGAGCGCCTCGCCCTGCTCTGCGGCGCTCAGCCACTGCCACAGTTGACCGTTACGTGAGGTGTTGCGGCTGGCGAGCTCGTCCTTGAACGGTCCCTTGGTTACCGCAAAGCGCGCGTGATACTGGAAACGCGCCCATTCGGGCTGGCTGTCCACCCAATCAACGTAGCTGTAGATCAACGCTTGCACGCCCTGTTCGGCGGTTGTCGCCTCGGACAGATATTGCTCGCGCAAACGCGCCTGATCCTCCAGGGCGGTGAAGAACAGCGCCGCCACCAAGCCTTCCTTGTTGCCGAAATGATGGTAGATCGCGCCGACGCTGGTCTGGCATTCGGTGCGGATCATTTCAATGGTGGTCGCCTCGATGCCCTGCTCGTTGAACAGCGCCAGGGCCTTGCGAAAGATATCGCGCTTGAGCTCGGCCCTTCTGCCGGGGAAGGCGCGTTCGAGTAAATCTGCTGTTTCCATGCTTGGCATTAACCGGTTCGTTGGATGGACCGGGCGCTGGGTTGCCCGTGATGAAGTGAGCACAGCTTGACAGATTCGCCACCAACAGAATACCGTTCCGTTACAGAACATTATTCTGTAAAAGAACATCATTCCGCAAAATCACTCGTCAGCGAGGCTTCACATGAATCAGGTTCTCGGTATGTTCAACAGCGCAGGTCCGGACGCCTTCAGCAAAATGGCCTGTCAGATGGCACCGTACTTTTCCACCATCAACCCGCTGGTCACAGAGTTGCGCCAGGGCGCGGCAACCGTGCAGGTGCCGTTTCGCAAGGAAATCACCAATCACCTGGGCACAGTCCACGCGATCGCCATGTGCAACGCCGCCGAGTTGGCTGCGGGCATGATGACCAACGTTTCCATTCCGGAAGGCGCCCGCTGGATTCCCAAAGGCATGAGCGTGCAATACCTGGCCAAGGCCAAGAGCGATGTGACGGCGGTTGCGAATGGCGACGAGGTGGACTGGCAGACCGAAGGCGACAAGATCGTGCCGGTGGACATTCATGACGTGGAAGGCAAGAAGGTGTTCACGGCGCAGATCACCATGAACGTGAAGCTGGGTTGAGACAGAGGGCGTCCAGGACGCCCTTCAGTAGATTTTCGTGGCGAGGGAGCTTGCTCCCGCTCGATTGCGCAGCAATCGCAATGGCAATTCAAGCCCCTGCCGGTTATTGAGGGTGCCTGAGGATCAGGCGAACGTCGCCCCCCGGGTGTTCACGAACAACGAGTACAGCGAGTGGCTGCCGGCCATGAACAGCCGGTTGCCTTCTCGCCCGCCGAAGCAGATGTTCGGGCAGCGTTCCGGCAACGAGATGTGCCCGATAGCCTTGCCCTCGGGGTTGAACACCCGCACGCCGTCGAGTTTTTCCAGGTCGGCCTTGGGATCGCCATTCCCGCCCCAACCGCACCAGAGGTTGCCGCTCTCGTCGCACTTGATCCCATCGATGGCCGCGTAGTCCAGCCCTTCGATGTGCTTGCGCCGCTCCCCCAGGGTGCCGTCATCCTTGACCGTGATCGCCCAGATCAAACGGTTGGGCTTGGCCCGGCCTTCGACTACGTAGAGGGTTTTTTCGTCCGGGGAAAAGCACAGGCCGTTGGGCCCCGCCAAATCGTCGATTACACGGCTGAGCTTGCCGGTCTGGCCGTCGATGCGGTAGACCGCGTGAGGCTGCGCCGGGGTGACTTTGTGCCCTTCATAATTGTTGCCGGTCTGGAACGGTGGATCGGTGAACCAGATCGAGCCGTCGCGTTTGCAGACGATGTCGTTGGGCGAGTTCAACGGCTTACCGTCGAAACTGTCGGCCAGCACGGTGATGGTGCCGTTGGGTTCGGTGCGCGTGATGCGCCGACCTTCGCTCGTCGTGGTCGAGCCTTCGCAGACCAGCAACCGCCCCTGGCGATCGCGGCACATGCCGTTGGAGAAGTTCGAGTTCTCACGGTACACCGACAAGCCACCGGTTACTTCATCCCAACGCACGATGCGGTTGTTGGGAATGTCACTGACCAGCAGGTAGCGACCGTCGCCGATCCATACCGGCCCTTCCGCCCAGCGCAAGCCGCTGGCGAGCTTCTCGACACTGGCGTTGAAGATGCGCAAGTCCATGAAGCTGGGGTCGAGGATATTGATCAGGGGGTCTGGATAGCGCTGGCTCAGCGGCTCGGCCTGGGCCAGGCCGGACAGGTTTCCAAGTGTCGCGGCGGCGGCCGAGACCACCAGGGATTTCTTCAGGAAGATCCGGCGCCCCTGATCGGCGGTTGCAGGTTGCGAAGCATCCATCGTACGTCTCCGTTAATTATTATTGGACGGGGACGTTTGTTTTACTCTCTGATAGGACATCGTACAAGATCAAAAATACAGTTGTTGCTTGGCAGCGGCCTTCACGGCGTAGAAAAAGCCGAAATCGGCTTGAACGCGGTATATAACCTGACACTGAAACCAAGAAGCGTTTTCCGACAGGCTTGTTAGCGCTCGCCATATACGGTAAAAATTCGACTCAGTTGTACGACAACAAAATCAAAAGCCCGCTAAAGGGCTGACGCTGCTCACTCAAGATCGTCTAACAACCTGTGGCGAGGGAGCTTGCTCCCGCTGGGTCGCGAAGCGGCCCCAAAACTGCGGAATGCGGAGTTTTATATACACCGCATTCGCCGGTTTTACGGCCGCTTCGCAGCCGAGCGGGAGCAAGCTCCCTCGCCACGGGCCATCGTTTGTCCTGAGTGAACAGCATTACGCTAATAGGGCTTGTTTCGCGCCCTCCCTTTGAGACGTCCTGCCATGACCCGCTCCATCGCCGCATCCAATGTTCCCATTCCATTCCCCCGCCCGATCGCCGTGCTCATTCTGCTCTGCATGGGCTGCGCCTTCGCTGGCAACCATGTCGCCGCGCGGGCGGCATTCGATGACGGGGCCGGCGTGTTGCTGGCGATCCTGCTGCGCTCGGGCGGGACGTTGCTGGTATTGGCGGTGATGGTGTTGTGGCAACGCCAGAGCTTGCGCCTGCCGCCGGGCGCCTGGCGCTGGCAGTTGGCGTTGGGCCTGCTGATCGGCGCCCAAAGCCTGTGCCTGTATTCCGCCGTGGCCCGGGTGCCGGTGGCGCTGGCTCTGTTGGTGGGCAACGTCTTCCCGATCCTCCTGGCCCTGTTGACCTGGGCCCTCGGCGGCCCGCGCCCGACTGCCCGTACCGCAACGCTGATGGGCTTGATCCTGGTGGGCCTGGTGTTCGTGCTGGAGGTGCCGACGCGGTTGGCGTCCCAGGCGGATGTCGGCCCGCAATGGCTGCTGGGGGTTGGCCTGGCGTTCTGCGCCGCGTGCGTCTTCGCATGCGCGTTGTGGATCACCGATCACAAGTTGTCCCAGGTGCGCGGTTCGGTGCGCAGCCTGCTGACGATTTTCATTGTGTTCAGCAGTGTCAACCTCGCCGGCCTCACCGGGGCCCTGCCCGGCGGCCTCGACTTCCCCGCCAGCAGCACCGGCTGGCTGGCGCTCGCCACCCTGATGGTGCTTTATGGCACCGGCTTCATCGTCTTGTTCATGTGCGTGCCGCGCCTGGACATGCCGCGCAACGCCCCGGTGATGAACATCGAACCACTGGCGACCCTGCTGATCGGCTGGCTGGTGCTGGACCAGATGCTCAACCCGGGGCAGATCCTGGGCGGCGCGATCGTGGTGACTGGCATCGTGTTGCTGACGTGGCGCAAGGTTGAGCGGGTCAAGGCGCCGGTGGAAGCTCACAACTGAACGCCTTTGTGGCGAGGGAGCTTGCTCCCGCTCGAGCGCGAAGCGGTCGCAAAAACCGGGGCTGCTGCGCAACCCAGCGGGAGCAAGCTCCCTCGCCACAGAGGGCTGTGTGGGTCCAGGGATTTAAGTGTTTGCCAGCTCTGAAACTAGTTTCAAAAGCCGCAGTCCTACCCCAGCCCTGAACGATGCATCCAGGGCTGACCGGCGCCGTTCTGGCGTCAAGGCAATTCCCTCCCGAGCCGTTCGCCCCATGCGCCATCCTGTTCGCTCTCGCCGTTTCGCTTCGCTGTGCCTCACGATCCTGTCTTCTCTCCTCGCCAACCCGGCCCATGCCCGGGGCGAAGGGCAACTGGTGAGCGCTATCAACGATTACCGCAGCCAGTCCCAACGGTGTGACTGGCAAAGATTGCGCGCCGCGCCCCCCTTGGTACTGCGCTCGAACCTGGCGTTGCCGATCGGTTTCCGTGGCGGACTGCGCGACGCACTGAAGGACGTGGGTTATCAAGCCCGCGAGGTACGCAGCATTCGCCTGACCGACGCACGGAACGCCGACGAAGCGTTGGAAATGCTCGCAGACGAGCATTGCGCGGCGCTGCTGGACAATCGGTACGCCGATATCGGCGTCAATCGGGTCGGTGACGAGTGGCGCGTGGTGTTGGCGCAGCCCATGGGGGGCAGCACGCGAATGAGCGATGCGGGCGCGCCGGACAAGACGCTGCTGGCCCAGGTCAACGCCGCCAGGGCCAAGCCACGGATGTGCGGGCGCCAGCGCTTTGCCGCCGCTCGGCCGTTGAGCTGGAACGCCGCCCTGGGTACCGCCGCCCTCGGGCATAGCCGCGCCATGGCCCGGGGTAATTATTTCGCCCATCGCGACCCGGACGGTCGCTCCACATCCGACCGGGCCAAGGGCGCCGGCTTTCGCGGACATAAGCTGGGCGAAAATATCGCCGCCGGACAACGCTCGCCGAGCCAGGCCATGGGCGACTGGCTCGCCAGCCCCGGGCATTGCGCCAACCTGATGAACCCGATGTTTACCCAGATGGGCGCCGCATCCGCCAGCGATCCGAGCAGTGATGCGGGGGTGTACTGGACGATGGTGCTTGGCGCGCCATAAGCCAATAGGCAGACATCATTGTGGCGAGGGGATTTATCCCCGCTGGGCTGCGGAGCAGCCCCCTGAACCAGTGCTCGGTGTGTCGGGCCGTGAGGGAAGAGGGGCCGCTGCGCGCCCCAGCGGGGATAAATCCCCTCGCCACAAATGCGGTATTTCAGATACTGAACTTGGCCAGCCCTCAAACCGGCCGACGCACCGCCCTCACCTTGCCGCTGCCGCCCCCACCACAAAAGAACCGGTCCGCACCATCGGACTCCAGCCCCGACACGCCGATCCCCGGCGGCATCGTCACGCTTTCCAGCACTTGCGCCGTTTGCGGATCGATACGCCGCAGGTCGCTTTCATCATCTTCCCAGGTGCCATGCCACAGCTCGCCATCGACCCAAGTCACGCCCGTGACGAAGCGATTGGATTCGATCGTGCGCAGAATCCTGCCGTCGGCCGGGTCGATCTGCAGGATCTTGCGCGCCTTGTACTGACCGACCCAAAGTGAACCTTCGGCCCATGCCAGGCCGGAGTCATCACCACTGTTGGGCGCCGGGATCGTCGCCACTACCTGGCCGGTGCGCGGATCGATCTTGCGGATGCTGTCGCCGGCAATCTGGAACAGATGCTGACCGTCGAATGCCGTGCCCGCATTCGCTGGAACATCAAGGGACTGCACGGTCTGGCCACTGGCGGGATCGAGGGCGTGCAGCTTTTCGCCCGAGGCGAACCAGACGCGCTCGCCGTCATGGCTCACGCCGTGCACGCAGTCGACGCCTGGAAACGGGCCGTATTCACGCAGGATTTGTGCCTCTGAACGTTTCATCTCACATCGCCTCATCGGTGGGTGTGATTGCATCCTAGCCATCGAACGGCAGCGCAGTGAGTAACAATACCGTCGCGAATCCGGGCATCGGTGGCGCCGTCCAGCGCCGGGCCCTGGCGCGACCGAACGACTGCGCCTTGCCATTGGCCGCAAGGGTTTCCAAGGCTCGCTGCACACTGCGCTGGCTTGTGCCCAGGGCCAACGCGAGGGCCGAGCTGGACCAGGCTTCTCCATCCGCCAACAGCGCCAGCACCGCCCCGCAGGGTTGCTCGAGGACATGCGCCAGTACCTGGATCTCGTCGGCATGGCGTGGCTTCAGGATAAAACCGCGCCGGGTCGCGACAACGTCGGCCACTGGACGCAGCGCCTCGCGCAACCGTCCCATCTCGACCCGCAGCCGGGCGCGGTGGGAGTCGTCCGTCAACTTCAAGCCAAAGGCCTGGGTCATGAGCACTTCCCGCGAGGCGTCGCCGGGCCAGGCTTGAGCCAGTTCGCGGGCCAGGGCAAACAGCACCGGGCGCCGGGCAAGTGAAATCTGGCGGCCTGCGTTGCCGACCGCATATCGGCAGGCATCCACCACCAGCGCCGCGCCGCCCAACAGGGCTTGCACCTCTTCGAGTGGCAACAAGCGCTCTTCGCCTCGGGCGACCAGGCGCGCTGCGGGCATACGCAGCATTTGCGAGGCGCTTTCGATTTCAGCATTCAACGCGCCAATGCCCGCTTGCCGTGCGGCGTGCCCGGCCCGTTCAAGGGCCTCGCGGGCGGTCTGCGCCTGCAGTCGTCGCATGGCAATGCCGGCGGTCGCCAATTCGCAAGCCGCCCGGGACGCCAAAGGCAGGCCGTCAAGGTCCAGCTCGACGAGTTTGAGCTCGGCCTCGTCGAGCCGGCCCATCAACAACGACCGGCGAATCTCGATGGTCCGCGCATGGCCCGCGTTCGCTCGATCGCCTTGGGTTTCGAGCACCGACCGAGCGGCGTCGAGGCGCTTCATCGGCCAGGCGAGGTCACGGGAAGCCAGGGCAATTTCAGCCTCGGCGACGACGCACCGCGCCCGCGCCATGGCCTCCCTGGGCCCGAAGGCCAAACCGGCCCGCCGCATCAGGCCCTTGGCTTTTTCCAGCTCTCCCAACTGGGCCATGGCAATGCCACGAAGCGCGAGGGCCGGGGCATCATTGCGCAAGGCGACACGATTGAGCGCGGCCACCGGGTCCCCCGCCGCCAATGCGCGCGCTGCTGTGGTGATCATAAGATCCGTTACCATTCCCGCAGCTCCCTGTGGCGAGGGGATTTATCCCCGTTGGGTCGCGAAGCGGCCCCCTGTATCCCGACTGCTACACCGCAGTGACAGGCACAGCTGGGGCTGCTTTGCAGCCCAACGGGGATAAATCCCCTCGCCACAGAGTTGACCTGAGCGTTCGCTGGTTTTGAATCAAAGGCGGATCCTGGCCGCCGGCATCACGTCAATCCGCGACACCGCACTGCTCAGTCGCCCGAGTCGATGGTTGTGATTGGCGATGATCTGCTCCGCCGTCATGCTGCCGTTGTCCACCGTCGAATGGGCGTCAGCAGCCAGGACCACTTCGTACCCCAGGGCATGGGCCTGGCGCACGGTCGCGTTGATGCAATAGTCGGTTTGCAGCCCGCAGATCACCACGCGATCGATGCTCCGGGCTTGCAACAGCGCCAGCAGGTCGGTCTGGTAGAACGCGTCCGGCGTGGTCTTGCGCACCCGCAAGTCATCAGGTCCGGTGAGCAGGCCGCCGGCCAATTGCCAGGCGGCACTGCCATGTGCCAGCGAACCGTCCAGCTCTTCATGCTGGACCAGGATCACCGGCAGGTCGACAGCCCGCGCCCTGGCGCTGAGGTCGTTGATGGTCTGGACCAGGCGCTGGCTGTCGAAGCATTCCTCCTCGCCAGCACACAACCCCTCCTGGACGTCGATAATCAGTAATGCGGTGCTCATGTTTCCCTCTTCGAATGGTCAGTAGCCCAACGACAATCCGGTGTTGCGGCGTGGATCATTAGCGCCGTAGAAGCGGTTCTTGCCCACCGGCTTGCCGCCCAATGACGGCGCGCCCACCAGGATTGCGGCGATGTGGTTCGGGTCCTGCGGCCCTGCGAACTTATGGCCCCAGCTCTCCAGCAGCTTGAGCGTATCGGGGCTGGCGGCGAAGGTTTCCAGGTTGGTTTCCTCCGGCATCCACTGTTGATGGAAGCGCGGCGCATCCACCGCTTCCTGCAGGTTCATGCCGTAGTCGATCACGTTGAGGATGGTCAGCAAGGTCGCGGTGAT
>Ga0307412_10001067_pt1 | contig 15677 bp, 12 predicted proteins | sample DK1Cmetagenome_3_FD_203823 | JGI IMG/M metagenome (GOLD analysis project Ga0307412, IMG submission 203823) | Maize rhizosphere microbial communities from greenhouse at UC Davis, California, United States - DK15-C-1 | ecosystem: Host-associated > Plants > Roots > Rhizosphere > Soil | place: USA...
GAAGAGCCGACGGCAGCATGACGTCCGGGAAGTCTTGATAGGAGACCGGGCGCAGGAAGCGATAGATCGCGAGTGTTCCAACCGACGTGGAGCGTCCATCGGATGTTGCCGGGAAGGGGCCTCCGTGGACCATTGCGGGGGAGACTTCGACGCCGGTGCCAAAGCCGTTGATCAGCAATCTCCCTGCCAACTGTTGGAGGCGCGGCACGATCATTTGGGCCGCGGGATAGTCGGCCTCGTCAACTTGCAGCGCAATCGTCAGCTGACCCTCCAGATTATCGAGGACCTCCGAGACTTGACCTTCATCCGAGCATTTGACGACCAAGCCTGCCGCGCCGAAAACCTCTTCCTGCAACTCAGGGTGAGCGAGGAACGATGAAGCGTCGGTCTCGAACAGTGCCGTAGCGGCCTGAAATTCCTTGCCATCCTGTCCGCGAGCAAGCTCCGCCACCGAAGAGTGAGACGCCAGTCGCTGTACCGCTTCACAGTAAGCTTTGAAGATCCCGCCGGTCAGCATTGTTTGCGCCGGTGTCTCCGCAAGTGCCGCCCGCGCCGCATCTTTGAAGGCGTCCAGGCCGGGACCGTCAATCGCGATCAACAAACCGGGGTTCGTGCAAAACTGACCAGCACCCAAGACGAGCGATCCTGCGAACGCCTTCCCAATGTCCGCTCCCCTTTGCCGCAACGCATTGGGAAATAGGATGACTGGGTTGATGCTGCTCATTTCGGCGTAGACCGGAATCGGCTGCTTGCGCTCTGATGCGATCTTCACCAGTGCCATACCACCGCGTCTGGACCCCGTGAAGCCGACCGCCTTGATCCGATGATCGGCGACAAGTGCCTGTCCGACTTCAAAGCCGGTATCGAACAGCATCGCGAAGGTCCCCGGATGCAGACCACTGTCGGATACAGCCTTTTGTACGGCATGCCCAACCAGCTCGGAGGTTCCGGGGTGCGCAGAGTGGGCTTTGACAATAACCGGGCAGCCAGCCGCCAGCGCGGATGCCGTGTCGCCGCCTGCAACAGAGAACGCCAATGGAAAATTTGACGCACCGAAAACAGCGACTGGACCCAAGGCGACGTTTCGAAGTCTCAGTTCAGGCTTGGGAACGGGCTTCCGGGTCGGATCGCCAGCATCAAATCGTAGCTCTTGGAAGCGGCCAGCCCTTACTTCCTTGGCGAACAGTCGAAGTTGACCGACGGTCCTGGCCCGCTCGCCTTCGAGACGACCCCTTGGGAGGCCGGTCTCAGCCATGGCCCGCACGATCAAGTCGTCACCGATTGCCTCAATTTCTAAAGCAACACGGTCAAGGAAAGCGGCTCGCGTTTCGAGGCCAGTTTCGCTGAAGCTTGGAAATGCTTCCCATGCCAGGGCCGAAGCTTCGTTCACCTCATCGAGCGTGGCACCCGCGAATTCGACGGGCAAGCTGTTGCCGGTCGCCGCCTCGACGGCAAAGAACGACTTTCCTTTGCCCATCCGGGCGGTTCCACCGATGAGCAAGCTACCGTTTAACATTTTGGGGGCCTTTCTACAGTTGATGCGGACCTACATTGCTGAGCAATGCAAAGGCCATTTTGAAGAAGTCGTCCAGCGGACCACGGTCGCCGGTTAGCTTCGTGCGGAGTTCACAACCTTCCCAGCTGCTCACCAAAAATCGAGCCAGATCACTCGCCTCGATATCGGCACGAACTTGTCCGATTTCTTGTGCTGCTTTCACGGCTGCTGCCAAGCTCTCTGTCCATCTGTCGAGATCCGACCGCAGAGCTGCTTGTAAATCAGGAACCGCCGTCGAGCTATCCGCGGTTAGATTGGCAATCAGGCAACCGCGGTCAAAACCGTTTTGCTGATGACGCGCCAGGCAAAACTCGAAGTGACGTCGTATCCGATCTATGGGTGCGAGGTTGGCGTCGAGGAGAATTTCCCTTTGAGAGGAAGCCGCGTATTGTTCCAACACCGCGACCGCCAACTCCTCCTTCGATTTGAAATGGTTATAGAAGCTCCCCTTTGGAACTCCTGCGGTGTCAGAAATTTCCTGGACGCCACAACCATCATATCCAAGCGCGTGAAAGCGCTCCAGACCAGCCGCCAAGATCCGTTCCCTCACAGACGGTGCCATTGTCGTCTCCCTTTTCAAGAGGGGATACGAACGCAGCCGTCAGCCTTCAAGCCCCGCGAGCTAATAGTAGCTGAAAATTGAGGGGTGGAGGTTCATGAATCTGAGCCGATTGAATCAGTTAGGCCTTGGTCCCGAACCCATTTCAGGCGTTGGATGCGGGCTACGGCCAGGCAGTCCCGGCATTCCGAAGTTGTCACGACTTTGCTTCGCGACTAATTCGGCTGCGAATTGTGCCGACGCCTCAGATAGAAACCAAGCATGGGATCCAGAAGAAAACTTTAGCAGGGACTTCGAAATCAACCCTTCCATCGCCTCGTCATCGATGCGGCGATGCCGTGATCCAGTCGTCTCAGTGCCAGCAAGCGTGCAAAACGCGTCCCGTTCTTCTGAAGTCAAAGACCTATAGCTCCAGTCCAAATTCGCACGTAATGACTTGTGTCTCTCGGGCGCAGTCCGGCGGCCAAATCGAAGAACTGCCAGGGGCTCATGTAGTGCTGCGTCGAGACCAGAAATGCCAAGGTCCCTTACGCGGTGCGCTGCGAGTTCGAGTGCAAGTGGCAGGCCATCCAATCGACGGACAATATTGGCAGCAAGCCTCATTGTCTGGGGGTCCGAGGTGTTGATTTCGGCGCCCGCAGCAAGGGCTTCTTCCAGGAAGTAAGCGAGGGCCGGAGTAGGGTCGGAGCATTCTGCGTCGCCATTTCCTGGGACGTCAAGCCCCGCTAGGTACCTCACGCGTTCGCCGAGGCTGCGTAGTGGTTCGCGACTGGTCGCGAGAACCATGGCAGAGGCCGTGCGGGCGACAAACGTTTCGGCGAACGTCGCGACGTCGTCCACTATGTGTTCACAGCCATCCAGAATAAGCATGATGTCGTCATCGCCTACCGCCTCAGCGATTCTCGCGACCGTCAATGTAGTGCACGAGCGCTGCAGTAGCGCCTTTCCTACAGCCGAGAGTAAGTCTGCTTGGTCGCGAGCCTCAGTTAGGTCGACATGGAACACCTTCTTTTCCAGTCGTAGGAGGTTCCCAATCGCGATCGCAACCGCGGTCTTTCCAGACCCTCCGGGGCCAACGATGCTCGCCAAACGGTGAGGCTCATGTGCCCACCGGGCCAAAAGGGCATCGCGACCGACCAAAGGTCGGCTTGGCCACGGCAGGTTGCCCTCCTGAGCCTGCTGCACCGGTGTATCCAAGGGAGGCTTGCGCGTCACAGAGGCGGCAAAAACGTAACCCTTCCCCGCAACGTTTTGGATGATCCCGGTGGCGCCCTTGTCGTCGAATGCCTTTCTGAGGGCGACCAGGTGAACGCGCAGCGCTCCCTCGTCGACATGAGTGCTGCCCCATACCGACTTGATGATCTCGTCTTTCGATATGATCTCGCCCGGGCGGCTTGCGAGCGAAGCGAAGATGTCGAACGCCCGTGGCCCCAGGCGCACGCGCTCTCCCCGATGGGTGAGCTGTCGAGCTTGAAGGTCGAATGCGAATTCGCCGAAAGACGAGCTGTTCATTGTGTTCCCCCAGGTCATTGTCGATATGCGACCGTTTCAAAATGGCGATCACGGTACCGGTGATGACGTGAGAGGCTACCCGATGACAGGGATGGTTCAATCGCAACCAAGGTGCAGTCACCCTATACGCCGGTATAGGTCGGCGTCGCTTTGAAGCCCACGCAACAGGAGATGTCAGCCGCGGGTACGAGGCGTTGTTCTGAACAAGGGCGGTGACATGGGGACGCAGATCTCACGATCAGCTGCAATCATCCCATACGATGGTTTGGGGTGTCAAAACCACTGTTCAATCGAAACCAGGACTGGAACAGGGCATCTTTGGCTCATTCACAAATCAGGCCAAGGAATTTTATTATGAATCTCTATCTCGGCACCATCGCACGCTCTTCCCGCATCATGAAAGCTGCAGCGTACGGAAGCGGCTTGGCTTTTGATACGGCCTCCGAGACCGCGTACGAGCGCAGCCCGATGCATTTTCCAGACCTCACCGACGAGATCGTCTATCAGGGCATTCTATCTCCGTTCCAGAGAAGCAAGATCATGCGGGCCGGAAGCCGTTCGCGCAAGGATGTCGGCTGCGAAGTGATTGGTGCAACGGTCAGACATCAGCGTCCGCGCGAGTGGGTCGTATCCGTTGGCGGGAATACGCTTCATTAGCAATGCATGAAATACAAACCATCGTATGATTCCGGAGGGCTCGGAAAAGTCCTACTGTCGTCGCGAGGCTGCACCGGCAGCCATGAAAGGAAAACCCAGTGTCTGCCCTTAAGAAATCCGTCGCGATCGTCGATGATGACGAAGTGCTCCTTGAGGCAACAAGCGGCTTCCTGGAGGCGATGGGTTACGAGCCGTTGCCGTTCCCTTCAGGTGAGTCATTCCTGACCTTCGACCAAAAAGAGGGTCTCACCTTGCTCCTGTCAGACATCAACATGCCCGGCATGAGCGGTTTCGAACTTTTGGACATTGTTAGAAAGAAACACCCCGACATGCGAATAGTGATGATGACGGCCCTGAAGGACGAAAGCATCATTCGGAAGGCTCTTGCCGGTGGAGCGCAAGCTCTACTACAAAAGCCTATCCTCGCAGATGACCTCATGAAGTGTATCGAAGGCTGAAGGTGTGAGCATTGCGCTGACTGCTCCGAAACTGCCTTCGGTCGCGGTTGTCCTGCTCGCCGCTGGAACGGCCAGCAGGATGGGCGAGGGCGGAAAGCACAAGCTCCTGGCGGAGTTTGACAATGTTCCCCTCGTTCGCCGCTCGGCCATTGCGGCGCTCGGGAGCGGGGCCAGCTTGGTTGCTGTGGTGGTGGGTCATCGGCACGACGAAATCTCTGCCGCCTTATCAGGTATCCCAGTTGAGACTGTCTACAATACACATTACCGTAGCGGTATGGCGACCTCATTGATCGCCGGATTTTCGGCCTCCGAGGTTATGTCGGCTGATGGGGTTCTCATCATGTTAGCGGACATGCCGGGCCTTACAGCCGACCACCTTGCGACGCTGATCCAGGCTTTTGCGAATTCTGGCGGAAAGGCTATTGTCCGCGCCACTTTTCATGGCAAACGCGGAAATCCAATTATTCTCCCGCAGTCGCTGCGTATCTCTGTGATGGAGTTGACAGGCGATATCGGCGCCCGTCAGATCATTGAGAGTTCTGGCGTCCCGATCATTGAAGTTGAGATCGGCGCCGCGGCCAGCCTCGACGTGGACACCGTGGAAGATCTTATCAAAGCAGGTGGAAAACTCACTCGCTAGATCTCGCTAACCGACGCTGGCAGGTTGCAGGCTGTCTACCTTACGAATCAGATCGGCGATTGATGTGGCTTTCATCTTCCGCATGACGTTTCCACGGTGAATCTTGACCGTGATCTCACTAAGTCCCAGCTCGTGAGCGATCTGCTTGTTTAGAAGGCCCGTGGCAACGGCCGCCATCACCTGCTTTTCGCGGGGGGTGAGCGTTGCGGCCAAGGCGGTAACTTCAGAGTTCGCCGAAACCTCTGAGCGTCGGGCCCGATCCTTTTCAATGGCAATCGCCACGGCGTCCAGCATTTCTTGGTCGCGAAAGGGCTTGGTCAGGAAGTCGACTGCACCAGCTTTCATTGCCCTGACGCTCATTGGGACGTCCCCATACCCTGTCATGAATATGATCGGCAACTGATTACCCAATGCATTGAGCTTGGTTTGCAGATCGAGCCCACTTAGGCCCGGCAACCTGACGTCGAGAACGAGGCAGCCTGGACGATCAGGAAGTGCTTCTCCCAGTAGTTCCGCAGTTGATCCAAAGCCAAGGGTCTCAATTCCCACCGACTGCAGGATCTCTCGGAGACCTTCTCGCATACCATCGTCATCATCGACGACAATAACCAACGCGGCCGAACTATCGGCTGGGCTAACCGCCGCGGATTTTAATGGGCGCGTTGTCATCGGTTGAACCCTTCAAGAAGCATTTCGTGTCCAGCTCGACACATAGCTTCTGCGGATCGAACCCGTCAATATGAATTGGCCGCTGACCGTAGCAAGCCAACCCTATCCAATGGTATTGGATTTGAGCGTCGGACATTGACTACAAAAAATCCGGAGCCTACGGGAACCAACGACGCATTTTGCCGATAACTCCAGGAACGGCTTAGAATTTTATGATCGATAGCGCGATTTTGACGCCCGCGAGGAGTTTCCATCCAAGCATTGACCGGCCAATGACGGTCCGGGTCCTGTTATCCAGCCTCATCGGGACTTCTGTCGAATTTTACGACTTCTACATATACGCCACAGCTGCCAGCTTGATTTTCGGTCCGCTGTTTTTCCCAGCTTCCGTCAGCTCTTTGGAGCTAATAGGCGCTTATGCCAGCTTCGGCATCGCCTTTATTGCCCGCCCGCTCGGCGGAGCCGTTTTCGGACATTTCGGTGATCGGGTCGGCCGTAAGACCACCTTGATGGCATCGCTACTCATGATGGGGATCTCCACAGCGGCAATCGGCCTGTTGCCGACTTATGCAGTGGTTGGTTGGCTCGCTCCACTTCTTCTGTGCATGCTTCGGTTCGGACAGGGCCTGGCACTCGGCGGCGAGTGGACAGGCGCTGTTTTGCTGGCGCTGGAGAACGCGCCTCCTGGTTGGAAAGCTCGATTCGCTATGTTTGCGCCGCTCGGTGCACCGATCGGCTTCGTTCTAGCCAATGGATTATTTCTGTGCCTAACCCTCGCTCTATCACCGGAGCAGTTCGTCGACTGGGGGTGGCGAGTACCCTTCCTTGCGAGTGCTCCTTTGGTCGTTATGGGGCTTTGGGTCCGGTTCAATCTCGTAGAGACGCCGGAATTCCAGGAGGCAATGGCCGAGGCGCAGCCAGCAAACGTGCCATTGGTCGAGGTCCTTCGCGACCACATGGGCGCCGTCGTTGCTGGCGTTTTCGGCGTCGTCGCATGCTTTTCGCTGTATTACACCGTAACAGCCTTCGCGCTTGGCTACGGAACATCCACGCTCGGCTACTCTCGACCAACCTTCCTGATGGTCGAGCTTGGCGCAATCGGCTTCATGGCCGTCGCGATCGTCCTCGCTTGTTGGCTGTCAGATCGCATGGAGCCTGAGCGCGTTCTCATCTACGGCTGCTTCGGGACGATTGTCTCGGGTATTGCCTTGTCTCCAATGCTGGGCAGCGGATCGCTTTTCGTCATTTTCCTGTTCCTTGCGTTCTCGCTGTTTTCGATGGGCTTCGTGAACGGGCCGTTGGGAGCTTGGCTTCCAGGCCTCTTTCCGGCACGGGTCCGGTACACTGGAACGTCGATCGCTTTTAACATTGGTGGCATCATCGGCGGTGCTTTCTCGCCAGTGGCGGCCCAGGCGCTCGCTGATTATAGCGGTCTCGTGGCCGTTGGGTTCTATCTCGCCATTACCGGCGGAATGAGCTGGGTCGCGTTCGATGCCAGCGCAAGACGCCGTACCCTTGGTGCGCTCGCGCAGAGTGAAAAGCGCTACCGTTCGATCTTTGAACAGTCGCACGTCTCGCTGGGCGAGGTTGAACTCGCCGAACTATATCAACGCATCGAAAAACTGCGTAATGATAGGGTTGATATCTCCGCACTTCTTGTGTCGGATCCTGCCTTCGGGAATGAATGCTCACAGCTGATACGCTTTGTTGACGTTAACGAAGCAACGGTCCCGCTACTCGGCTGCGCGTCCCGTCACGACGTTCTGGGATCAATTGACCGTTTCCTGCCGCCTAGCAATGATCTCGCTGTTTCGATCGTTACAGCGATGTCGAACCAGGTTCATAATCTCGAGATCGAAACCAAGCTTTTGCGCCACGACGGACGTGAAGTTATCGTGGTTTTCTACATCGCTTTCCCAGATGATGCCGCGGCATATGACCGTGTCGCCTGCGCGATGATCGACGTGACCCAACGCGAACAGGCGAAGGAAGCACTGCTCGTTGCCCAAGGCGAACTCGCACGCGCCAGCCGTGTTGCAACTGTCGGCGCAATTTCGGCATCGATTGCTCATGAAGTCAATCAGCCGATCGGTGCGGTTGTCATGTTCGCCCAAGCGTGCGTTCGGTGGCTTCAAACGAGCCCACCCGATCTTGCGGCGGCGACCAAGGCCGCGGAAAGAGCTGTTGAACACAGCGTCAGGGCTAGCCAGATTATCCAGAGAACCCGCGAGAGGCTGAAGGGTGGTGGTAAGCGGCCTGAGATCCTTGATCTGGGCGAACTCGTCTTGGATGTCGTGGGCTTACTCGAGAGGGAAACGACCAGCAGCGCGACGACGGTTCGGATTGATTTTGCGAGGAGCGGCAGCGTGGTCGCCGATAAGGTCGAGCTACAGCAGGTCATCGCAAATCTGATCACGAACGGCCTTCATGCAATGAAGGATGTGCCTGACGCATCGCGCGAGATCACCCTGCAAATCCATGGCGATGACTCAGAGTTTTTAAAGGTATCGGTGAGGGATCACGGCACAGGCATAGATGAAGCAAATATCATGAAGTTGTTCACTCCGTTTTTCACAACGAAGGGTGATGGAATGGGGATGGGCCTCGCGATCTGCAAGACGATCGTTGAGGCTCATGGTGGGTCCTTGTCTGCTAGGAACCACGGCGAAGGTGGCGCGATATTCGAAATCGTCCTTCCAATCGCAACCTCAGGCGACCCTGCCGCGGCTTCCGAAATTGTGCACGTTCCAGCTCAGTCGGGCGTTAAGGACCCTAATATCTCTTAGCAAGCCTTAACTCGCAATTTCGCGCCCGTTGCTCGATCTTGATGTTGTCGAGCCAACACGGATTGCAGCGACGGCGCACAGGCCAGCAGACCTAAGCGCCTTTTCTCCGCCAGATTGGTCGATCCCAACGCTGCGCCGGTCCTGAATTGGGCCGGGCAGCATCGCTCAATTTTTCAGGGAGAATAGCAATGAACCTTAGGGGAAACACGATTTTCATCACTGGTGGCGGTTCCGGCATCGGTCGCGGCCTCGCTGAAGCGTTCCACAACCTCGGGAACCAGGTGATCATTTCAGGACGCCGAAAGTCGTACCTCGATGACGTCATCACCGCCAATCCTGGGATGGCGGCTTACGAGCTGGACATAACCGATGTCGAGAGCATCAACTCGGTGACACAGCGCATTGTTGCGGACTACCCAGACCTCAACGTCCTGGTCAACAATGCTGGCATCATGCCGTTTGATGACGCCGCGCATCCCATCGAGGAGACAGTTCTCCAAAGCATCGTAAACACCAACCTTCTCGGTCCCATCCGGATGACGTCTGCACTCGTCGAGCATCTCAAGACGAAGGCAGACGCCGTGATCATCAACAACACGTCGGTGCTCGCCTACGTGCCGATCGCCTACAATGCCGTTTACTCCTCCACGAAGGCAGCATTGCACTCCTATTCGCTGTCGCTGCGTTTCGCACTTCGCGAGACCTCTGTCTCGGTGCAGGAGATCGCTCCGCCGTGGGTTGACACCGATTTGATCAAGAAGAGCGGTGATCCTCGGGCGATGCCGCTGGAAGCTTTCATCAACGAGACGATGGCGAAGCTTGCGAGTGAGTCGCCCGAAATTGTCGTCGACATGGTCAAACCGCTGCGCGACAACCCCGGTTCCGGCGAACACGTTTTCTTCACGCAGTTCAACCAAAGCCTGATCGACAATCCGATTCCGCGCTAAGTCTGATCGTCGTGTTCTGGCGGGCGGTCGACCCGTCCGTCAGAGATCACCGAGGTCGAGAATCTCCCGTGCCTTCGCAATATCGGCGGTCAAATAGGCTCCATCGACTTTATCGAAAGCGCCCTTGACCATTTTACGCGCTTTGATCTCCTGATTTGGCCCCGCCAGTTCATAGGCTGTGTTGGCCGCCCTCAGTTCCCAGAAGGGGGCTTCCATCCGACGTGCTTCATCCAGGGAAGCTTCCACCAGCGACTGGGCTAGAATTGGGTCGGACTCTTTTAATACCTTGGCTTTTATCCGCAGTAGTTCTGGACGGCACCAGCCACCTTCTCCTTTTATGCCTCGATCCAAGGCCTCTAACGGCGCCCGAACGCCCGCCAAGACGAGCAGGTATTCCAACCTCATTCCGACTGCCGAACGGAAAATTTCTTCGGTCTCTGGCTGTTGAATGCCATCAGAGATAAAGGACCGATAGGCAGCCACCCATAGCGACCATCTGTGGAGGTCATGCTTTTTGGTGAGTGTCTCGGCTATATCTAGATACTCACCCGCTCGCTTTTGATCGCCAGACAAGAACGCGATCGGCGATGCCGTCAAAAACAAAAGTAAACACGTTGATATCGAATAATCGAGAGCACGGGCCTCTTCCAAGGCGGAGTCGAGTTCCCCGAATGCTTCAGAGGTTTCACCCTGCAAGAATTTCACGAAAATGAGCACCGCTCGTGAAATGATGCGCTGATCGAAACCGACACCATCGTTTAGGGTCCGTCGCAGAGACCCCTCAGCATCCCGAAGAGATCCGTTCACATGTTCAGAGGCTAGCTTGAGGTTGCCATGGAAGAAGTATCCGTGCTCAAGCATCCGGCTGAAAGATCCCAACGACATCTGGGGAAAACGAATTCCGAGTTTGAGCGCCATATCAATAGCTTCAGCGTATCGCGCGTTTGAAACCCAAATGGAGGCTCGGCCAGCCGTAGCTCTTATGAATGTGGGCATGTCGCCCAGCGATTCCGCAATCTCGGCACTGCGATCGAATTCCTCCAAGGCTTCAGGGTCGGCAGGGTAGCCTCGGACGTGGAATAACGCTCCACCCCTCGATATCCGAAGCTCCATTTCGACGCGCGTCCCTACGTGTTGTGAACCTGGAAGTCTGGCTAAGGCTTGCTCGACCACCTTCGTCTGTTCGTTCATGAGGCCGAGTTGCGCCCACAGAACCGTTGACTTCGCCGAGAGACGGATCGCGAAATCGGCGTCGCGTTCATTGTCGAAGCTCCACTGTATCGCAGCTCGGACGTCATTAATCAGAGATGAGTAGCGTCGCATCCACTGCGGAGTGGCCAGAACCTTCCAATCGGCTTCCGCGCTTTGCAGCTCCTTTTCACAATAGACAGCGTGCGCGGATCTGATCGCATCCGACTGACCGCTCTTCTCCAGCTTCTCAAGACCATAGCGCCTGGTCGTTTCGAGAAGTCGATAGCTTCCGTCTCCGGCGCTCACGGATAGAAATGACTTCAGGAACAGACCGTCAAAAGCTTCGTAGAAGTCGTCCTCGGAGAGACGGCCTCCGCTAACAGAGAGAGCTGCATCCGACGAGAATGAACCGGCAAACACGGCAACGTATTCGAAAAGCGTTTTCTCTGTGGGCGTCAGGCTATCGAAGCTCCAGTCCAGCGTGGCTCGCAGGGTCTGTTGGCGGGGTGGGGCGGTACGGCGCCCCCGTCGCAACACGGTCAGCGGGTCATCCAGGGAGTTGGCAAGATTGACAAGGCCAAGATGAGCGACGCGGGAAGCTGCGAATTCGATCGCCAACGGAATTCCATCAAGCCGCCTCACGATTGACGCAGCGGTCTCAAAATCCTCAGGCCGATCAAAACTTTCGACGTCAGATGAAAGCATCATCCTGTCGATAAGGAGTTCCATGGCTGAAAAGGAGGACCAATCAGCGTTGGTGACGTCCTCCGGCGGAATGACCAGCGAGGGCAGTTGCCGGATCCTTTCGCCTGAAACGCGCAGAGGTTCACGGCTGGTAGCCAAGATCGAAACGTTAGGCGTAGCAGTCAGAATGTCTTCGGTCGAAGACGCGGCCTCCAGAATCAGGTGCTCGCAATTGTCGAAAACAAGCAGAACATTGCTATCTTCCAATGCCCGCAAGACGCCGGGCTCGGCATCGTCCGAAAACACTGTGACTCCAAGCAGCGAAGCAAGTGTCGGCATGATGAGCCGCCCGTCGGTGAGTGCAGCAAGATCCACAAACAGGACAGGCCGTGACTCGCTCAGGATCTCGCCAACAGCAAGAGCCACGGACGTTTTTCCAATTCCTCCGGCACCAGCGATCGTGACGAGGCGGTTCGAGGCCACAAGTCGTGCGGTCTCCTCAACAAAAGTCTCCCGGCCTATCAATCGTCCTGCAAGACGAGGCAAACTGCTTGAGATGTTCGCCTTTGGAACCGCAACCGGCTGCACGTCACTGCTGCTCTCACCATCTTCAACAGTTTGGACCGGCATGACAAAGGCGTAGCCACGTCCAGGGATATTTTCGATATATCGCCCGGCCTCTCTATCCCCCAACAACTTTCGAAGCGTCACCATATGGACGCGCAGAGCGCCTTCGTCGACGGTCGTAGTTGTCCAAACGGCTTTAATCAGTTCATCTTTACTGATGATCTGCCCAGCTCGTGCAACTAAAACGGCCAAAATGTCGAAAGCACGGCCGCCAAGGTGAAGGATTTTCCCCGACTCGGAGAGGCTGCGATGAGCGATATCGAGTTCGAAACGACCAAATCTCAGTACAGTCATTAGTCGCGAGACCTGATCGGCCGAGAGACTACAAAAATGCGGTCGTTTTCACCTGCTGCTGAAGCTGAAAGGTCCAACGCTTGTAGGGATGCCACTCTCATGCTCAGCCCATTCTTGATATCTGAATGGTCTATAAACCAACTGGTTCATGGGTTCAATGAACCTCTGCGTGAACAAGCGGGCTATGCGTTATACCCGCCGTCGACGTTCAACACGCTGCCTGTGATGAAAGAGGCGCTCGGCCCAGCAAGAAATGTGATTGCACTTGCAACTTCCGACGGCCTTCCAAGCCTCTTGAGGGCAGTTGACGCGCGTTCGGATTCGATGATGTCCGGTGAAACTGCAACTGCGTCGAATGCGATGGCGCCCATCTGGACGACGTTGATTGATATTCCACGCGGCCCCAGATCATGCGCCGCGCCCTTGCAGAAGGCGGCCAACGCGGCGCGGGTTGCCGCAAAATCGGCGAGGCCAGGGGTTCCGACGCGATCAGCCAGGCTCGACCCAAGTGCAATAACGCGTCCGCCGTCCGTCATCACTCTGATCACGGCTCTTATGAGAGCAATATTGGATTTCACGTTCATGGAATATTGGAACTCAACTTGGTCCTCATCGAGGTCATCGTCGTCAACTTGCCATTGAACACGATACTCAGAGTTAGCAACCAAGACGTCAATCCTGCCGAATTCCGCCATCACCTGTCGAACCAGCTGGGTGTGCTGTGTTGAGCTCGAATCCGTCGGCGCTCTAAACACGACGACTTTACAGCCGATGCCACGGAGTTCGTCTAGCAAAGCAGGCTCAACTTCCGTGTCGAGAAGCGTCAATGCCAGATTGGCGCCGCATCGAGCCAACGCGGTGGCTGTGGCCATGCCGACCCCTTCATCCGCTCGGGTCAAAAGCGCTACCTGTCCAGCTAGGGGCCGGAGACTATCAGTCCGTCCATCCAAAGTGACGTCATTCTGTTGCATTTGGTGCTTGGAGCTCCCTATCCGCCTCGCTTCACATATAGGCTCGCCCTAGAACCGTTTATTGTATCATCGGGCGCCCACGCGAACCTTCAAGTAGCAGGCAACCGTGGTGGCGAAATCGGTGTTGTTAACGGAACGCGCTCCGGGTCGTTGACGCCCTAACATCTCTTAACATCGCTTAGCTCGTGTTACGGGGCAGCCTGCAGCTACCTTTCAGCCATCGAAGCAGAAAGGACACTGCCATGACACGAACGGTTTCATTCATACCATTCCTCGTAGGCCCGGGCGGTGAACGCGTCTGGGGTCTAGGACCTCAAGACACTGCAATCGATCTACGTCCGGAAAGTCGTGTTCGGCTCGCGGACATGGCCCACGGCTCCCTCCGAAATTCCCACAAGACCGTTGCGGGCCTTTCCGATTGGCAAAAGAACAAGGTTGTCCGCTATATTGATGAAAACATTGATGGCTGCATCCGTGTCCAGGAGCTGGGCGACCAGGTGCGCTTGAGCGCAAGCCGGTTCTCGAAGGGTTTCAAGGTCTCCTTCGGCCGCTCGCCCTACGACTACGTTTTGAGCCGCCGCGTTGATGCCGCGAAATATCTCATCTCTTCAACCGACGAACCGCTTAGCCAAATCGCCCAGGCATGTGGTTTGAGTGACCAGGCGCATCTCTCGAAGGTGTTCAAGCGTCTGGTTGGTGTCACCCCGCTCAAGTGGCGGCGCCTGAGCGCTGGCAAGTGCACCACTCAACACACTCCAGCTTCGTGGCGTCGCCTGGGCTCCGCAGACGTGCACGCATCCGCAAACGCCTGATTAGAGGCGCTTATCCCCTGACGAGAGGAACGAAAATGTCCAATGAATTTCTCATCAGCCGCCGCGATACGCTGCTGGCCGGTGCCGCCGTAACCGCATCATTTGCAGTCGGCTTGCCGCGAAAGACTCAAGCTGCAGCCAAAACAAAACAAGGAAACCATCACATGAACTTTGTCACGACCAAAGACGGTACCCAAATCGCTTACAAGGACTGGGGCAAGGGGCAGCCGATCCTTTTCTCGCACGGCTGGCCACTTTCGAGTGACGCCTGGGACGCACAGATGCTGTATTTCGGCATGAATGGCTTCCGGGTCATTGCTCACGACCGTCGTGGCCATGGAAAGTCTGATCAGCCCTGGACCGGCAACAATATGGATCAGTATGCAGACGACCTCGCTGAGGTCATCGAGCATCTCGATCTGAAGGACTTGGTCATGATCGGCCACTCCACCGGTGGCGGTGAAGTCGCGCATTACATTGGCCGTCACGGCACTAAGCGGGTTTCTAAAGTGGTGCTGGTCGGCGCAGTCCCGCCGCTGATGCTCAAGACCGATGCCAATCCTGAAGGCACTCCCATTGAAGCCTTCGACGGCATCCGAAAGGGCACTGCGACCGATCGCTCGCAGTTCTACAAGGATCTGACGATGCCTTTCTATGGCTTCAATCGCGAGGGCGCCAAGGTTAACGAAGGACTCCGTGAAACGTTCTGGCTGATGGGAATGGAAGGCGGGATCAAGGGCGAATACGATTGCATTCGCGAATTTTCGGAAGTCGACTACACCGACGACCTCAAGAAGATCGACAAGCCGACCCTCATCATTCATGGGGATGACGATCAGATCGTGCCGATCGCAGCAGCTGGCCTCAAGAGCGCAAAGATCGTCAAGAATGCGACGCTCAAGGTCTATCCGGGTGCGCCTCACGGTCTAGCTCAGACCCAGGCTGAGAAGTTCAATGCAGACGTGATGGCCTTCATCAAGGCAGCGTCGTAACTGCAGGCTGGCGCAGAGGCGATCCAAATGACTTCTATTTCCAGCGAACGCGCGGCAGGTCAGTCGCTCGCGCCAGCCTACATCATGGCATTAGGTACTTTTGCTATTGGCACGGAGGGGTTCATGATTGTTCCCCTTCTGCCAAAAATGGGCGAGGATCTTTCACTTCCAGTCTCGGCACTGGGTAGCCTGGTCACCGTCTTCACCCTTACCTTGGCGATCACATCGCCGCTCCTAACCATCCTGTTCGGAAGGGTCGACCGCAAACGTCTGCTCGTCCTGACCATGGCGGCTTTCGCGTTGGCTAATTTAGTGGCCTGGGC